>Ga0129314_1000146_pt1 | contig 93032 bp, 70 predicted proteins | sample O1111metagenome_FD_94431 | JGI IMG/M metagenome (GOLD analysis project Ga0129314, IMG submission 94431) | Orangutan individual fecal microbial communities from fecal samples from Wisconsin, USA - O1111 metagenome | ecosystem: Host-associated > Mammals > Digestive system > Large intestine > Fecal...
AAAAAGTTTCGCCGCGGCTGTGGATGATTCCCCGTGAATGGGCCGAGACCTATGTCAAAGACACGCGTGGGCGAAAACGGCAATAAAAAAAGCCCCGGCGGTGCTGGAACACCGGCCGAAGGCGGACGCACCCCGAACCACTGTCACGCAGAACGAGGTCGATCCCGAGCCGACGCATGAAGATGCGGCGGGAACACATAGTGCCCCTGTCACCACAAGTAGTGAGGCTTTTGCGGCAGCTAAAACGGGAGTACGGCGGGACGAAATGGCTTTTCCCTTCGCTGATGTGTCACAAAAAGGAACGCCCTATGTGCTCGACGCCCCCGCTTTACGCGCTGCAAGCCTTAGGGTATGATAGCCAGCATGAGATGTGCCTGCACGGATTCCGCGCCATGGCGTGCAGCTTTTTGACGCAATCCAAGCTTTTTTCCGACGAAGCCATAGAACTCCAGCTCGCCCATGCGGAAAACGACAGCACCCGCACGGCCTATCACCGGAGCGATTTCTGGGACGAACGCGTCGAGATCATGCGCTGGTGGGCTGAGTGGCTGGATAATACGAAACGTATAAAATAAGGGGCAAAAAGCGTCGAGCCGCTATCATAGCCGGTATCGTTCTTGATCAAAACCATCGATAAACCAAGATGTTTAGAGGTTTTAGCACTTAATATGCGGTGGATCTCCACTCCGCCATAATTAGAAAATCAGAAAAAATAAAATGAATCGCGAAGCCCGTAAAATTCAGGCTTCGCGATTTTTTTGTCAAGCGAAGGCCACCGGCACTGCCGGGGCTTGGAACAAAAAAACTCCGGCCTGAACTGGGCCGGAGCTGCTTCACAGCGGGGCTCTGCAAATGCTTATCAAGACACTGGGTCCATCCCCGCGACCGGAAGCCTCTTCAGTATATCAGGCTGACAATAAACTGTAAATAAAATTGTGTTCCGGCGGGAGACGTGTTGAATAACGCGGGGCGCGATGACCGGTGCGGCTCTTTCTGCCAAGTGTGGGCAGGCTCGGACAGAAAGCGGAAAAAAGCGTCCGCGGACGGATTTTGGACCCCGCCTCCGAATAAGCGGACGGTTCCGGGCAATCTTTCATGAGAAATTAAAACGCGGCGTCTTGAAATGCGGGAGCACAATAATGAACCGGAAGCTGCATATTATGCCGTTTTTGGCGTGCGTTGCCGCCAGTCGCGGCTTTCCGGTCTTTCATATATAATAAATGCGGGCGAAAGCGGGATAAGCGCCATGGGCGAGTCATACGAGCGGCCGCGCGTCGTTTGGACAGGCGATGCCGCCCGCCGGTCCTGCTGCTTTACATGTAACGCTGCAAATCCCTTTAACTTTTGCGGAGGTGTTTTTTCATGCGCATTACCGTCTGCGGCGCCGGGCCTGCCGGCCTGGGCATGGCCGCGTGTCTGATGAGCTGCGGTCATGAAGTGACGCTGTACGAGATGCCGGCTTTTGCAGAAAAACTTGTTCCATTCCAGAAAAATCCAGAGCTGGCGAGCTGCGGCCGGCTGGATTTTGCCGGGCGGCTGCGGGGAGCTGTAAGCGACGTTGGCGAAGCGTTGACGGATGCGGAAGTGGTTTTTGTCGTTATGCACGCGGCAGCGCACAAACAGCTGGGCATGATGTTCGCTCCTTATATACGCGGGGATCAGCTCATAGTTATGTGTCCGGGCTACGTCGGCGGCGGCTTGGAGCTGACGCGGGCTCTGAAAGCCGGCGGAGCCGCGGAGATTCCTCCTTACATCGAGGCGTCGTCGCTTCCCATTACCAGCATGATGGACAATGCGAAGGTGCGGATCAAAGCGTGGAAGCGCAACTTTTTTGTTTATTGTCCCGATGTTTTGCGGGGGCATGAAATTGTTTCCTGGTTTGAAAAAATGTACGCGCCGCTCAAATTCACAACCTCGCCGCTGGAACCTGGGCTCAATGAGATCAACATCATTGTGCACGCCGTCGTGACGCTGCTTAATGTCGGGCGGATAGAGCAGGGGGAGCCTTGGCTCTTCTACCGTACCGGGCTGACGCCGTCGATTGTGCGCGTCGTCGAAGCGATTGACGCGGAGCGTGTTGAACTGGAAAAGGCACTTGAGCTTGAGCCGCACCGCCTCTCCGGCATGCTTCACGAATTCTATGGAGATCAGGGAATGTCCCGGCCGGAAGACGGCCTGTATGAACAGCTTCGTACTTTCGAACCGTTCGCCGCTGTCGGCGGGCCTCTTTCGCTTAATCATCGCTTTCTCAGTGAAGATCTGCGCTGCGGCCTTGTCCCGATGGTCTGGCTGGGGCAGCAGAAAGGACTGCCGATGCCCGTGACCCGAGCTGCGGTCCAGCTTGCTTCGGCGTTCACGGGGCATGACGAGCTGAACATGGGGCGCAGAATCGCGCTGTAAAATTTTTGTGTGCGGCAAAAGATTCTGAAAGGCATCCTGCGTTTATGCCGTTTCTCAGTCTAAAATGCCGAATACGGAGGCGCCGCGGGGGAGTTCGGCCGCAGAGAACTTCCCCGCGGCGTCCGGAAAACGATGCTGGTGCGTTCTGTCGGGAATGAACGTTGAAAACTGAGCGAAATGCATCCGGCACGGCGGAGCCGCTGCGGTGAAGACCGTAAAGCGGGAGCCGCCAGTAAACTGTGCGGAGTTCCCGCGATTGCTGCCGCCTTCGTGACGCAGGTGCCGGCCGCCGCGTTTTTGGTTGTTCCCATGCGGCCCGTCTTCGGTATAATGGAAGCGGACGAAAGGGGATGGGCCCATGGGCGAACAGTACGAACAGCTGCGCATCATTCTTGACGCGGACGGCGGTTTCGTCGCCGGCGGCGGAGAACTGTCGGCCGCCAGGCAGTTTATCGCCTTATGCGCGCGCGGCTCGGCGGCGGAGATCGAAACGGCGCTGCGCCGGGGCGCTTCGCCCAGCGCCCGCGACGAGCGGGGCGTGACGCCGCTGGCGGCGGCGCTGAACTCCAACGCCGGACTGGCGGCGCTGAAAGTCCTGCTCGAACACGGCGCGCCGCTGGAGACGAGAAACGGCGGGCACGCCACGCCCCTGATGATCGCCGCGCAGAAGCGCAGCGCCGTCGTCGTCGATCTTCTCGTCGAAGCGGGCGCGAAAGTCGGCGCCCGCGACCGGCAGGGCCGCACGGCGCTCATGTACGCCGCGGCCTACAACCGCGACGCCGCCGTCGTCGATATCCTGCTGCGCTCCGGCGCGCAGATCGACCGCGGCGACCGCGTCGGCTTGAGCGCGCTGATGTACGCGCTCAAGCAGGTCATGCCGTCGCCCGCCGTGGTGCGCCTCCTGCTGCTGGCGGGCGCTGACGCCGGCCTCCGCGGCAAAGACGGCTGGACGCCGCTGAAGCTGGCCGTCGCCTACAACAAAACGACCGAAGCCGCCGAACTGCTCCTTGGCGCCGGCGCGCGCCCCGGGCAGGGCAGTTTGGAGCGCGAAGCGCTGACGAGGCTGCTTCACCAGAATCCGCTGATGAGCGGAGCCGACAAGACGCGGCTGAGCAGCCGGCTGTCCCGCTTCTGCTGCTTTTGAAGAAGGATTCGAAGCGGGAAAACAGCCTTGGCGCCGGCGCGCTTAAAAAAGCAAAAATCTGTTTCCGTCGTGGCTGCCGCCTGCTTTTTTGCGAAATGCCCGATAAGCCGGAAGCAGCTTCGCGAAGGATGCTCAATCAAAAGGAGGGGACGAAAGTGGCAAAGTTTGTGATGAAAAGCGTCGCGTCGGGGCTGAAGTTCGATCTGAGGGCCGGCAACGGCGAAGTGATCGCGACGTCCGAAGTGTATACCACCGAGGCGGCCTGCCGGAACGGCATTGAAAGCGTGCGCCGGAACGCGCCCGGGGCCGTCCTGGAAAATCAGACCGGGAAGGACTGCGCCGTCCGGAAGAACCCGAAGTTCGAACTTTACGCCGACAAAGCCGGCGAGTTCCGCTTCCGCCTCAAGGCCCGCAACGGTCAGATCATCGCCGTTTCCGAAGGCTATAAGGCCAGGAGCGGCTGCCTGAAGGGCATCGAAAGCGTGCGCAGAAACGCCCCGGACGCTGCCGTCGAAAAAGCGTGAGCCGCTTTCCCGCATCGGGGGCTCGCTTCGCCGCCTCTCTTCCGCGCGGGCCTTCCTTCTGCGGCACGGACATTTCTTCTGCGGAATGGCCCTTCCATGCGGCCTTTCCGGCGGCATTTCCGCCGCGCTCTTGCAAAGGGCGCGGAATTTGTTACAATATGCCTGAAGCCTCTCACAGGAGGCCCAGCCCCGTGCGGCGAAAAACCACGAATCCCGTCAGGTCCGGAAGGAAGCAGCGGTAAGAGGATTTTTTCGGGTGCCACGGCTCTCTGGGTCTCCTGCGGGAGGCTTTTCGCGCCTCTTCAGCCATGGAAACGCCTGCCCGCGCTCCGTTTTGCCTCTCTTTTGCAATTAATTTTTATAAGCGAGGCCGTGACATATCCCGGCGCACGGTTTATAATATCCTCGATTCAATAAAAATGACCGCATGGTCATTATTGTGACCTGCCGTTCTGGCAGAGAGGAGGCGGGAGCGTGCCGAAACTTTCGGCTGAGAACAGAGAACTGGTCGCCGCGGCGACTCGGGACAAAACGTTTGAGTGCGCCTGCGCGATGCTGCGCGAGACGGGATGGCGCAGCTTCACGATGAAGGGCCTGGCCGCGCGGATGGGCGTCGCCAAGGGAACCGTCTACAATTATTTCAAGGACAAGGAAGCGGTGGTCCTCTTCATCTGCGACACCCTCACCCGGCAGGTCGCCGACGGCATCCGGCGCGGCATCGAGCAGGAGCGCGACACCCGCCGGCTCCTGCGGCACATCGTGATGAAGTCGATCGAAGGCATGAAGGAGTTCCGCTTTCTCCGCTTCGCCGTCGGCGACATGGTGATGAACCAGCCCGGCGCGGAAGGCGCGCCCGCCGCCGACGCGGCTCTGGGCCGCGTGTACGCGGCGCTGGCCGCCGTGATGGAGCGGGGCATGGCGGACGGTTCGGTGCGCCCCGGCGACCCCGTCCTGACGGCGGTCGCGTTCCATTCGGCGCTGATGGGGCTGGAAATGGGCAGCAGCTTTCACAGCGTGCTGGACACGGATTCGCAGCAGGTCCGCGAGCTGATCGCGGACTGGCTTCTGCACGGTATCTGTACGGAGGAAAAATGAAAGTTACTGAAATATCATTGAGAAGACCGGTTACGGTCATCGTTCTGACGCTGGCGCTGGTCTATTTCGGCCTTTATTCCTACATGAACATGGGCGTTCAGCAGAATCCCGACGTCGATCTGCCCGTCGTCATGGTGACGACGACGATGACCGGCGCCACGGCCGCGGTTATGGACAACGACGTCACCGACGTTCTGGAAGAGCAGATCAACACGATCTCCGGCATCGAGAGCCTGACCTCGTCCAGCTACATGGGCGCTGCCGTCACCGTCGTCGAGTTCGATCTGGCCCGCGACATCGACGCCGCCGCGGCCGACGTGCGCGACAAGGTCAACGCCGCTCAGGCCGACCTGCCCGACGAGGCCAATCAGCCCATCATCGCCAAGTACGACATCGGCGATTCGCCGCTGGTCATGTTTTCGATCGCCGGCGACGTGCCCTACAAAGACAAGGTTTATTTCGCCGACAAGGTGGCCAAGGTGCAGTTCCAGTCGGTCAGCGGCGTCGGCAACATCAGCATGCCCGGCATGCGCGACCGCGAGATCCGCGTCTGGATCGACCCGGTGCGCCTGCGCTCGCGCGGCCTGGTCGTCAGCGACCTGTCCAACGCCATTGCCAGCAAGCACGTCGAGCTTCCCGCTGGCAGCCTCAGCATCGACCGCTTCAAGATGGATCTGCGCATCGAGGGCGAATACTCCTCGGTGGAAGAGCTCAAGAGCCTGCCCGTCACGACGCGCAACGGCGTGGTGATCCGCCTCGGCGACGTGGCCGACGTTGAGGACGGCTTCGAAGAAGAGGACAGCGAGGCCTTTGTCAACGGGCAGCCCACCATCATCATGAGCGTCATGAAGCAGCGCGGCGCCAACGAAGTGGAAGTCTGCGACGCCGTCGTCGCCAAGTTCGCCGAGATACAGGGCCTGATCCCCAAAGGCATCGCGATGCAGCAGATCTACAACAAGTCCGACTTCATCCGCCGCTCCATGAACGGCGTGGGCAGCGACATCATACAGGCCGTGGTCCTCTGCTCGCTGCTGATGCTGTTTTTCCTGCAGACGTTCCGCGCCACGTTCGTGACGGTCATCTCCATGCCCGTCTGCCTGATCGGCAGCTTCTGCGTGCTGTCGTACCTGGGCATCACCGTCAACAACATGTCGATGATGGCCATTTCGCTGGCCGTCGGCATGGTCGTCGACGCCACCACCGTCGTGCTGGAGAACATCTACACGCACATGCGCGGCGGCCTGCTGCCGTTCGACGCGGCCCTCAAGGGCACGAACGAAGTCGGCTTCTCCGTGATCGGCGGCGCGCTCACCACGATCGGCGTGTTCGCGCCCATCGCCACGATGGGCGGCATCATCGGCCGCTTCTTCTACGCTTTCGGCATCACCGTCGTCGTCACGATCTCGCTGTCGCTGCTCCTCTCGCTGACGCTGACGCCCTTTGTCTGCTCGCGCATCCTGCGCATCACGCCGCCCGGCCGCGCCGCGAAGTTCTGCGACGCGCTGCTGTCCTCCTTGGAGCGCGGCTACCGCCGTCTGCTTGCCGCGGCCGTTCACCACAAGACCGTGACGCTGCTGGCCGCGCTGGGCATCTTCGTCTTCGGCGTTTTCACGGCAGGCAGAGTCGGCTCCACCTTCTCGACCAACGACGACCAGGGCATCTTCATCATCAACTGCGAGCTGCCCTCCGGCACTGAGATCGAGGAGACCGGGCGCGTCATGCAGAGCATTGCCGGCGTGGCGCGCCGCCATCCCGGCGTCATGCGCACGATCGTCGACGCAGGCTCCGGCCGCGGCGGCGAGTCGAACAAGGGCAGCATCTACGTGCAGCTGATCGCGCGCAAGTCCCGCGAGGCGCAGGACGTCGTCATGAACGAAGTGCGCAACTCCGTGGCGGGATTCCGCGACGTGACCATGAACTTCACGACCTTCGGCGGCAAGGACGTGGAAATGGTCATGTCCGGCGCGCCCACGGAAACCCTGGCGGCGCTCGCCCAGAAGATTACGGCCGAGATGAAGTCCATGGGCAGACTGCGCGATGTGGAGACCGACGTGCGTCTCGACAAGCCCCAGCTCAACATCTCCATCGACCGCAACATGACCGACGCCATGAACGTCGACGTGCGTTCGCTGTCAACGGAAATCCAGGCCTATTTCGGCGGCGTCAAGGCCGGCGTGTTCAAGGAAGGCGGCTACCGCTACGACATCCGCCTCATGGCCCGCCGCGGCCAGCGCTCCAGCCTCGAAGACCTGCAGATCGTCTCGTTCAAGAACGGCGCCGGCGAGATCGTGCAGGCCCCCGGCCTGATCACCGTCAGCAGAGTCATGGCCCCCAGCGTCATCAAGCGCTACGGCCGCCAGACCTCTCTGACCATCTCCGCCAACGTCACCAGCGATTACTCCATGGGCGAAGCCATGGCCTACATTCAGGAGCTCGGCGGAAAGCACATTCCCGAAGGCTCCGGCATCAGCCTCCAGCCGTCCGGGCGCACCAAGAACATGCAGAAGGAGTTCGCGCGCCTGTTCACGGCGCTGCTTATCGCCATCTCGCTGATGTACGTGATCATGGCCGTGCAGTTCGAGTCGTTCCTGCACCCCTTCACGGTCATGTTCTCGCTGCCGCTGATGACCCCCGGCACCTTCTGCCTGATGTACGTGATGAACGTCAAGCTCGACGTGATGGCCTACATGGGCGTGATCCTGCTCGTCGGCATCGTCGTCAACAACGGCATCATCCTCGTCGATTTCATCAACCAGAACCGCTTGGGCGGCATGGACAAAGTCAGCGCCGTCATCGACGCCGGCCCGCGCCGCCTGCGCGCCATCCTGATCACCTCGCTGTCCACGCTGATCGGCGCCATCCCCGCGGCGCTGAAGCTGAGCGAAGGCTCCGAGTCGCGCCAGCCCATGTCGGTGGCCATCTTCGGCGGGCTGTTCACGTCCACGCTGCTGACGCTGCTGGTCGTGCCCGTCGTCTATCTGGTGCTGGACAATATCAAGGAGCGCCTGGGACGCAGACTGTTCCAGAAGGCGCTGCCTTAGCCATGCTTTCGTCACAGAGAGGAGAAACGGACATCATGAAAAGAATTCAGGCGGCCGTACTGGCGCTCTCGCTTTCGCTGCTGGGATTTCCCGCGCAGGGCGCGCCGGCGGCCAGCTCCCTTCAGGCGCTGAGGAGCGCCGCCCATCCCGCTCCCGGCGATTCCGAAGCGGTCATCCTCACGATGGGGCGGGCGCTGAGCATCGCGCTGGAGCGCAACTTTACCGTGCTGACGGCGGAGCAGAGCGTGGAGAGCGCCAAAGGCCGGAGCAAGGCTGCCGGCGCCGCGCTCAACCCGCAGCTCAGCCTTCAGGGGCAGGGAAACGCCTACGACGGCATTCCCGGCTATCCCGACAACGAACTGCTTTCGCGCGTCACCGTCAGCCAGAGCCTGTACTCCGGCGGCAAAAATCAGGCCCGGGCCCGCCAGGGCAGACTCGGCGTCAAACAGGCCGAGCACGAGCTGCGCGACGCCCGCGAGAGCGTGGCGCTGACCGTCTGGAACGCCTACTGCGAAGTGCTGTACCGCCGCGAAGTGCTGCGCAACACCGGGAACGCGCTCGACTACTACGCCAACGCCGAAAAAGAGCTGAAAGAGCGCGTCGCTTACGGCCTCTCCACCAATCTCGACCTCACCCGCGTGCGCCAGCAGAAGGAAAACGCCCGGGCGCGCAACATCGCCGCCGGCAACAACCTCGAGGCGGCGCGCATCGAACTGTGCCGCCTGCTGCGCATGGACCCCGAGACGAACCTCGCGCTTTCCGGCTCGCTCGAGGACAGCCTGCCCAAGCTGGAAGACACCCGCAGGCTCCCCGGCGACATCGAGGCGGCCGTCCGCGAAGTGCTCGAGCGCCGCGGCGACTATCAGTCCCTGCGCTGCGCCGCTGCCTCGCGGAAAGACGAGATCGCCGCAGCGAAAAGCGGCATGCTGCCCACGCTCAGCCTCAGCAGCGGCTACCGCTTCGGCCACACGTCGAGCGGCCTCGGCGGCGTTTCCGACAGGAACCAGTGGACCGCCTCGCTCACCCTCGACGTGCCCGTTTACGACGGCGGCAGCGCCGGCGGCAACGTCCGCGCCGCCAAAGCCGGCCTGAAAGCCGCCGAGCACGCCCTCGACGAAAAGAAGGACAGCATCAGGGCCGAACTCGCCGACAGCTGGCTCAGCCTTCAGAACGCGCTGGAGACCCTCAGCGCCGGGCGCGCCAACGTGCAGCTGGCGAAAGAGAGCCTTTCCTACGCCGAGTCGGGCTACCGCGAGGGCGTCAACACGCAGATCGACGTGCTGCAGGCCCGCAGCGAGCTGACCGACGCGCTCCAGCTCCTGGCGCAGTACCTCCGCGACAGCCGCGAAGCGCAGGCCCGCCTGTGGAAAGCGCAGGGCGTCCTCATCGACCGCGCCCTGCTTCAGGAAAATCCCCGCGGCCGCGCCGTTCCGGCGAAAAGCGCCGCCCCCCGCGCCGATTCTCGAAAGAAGATAAAGTGAGGTCAAAGCCCATGAAATTTGCGAAACTCAAAGTCTGCCTTCTGCCCGCGCTGCTTGCCGCCGCGCTCTCGCCGCTGAGCGCCCCCGCGGCCGCCTCGTGGTTCGGCTCCCGCGCCGAAGCGCGCGCCAAGCGTCCGGCCGCCCCGGCTCCCGCCCTCCGTCCGCGCGTCGAAGTGGCCGTCGTCAAGCGCCTCAGCAGCGTTCAGCAGGGCATCAACACCACCTCCACGCTGCAGGCCCTCGAAGAAGTGATCCTCAGCCCCAAAGTCACCGGCCGCATCGACAGCATCGCCGTCGCCAAAGGCGATCCCGTCGAGGCCGGCGACACGCTCGTCGTGCTCGACAGCCGCAGCCAGGAAGCCGAATACAGCTCCATGCAGGCGCAGGTCGCCGTCAGCAAAGCCGAACTCGCCCAGTCCGCCGTCACGCTCGCCGACGCCAAGCGCGAGCTCGACCGCTACACCCGCCTGCGCAAGTCCGGCTACGCCACCCAGCAGGAATACGACACGCGCAGCACCACGTACCAGGCCGCCGTGGCCGCCAACGCCAAGGCCGCCGCTCAGGTCAAGCAGGCCCTGGCCAATCTTGAAGCCCAGTCCGCGCTGCTCGGCGAGTACCGGCTCAAAGCCCCGATCAAAGGCGTCGTCCTCGACGATTACGACCTTACCCCGGGCGCCCTCGTCAAAGACGCCGCCAGCGTGCTGCGCATCGGCCGCGTTGACCGCCTCAAGGCCCGCGTGGACATCCCCGAGCGCGACATGGGCCGCCTGCGCCCCGGCATGGACGCCGTGCTCGCCTTCGAGAGCCTGGGCGGCCAGACGTTTTACGGCGCCGTGACGCTGATCGATCCCTACATCAACACCTCCACGCGCACCATCGGCGCCGAGATCACCGTCGATAACCAGGCCACCGGCTTCAAGCTGCGCCCCGGCATGTTCGCGCGCGTGCTGCTGGTCGAGACCAGCGAGGAGAACCCCCTCGTCATCCCCAGCGAAGCGCTGCGCGCCGACGGCTCCGTCATGGTCGTGCGCGGCGGCCGGGCCGCGATTCAGAAAATCGCCGTCGGCGCGGCCACGGGCGGCATGGTCACCGTCTCCGAAGGCCTGCAGATCGGCGAGGACGTCGTCGTCTCCGGCGGCAACAACGTCAAAGAGGGCGACGAAGTCGAGTTCGTGATCACCGGCGAGTAGCGGCGCGGCCGCCGGACGGGAACCGCCGCCCGGGGAAACTGTGCAAGCCGGCCGCTTTGCGGCGCGGAAAACGAGTGCGGACGGGCCCAAGGGCGCCGCGGCTTTCGCGGGGCAGGGCAGCTCCGGTTCGATGCGGGGATCGCGCCGACCTTCCCCCGCCGTCCGGCCCGTGCTCCCGGAAGCGCGGCGGAAGTTCCGCCGCCGCTGCGAAGAAAATTTCAGATTGTTTGTCAAAGATTGTTATCCGGTCAGAATATATATAAATGTACGAAATGCAGTCATTTTGCCGATATTGTCCATTGCCGATAAAGATATCTTTCGTAGAATGACAAAGTAAAGTATGCGGAAAGAGCCCGAGCAGGGCGAGACGACCGGTGCGCGGCGCCGGAAGACGGCCCGGAGCGTTCCGCATGACCGGAAGCGTGCGGCGGACCTCCCGCCGGGAGGCTCGTGCATCATAAAACAATATTTCACGGCTGTGCCGGGCGTGAAACGGGACGAAACGAAAACGCGGCGGGCGAGGAAACGTGGAAACTCCCCAAAAACGCGGTTCGCGGCGCTCCGCCTTCCGTTCCAAGCGGCCGGGAAACGGCGCCATGAGGCGTCACCTATCATTGTTCCGTGTTTTGAGGAGGAGTTTTGAGAATGAGTATGAAGAAAATGCTTGCCGTAGTTGCCGCCGCGTCGCTGGTGGCCGTGGCCGCGCCCGCGTTCGCCGCGAATCCGTTCAGCGACGTGCCGATGAACCACTGGGCGTACGACGCCGTGGAGCAGCTGAGCTCGAAGGGCATCCTGGAAGGTTACCCGAACGGCACGTTCAAGGGCAACCGCGCCATGACCCGCTACGAGATCGCCACGATGGTGGCCCGCATGATGGCCACGGGCGGCGTGAGCGGCGAAGACCTCGAGAAGCTGAAGGCTCTGATCGTCGAGTTCCAGCCCGAGCTGGAAGCCCTCGGCGTAAAGGTTGACGGCTTCGACAGCCGCCTTTCCGCGCTCGAGAAGGGCGTCGGCGGCTGGAAGATCAGCGGCCAGATGCGCTTCGACTACAACGCCTGGGACAAGGATGAAGCTGCAGCGGGCGCCGAGGCTGACGGCTTCACGATGAACCGTGCCCGTCTGTTCCTGCACAAGGATCTGAGCGACGGCCTCAGCTTCGACGCCCGTTACCACGGCGGAGAGTTTGACCGCTTCTATCTGACGGCCCGCGACTTCATGGGCATGGAAGGCCTGACGCTCAAGGGCGGTCAGTTCGCGCTCGACTGGGAGGGCGACGACGGCCTGTACGACGATAACGACGCGTGGTTCATGGACGCCGGCTACCGCGGCTTTGACGTGAAGTACAACCGCGGCGCTTTCACCGTCGAGGGCTTCGTCGCTTCCAACAAGGGCAACGGCAAGCAGGGAGTTTATACGCCCAACGCCAGCGACGAGTTCTACGGCGCGCGCGCGAAGTTCGACTTCAACGAGAAGCTGTGGCTGAGCGTCAACGGTCTGTGGACCAACGACAACAATGACAACTGGAAGGTCTACTGGGCCGGCCTCGGCTTCAAGTTCACCGACGGCATCGAGCTCAAGGGCGCTTACTACATGGAAGACATCGCTGCCGACAGCCTTCTCGTCGCCGGCGTCGACGATCCCAAGGCCTGGAAGCTTGCCCTCGACGTCAGCCAGGACGTGCTGAAGTTCACCAGCCTGTGGGTTGAGTACGCCAAGATCGACCAGGGCTTCATCCTCCACAACAACCCCTGGAGCTTCAGCGATGTGGTCTGGCCGGATTATACGAGCTGGCAGGCTCAGGACGACACGAAGGTCCTCTTCGTCCGCGCCAAGCAGAAGTGGAACGACAAGTGGAGCACGGTCGAGCGCTATGTCAAGTACGACATGGGCATGGGCGGCGATGCCAAGGAGTGGTCCGTGGCCGTCGGTTACCAGTACAGCCCCAGCCTCTACTTCGAGCTGGCCTACGCCGACATGGACGGCCGCTGGGACAATCCCAACTACGACAACAACCAGATCCGCTTCCGCACGCTGCTGAACTTCTAAGCGAATCTCTGCGCAATAAGAAAGCGGGGCTGCTTCGGCAGCTCCGCTTTTTTGCGTCTGCGCGCTGCGAAAAGCGCGTGACGCGGCGTGCGTTTTGAGGTATGATCGGCTTGTATCTGCGCCGCCGCGGCAGGCCCCGCCTTCCGTGCGGCGGGCCCCGCGGGGAAATGTTGGGAGGCGGCCGCCATGGATTTTACGAAAAAGGAAATACAGAACGCGTTCTGGCAGCTGCTCGAAGAGCGCCCGTTCGGCAAGATCACGGTGAAAGCGGTCGTCGAGCGCTGCGGCGTGAACCGCAACACGTTCTACTACCACTTTCAGGATCTCCGCGATCTGCTCCGCACGTCCGTGCGCGCATGGCTCGACGAGCTGCTCGCCGGCGGCGCGGGCGCGGAGGCGGTCGCCGCGGGGCTGTGCAGGCGCCGGACGGCCGTCATGCACGTCTACAGGTCGCTGCCGCGCGAGGCGTTCATCGCTGAACTGAGCGTCTGGACGCGCTATGCCGTGGCCCGCTGCGCCGGGGAAGGCGGCCTTTTCGCCGGGAACGGGAACCGGGAACTGCTGCTTTCCGTGTGCCGCTTCGCGCTGACGGGGTTCCTGCTGGATTGGCTGGAAGGGGACATGAGCGCCGATTTGGGAAAAATCCTGTCGCGCTGCGCGGAGCTGCTGAAAAGCTTTTCTCCGCCCTCCCGCTGATTTGCGGCCGCGCCTGCCCGCCGGTTTAAACCTCCCGCACCTGCGTCGGCGCGTTCCCGATTGCCGCGCGGGACAAGGCCGCCGCGGTAAAATCCGCGCGCCGCGGCGGAACCGCAGGACGCTGGAAATTCCCGGCAGGACGGAGAAGCTTTTTTCTCCGTCTTGCTTTTTTTGTCTTTTGTGCTATGATCTAGCAGTAATTTATCACTTTATCATGATAAAGTGCCAGCAGAGGAGCGATGCCTGTGGAAACCATGAAAGTTGACGTGCCGGCTGAAGTGAAGGAGCGCTTTGACGCCATGCTGGACCGCTTTTCCCGCGAGAACAGCGTGACGCTGGTCGTCCGTCCCGACCGCCCCGCCGAAGAGCAGCCGCGCCACTGAAGCCGTCATTCAGAGCGAAAGAGCCGATGGTCATGCGACCGTCGGCTCTTTCGCTCTGAAACTCCGGCTCAGACAAAATGCACGTTCTCCTCCAGCCCCGCGCGCGGGGATCTGAACTGGGCCATGTTTTTGCACGTTTTTCAGGCGCGTGGTATAATTAATTTACCTTAGAGGTAAATTTCGTGTGGTGAAGAGACTGCTTACGATGTTCAAAAGCAAGAAACTCGAGAAGATCTGCACATCGGACAAGGCGGCCATACAGGCTTATGGGATGGAGATGGCCGAGAAGCTTGTCCAGCGATTGGATGAGATCCATGCGGCGGACTCGGTGGATTTTCTTTTGGCGCACCGGATTGGACGCTGCCATGAGCTGCATGGGAATCTGGAAGGGATTCTGGCGATGGATCTGGTTCAGCCGCATCGCCTGCTCTTTATCCGGGATGGCCGCATTCAAGGGATAGAAATCGTGAAGATCACGAAGATTGAAAAAGATTATCACTGACGGAAAATGAAAACGGCATCACAGGAAGCAAAGGAGGAATTGAAATGACGCACAGCAGGAGTTTTATCGCGGTTCCCCCCGGTGCGACGATACGCGAACAGCTGGAGGAGCGCGGGCTCACGCAGAAAGAGTTTGCGGTGCGTATGGGGATCAGCGAAAAGCATATCAGCCGTCTGATTCACGGTGACGTTGAGCTGAGTCAGGACATGGCGCTGAGGTTGGAGTCGGTTCTCGGCATTCCCGCGAAATTCTGGAACAATCTCGAGGCGATTTATCGGGAGAAGCTTGTCCGCGTAAAAGAAGAACTTGAGATGGACGAGGAGGCCGAGGTAGCGAAGAAGTTTCCGTACTCGAAAATGGCGGCCAAAGGCTGGGTAAAAAAGACGAGGAACGTAAAGGAGAGGGTTTTTGAGCTCAGGTCGTTCTTCGAAACGGCGCGTCTGACGCTCCTGGGGAAGTTCTCAATCCCGGGGATCGCGTATCGCCGCCTGGGCGAGAACGATCACAGCGATTACGCTTTGGCCGCCTGGGCGCAGAAAGTGCGGTTCGAGGCGCGGAGGGTCGAAGCGGGCGAAATCGACATCAAAAAATTGACCAAGCTCCTTCCCCGGTTCAGAGCGCTCTCCAATGCCCCGTTGGCCGACTCTTATGCAAAGCTTAGGGAGTATTTGGCTGAATGCGGCATCGCTCTTGTGTATCTGCCGCACCTTGATGGGACGTTCCTGAACGGGGCTTCTTTCATCGACGGGAAAAAGATCGTCGTCGGCGTGACCTCGCGCGGAACGTCTGCGGATATCTTCTGGTTCAATCTGTTTCACGAGTTGGGGCATGTGGTCGCGAAAGATATTTTCGGGACGTGCAGTGCGGCGGAGAGGGAAGGAATGGAACGGGCCGCCGATGCGTTTGCCAGGGAAACGCTCATCCCGGCCGACGGATATGAACGCTTTGTCAAGGCCGCCCGCTTCGACCGCGAGAGCGTGTGCGCTTTCGCCGAAGATGCGGGAATCGCTCCCGGCATTGTGGTCGGCCGGCTTCAAAAGGAAGGCTGGCTGCGTTATGACTGCTTGAACGCGCTGAAAGCGAAGTGCGAAATTCCCTGTGATTGAATTTGCAGGAGCTGTTCCTCGGGAACGTCAAAGCGAGCCTTCTGCCGCGGAGTTTGTTTCGCGCCGCGGGAAGATGGGATAATATGCAGGGGCCCGACGGTCATGCGGCCGTCGGGCCCCTGCCGGTGAAACTCCGGCTCAGACAAAATGCACGTTCTCCCCCAGCCCCGCGCGCGAGGATCTGAACTGGGCCATGGGCTGGTCTTTGGCGGGGAAGCCGAGCGCCGCGGTGATGATGACGCGCCGGCCGGCGGGCAGGCGCAGGAACTCGCGGATGACCGGTTCGACGATCAGCGTGTAGCCGATGATGCAGCTGGCAAGGCCGTGGCCGGCGGCGGACAGGCACAGGGTCTGCGTGAACATGCCGATGTCGAGGAGGTGCATGGGGCTGGGTTCGCCGTCCATGCAGACGATCACGGCGGCCGGCGCGTCGAAAAAGCGCAGGCAGCGGCCGATGAAGCTTTTCTGCTCCCAGCCCTGGCGTTCGAGGACGGACGCCAGAGCGCCGCTCAGTTCGCGCGCGCGGGCCTGCCACGCGGGCATTTCCCGCCCGGCGTGCATGGGCACGGCCCGGCCTTGGTGAAAGGCTTCGTCTATCTCCGCGCGCAGGCTGCCGAGGCGTTCCCCGGCGACGACGTAGGCTTCCCACGGCTGGGCGTTTTTGGCCGAGGGAGAAAGCACGGCGTATTTCAGCACCGACTCGAGCAGCTCCGGCGCCGGCGGCGTTTTTTCAAAGGCGCGGCAGGACCGGCGCGCGGCGATGCCGTCCAGCAGCCCCATGGTTTCTTCGGTACGCATCTGATGATTCCTCCTGAGAGAATACATAATCTTGCGGAGAAAGTATAACGCCGGGAAAGAGAGCGCGCAAGCGCCGTGCACATGAGTTATAATAAAAAAGCCCCGGCGGTGGAAAGGCGAAACGCTGCGTTGAGATGTTTTAAGGAGATGAAACAGAATGAATCGCATAAAGTGTCTTTGTCTTGCCGCGGTGTTTGGGCTGTGCGCCGTCCCGGCTTCCGCCTCGGCGGGTTCGAAAGCGGAAATCGAGGCCCGCTGGCAGCGGCTGACGGCGGCGCGGGAGGCTCGCGCCGCGGGCGAGGCGAAAGCGGCGGAGCTGCGCCGGACGCTCGACGGGCAGATTCTCGAGGGCTCTTTGTACTCGCTGTGGCGGCGCTGCGTCAAGGGCGAGGGGGCGCCTCGGCTGCAGGCGGCGTGGAGCGTTCTGCGCGCTCACGTGCCGGACGGCGACCTCAGCCGCTGGGACGAGGTGGGCTCGTTCGAGCTGCCGTCGGAAACGCCGCGGGCGTTTATGGTGATCGACGCGCTTTACGCGGCGCTGATCGAACTGCCGCGCCGCGAAGGCGGCGAGTGGCTGGCGGCCGGGCTGCTGCGCGATTTCGCGCGCTCGCCGCACGGGCGGTACGACTTTCTCGGCGTCTGTCCGGCGCCGGTGGCCGAGGCCGTGGCGGATATCGCCGCGCGCACGGGGCTGAGCGGGAACTGGCGGCCGCGCCGGGTGGCGGGGCGTCTGCCGATCGCCCGTCCGGTGCGCGGCACGGTTTCCGACTCCTACGCGCGCGACCAGGGCATGCAGTTCCTCGACGGCGCGGGCATCCCGGCGGGCAGCGGGTTTTACGCCTGGGACCGTGATTCGGGGCGGATCTGCCGCGTCGGTCCGCACGACCGCAAGCTGTTTTTTATTCCCGGTTTTTGAGCGTCGAAAAAGACGAGAAAGGAAGCTGCGAAATGACGGAGAACGAAACGAAGGCATCGGGCATCGCCGGCGACGCGGGCTACGCGGCGCCGCTGTACGGAACGCGTGCGGAGGTGCCCGAGGCGGCGCGCTGGAAGCTGGAAGACATTTACGCCGCGCCGGCGCAGTGGGAGGCGGAGGCGAAGGAGGCGGAAGCGGCGGCGAAGGAGCTGGCGTCCTGCCGGGGGCGCGTGATGGAATCGGCCGCGTCGCTGCTGAAGGCGATTACGCTGAGCGAGCGGCTGGATTATCTGCTGGGGCGGCTGTACTGCTATGCGGTGATGCGCAGTCACGAGGACACGGCGGCGGAGGGGCCGAAAGCGCTGGCGGCGCGCGCCACGCAGCTGAGCGTTCGGGCGGCGGAGGCGTCGGCGTTCCTGTCGCCGGAGATTCTCGCCGCCGACGAGGCGGAGATCGAGACCTTTCTGGCGCAGGAGCCGAAGCTGGAGCTGTACCGCCTGATGCTGCGGCGCATCCTGCGCGAGAAGAAGCACGTCCTTTCCGCCGAGCAGGAGTCCGTCATGGCGGCGATGGGGGAGCTGGCCGGGGCGCCCGACGAGATCTTTTCGATGCTTGCCGACGCGGACATGCAGTTCGGCGAGATCGCCGACGAAAAGGGCGAAAAGCGGCCGCTGACGCAGGAAAGCTACGGGCGCTATATCTCTTCGCCGGAGCGCCGCGTGCGCCGCGAGGCGTTCGAGGGCATTCACCGGACGTTCGCGAAGTTCCGCAACACGCTGGGCGCGGCTTATTCGGCCAGCGTCAGGAAGGACGTCACTTTCGCGCGTCTGCGCCGCTACGGTTCGGCGCTGGAAGCGTCGCTGTACGGCAACGAGATTCCCGTGTCCGTCTACGACGGCCTGACCGCGGCGGTGAACGGAAAACTGCCGGCGCTGCACGAGTATGTGGCGCTGAAGAAAAAAGCTCTCGGCGTGGAACGCATGGAGCCGTGGGATCTGTACGCTCCCTTCACGAAGGAGCTCAAGCGGACGTTCAGCTATGAGACGGCGCGGAAGCTGGTGCTCGAAGCCGTCGCGCCTCTTGGCGGGGAGTACTCTCGGGTCATGCGGCGCGCTTTCGACGAGCGCTGGATCGACGTGTACGAGAACCGCGGCAAGCGCAGCGGCGCCTATTCGTGGGGCTGCTGGGGCGTGCATCCCTACATGCTGCTCAACTACGGCGGCACGTACCGCGACGTGTCGACGCTGGCCCACGAGGGCGGGCATTCCATCCACACCTGGCTGTCCAACGCGGCCCAGCCGCAGGTTTACGCCGGCTACACGCTGTTCGTCGCCGAAGTGGCCAGTACGGTCAACGAGACGCTGCTGGCGGAGCACCTGCTGAGGAACACGGGCGACCGCGAGGAAAAGATTTTCCTGCTGAGCCAGCAGCTTGAGCTGATCCGCCAGACGATCTACCGTCAGACGCTGTTCGCCGAGTTCGAGCGCGACGCGCACGCTCTGGCCGAAAAGGGCGAACCCCTGACGCCGGAGCTGCTGAACCGCATGTGGAGCGAACTGTACACGCGCTATTACGGCGAAGAAATCGGCGCCAATCCCGATCTGGCCGCGGAGTGGTCGCGCATCCCGCACTTCTACCGCGCCTTCTACGTCTACCAGTACGCCACAAGCCTTGCGGCGGCGCTGGCGCTGGTTGACCGTATCCTCGCCGGCGGGCGCGCCGAGCGCGACGCCTATCTCGGCCTGCTGCGCGGCGGCTGTTCGAAAGACCCGATCGCGCTGCTGCGGGACGCCGGCGTCGACATGAGCACGCCGGAGCCTGTGGAGCGGGCGCTGGCGGTGTTCGAACGCAAGACGGCGGAGCTGAAAGAACTGCTGCAATAAGCGGCCGCGCGGCAGACGCTGTGATTTTGACGCCGGAGAGCCGCGGCAGCGCATTCAGCGAACGGTTCGGCCGGGCACGCTTGCCCGGCCGCTTTTTTTGTGTTAAAATAATATCAGACAAAAGTCTAAAAATTCAGGTAAAGAGGCGGTTCTTATGAATAAGCTGAGTCCCGTGGGCGTTTTCGATTCCGGCGTGGGGGGCTTTTCCGTCGTCGGGAAAATGCAGAAAGTCCTGCCGGGAGAAGATGTGGTCTATTACGGCGACAGCGCCAACATGCCTTACGGCAACAGATCGGGCGAGGACATCCTGCACCTGACGCGCCAGATCCTCGCGTTTTTGGAGCGGCGCGGCGTCAAAGCGGCGGCCGTGGCCTGCAACACGATTTCTTCGCTGATCGACCGGTACCGCGACGATTATCCGTTCAGGATTTTCAGCGTCGTCGAAGCGGGCGCGGCTTCCGCGGCGACGCTGGACGCCGGCTGCGTCGGCGTGATCGGAACCGTCTTTACGGCGCGGTCGGGGGCGTACAGCCGCCTCATTGGCGCTGTACGCCCGGAGATGAAGGTCTACGCTCAGGGCTGTCCCAATCTGGCGCGTCTGATCGACGGCGGCGACCTCCGTCCCGAATCGATCGATCCCGAACTGCGCGCAGCTGTGGAGCCGCTGCTGGCTCAGGCGCCGATCCGGCACCTGATTCTGGGCTGCACCCACTATCCGATGGTATCCGAGCACCTGCACCGTCTTTATCCGCAGCTGACGCTGATCGACCCCGCGCATGAGCTGGCGCTGTCGGTGAAGCGTTATCTCGAATCGCAGGGCCTGCTCAACGACGCCGGCTCCGGCAGCCTGGAGCTGAACACGTCCGGCGACGCGGCGCAGTACGCCGAAGCGGTGCGGCTCTTCGGCCTGAAGGAGCCGCGCGCGATCAACATCGTGGCGGCCGCCCGGCCGCTCTAGACAGAGGGCGAAAAGGTCCTCTGCGCTCTCGGCGGCGCAGAGAGGCATTCTTGGCGGCGCGCGGACGCGCCGCCGCAACGTTCGTCGAACGCCGCCGTCCCCGACGGCCAAATCAGAGGAGGTTGGTTTTTGTGAAGATGAGAAGAGTTGTTTTCGCGATGATCGCCGTGTTTACCCTGGCGACGGCCGCCTGCGCCGCCGACGTGGCTCTGACCTCGATCGGCCAGGGACCCGACGCGATGATGGTGAAGGTGATCATGCGCGCCCTGAAGGTGACTCCCGACTACGACGCGCTGATGAGACCCGAAGCGCTGCAGAACCAAAAGGCGCTGGTCGCCGTCGTCGGCGGCAGCTCCAAGGGGCTTGGCGCGGCGGGCATCGACAAGGAAGAGGAAGTGGCGCGTGCGAAGGCCCTGCTGGACGCGGCCGCAGAGAAAGGCGTGAAGGTCCTGATCATGCACGTGGGCGGCGAGGGGCGCCGCGGCACGTTGTCCGACCTGTTCATCAACGCGGCGGCTCCTTATGCCGACGCGATGATCGTCGTCGACGGCGGCAACTCCGACGGGCTGTTCAACAAGTATGCCGACGAAAAGAAGATCGTCATTCAGACAGCTCCCAACGTGAAGGGGACAAAGGAGCCGCTGGAGAAGATCCTCGCCGACTGGAACGCAGTTCAGTAAGGCGCGACCATGGAGTGGTTCTGGCCGGAAGGTTTCTATACCTTCCTCATGATCGCAGTTTTCGCTTTTGGCGCGTTCTTCTGGAAGCTGCCTATCGCCGTTGCCATGGCTCTGGCCGCGGTTGTGGGCGCGCTGGCCGGCGGCGAGGGGTTCCCGCTCCGTCATTTCGTGGAAGGGCAGTTCGGCTACCTGAACACGATTCTCGTGATCGCCACGGCCATGATCTTTATGAAGGTCATTCTCAAGATCGGTCTGCTTGACGCGCTGTCGGCATGGCTGATCCGCAGGTTCCGCCGTTTTCCGGCGCTGCTCAGCATCGGCCTGATGCTGATCGTCATGGCGCCCGGCATGATCACCGGTTCGTCCACGGCTTCCGTGCTGACTACGGGGGCGCTGGTCGCGCCGGTGCTGATGGCGCTGGGAGTCGATAAGGTGAAGGCGGGCACAATCATCTCCATGGCCGCCCTGCTGGGCATGATCGCGCCGCCGATCAGTATTCCCGCGATGATCATTTGCGCCGGCGTCGATATCCCTTACGTGGGGTTCACGCTGCCGCTGCTGGTCTGCACAATGCCGCTGGCGGTTGTCTACGCGCTGACGATGATTTATCCCGCGATCCGCAAGGGAGGAGACATGCAGGCCCTTGAAGGGCACCTGAAAACGATGGAGCGCGAGAAGCTCGGTTTCCGTCTCGCTCTGCCCGTGATCGTGCTGGTTGCGCTGTTTGTCGTCGAGCAGACGCTGGCTTCCGTCTGGCCGGGGCTTGGCATGCCGCTGATCTTCCTTGTTTCCGCGGCGGCGGGATTTTTCTCGGGAGTGAAATGGAACTTCGTCGGCACGGTTACCGAGGCGGTCAACGACTGTCTGCCCGTGCTCGGCATCCTCATGGGCGTGGGCATGTTCATCCAGATCATGACGCTGATCGGCGTGCAGGGCTTTATCGTCGTCTCGACGCTGAGCCTGCCGAGTTGGACGCTCTATCTCGGCATCGCGCTGATCATCCCGCTGTTCGGAGCGGTCTCGTCTTTCGGCGCCTCTTCTGTGCTGGGCGTTCCCTGTCTGCTGGCTATGCTCAGCAGGGATTCCGTCGTCGTCGCGGCGGCTCTCAGCCTTGTGGCGTCGCTGGGCGATTTGATGCCGCCGACGGCGCTGGCCGGCATTTTCGCCGCGCAGGTGGTCGACGAGGAGAACTATTTCAGGATCCTCAAAAAATGCATCTGGCCGAGCTTCATCCTCGACGTCTGGGGCATCCTGATCATCATTTGCAGCAACGATATCGCTGCTTTGCTCAAATAGGGGAGGGAGAGCCTGATGACGCTAATCTACAGAGGAATCGTGCTCTTCGTGCTGCTCTTCGTGCTGCGCTGCATGTTCAAAGAGCGCTCGTTCTGGAAGCAGGTCACCGGCGCGATGGTGCTTATACCGCTGGTACTCCGGCTGCTGATGATCAAGTAAGGAGGCCGGCGTGATGGAAGAGAGCTATAAGGTCAAAGGCAGTCCTTTCACGGCTGTCGTGCTGTGCGCCCTGGTCGGACTGATCTGCTGGCTGACGGCGCAGTCGTTCATGTCCATGTGGAAGCCGGATGTCTTTTATCCGGCGCCGGGATTCGAACGCCATATGCTGTCCGAATGGGAACCCGCCTTGAAGGGAACCCGCGGCGACACGCCCGTTTACGTTCAGAAGGGAACCGAAGAGGGCGGGACGGTTTTCGTCATGGGCGGCACGCATCCTAACGAGCCTGCCGGCTATATGGGGGCCGTCATGTATCTTGAGCGCGCGCAGGTGAAGAAGGGGCGTCTGATCGTGCTGCCCTGCGCCAATATGTCGGCGTTCACTCACAACTCGCCTCAAGACGCGGCTCCTCAGCGCTTCCACATTTCTCAGGAAGGCGGAAAGGCGCGGGCGTTCAAGTACGGGTCGCGCGCCACCAATCCGATAGACCAGTGGCCGGAGCCCGACGTGTATATCCACTATCCTTCCGGTCAGAAGCTCGACGGCGGCTCGCGCAGCAATCTGAACCGCTCCTATCCCGGCACGAGGAACGACGGTCTGACGCAGCTGGTCGGCCTTGCCATTGTCGAACTGCTGAACAAGGAAAACGTCGATCTGGCGTTCGACCTTCATGAAGCTTCGCCGGAATACCCGGTGATCAACGCGACGGTCGCTCATGAACGCTCCATGGAGCTGGCCGCGATGGTCACGATGGAACTTGAGATGATGGACATTTCCATGCGGCTCGAACCTTCGCCGGTGAACTTCCGCGGCTTGAGCCACCGCGAGTGGGGAGATCACTGCCCGAATGTGATCCCGATCCTGATGGAAGCCGGCAATCCGGCGCAGGGGCGTCTGCGCGGCCACACCGATGAGGCGCTGGTGCTCACGGGGCGCGATAAGGCCTACATGAAAGCCGCCAAGCTCGGCGTGCTGTTCATACCCTACGAGGATCGGCAGCCGCTCGAGTTGAGGACGGCGCGTCACGTCGCGGCCATAAGCAAGTACGTCGAACTGCTCGGCGACGTGCGCCCCGGCAGGGGAATCGTCGTGGAGGGCATTCCTTCGTACGAGGAGATCAACGAAAAAGGCCTCGGCGCCTGGCTGGCCCCGGCGCAATAAACAGTCGTTTCATGAGGGTGGACTTCAGGACTGTGGAGCGTGCCGCAGTCTCAAAATACAAAGGAGGGAACGGTATGAAGAAATTGGGCGTAACGTTGGCATTGGCTCTGGCCGCCGTCGCTGCGAGCGGGGCCGGCGCCGTGGAGGCCACGGATGTTTATGCCGAGCATGGCATGGTGGCTGCGGCTCATGAGCTGGCGGCCAAAGCCGGCGTCGAGATCCTGCAGAAGGGCGGCAACGCCGTCGACGCGGCGGTCGCCACGGCTCTGGCGCTGAACGTCGTGGAGTTCAACGCTTCCGGCATCGGCGGCGGCGGGTTTATGACCTTCTATTCGGAAAAGACGAAAGACGTGATCTGCCTCGATTACCGCGAGCAGGCTCCCGCTTCGGCCACCAAGGATATGTTCGCGTCCGAGCAGGCCAGGAAGGAAAAATGGTCGGCCTACGGCGGCAAGTCCGTCGGCGTGCCCGGCTGGCTGAAGGGCATGACCTACGCGCTCGAGAACTACGGCACCATGACCTTTGCCCAGGTTGCCGAACCCGCCGTCCGTCTGGCCGAGGAAGGTTTCGTCACCGACCCGGCCCAGAAGGGATTCATTCAGGACCATTTCGAGACGCTGAACCAGTTCAACGAACCCGGCACGCTGCCTTTCTTCGACGAGGTCGGACTGCCCATCGAGGGCGGCACGCTTCTGAAACAGCCGGCGCTGGCCAAAACGTTCCGCCTGATCGCCGAGAAGGGGATCGACGTGTTCTACAAGGGCGAGATCGGCGAAGCCATCTGCCGGGCCGTGGAGCGCACCGGCGGCAAGATGACCATGGAGGATCTTGCCAATTATCAGATGTACGTCCGCAAGCCCGTCGTCGGCACCTATAGGGGCTACCGGATTTATTCCGTGCCTCCCGCGTCGTCCGGCGGCACGCATGTGGTCCAGCTGCTTAACATCATGGAAAACTACGACGTCAAGAGCTTGGGGTTCAAGTCCGCGAAGAAGGTCCATGTCTTCGGCGAAGCGACGAAGATGATGTTTGCCGACCGCAGCAAGTACATGGCCGACACGGCTTACGCCAAGGTCCCGCTGGCGGGGCTGCAGTCCAAGGAATACGCCAAGGAAGAAGCCGGCAGGATCACCGACGCGATCGTCGACAAGGCGGAAGCGGGCGATCCCTGGAAGTACGACTCGGTGGAGAAAACTTCTTTCCTCGGCGGCATGGGGAACGAGCATTTCTCGACTTCCAGCTTCTCCGTGGCCGACCAGTTCGGCAACGTTGTCACGTCGACCAACACGATCAACTTCTTCATGGGGGCTTCGGTGTTCGTGCCCGAGTACGGCTTCCTGCTCAACGACGAGATGGACGACTTCTCTCCCAACCCGAACAGCGTCAACGCTCCCGAGCCGGGCAAGCGTCCTCTGTCCTGCATGAGTCCTACGATTGTTCTCGATCCCGAAGGGCGTCCTTTCATGAGCATCGGCTCGCCCGGAGCGACCCGCATCATTACCGCCGTGGCTCAGTGCATCATGAACGCCGTCGATCACGGCATGACGATGGACGAGGCGATCGAGGCGCCTCGATTCCACAATCAGAGCGGCAGCGAGATGAGAACCGAAAACGATCGTTACGACAAGACGCTTCTTGATACGCTCGAACTGATGGGCTACAAGATCTCGCTGCAGGAGCCGCTGTACACCGGCGGCGCTCAGGGCATCATGTTCAACTGGGACGCCAAAGGCACCGACAAGTTCCTCAACGGCGGCGCCGACAGCCGTCGTTTGGGAGCGGCCGTCGGCTTCTAGCGGAAAAAACGATCCGAATATCGACCGATAAGCAAAACGCGGAGAGCTCGCAAGCCCTCCGCGTTTTACTGTCCGCGGCCGCAGATCGAGGGCTCCGGCCGCGGCTTTTCGACCCGCGCCGGAATATCCTGCGCGCCCGCTTGGCGGCTGCAGCGGGCGTATATGACGCGCGTGATTTTATGGAAGCCGGCATTCTCGTGAGCGATGTTCCGCGAAACGGCAGCTTATCGCGCCGTCATGAAGAAACAACGCGGCGGCAGGCCGTGCAAACCGTTTGAAAAGGTCTTTGTAAGGTAACATTTTATTGTATACTTTTGTGAGGGGGCTTTTCAAATCCGCGTTTAAAATGTATAATAGCTTCAAGGGAAAGATTCATTTCTCTGAAGATTCATATCTTATATTCTGTGGAGGGATACGCATGAAGAAATCAAGAGTTTTGGCAGCTGCGCTCGCGTGGCTTTTTGCCGCTTCGACGGCTTTTGCGGCCAGCCAGTTCATTATGGGCACGGGCGGCACGTCCGGAACTTATTACCCCCTGGGCGGCGCCATCTCCCAGATCATCACCGACCGCTCCGGCGGCAAGGTCGCCTGCGTAGCCCAGGCGACGGGAGCTTCCGTCGAGAATCTGAATCTGCTCAACGCCGGCGACATCGACCTGGCCCTGGTGCAGAACGATACCGCCGATTACGCCAAGCGCGGCGTGATGTTCTTCAAAGCTCCGCTGACAAACGTGACGGGCATCTGCCGCATTTATCCCGAGCACATTCAGGTTGCCGTCAACGCCGACAGCAGCATCAAGTCGCTGGAGGACTTCAAGGGCAAGAATATTTCCGTCGGCGCTCCCGGCTCCGGCAACGAAGCGAACGCTCGCCAGATTTTCGGCGAGGTCGGGCTGTTTAACGGCACCAATTACGTAGGGTTCACGCCTCACTTCCTGTCATACGCCGAGGCGACGTCGCACTTCAAGGATCGTCTGATCGACGGCTTCACGTTCACGACCGGCGCTCCCAACTCGGGCATTCAGGAGATCGTCACGGCGCAGCCTCTGCGTTTCCTCGAGATCAAGGGCAAGCTTCGCGACGACATCATTGCCAAGTATCCGTTCTTCGCTCCCGCTCTGATCGAGAAGGGGACGTACAGCGGCCTTGACCGCGATGTCGAGACTATCGCCGTGCAGGCCTGCCTTGTGGCCCGCCGCGACATGTCGGAGGACGAAGCCTATGCCGTGACCAAGGCGATTTTCGAGAATCTCGAGGCGCTCGGCAGCGCGCACGCCAAGGGCAAGAACCTGACGCTTGCGCACGCTCTTGACGGCATGACGCTTGACATTCACCCGGGCGCTCTGAAGTATTACAAAGAAGTCGGGCTGATCAAGTAAGCGGGGCTCGGAAGTTTGGAGCTTTCTCAAACGGAAGGAGTCGTGAGGCTCCTTCCGTTTTTTCAGGAAAAAGAGTGACTTTTCATTCTGCCGGCGGGGCGCGGCGGAGAGGACGTGAGCATGAAAAAATCCCCGGGTCGTGCGTTTCTTTTCGTCTTTCTGCTTTTGACTGCCGCGGGGATCCTGTATGGCGTGCCGCAGCAGTACCTGGCCGTGACGGATGAATGCGGAACGGTCGTTTATCTGCGTCCGGTAAAACTGGGGGAGCGCTACACGGTGCGTTTTATCCATTCGGTGGCGCGGCGCCCGGTGGACGAAATTTACGAGATCGCCCCCGGCTGCTCCATTCTGCGCGAAACGGTCTACGACATGATGGGGGCGGGGCTGCCGGCGGAGCCTCTGGACGGACAGACGTTTACGGTGGAGAACGGCGCATACCGCATCAGGGGTTTTCACCTGAGGCTTCCCGCGGTGACCTACCGCATCAGCAAGGTCGTGGCGGATCACACGCTGTTTGTCGGGAAGGATGAATTCAGGCTGAGACGGTGGGTGTCCGCGCCGGGGAAGCCGCTGACGTTCACGGTCCACGAAGGGAATTTGTGCGAACTGCTGAAGTTCAAATGTCGGAATATGTTGAGTGTCTAAGGGGGTATGGGAATGAATATGGATGAAATGAAGAAAGTGTCAGGCGCGGCAGAGCTGCCGCAGGAGAAAACGCAGCTGAATGCCGACACGGTGGCCGGCGATCAAAGCGCAGTTCAGGAAAATCTCGAAAAGTACGATTCGGAAGCGCGGTATCGCCGTCCGGACGGTTTATGGGGCAATGTGATCAAGCTCGTCTGCATTGTTTTCTCTCTGTTCCAGTTCTATACGGCCGGTTTCGGCGTGCTGCCGGCCCAGATTCAGCGTCCTCTGCACGTATTCTTTACGTTCGTGCTGATTTTCCTGCTGTATCCTTCGTGCGCGTCGTTCTCCAGAAAGACGATGCACTGGCTCGACGTGGCGCTGGCCGTTCTTGCCGGTTCGACGATGATCTATCTTGTCGTCAATTACGAGGCGATTCTGTACCGCGGCGGGCTGCCGACGAAGTTCGACCTGATCTTCGGCGCTCTGGCGATCCTGTTCACGTTCGAAGCGGCGCGCCGCATCGTCGGACTGCCGATCGTGCTTGTCGCTTTGGCTTTCGTGCTCTATGCCCATTTCGGCAAGATCATGCCCGGCTTCCTCGCTCACCGCGGTTTCAGCTGGACGCGCATCATCAATCACATGTATCTGACGACTGAAGGGATTCTCGGTTCGCCCGTCGGCGTTTCTTCGACCTTTGTCTTTATGTTTATCCTGTTCGGCGCTTTTCTGAACAAGACGGGACTGGGCAAGTTCTTCATCGATCTGGCCCTTGCCGCGGCCGGCCATCAGGCGGGCGGCCCGGCTAAAGTGGCCGTCATCTCGTCGGCGTTCTTCGGCACGATTTCCGGCAGCTCCGTGGCCAACACGGTGACGACGGGAACGTTCACGATCCCGCTGATGAAGAGCATCGGTTATCAGCCTTACTTCGCCGGTGCGGTCGAAGCGGCGGCGTCCACGGGCGGCCAGCTGATGCCCCCGATCATGGGGGCGGCGGCGTTCATCATGTCCGACTTCATCGGCGTGCCCTATATCACAATCGCCATTGCCGCCGTGCTCCCCGCCCTGCTCTACTACATGGCGGTGTTCATCATGATCCACATGGAAGCCAAGCGTCTCGGCCTGCGGGGGCTGCCCAAAGAGCAGCTGCCCAACACGAAGAAGATTTTCCTGGCCGGCGGTCACCTGCTCATCCCGCTGTTCGTCATCGTTTACATGCTGGTCAAAGGCTATACGCCGCTGAAGGCCGCGTTCTACAGCATCCTTTGGACGGTGGCTGTGGCTATGTGCCGCAAGAACACGCGCATGAAGCTGAGTGACATCGTTGCCGCTTTCGACGAAGGCGCGCGCAGTTCCCTCGGCGTCGCCGCGGCCTGCGCCTGCGCCGGCCTCGTGATCGGCTCCGTGACGCTGACCGGCATCGGCTTGAAGCTCGCCAACGGCATCGTTTCGCTGGCCGGCGGTCACCTGTTCTTCACGCTGGTGCTGACCATGGTCACGTCGATCCTGCTCGGCATGGGGCTGCCCACGACCGCGAAGTACATCGTTCTGGCTTCGATGGCCGCGCCCGCCATTCAGAAATTCGGCGTGCCCGTGATGGCGGCGCATATGTTCATCTTCTACTACGGCATTATCGCCGATCTGACGCCGCCGGTCGCGCTGGCGGCCTACGCCGGCGCCGGCATTGCCGGGGCCAACCCGATGCGCACCGGTTTTACCGCTCTGCGTCTGGCTGTGGCCGGATTTTTGATTCCCTACTTCTTCGTCTACAACCCAGAGCTGCTGATGATCAACGCCTCCGTCGCCAACACGGCGGTGCCGGCAGTGACGGCGATTCTCGGCACCGTGCTGCTGTCCTTCGCGGCGGCGGGCTACTGGCTGCGCAGTCTGAACCTGCTCGAGCGCGCGGCGGTCTTTGCCGCTTCGCTGCTGCTGATCCAGCCCGGCTGGGTGAGCGACATAATCGGCATCGGCATCGGCGTGGCGATGTATCTGCTTCAAAAGATGACGCTGAAAAACAGAGCGTAACGCTGCGCCCCAGTCTGGACCGGCTGCTCAGCAGCCGGTCCAGATTTTCTGCGGAGGCGCGGAAATTTCATCCTGTTGGGTGATGCGGGCGTCGTGTTGCATGGTAGGATGTGAACGGGCGCGGCGCTCTGTGAAGTTTGCCGCCGGATGAGCGGCGGCCGGGGGGGCGAGGCGCAAAGGCGCGAAAAGCATCCCGTCTTTAAATACTATTTTATTCAGTATAATGCATTGAGGAATAGCGTTCGGAATGATAAGATTTAATTTAGCAGAGTGTCTTTCGTAAGAGAGGCTGATGTGGTTCTTGCCGAAGGCAAGACGATTATTGGAAAGGTGGAATGTCTTATGAAGAAATTCCGTTCCGTTCTGGCCGCTTCAGCGGCGTTGGCGCTCCTTGTGTCTTCTGCGTTCGCTGCGCCCCGGCCGGGCGATTTGACAACCGGTCTGATCAACGGCGGCGACTGGGCCGCGTTTGGGCTTCGCGACGCGCAGGCGCTGCTGAACAAGCCGGCGGATTCTCTGCTGATGCGCGCCGTGAAGATGCTGCCCGCCGAGCAGGTGCAGAGCTGCGTTGACAAGGCCGGCAGCTTCGACATGCGCGTGGCGCTGAAGCCGGATCTCGACGGGGTTGACAAGCTGGCTTTGGCGATGGATATGAAAACGCCCCTGACCGCTGAGGATTTTGCGGCCGCCGGCAGCAAGTTCAAGGCTCCCGAGTTCACGGTGGCCGCTCCCGAAGGTACGGCTGTCACGCCGCTGGGCGCGATGGATTCCGATGACAGCTCCATCGGCCTGATCTATCTGGCCGCGCTGGAGCGCGACGGCGCCAGGTACCTGATCGGCGCGAACGGCGACCCCGCCAATCTGGCCGTGATGGCCGGCGCTCCCGAGGGCAGCGCCTTGGTGACGGCCCGCACTCCCGCCAACATCTGGGTGCAGATGCAGATCTCGGCGGAAGCGCTGGCCAAGATGGACGCCGCGCTGCCGCTGCCGCTCAGCCTTGAACTGGGGCTTGACGACACGGCGACGTCCGTGAAGGCGATGCTGTGGAGCAACCTTGTAGACGAGATCGGCGCCCTGATCGGCAAGGATCTGCGCGCCGTGCTCAACGGCGGCGCCGCGGCGGAGGCGCCGTTGACTTCCGGTTCGGCTCCTTTGGCCGCACTGCTGAATCTGTCCGCTTCCTTCCTGCCCGAGAACTTCAAGCTCGCCGACCTGATCGCCGACGCCGACATGATTGGGGAAGCCGAATCCGAGATTAACGGCGCTATCGGCACTGTCGGCCTCGAGTGGGCGGATCTCGTCAAGATCCTGCGCGGCAACATTACGCTTGGCGCGGCCGGCAAGCTGGATGCTCCCATGGTGGGCGAAGTGCCCGGCCTGTACCTGCACGTTTCCGGCATCGACGCCGCCAAGGCGGGCGCTCTTGCCGCGATGCTTGCCGAGCAGGGCAAGATGGTAGCCGGCGAGCCCTCCGCCTACGACAAGGACGGCTGGAAAGGCTTCACCTTCGCCGCGCCGGTCTCGGTTCTCGTCGCCAGCGGCGAAAAGGGCCTGCTGGTTGCCGGCATGAACGCCGATCAGTTCGGCCAGTCCGCCGAAGCGGCCTCCGGGCTTGCAGCGGCCCTCGAGCCCCGCAACGTGGCGCTTGGCTTCGACGTCAAAGCCCTGCAGCCCGTGCTGAAGAAGCTGTTCGACAGCTTCGGCGACAGCATCCCCGAGGAGGGCAGGGGAATTGTCTCCATGGTGCTGGACAACATGGGCATGGTTGACGCGCTCAGCCTGGTGAACGCTGACGCCGACACGCTCGTGCTTGAAGTGACGCCCAACGCCGAGATGGTCAGCGCGATCCTGCCCGCAGCAGAGTAAAAACGTTTTCTCGGCTCGTTCCGAGAAATGAAAAGCAAACGAACCGCCCCGCTGAATTTCAGCGGGGCGGTTCGTTTGCTTGGCGCGCCGTTTACTTGACCTGTTTGCCTTCGGCGTAGAGCTGGACGATGTTGAGAATGACTTTGACGCATTTTTCCATGGAGCTGACGACGGCGTATTCGTACTTGCCATGGCAGTTGTAACCGCCGATGAAGAGGTTGGGCGTGAGCAGTCCGCGGAAAGACAGCTGCGATCCGTCGGTGCCGCCGCGGGCGGCGATGATCTTCGGCGTGACGCCGGCCATCTCGTAGGCTTTGAGCGCGGTGTTGACGATGTCCATGCGCTTCTGCAGCGGCACGGCCATGTTGTAGTACTGGTCGTGCATTTCCAGCTCGGCCAGTTCGCGGCCCCAGCGTTCGTTGAGCTGGCGCACGAGCAGCTTGAAATGCTCTTTGCGGGCGTTGAACTTGTCGGTGTCGTGGTCGCGGATAATGTAGGTCATTTCCGCCTCTTCGACGCCGCCCGTGATCCCGGTCATATGGTAGTAGCCCTCGTACAGCTCGGTATGCTCCGGCGTCTCCGCGGGCGGGAACGAAGCGGCGAACTCCATGGCAGCCTTGGCGGCGTTGATCATCTTGTTCTTGGCCGTGCCGGGATGGACGGCGACGCCCTTGATCTTCACGTGCGCCTGAGCGGCGTTGAACGTCTCGTAGGAGAAGGTGCCCGTGCCGCCGCCGTCGACGGTATAGGCGAAATCGGCGCCGTATCTGTCGAGATCCCAGAGCTTGGCGCCGTGACCGATCTCCTCGTCGGGACAGAAGCAGACCACGATCTTGCCGTGCTTGAAGTCGGGATGCTGCACCATGTACTCGACGGCGGTCATGATCTCGGCGACGCCGGCTTTGTCGTCGGCGCCGAGCAGCGTGGTGCCGTCGGTGACGATCAGCGTCTCGCCCTTATGTTCGCTCAGCTCGGGGAAGACCTTCGGGGACAGCACGATGTCCTCCGCGGCGTTGAGCACGACGTCGCCGCCGTCGTAGTCCTCGACGAGACGCGGTTTGACGTTTCTGCCGGTCACTTCAAGCGCCGTGTCGATGTGGGCGCAGAAGCCGATGGCGGGCGCGCCCTCGCAGTTGGCGGGCAGCGTGGCGCACACATAGGCGTTTTCGGTGACTGCCACGTCGCTGAGTCCGAGCCCGCGCAGCTCATCGCCGAGCACTTTGGCGAGATCGTGCTGGCAGGGCGTGCTGGGCACGCAGTTCTGCCCTTCGGCCGACTGAGTGTTGATTTTGACGTAGCGGATAAAACGATCGACGAGTGAAGACATGAAGGATCCTCCTTAAAAAGATCAAAATCCAGCGGGAATTTGGCGGTACGGAACTATTCTACCGCAAAAAACGAGAAGCGCCGCTCCAAAAAAGGGGCCTGTGACGGCCACAGACCCCTTTGGGGAGCGATATTAGCGGGTGTACTGGATCTTGCCGGTGAAGTGGCAGGCCACGAAATGGTTCGGCTCGTACTCGTTCAGCTCGGGCGACTGCTGGCGGCAGATGTCCTGAGCGAAACGGCAGCGGCCCGCGAAGCGGCAGCCTTTGGGCGGATTGACGGGGCTGGGCACGTCGCCTTCGAGGATGATGCGGTCGCGCTTCTGCCCGACCTTGGGGATCGGAATGGCCGACAGCAGCGCCTGCGTGTAAGGGTGCAGCGGGTTTTTGAAGGTGGTCCTGTAATCCGTCAGCTCCACGATCTTGCCCAGATACATGACGGCGATGCGGTCGGAGAGGTGCTTGACGACGCTGAGGTTGTGGGAGATGAACACGTAGGTGTAGTTGTTCTCCCTCTGCAGCTGGTTGAGCAGGTTGAGCACCTGGGCCTGGATGCACACGTCAAGGGCGGAAACGGGTTCGTCGAGGACGATGAATTCGGGATCGAGGGCCAGAGAGCGGGCGATGCCGATGCGCTGGCGGCGGCCGCCGTCCAGTTCGTGGGGATAGGCTCCTATCAGGCGGCGGGCCAGGCCGACGGTGTCCATCAGTCTGGTGATGCGGTCGTTCATCTCCTTGCGGCTGGAGCAGAAATTGTTGACGATCAGGGGTTCGGCGATCAGCTCGGAGACGGAAAGGCGGGGGTTCAGACAGGAGTAGGGATCCTGGAAGACGATCTGGACCTTTTTGCGCATTTCCTTCATTTCGCCCTTGCCCAGGCCGACGATGTCGCGCCCCCAGAACTTTACTTCGCCGGAAGTCGGTTCCAGCAGGCGGATCATGGCGCGGCCGAGCGTGGACTTGCCGCAGCCGGATTCGCCGACCAGGCCCAGCGTCTCGCCGCGGTTGACGAAGAAAGAAACGTCGTCGACCGCATGGAGCAGACCGCGCGGCGTGTTAAAGTACTTTTTCAGGTGGTTGACAACTACCATGGGCTGGTTGTTCAGCTGTTCAGTCATAGTCATCGCCCTCCTTTAGTTGTTCTTCAGTTCCGCCACGCGCACGGGGCAGGCGACGAAATGTCCGGGCGCCACTTCAGCCATTGCCGGCGCGCTCTTGGAGCAGTCTTCCGTCGCGTAGGGGCAGCGGGGATGGAAGCAGCAGCCCGAAGGCAGGTTGGTGGGGTCGGGCATCAGGCCGTGGATGACCTTCAGCTCCTCCTGCTCCGATTCGAGGTCGGGCAGCGAGTTGAACAGCCCCTCCGTGTAGGGGTGCAGGCGGTGGTTGTAGATCATTGCGGTCGTGCCGTACTCGACGACGCGCCCGGCGTACATGATGGCCACCTTGTCGCACATCTCGGCGACGATGCCAAGGTCGTGGGTAATCATGATCATGGCGGTTTTGAACTTTTCCTTGAGCTCGTGCATCAGCTCGAGCACCTGAGCCTGAATCGTCACGTCCAGGGCCGTGGTCGGCTCGTCGGCGATCAGCAGTGTCGGGTCGCAGGCCAGCGCGATGGCGATGACGACGCGCTGCTTCATGCCGCCCGAGAACTGGTGCGGATAGGCGACGCCGCGTTCGCGGGGGATGCCGACCAGTTCGAGCATGTCGCCGGCACGTTTGAGCGCGTCGGCCTTGGTGCCCTTCTGGTGCAGCTCTACCATCTCGGCGATCTGTTCGATGACGGGAACGACGGGATCGAGCGAGGTCATGGGATCCTGGAAGATCATGGCGATCTTGCCGCCGCGGATGGCGCGCATCTGGCTTTCGTTCTTGCTCAGCAGGCTCTCGCCTTCGAAGAGGATGTCGCCGGAAATAATCTTGGCGGGCGGCATGGGCAGCAGGCGCATGATGCCCAGCGCGGTGGTCGTCTTGCCGGCGCCCGTTTCGCCGACGAAACCCAGCGTTTCGCCGGGCGCCAGTTCGAGGTTCAGACCTTCGACGGCGTGGACGCGGCCGCTCTCGGTGACGTAGTGGATGGTCAGATCCTTGATCTCGAGGAGCAAATTTTTGTTTTCGGACATGGCAGGCTCCTCCTTAGCGCTTCAGCTTGGGATCCAGGGCGTCGCGGAGACCGTCGCCGAGGAAGTTCAGAGCCAGAATTGTGAGCATAATGGCCAGACCGGGATAGAGCGTCAGGTGCGGGAAGTCGCGGATGTACTGACGCCCGCCGGAGAGCATGGCGCCCCACTCGGGATTGGGAGGCTGAATGCCCAGCCCGATGAACGAGAGTCCGGCCGCGTTGAGGATCGCCGAGGCGACGCCCAGCGTGGACTGAACGATGATCGGGGCCATGCTGTTGGGGATGATGTGGCGCAAAATGATGCGCAGGTCCGAAGAGCCGACGGCGCGGGCCGCCTCGACGTACTCCATGCCGCGGATGGAAAGCACCGAGCCGCGCACGATGCGCGCGTAGTTGGGCACGGCGGAGATGCCGACGGCGATCATCAAGTTGTACAGGCCGGGACCAAGAGCTGCGGCGATGGCGATTGCCAGCAGCGTCTGAGGAATAGCCAGCAGCACGTCCATGACGCGCATGATCATGTTGTCGAGCGTGCCGCCGTAAAAGCCGGCGAACGCGCCGAGCAGGCCGCCGACGATCAGCGAAATGCCGACGGCGATGAAGCCGACCTGCAGCGACACGCGCGCGCCGAAGATCAGGCGGCTGAGAATGTCGCGCCCGAACTCGTCGGTGCCGAGCCAGTATTTGGCGGACGGCAGTTCAAACATATGGAGAAGATTCTGTTTGGCAAAAGGATAAGGCGCCAGCCAATTGGCAAAGACAGCACAGAACACCAAAAGAAAGATAAAACCCAGCCCGAACATAGCCAGCGGGCTTTTGCTCAGGCGGTGCATGACTTCAGCGAAGGGGCCGCGCTGTTTGCGTAATTGAGTCTCTGTGACGTTCAATTCGGCCATCGTATGAGCCTCCTCTATTTGTATTGCGCCTTGATACGCGGATCGACGTAGGCATAGAGAATGTCAACCAGCAGGTTGACAACGCTGAACGCTGTTGCGACGAAAAGTACGGCGCCCTGAACCATGGGATAATCGCGGGCCATAATCGATGTGACCATCAGACGCCCCAGTCCGGGAACGGCAAAGATCGACTCGGTCAGCATCGCGCCCGAGAGCAGGTGACCAAACTGCAGGCCGACAATCGTCATTACGGGGATCAGCGCGTTATGCAGCGCGTGCCCCCAGATGACGACGCGTTCGGTCTGTCCTTTGGCGCGCACCGTGCGGATGTAGTCGGCGCGGATGACCTCGAGCATCGAGGAGCGGGTCATGCGCGTCACCATGGAGATAGCCTGCGCCGACAGCGCAAACGAGGGAAGGATCATCGCCTTGAACGTGTCGAAGCCTGACGAAGGGAGCCAGCGCAGCTTGACGGAAAACAGCAGGATCATCAGCAAGCCCAGCCAGAACACCGGCATCGACAGACCGATCATGGCAAAAATCATGGTGATCGTATCGAACACCGAGTATTGCTTGATGGCGGATATAATTCCGCACGGAAGGCCAATAATAACGGCGATGATCATTGCGAAGCCGGACAGCTTGATCGTCGCGGGGAAAGCGGCCATCAGCTCTTTCATGACGGGGGTCTTGGAGGAGTAGGAGCGGCCGATGTCGCCTTTAACGACGGCTTTGTAGACGTATTTGCCGAAACGGATCCAGAAGGGGTCGTTCAGGCCTTCTTTTTCTCTGAACTCCTGAATTGCCTGCTCCGTTGCGAGGTCGCCAAGCACCATCTTGGCAGGATCGCCGGGGGTCAGGTACAGCAGCAGAAAGACGCAAAAAGCTACGCCGACAAGAACTGGAATGAGAAAAAGCACGCGGCGAAAGATGTAGCGTAACATAATCTGACCTGCCTTTCGTAAAATAAGATCGGGCGGGGAAAAGGCCCGCGGAGGAACGTTGTTTCAAATTATGAAGCGGCTCACAATCAAAAAAAACAGGGGAAATTTCCCAATTTCCCCTGTCTGCTCTCACAGGATACCGCAACGAAGGCTGCGGTCTCTGATATTGATGTTAGTCCTCGAAATACACGTCGCGGAACGAGTGGGTTTCATTGCCGGCGGGCTTGAAACCTTTGACGTTCTTCTGCGAACCGGCGACGGACTCGTCGTTGTGCAGGAAAACCATCGGGCAGTAATCGTTGATTTCCAGCTGGGCCTGCTTGTAAATCTCGGCGCGTTCCGGTCCGTCGGGCGTCTCGCGTCCCTTGAGGAGAAGCTCGTCAAGCTTGGGGTCGGAGCTGAAGGTATAGTTGGAACCGGCGTTCGTTTCCAGCAGGCCGCTGATGGCGAAGTTGGGATCGGGCACGGAAGAGACCCAGCCCAGCTCGAACATGTCGTGCTTCTTCTCCTGCAGGCCGTTCAGATAAGCGCCCCACTCCAGAACCTTGATCTCGGCCTTGATGCCGACTTCTTCAAGCTGAGCCTGCATGATCTGCGCCATGTCGATGCGCTCCTTACGCTCGTTCGTCCAAATCTCGCACTTGAAGCCATTGGGGAATCCCGCTTCGGCCAGAAGCTTTTTGGCCAGCTCGAGATCCTGTTTGTGCTCGGGCACTTCGTTGCCGATCGAATAAGTGATGGCGACGGGAACCAGCGTGGTGGGAACCATGCCGACCTTCGCCAGCTTTTCCCACACGGCCTTGTGGATCAGCGTCGTATCGAGAGCGGCTCTGACGGCCTTGCGGACGCGGACGTCGCTGAAGGGGGCCTTCGTGCAGTTAAAGCCAAGGTATGTGATCGAGGACTGCGGCTCTTTATAGAGCGTCAGCTGATCGTTGTCGCGGATGCGGTTGATGTCGTTGCCGATGATGGGATAGGCAATGTCGATCCCCTTGGTCTCAAGCTCGATTGTGCGGTTCGTGGGCTCGGGGATTGCGCGCACTTCAAGATATTTGTAGGCAGGCTTCTTGCCCCAGAAGTCGTCGAAGCGCTCCAGAACGTACTTGTTGCTCTTCTGCCATTCGACAAACTTGAAAGGTCCCGTCCCGACGGGAGCGGAGCCCGGGGTGCCGTAGCTGTCGCCGGCGGCCTCAGTCGCCTTTTCGTTGATGATGGAGCCCCAGCTGTGAGTCAGAGAGCCGAAGAAAGAATAATCCGGCGCCTTCAGAACGATGACAACGGTGTAGTCGTCGAGAACTTTAACGTCGGCCACGTTCTGCGAATAGGTTTTGATCTTCGCGCCCTTGTCGGTGGTCGCGCGCATGATCGTATATCTCACGTCGCTGGCCTTCAGCTCCTCGCCGTTGTGGAACTTTACGCCTTTACGCAGGTTGAACTTGTACTCGGTGGGGGAGAGAAATTCCCAGCTCTCCGCAAGGCCGGGGACCAGTGTGCCGTCGCTGTCTCTGAAAATCAGTGTGTCGTACAGCTCAAAGCAGCAGCGCGAGCTGGGAACGTCATTGTGGCCGATAGGATCCATCGTGGTGGCGTCGTACTGATCGGCGACGATCAGACGATCCTTGGCTGCGAAAGCGGTGCTGGCCGCTACGCCGAGAACAAGGGCCGCAAGAGCCAGAATGGTGCGTTTCTTCATATAATGACATCTCCTTCAATTTTGGGATAAGAGCACTGAAAGCCAAACTGCCGTCCCATCTCCCGCCAGCGCCCGCCGGGGATGAAATGGCGGCATTGCGCCGCCGCCGCGCGGCCTGTCCCGCAGGTCGCTTTGTTTCTCAATCCGCTTTCCATCTTTATCCGCGCCCAGCAACCGCCGGCGGGGCCTTTCTGAATGTTATTTATTGTTAGGAAAGTGCGGCGAAAGATAGAAAGTTCTCATGAAATCAATATACCTCTTTCGATGCTGATCGTCAAGGGAATATATAATTTTAAGATTGCCAAGGGCGATAAGTCGAAATTGCGAAAATATTTGGCGTGGGGTCTGTTATGCATTGAAACAACTCGTTTTATGAGTTTTTATTCCGTTCGAGGAACGTTGTTTATTTATTTTTAGAGCGGAAGTCAAAGCTTATTTTAATTAATCGAGCGTCGATTCAATAAGTTTGTCAATGGGGACAGCCGCATAACGTTGAACAACGGCCGGCCGTCGGCGGCGCGCATCGCAGCCTTTTGATGAGGCGCGTGTGCGCGGGGAATTTGACAAACTGACAACTTATAAATTAGAATGAGTTGTCACGTCTCTGAAACTTTTACTCACGTGCATTGCTGAACGGGAATTATGGTGAAGAGGGAGTCTCCATGAGGAAGGAACAGTCTGTTTATTCCAGAATCGCTTTTGATCTCGCCGTCAGAATCGCCAGCGGCGAGATCAGGGAAGGAACGAAGATCTCCGGACGCTCGCTGATGGGAACGCAGTACAAGGCGTCTCCGGAGACGATCCGGCGCGCGCTTTGGCACCTGAACGACGTGGGGATCATTTCGACGCAGGACAACGTCGGTTCGACAGTGGTGTCCCGAAGCCATGCCGTGGAATATGTCGCGCATCGCAGGCTCGACAACGATCTGTTTGCCCTCAGGGCGCGGCTTGACTCCATGATCGCGGCGAGGAACGAGCTTAACAGAGATATCGACGCTACGCTCACGCAGATCCTTGAGTTGAATCAGCGCTTTCAGGACAGCGAGCGGCTGCACATGTTCACGTTCAAGATCGGCAGCGGTTTCCCCGCTCTGGGGGGCAGCATCCGCGATTTTCAGTTCCGGCAGAAAACCGGCGCCACGATCGTGGCGATCAGGCGGAATGATGAAACCATGCTGTCGCCGGACCCTTCGGCGGAGTTCAGGATGAACGACGTGCTGATCGTCGCGTGCGGAGTGCGGGATGTCAATAAAGTTCGTGAACTCATGGAAGGCGGCGTCCCCAAGGACGGCTGCAAAAGCTGAAAGAAGGCGGGACGAAGGCATTTTCAGAGAGTGACGCGCTTCTTCGCGAACTCTCGGGGAGCCGGGAAGGGGCGCTTCGGCGGTCTGTCTCCTGTCTCCACAGGCTCTCCGAAGGATCCGAAACCCCATGATTAAGGAGGACATCATCATGAAGAAGGCAACGAGATTGCTGCTGCTCCTGGCAGTGTTCCTGGCGTGCGTGCCGGCGGGGAGCGGCGCCCGCGCTGCGGCGAAGAAAGAGAAAACCGCTCTCACGTTCGCCGATGTGGGCTGGGATTCCATCAAACTGAACAACGCGCTGGCCGGATTGATAGCGGAAAAACTCTTTGGATACACATGGGAGGAAACGCCGGGCTCCACGCCGATCTCCCATGAGGCTCTGCTCAAGGGTGAAATCGACATTCACATGGAGGAATGGACCAGCAACATTCAGTCGTACGCTCCGGACCTGCGGGCCGGCCGTTTCACCGAGCTGGGCGTGAATTTCGACGACAACCGCCAGGGCTTTTACATTCCCAGGTACGTGGCCGAGCGCTGCCCCGATCTGAAGAGTGTCAAAGATCTGGCTCGTTATGCCGAATTGTTCCCCGACCCGGAGGAGGCCTCGAAAGGCATCATTTACGGCGGCATCGTCGGCTGGGAGATCACGGAGATCATGAACAAAAAGGTAGCGGCCTACGGGCTCGACGAGAGCTACAACTATTTCGCCAGCGGCAGCGACGCGGTGCTCAGCGCGGCGATGGTCTCCGCCTGGGACAAGAAGGCGCCGATCGTGGCCTATTACTGGGAACCCACGTGGCTGCTGGGAAAATACGATTTCGTCCTTCTCGAGGACGAACCGTACGACGCCGAACGCTATCTTGAGGGACACGGCGCCTGTCCTTCGGTGACGGTGACGGTGGCGGTGAGCAATGACTTTGCCGCGTCGAATCCGGAATTCTGCGCGTTTCTTGCTAAATTCAAGATGAGTTCAGCGCTAATCAGTGAAGCCTTAGCCTACATAAACGCCACCAATGCCGACTACGAAGAGGCCGCGGAATGGCTGCTGACCAAGGCGCACCCCGAACTGCTGGATCAATGGCTCTCGCCCGAGCAGGCGGCAAAGGTGAGGGCAGCGCTGTAACGGCGCAGCTTTGTACGTTGCGAAAAAAGAGGTGAGATTATGGGGTGGCTGTTCACATTCCCTAAATTCTTCAAACTGAACACGGCGGCGATCGACAGGACGGTGCGTTCTTTTGCCGTAAACGCCGAAACCTTTCTTGACCTGATCAAAGGCGGCCTCAACAGCTTCGTGAGCTTTGTCCTGCTGTGCCTGAGGCACGTGCCGTGGCCGCTCTTCCTGCTGCTGGTCGCGTTCCTGGGCTGGCGCGCCCGCCGGAGTCTCCGCAGCGGCATTCTGTACGGCGCGCTGGTCGCTGTCATCGGCTTCGTCGGACTGTGGCAGATGATGCTGGTGACGCTGTCCGTCGTTCTGGCCAGCGTGATCATCGCCCTTGCTGTCGGAATCCCGATCGGGATCCTGATTTCCGGTTCCGACCTGGCGAATAAGATGTTCCGCCCCGTTTTGGACACCATGCAGACGATGCCGGTGTTTGTCTATCTGATTCCCGCGCTGCTGCTGTTCGGTACGGGCAACGCCTCGGGCGTGATCGCCACGGTCATTTATGCCGTCGTTCCGGTCATCCGCCTCACGAGCCTGGGGATCCGCCAGGTGGACAAAGAGGTGGTGGAAGCCGCCAAGGCCTTCGGCTCCACACGGTGGCAGACGCTGTTCAAGGTGCAGATCCCCCAGGCCAGGCCGACGATCATGGCGGGCGTCAACCAGACTTTGATGATGGCCATGGCCATGGTTGTCACAACTTCGATGATCGGCGTGCGCGGGCTCGGCATGGAGGTCCTGAACGCCGTCAACAGGATTGAGATCGGGCGCGGGCTTGTGGCTGGAAGCTGCGTCGTCGTGCTGGCGGTAGTGCTCGATCGGCTGACGCAGGGGATGAGCTCCGGAAAGGGCTCGGACAGTTCCAACGGAGACGGAGGACAGGCTCATGACAGATCTTCGAAATGACGTGATCCTGAGTATGGAGCGTGTGACCAAGCTCTATGGTCCGAACGGCGCGGAAGCGGCCAGGATGATGTGGGCGGGAGCCGATAAGGATGCGGTTTACAAAAAAACGGGGTGTACCGTCGCGTTGTGGAATGTCAGCCTGGAGGTTGTCAGGGGAAGCATTTTTGTGATTATCGGCCTTTCCGGTTCCGGAAAATCGACGGCGGTGCGTTGTTTCAACAGACTGGCGGCGCCTACGAGTGGAAAGGTTCTCTTCGAAGGGCGCGATATTCAGTTGATGGGCCGGAGGGAACTGCTGAACCTGCGCCGCGAAAAAATAGCGATGGTCTTTCAGTCGTTCGGGCTGATGAGCCACAGAGACGTCCTGGGGAACGTGGCTTACGGTCTGGAGGTGAAAGGAGTCGGGCGCGGGGAGTGCGAGCGCCTCGCCAAAGCGAGCATTTCCATGGTGGGGCTTGACGGCTGGGAACATCAGCCGTGCGAGCGGCTCTCCGGCGGAATGCGTCAGCGGGTCGGCATCGCCCGGGCGCTGGCCAGCGATCCCGAGGTGCTGCTGATGGACGAGCCGTTTTCCGCGCTGGATCCCCTGGTGCGCCGGGATATGCAGTTTGAGCTGCTGCAGATCCAGCGGAAGCTGAAAAAGACGATCGTCTTCATCACGCACGACATCGACGAAGCCTTCAAGCTGGGGGACAATGTCTGTATCATGAAGGACGGGAAAGTCGTTCAGATCGGCACGCCGGAACAGCTGAGCACGCAGCCTGCCGACGAGTACGTGCGGAATTTCGTCAACAGCGCGGACAAGACGAAAGTAGTGTCGGTGCGCAGCATCATGATTACGCCGTCCAGCATCGTCCGCCTGGACAACGGCGTGGATTACGCCATTCATGAGATGCGGATGAACGGTTTGTCCTCCGTATTTGTGGTTGACCATGATCTGCGCCTGTCAGGGATCCTTTCGATCCGGGAAGCGATCGAGGCGCACCGGCGGGGACAGTCGATCGCTCAGGTGCTCTGCCGGAACGTGCAGACCGCGACGCCCGATACGCTGATCGCAGATGTCATCTCCCTTGCGGCGGAGGCGCCGTTCCCCATCGCCGTCGTCGATGAGGAACGGGTTTTGCTCGGCATCGTCACCAAGGCCAGCATCCTTTCCTCGATGATGTGAGCCGTCTTCCTGCGAACCCGCGGAGAACAACGGCCGCGCTGCTGCCTTTCGGCATTCGCGGGTTCACGTGCATTGAACGAGAAAAGGCTGCTTCTCTCCATGCTTGTGCGCGGAGAGAAGCAGCCTTTTTTGTTTGTCCGGCGCGGCGTCGGCAGAGGCCGATGGAGCGCGGCGAGTCAATCAAGCGGGGTCAGGTCGGGGAGCTGCCGGCCGGGATTGTCGTTCAGCGTGTAGACCGAGAAAGAAATCACTTTTTGCCGTCCCAGCGAATCCGTGACCGAGAGACGGTGACGGCCCGGCCTCATCGGCCACAGGCAGGGGCGGTCCGCCGAACCCTGCCCGGCATATTTGCCGTCGACGAACCAGAAGAACTCGCCGGTGCCTTCGGCGCGGAAGACCAGTCTGGCGTCCTCTTCGTGCATCAGATAGGCGGCGTCGGCCAGCGGCGAGGCGATGGTCAGCTCGGTGCGCTTTTCGCGCGCGCTTTCCATATAGACGGACAGTTCCTGCGGCCAGACTACCACCACTTTGCCCTGTTCAAGCTGGTGCATGGGGCAGACGCCGGACGGCGAAACGCCGCGAATGAAATATTCCTTGACGGTGCGCGGGCAAAGAGCCGTGGGCGGCAGTCCCGAAAGCGAGCAGACTTCGCGCTGCGCCGCGCCGGCCGGCGGCGCGCCGAAGCCTCCCGGCGGCAGGGCGCGGAACGCTTTCAGCACGGCGGGGGCAGCCGCGCCGAGGCCGACGAGTTCGGGATGCGGTTCGCCGCGCGGATCGCCCAGCCACACAACCAGCGACCAGCGGTCGTTCCAGCCGGCCGTCCAGGCGTCGCGCAGGCCGTAGGAAGTGCCCGTCTTGAAGGCTATCTGCCCGCGCGACGGATCGACGGACCGCAGCAGCGTCGGCATCCGCGCCGGATCGGCGAGGACGTTGGTGGTGATCCAGGCGCTTTCGGCGGAATAGACGTCGCGCTCCGAAAGCGGCTCTTTTTCGATGAAGCGGCTCTCGATCAGCCGGCCGCGGCGCGCCAGTGCGGTGACGGCGCGGGCGAGCTGCAGCGGCGAGACTTCGCAGCCGCCCAGCACGAGCGAGTCGCCGTAATGAACGGCGCTCTGAGTCAGCGCCGCGAAGCCGAGGCTCCGCAGCTTCTGCAGCAGGCGCTCGCCGCCTTCCGCGCGCAGGATGCGCACGGCGGGGACGTTGAGCGAATCGACCAGCGCGCTGGCGGCGCTGACAGGGCCGCGGTAAATGCGGTCGAAGTTGCGCGGCGCGCGCCCGGAAAGCGTCAATGGCGTATCGGCCATCAGCGAAGCGGGCGTGAGCGTGCCGTCCTCGAAGGCCATGGCGTAGGCGAACGGCTTCAGCGCCGAGCCGGGCGAACGCAGAGACGAGGCGCAGTCCACCCAGCCGGCGGGAGCTCCCTTCATGCCCCAGCGGGCGTTGGGCACATAGGCGCGCACGGCGCCGGTGGCGTTTTCGATCAGCACGCCGGCCGCCGTGACGGCGCCGTCCTGCGGGGCCAGCGCGTCGAGCAGCGCGGCGTGGAGAACTTTCTGCGCGCTGCGGTCGAGCGTGGACGTGATGTCCTTTTCTTCCGTCAGGCTGATGACCTTCTGGCAGAAGACCCACATTTCGGCCGGCAGCGGCGAGAGCGCGTCCGGCAGCGGTTCGGCCATGGCGGAGCGCGCCTGCCGGTCCGTGATCCTGCCGCGTTCGCACAGCAGCGAAATGGCCCAGTCGCGCCGCCGCCGCGCCTCTTTCGGGTGCAGGTCGGGGCGGTAAGCGGTCGGCCCCTTGATCATGACGGCCAGCAGCGCCGCCTGCGCGATGGTAAGGTCGCGGGCGGAGCGCCCGAACCAGGCCAGCGAGGCTGCCTCGACGCCGCGCAGATTGCTGCCGAGCGGGATCATGTTCAGGTAGATCTGAAGGATTTCTTCTTTCGATTTGATCTTTTCCAATTGAGCTGCCTGAGCGAACTCGCGCAGCTTTGTTTTCAGACTGCGTTCGGCCGGCCAGCAGAGGCGGATCACCTGGCTGGTGATCGTCGAGGCCCCGGAGCGGACATCCCCGGCGAGCAGATTGTCTTTGGCGGCGCGCAGAACGCCCAGCCAGTCCACGCCGCCGTGCGACCAGAAGCGGCGGTCTTCCACCTCGACGGCGACGAGCGGCATCCAGCGGCCCATCTCAGAAAGAAGGACGGGGAGACAAAACTCCCCGTCCTCTGACATGGTCACGCTGAGCATCGTCCCCTTGCGGTCGCGGACGACCGTGGAACGGGGCCAGGACGAAAGGCGCGCCTCGACCGGTTCGAGCCGGCCGAGCCGGTTCCAGGAGCGCCGCCCGGCCGCGGCGGCGAGGAACGCGCAGAGAAGCGCCGCCCCTCCCATCCAAAGCGTGAGCTTATGAAGCTTCATTTGAATGAACGGCTACTGAATCGTCACCGTGCCGGCTTTGCCGAGATAACCGATGCCCTTGTTGCCCAGAGCCTCGACAGAGATCGGAGGTACGGAGAATGTGCCGCGGTAGACGGCGCGGAGCGGCAGTTTCCACTCGAATTTCTTGCCCTGCCCGTCGATATGGAGCAGCAGACGGTCGGAGCGCAGGTCAGAACGGACGGAGTAGCCCTCCCCGACGGTCATTTCGCCGGCGCTGACCGCCTCGAAACCGGCGGGAAGCAGCGCGCTCAGGCGAAGCGCGGCGGGACGCGAGGTCGCGGTGACTTTGATCTTCATGTTCACTTCCTGCCCGAAAGCGACGGAATCCAAGTTAAGAGCTTCGCCCGTCCTGGCGTCGACGAAGCTGCGCTCCACGCGCAGGCCGCGGCTGTAACTGTGCGGTTCCTGAGCGGGCACGCCGCTGGCGGTCCAGGAGTACCAAAGCGAACCGGCGCCGCTGGCCTCGAGTCTCATGGTGCCGCCCTTGGTGCCGCGCCAAACAGCGGGCTTGCCGTCGAAGACCGCCGCTTCGCCGCCGTCGGCGTCGAACAGCTTGGCCGTGACGGGGCCGGGGACGACGTGAGTCGAGAACACGCCGAGCGCCATGATCATGCTGCCGGCATCGCGGGCGCTGCGGTGCCCGCTGCCCTTGGGCAGTTCCGCGGCAATACGGCCCGCAAGATCGCGGCTGGGAGCTCCGCCGGGTTCGATGGCGTCAAGTGCCAGCATCCTGAATCCGGCTTCGGGCAGCGGCAGCCTGGCGCCGGCTGAAGAAGCTTCCGAACCGGCCAGCGTCTGGGCCTTTTCCTGATCGCCGGCGAGAGCGTAGCTGGCGGCCAGCAGCGCGCGTCCGGAACCGTCGAGGTCGCCGATGCGTTCTTCGAGCCAGTTCATCCAGCCCAGCGGCGCTTCGCCGGCCAGAGCCAGCACATAGGCGCCGTAGGCCCGGGCATTCATGGCTTCACGCACGTTCTTTTCGGGCAGCGGCTCGGCCATATAACGGCGCAGCCACTGAGCACCGGTGTTCAGTCCGGAGGGTTCGATGACGCCGGCGGCTTTGACGGCCGTCAGCAGGTGCAGCGCAGCCACGGAACCCCAGGCGTCGGTGCTGCCGCCGCGCCACGAACTCCACGATCCGTCGTAGAGCTGGTAACTTGCCAGCCCAGCAAGGACGGTGTTCATGGCGATGCGGTTTTCGATCGGATTGACCAGATCCTGATTTTCGTCGCTGAGCAGGCTGGGCATGTTCAGCGTGATCCAACCGCGCGAGATGAGACGGTCGAGTCCGACCCCCCACGCAGTGACCGTCTCGAGCAGCGGGAGCGCGTCAACCACGGGCGCGCCGGAGATGGTCAGCGTCAGGCTGCCCGTGCCGGGGTACCAGGCGTCGGGCAGAACGATATCGGTCGAACCTTCGCCGGTGCTGCCGCCGCCGACCATGGAAGCCAGCGGCCAGCCGGGACGGACCGCCAGACCGGTTTCAGCCGCGTAATCGCGGCCGTCCAGCGAGACGGACGCCTTCAGAGTTCCGTGTTCGCCGCCGCTGAGGGCCGTGAGCGTGGGGACCAGAGACGTCAGATCAAGACGCTTGCCGGCGGTCAGCGAGAGCGAGTCCTTCCACTCGTTTTGGCCGTTGAAGTTCAGATCGAGCCCTTCCGCGGGCGTCACGACGACGGAAGCGCTGCCGCTCTGCTCGGCGGTGACGTTCAGCGCCGCCTGGAGCTGGTCGCCGGGCGCGGCGAAGCGGGGCAGCGTCAGGTCGATGACTACGGGTCGGGCGATCTTCGACTCGATTTCGGCGCGTCCCAAAGCCATGCCGTCGACGGCAATCACTTCGACACGAAGCGCACCGGCGAACTCGGGCACCTGCGTGGTGATCTCCGCCGTGCCGTCCTTCAGTTCGACGGCGGGCAGCCAGATTGACATCGGTTTGTAATCGGAAGTGCGGACCGGCGACATCATGTCGGCGTTGGCCATCAGCTTGGCACGCCCCATCTCGGCGTCGTCGCCGCCGGCGGGGTGGAGCAGCGCTGTGCCGCGGGCTTCAATTGGCAGCAGCGAGTCGTAGATGTCGCACATCTTGCCGTCCATGCCGCGGCGGCGGGTAAAGTACTCCCACGGGTTGGCGTTGTCGCTGCCGCTCAAAAGCAGGATGCCGCGGTCGACGAGGGCGACGGCGGCCGTCCCGCCGGCAGGCCGTCCTGCGGCGTCGGTGACGCGGATCCTGGCGCTGAACAAGCCGGGTTCCGCCTTGGCGGGCGCCTCGACGGAGACGTTCAGACGGCGGCCGGTGAGGTCGAGCTTCAACGGCAGGGCCCCCAGCGCCCGGTACGGCGGCTTGGTGCCGGCGCCTTCGGGACGGACGACCTGGATCGTGATCCAGCCGTTGGGAAGCAGCTCTTCGGTGACGGGAACTTCGACGGTCGTTTCCTTGTCGGTCATGTCGAAGGATTTGAGCGTCACAGGGCGGTCGCTGCCGACGGCGAGAATGGCTCGTCCGGCGAAGGGCGACTTGACAGTGACTTTCGCGCTGCTGCCGGGCAGGTAGCTTTCTTTGTCGGTCTTCAGTTCAACGCGGTCGGGCATGACGGCGCCCATCGAAGCGGAACCGGTCCAGTTTTCCCACACAGAGAGGCGCAGCGAGGCGCGGCCGTCTTTGTGGGTGAAGGTCAGGCGGTATTCGCCTTCGTCCTTGGGCGTGAAGACATACTTGCCCTTGCCGTTCAGCATGACTTTGTCCGTGACGGGCTCGGAGAACTCCTCCTGCCACGTCATGCGGCTGCCGCTGCCGTCGCTGACCAGCACATAACGGCTGGTGACTTTGCAGATTTCAACGGCTACTTCGCCGAGGTCTGCCGGCTTGTCCTGCGGATCGACGGCGACGAGCCCGATCTCAGCTGAGCTGTTGGGACGGATTTCCGTCTTGGGGCGCATCACGCCGATCAGCGCTTTGGTGGGATAGACCGGCGCCGAGACCGTGCTTCCGGTCCAGCGGCCGTTGGCCTCCATGACGTTGAGACGCAGATGGGCGCGGATGATCGAGGGAGCGTTCAGATCCTCGTTCGGCGTCCAGACAGCCTGCGCGGCGCCGCTGGCGTCGAGCGTGCCGCTGTCGATCTGGCCGGAAGAACGGCCGGCGTCCTTCCCCAGTTCGGAGCCGAAGACATAGCCAGGATTTGCCTTGGAGACGTAAGCTTCAGGAACGGTATGATATTCCAGCTCCCAGTTCAGCCCGGCGCCGCTGCCGCCGAAAAGATAGCGGGCGCTGATGCTGAGCGCGGCTTCCTGTCCCGGATAGAACGCCTGAGGGGCTTCGAGTTTTGTCTCGATCTGAGGCGGGCGGAACTCTTCAATCTGCACGGTGCGTTCGGCGACAACAGTCTTTGTGCCGGGAACGGTCAGCCGCAGCGAATAGGAACCGCTGTCGACCTCAGCGGGGATGGGAATGGAGACGATTCCCGTGCCGCTGGCGTCAAGTTTTGTGACGCCGGACGCCAGGTCGATGCCGCGGCTGCTCAGAGCCCAGTTCAGCGGGAACTCGCCGGGCAGGTCGAGCACGGTGCTGCGCACGATGGCCTTGGCTTCGAGCGTTTCGCCCGGCTGCCAGAGAGCGCGCGGCAGGATCCACATGCCGTCGTAGGCGTCGTTCCACGGCGCGCCGGAGATGTTGACGTCGCGCCCGGAAAGCTGATTGACGCCGAGCTTGACGAAGGAGAGGCGTCCTTCTTTTTCAACGGTGGCCACGGAAGGCTGAAGGTCCTCCTGCCAGCCCTCGGCGACGCTGAAGGAAGCCAGCCCGTCGGCGTCCGTTGTTCCGTTCAGGAGCAGCTGGTTTTTGCTGGAGTAAACTTTTACTTCGGCTCCGGCCAGCGGCCTGCTGCCCGAGATCGAATTGGCCCAGATCTGCAGGCCGCGCTTGTACGTGCGCGCCGACAGCGCCGTGTCGGTGATGGTGAGGAGCATTCTGGCGCTGTTCCACGTATCGGGATCGCCGTTCTTGGCTTCGATCAGATAGACGCCTTCGCCCTCGCAGCCAAGGCTGGTCAGATCGAGGGCGCGGCGCGCGGTCTCGTTGACCATGCCGCCGACGGCGTATTTCTTGGAGCCGAGCGGCTTTGCCCATCTGGTGAAGCTGCCTTCGTCGTCAAGATCGAGCGCGGCGATCGGCACGTTGTTGTTGTAAAGCTTCCATGCCGAAATTTCGAGCGTTCCGATGTTGGCGCTCTCCACCGCGATGCGCGGGGGCTCTGCGGGCGTGAGGAACATGCCGGCTGCAGGGAACCGCACGAAAGGGGGCATATCGGGGAAGATGAACGCCTTGACGAAATCCTCTTTCATCGGGTCAGAGTCCTGGCCGGTCAGGCCCTTGCGGATCGTCAGCGTGACGCGGCTGCGGGGCGCAAAGTCGCCCTCGATGTTGAACCCGTCGTAGCTGCTGGTCAGCGTGAAGGGAACGGCCGGGGACAGTCCGATGAAGCCCTTTGCTTTGGCCAGATCGACGCCGTTGTTCAGGCCGACGCGGATTCTGCCGCGCCCGGATTCGCTCATGTAGGCGTTGGAATCGGTCACGATCGTCTCGGTGGAGACGTTCAGCGTCGCTTCAAGCCCGCCTGCCTGCGGCAGGTCGCCCTTGTCGGGCAGCAGACCGCCTTCGACGAGGACCCTGACGCTTTTGCCGTAGATGGGACTGGTGCGTACGATGACCTGCTTTGTGGGGGCCGCACCCTGAATGTTGTAGCTCACGGAGCTTCCGGCGGCGTTGAAGATCTTCAGGAAGCCGCGCAGGCGGACGGGCGAAACTTCGGTGTTGAAGTCGAGGCGCAGCGTCAAATTGCGGTCGGGCGAGGTGCCGATGATGGTTACGCGGTCGAAGCTGAGCGCCGGGCGGTGGAACGTGAAGCTCTGGCGCCCCGCGACCAGCGAGCCGCCGACGGTTCGGAGCCCGCCGGGACCGAAATCGGCGTCATAACGCGTGGCCGGCTGCAGATTGGCGGACGGCGTGAAGACCAGCTGATTCGTCTTCACCCACTTGGCCGTGCCGGGCAGGGCGGGACGGAATTTGATCGGCACCGCGCCGCCCGTGAGGGGTTTGTTCAGCTGGCTGCTTTTCACCACGTCGCCGCTGAAGACGACGGTGAACTGAGGGCGGTTGGCCGTCACTTCGCCCTCGGGGGAGAATCTTTTGACGGTCACTCCGTTAGCAGCCCATGCCGCGCCGGCGAAAATCAAACTGCACAGCAGAGCGCTGAAAAATTTGCGCATGGAAAGCCCTCCTTACGGGAAAGATTTGTGTGATGCGGAAAGCGGACTTAGAGGAGCGTCTTCAGCCGGCGCGCGAATTCCGCCGGCAGGACGGCCGTCCGCAGCGTGGAAAGCGGCTGCGCCGGAGCGAGGAACGAAGACCGCACCGCAGAAGGCGTGGCCGGCGCGGACTTTTTGCTGATGAAGTACCAGGCGCCGCCGATAACCGCGGCCGTCAGAAGCGCGGCGACGGCCACGCGGAGCGCCGAGATCGGCGACTTGCCGCCGACCCGTCCGGTCTGGCCGTTGACCATGAAGTTGTAGACCTTGCCGTTGTAGCGGAACGACGACAGCCACACCGGCAGCAGCAGATACTTGAATTTGAGATCATCGTAGCTGGTCCGCACACTGAGGTTTGCGACCGTGTCGGCGCAGCAGTCGGAGAGGATCTTCTTCTCGATCTGGCGTTCGAGATGACGGTGGATCTCTTTGCGTCCCTGGTCCCAGCCGTCGTTGAGCCCGACGGAATAGCGTTCGGCGGCGTAGCCGGCCAGGTAGCGGGGGTTGTATGCGACGTTGGCCTCGGTGTCGAACGGCAGGATCTTGTTCAGAATCGAGGCGTCATGGCGCGCCGTGGCGAGCACGGGATGATCGTTGATGAACTCGCTGTAATCTCCGGAAGTGTGGTACCAGTCCGTGACCGTGCGGGTCTTGCCGTCGGCCTCCCTGACCGTGCGGTAGATGCCGTAGCGCCCGTCGTAATCGGACTCGGTCTGCGTGTCGAAAGTCCAGTAGGGCAGATAGACGCCGTGAAACGCGTCGGGGCGCGCCTTCTGCTTGGCCAGCGACGGGCAGAACAGCTTGCCGGCGATCCAGCGCTTGAAGTTCGTTCCGGCGGTCTTCTTGTCGATCTTGAACGGGCAGACGCCGCCGGGGGCCATCGTATCGTCGTCCTGCACCTCCATGACCTGATTGGAACCACAGTAAGGACATTCGTTGGCGACTTCAAGCGCGTCGTAGATCGTTTCCGCGCCGCAGGACTCGCAGAGGACCCGTTTCTTGGAGGCGCCCCAGTCGTGACTGGCGTGGTCTTCGGCGTCTTCAAAGTCGATCTCGCAGGCGGCTTCGCCGGCCGCGATTTCTTCGGTATATTCGCAGTAGGGGCATTTCATGCTGCCCGTGACTGGGTCGAACTCCATGACGCCGCCGCACTGCGGGCACTTCTTGTCGGTCTCGTCCTTGGTTCGAACCCGTACAGGTTCCTGCTCATCCTGAAAGGTCAGTTTTTCTTCCATGGAATTTTCTCCTTTCGTCAATCGCGGTGCGGGAACTCTGTGGAAAATCCCTTATTTGTTGATGTTGTCGTTTTCGTCGAAGGGATCGCCGCACTCGGGGCAGAACTTGGGCGGATGATGGGGATCCTTGGGCTCCCAGCCGCACTTGTCGCAGCGGTAGAGCGGTTCGCGGGCGGGCTTTTTGGCGCCGCATTCAGGGCAGAACTTGCCCTTGTTGACGTGACCGCATGTCGGGCAGGTCCAGCCTTCGGCTGAAGCCGGCGCGGGCTGCGGCGCACCGCACTCCGAGCAGAACTTGCCGTGATTGCCGCCGTGCCCGCACGTGCCGCACTTCCAGCCGGCGGGGACGGCAGCCGGCGCGGCCGGCGCGGCGGCGGGGGCGCTCTGCTGTTGCTGCTGCTGCGCGCCCATGGCGAACAGATTGGCCGCGTTCATGCCTCCGGCTTGCTGTGCCATATTCATGCCGGCGAAAGCGAACATCGGTCCGGTTGCCGTATTGGAAGCGGCGGCGCGCATGGCGTCGGCCTGCGCCTGCCCAAGATGGGCGGCCATCATATTGGGATTGCGGAGCACAGCGCTGCGCTGCATCTCCTTGATCATCTTCTCGTCCTCTTCGGACGCCTTGACGGAATTCACGCCGAAAGCCACGATCTCGATGCCGCGCAGGGAGCCCCACTGTTCGGAAAGAATGTCGTTCAGCGCTTTGGCCATTTCCATGGTGTGGGCGGGCAGAGAGCTGTAGCGGATGCCCTGTTCGGAAAGACGGGCGAAGGCCGGCTGCAGCGCCGTCAGCAGCTCGGTCTTGAGCTGGCTGTCGATCTGGTCGCGCGTGTAAACTTCGTTTACATTGCCGCAGACGTTGGTGTAAAACAGCATTGGGTTGGTGATGCGGTAGGAATATTCGCCGTTGCAGCGGATGGCGATGTCGATGTCGAGACCGATATTGTTGTCGACGACGCGGAACGGAACGGGATTGGCCGTGCCGTAGCGGTTGCCCATGATCTCCTTGGTGTTGAAGTAGTAGACGCGCTGCTCCTTGGGCGCTTCGCCTCCGAAGGAAATGCGCTTGCCGATGGTCTTGAAGCTCTCCTTGAGGCCGTGTCCGAGCCCGCCGTAGAAGATGCTCGGCTCGCTGGACGTGTCGTAGACGAACTCGCCCGGTTCGGCGCAGAGCTCGACGACTTTGCCCTGGTCGACGATGATCATGCATTGACCGTCGGCCACGGAGATGATCGAGCCGTTGCTGATGATGTTGTCGCCGCCCTTGTTATTGCCGCGTTTGCCTTTGCGTTTGTAGGCGCGTTCGACGAGCACGTCGCGGTCCATTGCGTCGCAGTAGAAATATTCGCGCCACTGGTCGGAAAGCACGTCTCCCATAGCGCCGCCGATTGCTTTGAAAAGTCCCATTTTCAGCACCCCTCTCAGATTTCTTTCTCTATTTTCATTTTTTCCCGAGAAATCATTCTTTAGATTAACATAAAAAAATGTTTTATGCACGGGATTTTTGTCGTTTTCGCTTTTGAAAAATGAAAAAACGCGAGCGAAAAAAAGACAGTCTTCCCACTGTTCCCGCCTCCATCATAAAAGCTCCGCCGCGAAAAGACATCACCCGAAGGGGTGAAAAGGAGGCTGCGCAGGAAAGGCGGGGGATGCCGTGCGCGGCGCAAAAAACGAAGCGCGTCCCGCGGAGCGTTTTGAATCCACGGGACGCGCTGCCGTTTTTCGATTGTAATGGAAGCGCCTGGCAAAAAAGCTCTACCACGCCCCGATGGGAGATCCCTCCGCCAGGCGGTTCTGCAGGGCTTGAAGGGCGGTGTGGACCATAGACAGGGAACCCTCCATGTAGCGCCGTACCCAGAAGGAATAGATCCAGCTTTCGACGGATGTGGAGGCCTGACTCAGGATGACGGTGTCGTTGTCCTTCAGATAAAAGTCCTGGCACTCCCAGAAGATGGAATCCTTCCACAAGTGGGGGAATCCGGCGCTGCCGATCAGGTCGTTCAGGTCGCAGTCAGGCGTCCTGTTCAGCTCCTCAGACATGCGGAAGAACTTGTCTCCCCAGTCGGCGTCGGCCATGACGGCATCGTAGGCCCTCAGCAGCGCGTCGACGAGCCGCTCAAGCTGGAGCGGCTTGACGAATTGGAGGATGATCTGGTCGGCCATGTCGAGAGTGGGCGCTGCGTCGGGAGGCAGTTGAGGCAGCAGCGTTCCCAAGGTGGCGGCGTTGAAGAGCAGCTCGTTCCGGTGTTCGTTGATGAAGCCCATCAGAACGCTCAGTCTGGCCTGAGCCGCGATCAGCTTGAGAAACTCCTCGGCTGTTTCGGGCGGGCACGTGACAACAGCGTCGTTGAATTCCATGTTTTCAGGAGTCAGGTTGAGCTCCGAGAGCTGGGCGACCTTTTCAAACAGCAGATCCAGCACCTGGCGCTGCCCTTTCTCCGGCTGGAAAGCCATGGCGCCGGAGTTCCCAGCGGCCAGAGCGAGCGAAATGATCAGGGCAAGCAGTTTCCTTTTCATGATCGTTCCTCCTAAGCTTTTAAAGATAATGAATGATCCTGTTTAAGCGCCGCGGCGAAGGCGGCAAGGACGATTCTAGGGCGTGAAAGGCAGTTTCTTGTAGATCACGACGATGCCGCCGGAAAAGACGCGCGTCAGTTTCCCGCCGTCGAATTTGAGCTCCGCCTGGCTGAGCCGGTTCTTGAGGTCGAACGCATACGCGCCGCCTTCGTTCTTCCATGCGCCGCAGCCGCGTCCGTCCGCGAAGACCGCGCCGTCGGAACGGATCCAGATGGAGCGGGCGTTGGCGCGGTAGTTGTCGCTGGTGATGCTCTTGGGCATCTCTCCGCCGTTTTTCATCACGCGAACGGGCTCCCAGCGGCCGATAAGCGGCTCGCTCTCGGCTGCCGCCGCTTCGGCGGACAGCAGTTCACTCATGAAAACCGACTTGAAGCGGTGCTCTTCGCCCTGACGCGCGTAGATCACGCGCGCGCCGTCGGCGAGGTTTTCGATGTGCGCGCCGCGCAGGACGAGCTGATAGTTTTCGAACGTCATGACGAATTTGTTGTCTTCGAGCTTCCATGATCCGAACTTTTTCCCGTCGAACAGCGTGCCGCCGGTGCGCACGGAAAGCGGCGTCAGCGGCACGCGGGCCTGGCGGGCGGCGCGCTCCAGATCGTCGCCCATGACGCCCTTGCCGCCGGCGATCAGCTCGACCGGCGTCCACTCTCCGACGGCGGCGGCCAGCAGCTCGGGGTCGCTGGGGAACTCGTTGGGCTGTTTGCGGAAGACGAAGTGATAGCCGTCGGCGTCGCGGAAGTTGACGAGGCCGTTGTTCTCAACCCAGAGGCGGCCGCTGAAATCGCCGAGCGTGTAGCCGCCATTGCCGTCGGGCTTCCACGTTTCGTCGCGCGGCTCGATGCGGTAAGTGCCGTCCGTGCTGAAAGTGACGGTGCGCAGGCGGCCGGCGGCGGCTTCTTCCATTTCGGCGCCGGTCAGTGTGCGTCCGTTGACGCGCAGCTCGGCGGGAAGCCACGTGCCGGCCAGCTTGCCGACGGCGATGAGACGCGTCACCGCGGCGGCGGCGTCTTTCTGTTCCTGTGCCTGGCGGCGGACAGAGGCGAAGCGCGCGTGGTAGCGTTTGGCGGGACTGTCGGCAAACGCAATGCTTTGCAGGATAGCCATGATCTCCACGTCAGGCAGGAGCCCCTTGCGCAGCAGCTCGCCGGTTTGTTCGGGGGGCGGCGCCGTCTGCGGATCGGGGCCGAGCAGCGGCCGCTCCAGGATGGAGATGTTCATGGCGTCGCGGAATTCGCTGCTGGCTGGTTCTTCCTTGCGGGGCCAGTCGGCCCACAGGATCATGTCGTACTGTCTGCCGGAGACGCGCTTGTCCTGATGTTTCGACGGCGTCACGTAGAACTGGAAGGGGACGTCGTCGATCAGCGCGGACTGCAGCGGCGCACCGGCTTTTTCGGCGGCGGCGGCGATCTTCTGCTGAAACTCTTCCGGCGAGCGGGAGTAGAGGTTTTCCTGCGAGAAGCGCAGCGTCTTGGTGGTGATTCTGCCGGTCGGGGCTTTGAAGTCGAGCCAGCGGTCGGTATCGAACGTGCCTTTCTTCCAGCCCTGCGGCAGCAGGAGCGTGGCGATCTTGCCCCGGAACTCTTCGCCGGACTGAATCACTTCGGTCACGGCAACGGCGCCGGCAGCGGCTGCCGAAACTGCGGCGGCGAGCAGCGCCGGGACAAGGACGCGCGAGATTCTCATTTTTGTGCCTCCCTTTTAATATTTCATCTTGTGCCAGCCCTGCGTGCTGCCGTAGGCGACGTCGAAGTGCGCGACGGCGTCATTCCAGATGCGGCGCACTTCGATCAGGCTTTTGCGCAGGCGGCGCGTGTAGACGGGACCTCCTGTGGAAATGGAATCGCCGGTGTTGAAGGCGGTGGCGGCGACGTTCTTCCAGGTGCGCAGGCTGCCGCCGATCGTGTCGGGATCGTACAGATATTCAATGCTGGAAAAACCGGCGCTGAGCAGCGAGCGGGCGTTGTCCAGGATTTTCTGGTCGGCTTGGACGAGGTCCTTAATGTCGGCGTAAGCGGGCCGTTTCAGCACGGCTTCTTTCGCCTGGCTGAACGCGGTGTGAGCTTTCTCCCATTCCTTCATGAGAGCTTCGAGCATGCTTTTCTGCTCGTTCAGTTTTGAATCGTTGCAGGAGACGATCAGATTGTCGAGGGCGCGCATCTCATTCTCAAAGTAAGGCTGGGCGCGCAGGACTTTCAGCGCGTATTCGTTCAGGCCGGCGTAGTTGAAGACGTCGACGAAATCGACGTTCCATGGATAGCGGCCGCTTGATTTCACGCCCGGCAGCTCCTTATTGTTCTTCAGCTTTTGGGTGGCTTCGACGAACTTGCGGTAGGCGGTGTCGTAGCCGTTCATGTGCTTTTTGTACTGAGGCCCCAGCTCCTCGAACGACAATACGGCGCTAGACAGCTTGTGGGCGCGGCGGAGCGCGTCGTTGGCGATGAGGACGGTCATTAACCTGCGGAACGCGGCCCGACGGTCTGCGAACGTATCGTATCTATCGAGAACCTGGGCTATCTCCCGGCAGCGCTCGATCTCGGCGGGAGAACCGACAAAGTCTAGTTTGGGGGTAAGCTCCGTCGGCTGGTACAGGTCGCTCTCATACTTTCGCAGTTCGGATTCGTTGTCGGGGGTGACGAAGCAATTTCCTCGAACGGGCGCGGTGCGGATGCTCCGTTCCCTTTCGAGGCAGCTCTTGCAGAACGCGAGGTCATATACGGCCGGTTTCTCTTCGGCTGCCCCCGCCGCCGGTTCCTGCGCGGCTGCGGGCAGCGCGGCGCTCAGACAGAAGATCAGGACGGCGGCCAGCCTTTTTCTTTTTACGGAAGGAAACATTTTTCTTCAGCTCCTTTCAGGGGTTAAAACACGGTTGGTAACCGTAAGAGTACCAGCTTCCGAACAGACGGCGGAGTCGGTGAAGAGAAGCAGCGACTTTCTTTTCATGCGCAGTGAAGCCTCCTTGGTTAAAATTCAAACGGATGGAATGATGCCGGCTCATGATCTTCATAACTTATCGAATATACTAGCATGAACGGATTAAAAAATCACCCTGCATAAATTCCTGAAGCCTGATAAAATAACGCTCATGGAAGCAATCGAAATCGTTCGTCCGCGTTGTGCCATGGGATGCGGAAAGCGTTGAAGCGCACGATGCGGCGGGAAAATTTCTCGAACGCCGGACGGAGGTGAAGGGCATGATCCGAATCATGATTGTCGAGGACCAGACGATGGTGCGCGACGCGCTGAAAAACAGTCTGGACGGCATCGAGGATTTCCGCGTCATCGCCGCCATCGCCGACGCGGCGCTGGCGGAACTGTACTGCGAGAGGACGTCTCCCGATCTGGTGCTGATGGACGTGTGCACCGAGAACGATTCCAGCGGGCTGGACGCGGCGGCGGCGATCAAAAAACGTTTCCCGCAGGTGCGCGTGGTGATGATGACGGGACTGCCTGAGGTGACGTTTGTCGAGCGGGCCCGCGAGGCGGGGGCCGACAGCTTCGTCTACAAGGATCTGGACGTGAGCGCTCTGAGCGCCGTGATCCGCGACACCTGCGCAGGCAGAAGCGTCTATCCGGGACGCCGCGAGGAAGCTCTTAATTTCGGCGAACTGACGCGGCGCGAGCGCGAGGTGCTGAAGCTGATCTGCGACGGGATGTCGCGCCGGGAGATCGCCGAACGGCTGAACATCACGATCAATTCGGTGAAGACTCATTTCTCGAACATCCTCTCGAAAACGGGCTACGAGAGTATTTCTAAGCTGGCGATCTTCGCCGTTTCCAACGGCTTTATCAATACGAAGATATGAAACGGGAGCTTCGAGCGAATCGGAGGTCCTGTTTTTTTACGCTCCGTTCTCTTCCGAAGGCAGCTTCAGGATCACGGTAAAGCGCGGCGAAGTCACGATCTCCAGTGAGCCGCCCGCTTCGGCGGCAAGGCGCCGCATGCCTGCGAGTCCCTGATTTTCCCGCGGCGGCCTGCCTTCGTCGTAGGGGGCGCCGTCGTTGGCGACGCGCATGATCAGTTCCGCGCCGGCGCGCTCGATCCTCGCCTCAATATGGGACGCGCCCGCGTGTTTGACGGCGTTGGTCGAAGCTTCGCGCAGGATCTTGATCAGCGCGGCGGCCTGCCGATCGTCGCGGGGAAGCGCCCCTGCTACGCTCAGCTCAACGCCGACGAAGCCGAACGACTGCTGCAGATCGGCCAGCAGCCGTTTGGCCGGCGCCGTGACGTCGGCGCGCAGGTCGTCGATCAGGCCGGAGAGGAACGGCAGGAAACGTTCGAGGTCTCGGAGATCCTCGCCGCCGCGCTGCAGGTACTGCTGCATCAGGTAGATGCGGTGCCCGGCCATGTCGTGGATGCGGCTCTGCAGGTGCGCCAGTTCCTGTTCGCGTTTGACGGCGGCAAGCGCCGCCCCGGCTTCGCGCAGTTCTTCGGCGCGAGCGTCCAGTTCCTTGTGAAGCTTTTGCAGCTCGCGCGTGAGCCGGTCAGTCTCGGTCACGTCGGCGGCGAAGACCGCGCTGAAAGCGCGTCCTTTTACGTCGAGCAGGCGCCGCGAAAATTCCCACGAGTGTCCGCCGGCGCGGATCAGCAGAGTGTCCGCGAGCGCGATCCGCTCGACGCCTTCACGAAGAGCGCCGCCGCTGAGCGCCTGCCAGAACGACTCGCCGTCGCTGAGCGCCTGGGCCGTAAGGGTTTCGGCCAGAAGCATCATCTGCCGGTTGGCGAGCACGGGACGCCCCGCGGGATCGTTGAACAGAATGCCTGCCGGCAGCCGGTCGAGGGCTTCCTTGACGGAGTGGCGCGCGACGGAGCAGCGGCGGCTGCGCGCCGCGCGGAGACAGCGCCGTGCGCCGCGCAGCGTGAAGAAGAAGAGACCAAGGACGAACAGCGGCGCGAAAAAGCGGAAGTGGTCGAAGCAGGGCAGTGAGGCCGCCGCGAAAAACGCTTCCAGCAGTCCGCTTGGCCGCCGTGAGACAGCGCCGAAAAAGACGAGCGGCGCCGCGCTCAGCCACCGCCACGGCGTCAGAGGCGAGACAGCCTCCGTCCCCGCATGGCCTCGGCAGTGGACGCTCAGCAGCAGCGCGAATGCGCCCAACAGATACAGCCCGATAAAAAACTCTGTAAAACGGACGGCGCGCAGGCCGGAACGTTCACGCTGCAAGCCCAGCTCCAGCGACAAAAAAACTTCGAGCAGCAGCGCCAGAGCGGCCAGTCCTATCAGAGCGAGCCGGAAAAAGGCGTCGAGTGCCAGCAGTTCGCTCATGGACGCGCCTCCTTCCCGCCGGCAGGCAGACGGCAGATTGCGTACAGTATGTCCTCGTCGCGTTCGAGACGGTATGCGCCGCCCAGGCGGTTCAGCGCTTGCTGCAGCGGCGGCGGCAGCAGCGAGGCTTCGCCGGGCATCGCCGCAGCCTCGAGGACGAGACGCAGTTCAACGGCTTCGCCGGCGCGGCGCAGCCGCATCAGCAGCGACGAGGGAACAGCCGTCAGGCAGCATTCCAGAGCTTCTTCGAACAGATCATAGACGAGCATGCCTGTCCGTGCCGGCACGCTGCCGCTTTCGTCGCAGAACGGAGCGCAGTCCACGCCGGCCGGCGCGGCGCAGCGGGCCGATTCCACAGCGGCCTGCATAATCTCGGCCAGAGGCAGACGGTTCGACTGCTTGCTTTTTAGGAACAGATGGCTCTTGCGCTTCACGGCGCAGATCAATACGCCCAAATGGGCGAGCGTACGGCGGACCGTTTCGCGCTCTCCTGCGGCGGGGTGCTCGGGAATGCCCGCAAGAAGCCGGCGCGCCGTTTCGATCTTGTCCTGCATGCGCCGTTCGACTTCAGCACAGAGACGGTTCTGCCAGCGAAGTTCCAGCAGCCGTCCGCGGATCTGATTGCGCTGCGCCAGCAGCCGGTTGCCGCGCTCGCGTTCGCGGCTCAGTTTGCGCAGCTCGTCCTGAAGCGTCAGGAGTTCTTTCACGTCCTCCTCCCACAGAACCGAGCCGCCACGCAGCGGCCATGAACGGCGCTGCGTCCCCGGCGGCGCGGCTGCGTCCGGACGGGGCGGGGCGGAACGGGTGTGATAGACGGGCGTTCCCCGTTCGTCCTCAATCCACATGCGTACCGGACTGAGCGCGAACAGTTCCCCGTAGCGGCTGTTGCAGGGAAGCAGGCCGCTGCGCAGGCAGCTTTCCCAGAAGAGAAAGACTGCGGCTGCCGCGGCGAAGATGAAGGGGCAGCCCGACAGCCAAGCTGGGCTCCTGACGAAATAAAGCCAAACGTAGAACGCGAAGGCGCCGAGAATCGTCAGCGGAGCGGCGATGCGCCGCGCGCGGGGCGGCGAGGCGGCCTTGTTGACCAGCCGGGCGGCGAAGTACAGTGTCGAAATCACGATCCAGCCGGCGAGGAGCTTTTTCGCGCCGGCGGACGGCAGGACCGCCGCCAGCCACAACGCCAGCGAAACCGCCAGATGGAACGTCAGCGTCCGGTTCAGCGGCGGCGCGTCGAGCGGCTGCGAGGAAACGCGCAGGATCAGCAGATTGAGCCACGACAGCAGCGCGAAGATCAGCCAGCTCAAAACGTTCATGCCGCGCAGCGCCGCCGTCTGCATAAGGCGGTAGGCCTGCCACTGACTGCGGGCCATGGACAGATTGAACGCCGCCAAAAACTGCAGCGACCGCAAGGCAATCCAGAAAAACAGCAGCAGCGCCGTTCCCAGCATGCTGCGGCGCAGCGCCGGATGAACGACGCGGCGCTGCAGCGACCAGCTCCATCCGCACAGAGCCGCGAGAAAAAGCAGATAGCCAAGCCCCCAGCCGACGCCGCCTTCCCATACCGTCATGGCCGTTTCACCTCCGTCCGGCCGGAATATTTTTTTCTGGATCCTATCCTATCACGACGTTGGGGAAAAGCATCACCCGAAGAGGTGATTTCGGCGCCGGGCCGAGCCCCCTTAAATCAATACACCGGCTCATCATGAACGGTAAAATGCTTGGCATGGAACATGTGCAGTCCCGGCCTTGTGGCTTCTTCCCCGGACGGCGCCTGATGCGCAAAAGCGAACAACCGGCCGGCAGCTGCCCGATACCGATTTTCGATGGAAAAAGCCGAGCTCAAAGGGGCGGCATTTTGCTGTCTGCAATCTTTGAGTTATCGGAACTGCGTCAATTCGTGCGCGGATAGCGCGAGTCCCATTCGTGATCTTTCCTGATCTGCGAGTCGGTAAGCATGAAGTAGCCGCGGCTGATTTTCCCCGGCGAGTCGGGCAGAGGGTCGTCGAATGTCACGTCAATGTGACGCCAGCGTCCGCCGAGGCGAACCATATTCCATGCGTGCGGTTCGGCAGGCTTGCCGCCCTTTCCGTGCACAAGAATGCATTCTACGCCTGACAGCCGGCACATCAGCTGAAAAGCGGAGGCGTAGCTTTCACAGATGCCTTCTTTGTCGACCAGAACGGAATGGGCTTCGCGGTCGGGCGTTTGATGATAATCGTCGAGTTTTGCGCCTTTGGTGCGGTAGCGCGGGCGATCGCTGTAGCGTGCCGAGGCGACGAGAAAATCGTGAAAGCCTTTGATCAGCGTGAGCTGGTCGCGGTCGCCGCCGGAACTTGCGAGCGTATCGATCAGAGCCCAGGCGGCCATGACGGTTTCCCGGTCGCGTTCGCTCAGCCTGCCCCACACTTCCGGATTTTGCGCGCCGCGCCAGCAGCGATACCAGTCGTAATAGACAAGCCGCAGGTTAAGTTTTTCGTCGTCGTAATTAAGATGATAACTTTTGATGACCCAGTCGAACATGAGCTCTCCGAGATATTTCCCGACGGCGCTCTCGTGAAGGTCGGCGCTGACAGGAATGGTGATCTCCCCCTCCAGCATGCGGACGTGCGGTTCCAGCGCGGTTTTCAGCTGAATGTAGTTGCCCGGAGGCGCGTTTTTGACGCGGCGCTCCTGCTTTTGTGACAGGTCTTCGGTGATGAGGGGGAGGGGCTTGTCGAGCAGCTGGGTCAGCCAGGAAGTATGGGGCGCCGGCGGTGTTTTCCGCTCAGCCGTTTTTGTCGTTCCTCGGGCGCGGAACCATGAAGGCAGCAGCAGGCTTTCCGTGTCACGCCGCGGCTTGGCCGATGTGTACCAGTCCGGCAGCCCGCTGCTCAGTTTGGCTCGCTTTTCGGGCGGCGGCGCAGGAATGACAAGTTTTTTGTCCTGCTGCCAGATATTGCCGATGGATCTCGTAAATTCGGCAACGTCAAGTTCCGTCGGCTTGGCGCGCTGCTTGGCAAACCACGAAGGCAGCACTGCCTTGAGAGGCATCGCCGCCGTTTCTTCGCCGAAACAGCCGCGCAACAGGGAAGCCGTGTGCTCCTCCAGAAACCAGCGCGGAGCGATGGCGGCCATTTTAAGAGCACTATGCTTCCGGACGAAACACGCGGGAAGCACGGGCCTGATTTCCAGCGCCGGCGAAGAAGTGACCAGACTGAAAAAAAGAATCGAAAGACAGAGAGATTTTTTCATGGCGTCTGCCTATCGTTCCAGCGTCAGCGTGTACTCTTCGCTGTCGCCGACATCGAGCGGGCGGAATACGACGACGCGCCGGTTGTTGCCCGGGCAGGCCTGGTCCTCGCTGTAGACGAAGCCCTTGGCGCGGACGAAGCGCGCCTGGGCACCCGCCATATCGTCTCCGCCCCAGATGTGCTTCATGCCGACCTCTTCGGCATAATAGAAAATTGTGTCGATGCTGCTTTTCAGGTTGTAAACGGCGCTTTTGTCCGGCTCGACGGCTGCCCAGCCCATGGTTTTCCAGCGGGCGCTCGGATCGTCGTACCACGAGATGGCGACAAAAACCGGAACCGGACTTTTATTGACGACGGTAAACTTTTCCAGCGCCGCAGCCTGCCGAGGCAGGATGAGCGGGCAGAGAAGCGTCAGGGCGAGGAAAAAGCGGAGAGCTTTTTTCATGGCGCGGCTCCCGCACGGCTATTTCATCTGAATCGAATCAAAAACCGCCGCCGCGGAATCGCTCTGTTCTCCCCAGACGGTGATCACGGCGCACTCTCCTTCTTCACCGGAGCCGTAAATCTGGACGTACAGAGGGGCGCCGTCGACTTCGGCGACGTAGTCGTAACTTTCGTCGCCAAGATCTTCAAAATCCTCGCCCTCCATTTCCTTACAGGCGGCTTCGGCTATTTCCCTGACACTGTGCCCTTCGGTCGGGGCTTTTGCGACGGTGATGATCGTATCGCGCTTGGGGGAGGCGAGAATGACCGCAGGGGCCTGCTTTTTCATGCTCCAGCCCGAAGGGATGTCGGCGACGAAAAAGCCTCCGTCAACTTCCTTGGCGCAGACGGCCGGAGCCAGAAACATAAAAAAAAGAACGGCGATAAATATTTTTTTCATAAAAAGAGTCTCCTTGGAAAGTATATGCGGCGATGTCGGAAAAGTTTTTTTCAAATGAAAGCCGCGAATATCTTAGCACTTTTGCGCGCGTTCGCCAAAAATCGCGCATTCAAAAGGGCCTCCCCGCCGGGAGGCCCTGAGTGTTTTTCTATTTGAACGCAATGGAGTTGAACACGTCGATGACAGCGCTGCTCTCGTGAGCGCCGGTGATGGTGATACAGCCGTACACGCCGCTGCCGAGGTCGAAAATTTGGGAGTACAGCGGCTGTCCGCCGGCCGTGCCGGTGTACTCCCAGGCTTCGCCGCCGCCTTCCATTCTGACGAGATCCTGAGAGCCGTGAGCTTCGGCCATGCGGGCCGCGGCTTCCTCCAGCGCTGTGCCTGCCGCGGGCATCTTCGCCACCGAGAAGACGGCCGTCTTGCCGGGAGAGGCGAGCGCGGCGGAGTTTTCACCGTCCGTCTGAAGCGTCCAGCCTTCGGACGGCGTCTCAAAGGTGAAAAAAACGGCATCGACCGTGGCGGCGGACGCCATAGCGCCCATTGTCAGCATTGCCGCGAGCGCAAGAATTCTTTTCATGAGCGGTTCCTCCTCAAAAAGCTGCAGCAGAAAAGCCATAACGCTCCGGCCGCGCGGCCGGAGCTGCCGAATCGTGGCAGCCTGCCGGCAATCATACCACGCTGCGGGACTTCGCGAAAAGACGCGAAAAAAGAATCATCCTTTCAGGTGATGCCGTCCGCCGTTTTTCTGGTAAGATATAAAGAAACGGAAAGCAGTCCTTAACATCCGGCCGTCGAAAAAGCGCCGGATAAAATCGGGAAAGGTGTGAAAGCGATGAAGACAGGGAAGCTGATCGTGGGAGCGCTTTTTGCGCTGGCATCTTTTTCGCCGGCTTTCGCCGCGCCGGCGAAGAAAGGGGAACTTTACGCGGCGGATCCCGGAGAAGGCAAGGTATACAAGCTGGCGGCGGGCAGAAGAGCGGAGCTTGGCTGTGAACTTCACGAGGTCAAAGCGGGCGGCATGACGCGTTATTACTGGGCGGTGCTCGATCCAAACTCCGCGGGCGAGGCTCTTCCCGCCGCAGGCGTGGCGTTTTTTGCGCCGGACGGGGGACAGCGCGCTCTGCTGCCTCTGCAGGGAGGATTGGACGGCGTCTGCGTGGCCGCTTCGCCCGACGCGGCGAAATTCGTGCTCTCCGTGCCCGACGGCGAGGCCGAACGCATCAACCGCGTTTACAGCTTCGCGCAGATGAAGCCGCTGACTTCGGTGCGCGGTTCCATCGTTGACTGGAGCGGCCCCGTCTGGGTGGACGAGCGCCGTTTTGTTTACACGTCGTTCGACGACGTGAAGATGAAAAAGCCCGGCCTCGAAGGCGCCGAAGCGGGGTACCTTTCCGTGCGCCTTTTCGACACGTCCAGCCGAAAAACGCAGGTCCTGAAAGCCGCCACGCCGACTGACGAGTACGCGGCGATGGGGTACTGCGACGGATTCGTCAACATGGCGCATTATTATGTCAGCGAAGCGGGGCAGTGGGCTGCCGGCGGCATCGAGGGGAACGAAGCGCTGCGCTCAGAGCGCACGTACTGCTGGCTGCCGGGCTGGAAGCCGGGCGAGTGGTGGCAGACGCCGAAGGCCGTTTTCAGCGTCGATGCGGAAAACTGGCGCGTGTTCACCGGCGAGGGGCGCGACCGCAGGGAGTATGCCGTCGAGCTTCGCCAGGGACAGTTCCCGGACGCTTTCTCGCCGTTTGACGACGAAGCGATGGCCGTGGATTACTACTGGTTTGTCGCCGGCGGCGAGTCCGATCCGGCCGGCGGGATTCCCGTGCTCTACGTTTTCACGCGCGCGCAGGACAATGCCGAGGCCGACGACCCGGTGCTGACGGCGGCCTTCGCTGTGGGCGAGCCGGAGAGGGTCCGCGACGTTGGCATTTCGCCCAAGGGCGAGCGTCTGATCGTGGCCGTCGGTGAAGAGAACTCGCAGGTCCGCGACCTCGAACTGTACCGGCTGAGCTATTACGAGCACGAGCCGTTCCGCCACCTGGCGACGCTGCGTCCTGCCTACGGGGAGTTTTACTGGTCCGATCCCTGGCGCGTGGTCTATTCGGCGCTGAACCTTGAGGCCGATCTGCAGAGCGGGCGTGAACCGGGCTATGCGCTGGATGTGCGCGTCTACGACAGCGCCGTGGGTGAGGCCTATCGGATCACGGAGAGTTCGACGCTCGACAGCTATCAGGCCGTGGGGCTGAACGAGGACGGAACGATCGAAATGGAGCAGGTCGCCGTTCCCGATTTTGCGGACTGGAAAGATCCGCGCAAGGAGCAGCGCACGCGTCTGAAGGGGCAGATGCCCGCTGCCGGCTAAGACTGCCGGACGGTAAAAAAGTCCGCTGCGCTTCAAAGCGGCTGGAAGCGCAGCGGACTTTTTTTACGCAGACGCGGACTTATTCATAGCGCGGCGGCGTATGGCGCTTGGCGTCGGCGTCGCGTTCTTCCAGGCCCTGGATCTCCTTGCCCAGCGAAACGCTGAGCACGACGCGGATGATCACGATGGCGGCGAGCACGCTGACAGTCTTCAGGTCGGGATTGCAGATTGTCAGGATGATGTCGGCAGCGACGAGAAACTGCAGCCCGAGCAGCATGATCTCGCCGAAGGTTCGGCGCAGCCGCAGCCAGCCGCCGCGCATGTCGACGTCGATGCGGTAGTTTTCCAGCGCTACCGCCACGATGCGGTACAGGGCCAGCAGCACGCCCCAGGCGATGATGAAGATGCTGATGAATTCGATCACGGTAGCGACCCAGCGCGCAATTTCTACGATGCTCACAGTGTTTCCTCCTTAAACGAACTGAAAACGGTAAAATTATATTTAACAATGCGTCGGTATAATAACCGATTTAGCCGCTGTTGAAAAGAAGCAAATTCCCGTCCGGAAAAAACTGAAGTCTGGGCGGCGCTTTTTATCGATAAGGGACGGAAAAAATGACGGCTTTTTGGCGGAAAAATGGAGTGAAGGAAAAACGATGATCAGGATGATCGCGACCGATCTTGACGGCACGCTGCTGGCCCCCGGCGGTCTGTTCATGCCGGATCGCAACCGCGCGGCGCTGGAAAAAGCAGTATCCATGGGCGTGCGCGTGGTGATCTGCACGGGGCGTCTGTTCGTCGGCGGGCGCAGGTACGCTTTGACGGCCCCGGACGACCAGCCGGTGATCTGCGTCAACGGCGCGGTCGTGCGCATGAGCCGCTCGGAGACGTACCTGCGCCGCGTCGGTCTCGAACCGGAACTGGCGCGCGCGGCGCTGGACCGTTTTCGTGCGGCGGGGGCGAAACCGTGGTTTTACGCCGGCGACACCTGCTTTGCCGAAGAAAGCTCCGACGCGCTCGGCGCCCTGAAACGGCGTACAGGCGCACGGGTGGAGCTCGTCCCTGACCTGGCGGCGAAATGCGGCGAACGGCCGGAAAAACTTCTCGCGCTCCTGACGCCGCAGCAGGTTGAGGCGCTGCACGGCGAGCTGGCGGCTCGTTTCGGCCCCCGGCTTTACGTGACGCGCTCCAGCGCGCGCCAGATCGAGGTGCTGGCGCCGCAGGCGAACAAGGGACTGGCGCTGGCAATGGTGGCGCGGCGCTTCGGCGTCGCCCGCGAAGAGATCGCCGCGTTCGGCGACAACTGCAACGATCTCGAACTGTTCCAAGCCGCCGGCATCCGCGTAGCGATGGAAAACGGCGAAAGAGCGCTGAAAGAACAGGCCGATATTATCGCCCCGCCGAACGGCGAAGGCGGCGTCGGGCAGATCGTCGAGCGCCTGCTGGCGCAGCGGCGGTGAAGGTTTGACAAAGCCGCCGCTGCGAAGCGGAGAGAAGAGGCGGGAACAGAAAGGGAGAATATGGAGAAAGCTCGAAGCGGCAAGACGCTTCGAGCTCTTTTATTGGAGCGGCGCCGGCAGTTCGGCTCTTCACCGGCGCTGTTTCTCGATTTATATTATTCTTTAACACAGAATGCCGAATGCAGAGGCACACAGAATGCCGAATGCAGAGGCGCGGCAGGCTGTCGGCGCGGTCACGACATGAACGCGCCAATCTTTTGTTTCGCCGCGGGGTAGTGTAGAATCAATAAAACAATTCGGGCTTACGAGGGGGCTGAACCGGTGGAGATGATGCAGGGACGTCCGTTCAAGGGCAGAACGCTGGAGCGGATCAAAAAGTTTCTGGCGTCGCTGGGGCTGGACTACGACAGCGGCGTGGAGATGACGGCCTGCGCCTGCGATGAAGAGGGCGAGGTGGCCGCTACGGCGTCGCGCCAAGGCGCAGTGATCAAATGCGTTGGCGTCAGCGCGGCGCATCAGGGCGAGGGGCTGGCGGCGTCGGTCGTGAGCGAGGTCGTGATTGACGCGATTCAGTCTGGGCTGAGTCATCTGTTCGTGTTCACGAAGCCGTCAAACAGGCAGATCTTTGACGATCTGGGATTTTTCCCGATGGCGGAGACCGCCGACGTGCTGCTGATGGAGAACCGCCGCGACGGCGTGAAGCGTTTCGCCGCCTCGCTGGAATGTCCCGTTCGGGACGGCGTGATCGGCGCCGTGGTGGCGAACTGCAATCCGTTCACGAAGGGGCATCGCTGTCTGATGGAGACGGCGGCGTCGCAGTGCGATTTTCTGCACGTCTTCGTGCTTTCGGCGGAGAAGAGTCTTTTTCCCGCGGCGCTGCGTCTGGAGATGGTGCGCCGCGGTATCGGGCACCTGAAAAACGTCGCTGTGCATCCGACCGGCGATTATCTGATCTCGGCGGCGACATTTCCCGATTATTTCCTCAAGGACAAAGCGCGCGCCGGCGATATCAAGTGCGAGCTTGACCTGACCATCTTCGCGCGCTGTTTCGCCCAGCCGATGAACATCACGAGGCGCTTTGTCGGCGCCGAGCCGCTCAGTCCTGTGACGGAGCGTTACAACGAAGCCATGAAGGCGTTTTTGCCGCCGCTGGGCATCGAGGTGACGGAGATTCCCCGCTGCGAAGCCGGCGGCGCGCCGATCAGCGCCACGCGGGTGCGCGCGCTGCTGGAGCGCGGAGGCCTCGACGAGCCGGAACTGGCGGATTTGCTGCCGGAAACGACGCTGGAGCTGCTGCGCGCGTACCGCCGATAACGGACGCCCGCGCAGAGCCGACGAACGAAAGGAGAAGCGCTATGCCCTTTGAACTGTACGCTTACCGGCGTGTCGGCGATCTGGAACGGCTGCTGCGCGCTCTGCCGCCGGCGCGGGGCCGCACGTTCCTCGTTGCCGGTTCGGGCGACCGTGAGCTGCTGGCCGGAGTGCTGTCAGAGTCGGATTCGCCGCCGCAGCACCAAATCCGCCGCTGGGACGAGATTTACCGCTATTTCTGCGAGGCGCTGAACGTCGAAAAGCCGCGCGTGCAGATCGATCCGCCCGATCATTGGCTGCTGCTTTGGAGCATCGTCAGGCGCTACCGCGAATCCGGCGGCGTTCTGCCGGCGGGCGCACAGCGCCGCAGCTTTCTGACGCTGCTGGGCTCGCAGATTCGCGAGCTGATCAGCGAGGAGGTGCCGCCGGAAAGCCTCGCGGCCGTCTGCGAAGAAGGCGACCAGCTCGGCCTGGCTTTCGTCAGCCTGTACCGCGCGTATCTCGAGGCGCTTGACCGCCAGGGGCTTTCGGACAGCGCCGGCATCACCACGGAAACGCACAAACTCCTCACTCTGCCTGGAGCGGCGGACGTGTGCCGCTCTCTTGATCTCGTGCTCGTCGGCTTTTCCAGTCTGACTCATTCGCAGCTGGCACTCGTGCGCGCGCTCGTCGGGCGCGGCGCGGCCGTGCGCCTGTGCGCCCCCGTCGCTGATTTGGCCGGGGCCTACGGTGCGGCACAGCAGTTTGGCGTTGACGGCGAAGCGCTGTCGGAACGCCGGCCGCTGCGCACGGTCAAGATCCAAGGCGGCGATCCGCGCCAAGAGCTGGAAACGGCAGCGCGTTCGCTGACGCTCTGGGAACGCGGCGAAGGGCCGCTGGCGGAGCTGGCCCCTTGGCCCGGGCTGGAAGCTGTGGCCTTCTCGGTGCCGCGCGCCCGTCTCGCCGAGGCGAAAGAGGTCTTTGCCCGCTACAGCCTGCCCGTCTTTTGGGATTTCAGGCGCGCGATCAGCGAGACACCGCTTTGGCAGCTCTCGTCGGCCTGTCTTGAAGCTGCCGGGAGCGCCTGGCAGACGGAGCCGACGCTGCGGCTGCTGTCGCTGCCGTGGCTGTGCGGATTCGACCTTGACATAGAACGGTTGAGAGCGTTTCATCCCCGCGGCGCCAAAGGCTGGGAAAAAGCGCTCGACGGCGCCGGAGCCTCGGCCCGCGCCGCCTTCGCCGACTGCCGCCGCTACGCCGCGAAAGTGCGGCGCGGCGGCAGCGCCTTGGAGCTGCTGACGGCGCTGCGCACGTTTGCTTCGCCTCGGACGCTGACTGTTGCGCGTCTGACGGTCGAGACGCCGGAGCTGGACGCTCAGATCGCCTTGTTCTCGGAAGCGCTTCGCGAGCTGGACCGCAAGATTCTTTTCATCGAGGAAGTTGTGCGCGACCTCGGCGAGTTCGGCTCGCAAAAACTTTCCGGAGCAGAGGCGCGCGCCTATCTGACGGCATGGGCCGACGGCACGACTGCGGCGCAGGGCCAGCGCGAGACAGGCTGCCTGACGGTCTTTGCCGGAGCGCCGCCGCCGCTGTTCCACGTCCCCTACTGGTTCATGATCGGCACGGAAGCTTCGCAGTGGCCGGGCGGGCTCCGGGAATCGCCGCTGCTCGACGAAGCGCGCAAGGAGCGCCTTCACTCCCTGGGCTCGCTGAGACTGGACCGCAGCCATCTGCCCCTGCTGTCGGAACAGAGGCGGCAGCGCGAGTTCCTTTTTCGCCGTCTGATCGCCTGCGGCGACCGCTGCACGTTTATCTGCTACAGTGCCGTGGACGCGCAGGAACGGCCGCAGGAGGAATCGGCGCTGACCGCCGCCGCTGCGGCCGACCGTTGGATTACGACCGGCGGTTCGATCGTACGCGGGCTCGATCGTCTTCTTGCCGCGCCGCAGGAAGCGGCGCTGACGCCTGTTGAGGCACGGCAGCCGGATTTTCACGCCGAGAATGCGCTGCCGGCCGGCCGCGTGCCGCCGGGACGGCTCGAAGCCGCGGCCGCCGAAGTGCGCCTGAGTTCCGTGGACGATTTTGCCGAGTGTCCCTATCTTTTCGCGCTGCGCTCCGTTCTCGGCTACGAGGAGCCGCCGCGCGAGGGCGAGTACGACCCGCTCCGCGGCGGCGCGGCCGTGCACGCGCTGTGGGAGCGCGTTTGGCGCGAATATGCCGCGTCGGGCTGCCGCGGCTCGGTCGAAGAGGGGACGCGCCGCCTGTTCGACGAAGTCGTCGGCGAAAACTATCCGGCGCTGCTGCGCTCTCCGTCGCTGAGCCGCGCGCTGCTGGAACTGCGCAGCAGCGCGGAACGCTGTGCGGCGAAACAGGACGAGTGGGAGACGGCGCTGCGCCCGCTGCGCGAAAAGATCCTCTGCGAGCTCGACCTGCCGCCGCTGCGGCGCGGCGCGGTCACGTTCAGCGGCCGCTGCGACCGCCTCGACTGCCTCAAAGACGGCCGTTTCCTGCTCTGGGACTACAAAGCGGGAAAATCCTCCGCCTACGGGAAAGCTTTTCAGCTGGGGTGCTACGCGCTGGCCCTCGAAGGCGGCGGTCTGGGCGGAAAGGGGTGCGCCGGCTGGGGCTACGTCGGCCAGAAGGACGCCGCCGTCTCGGGCTGCTGGGACGACGATATCGCCTCGCTGCTGAAGAAGCGAAGCGGCTCGAAATCGCTGCGCGAGCGGGAGGAAGCCGCCGCCCAGATGCTCTCGGAAATTGCCCGGAGCATGGAAACGAAACAGTTCCCGCCGCGCTACGAGAGCAAACGCTGCCGTGTCTGCGCCTTTGCGGCGCTCTGCCGGCGCGGCGAGATGAGCGGAGATCTCGAAGAATCGGGAGAGGGGGGCGCCGATGACGAATAGAGAACGCGGGCTGCCGCCCCTGCCGGAAGAAGATTTTGCGCTGCTGAAAAATTATGTCGCCTCGCAGGGACTGCCTGAACAGGTTGAGGCGGTCACGTCCGAGGCGCCGCTGACGGTGGTCGGTGCCGGGGCCGGTACGGGCAAGACCTGGACGCTGGCCTGGCGCTTCGTCTGGACCGTGCTGACGCGCGAAGACGTGCGCCATATGCTGACGCTGACTTTCACCGAGAAAGCGGCGTCGGAGATGCGCCGCCGCATCGCCGCGCTGCTGGCGGAGCTCGAACCGACGCTGGCCGCCTCGGCCGAGCTGTCGCGCCGCCGCGCCGCCGCGCTGGCTTCGCTCGATCAGGCCTATATCTCTACAATTCACGGTTTCGGCGCGCGCGTTATCGGCGAAGCGGGGCTGTCGCTGCCCGTCGAACCGTCGCTGCGCCTCGTCGGCGACGCGGAGTCCGACGAGTTCTGGCGCGAACTTGCCAGTGCGCTGGACCGGCTCGACGCCGAATGGTTCTGCTGGGGCATGGATCGAGGGTACGGAGCCGCCGCGCGCGCGCTGCTGAGCGGCCCCGGGGCCGCCGACGTGGTGAACTGCTGGCGTCCCGAGGGCGTTGCAGATTTCGCCCGCAGCTTCGAGGGCATGATGTCCGACTTCGGCGAGACGCCCGAAAGCATCCTCGAAAAGCTGAGCTCTCCCGATGCGCAGGTGCTGGAGCTGCTGCGGCAGAATCTTGGCGCCGAGTTCGCGCGCCTGGCCGACTGCTGGGTTGAAGGTTTCGACGTCGATCCCGTTCAGTGCGGCGGCATGGGCGATTTCGCCGCGCGTTTCACTGCCTTCCGCGAGCGTTGGAACGCGCGCGGCTTTACGAGCGAAGCGGACTGCCGCGAGTTCGTGTTCGACGCCGCCGATACCGTCAAAAACGCGCGCGGAAAGCTGGCCGACGCGCTGGCGGAGGCGATGGGCGTCAAACTGGCCGACTGGCGCAGAGACGCCGAGGCGATGCGAATCTTCGAGCGCCTGCTCGACGACGGATGGAGCGCCGGCGAGCTGAAGCTGCGCGCGCTGCTGATCCGCTTCGGCTGGCTGTGCTGGCGCAAGTGGCAGGCATACAAGTCCTTGCGCGGCGGCATCTCTTTTTCCGACATGATCGCTCTGGCCGCTCAGGCTCTGGAACATGACGAAGCTTACGCCGCGCGTTTTTGCGAAGTGCTCGTGGATGAGTTTCAGGACACCAACGACCAGCAGGATCAACTGCTGCGCGTCGTTCAGCGCGCGGCGCGCGCGCGGCTGTTCGTAGTCGGCGACCTGAAACAGTCCATTTACCGCTTTCGCCATGCCGAGCCGGCCATCTTCGAGCGCTATATCGCCGCGGCTCGCCGCGGCGGCCGTTACGTGAACCTGTCGGTATCGTTCCGCAGCGGCGAAAAAGTTCTGGACGCCGTCAACGGCCGTTTCGAAAAAATCTGGAAAGAGCGCCTCGGCGCGGAGCTGAACCAGCCCTACGAGGCGCTGCGTTCGCCGCGCGGCCTGGCGCGCGCCGCCGCGTGGATCGACGCGCGCCAGCGCACGGAACTGCCCGTCTGCGAACGCATGCTGGAAGAGTTTCATCGTGACGAAGAGGGAAAAGTCTGCGAGAACACGGCCTCCGTGCGCGACCGTCTGGCTCTGCGTCTGGCGCTGCGTCTCTCCGAGCTGCGCGCCGGCGAGGCGAAAGTCTGGGACCGTGACTGTCTGCGTCCCGTCCGCTGGGGCGACATGGCCGTACTGACGCCGACCCGCAGTTCCTACGAAAATCTGCAGAAGGCTTTCCTGCTTTGCGGCGTTCCCGCTGTCTTCACCGGCGGACGCAGTTTCTACGCGCGTCCGGAGATCCGCGACGCCTGCGCGTTCTGCGCGTTTCTCGCCGATCCGCGCGACCGCACGGCGCTGGCGGGGTTCCTGTGTTCGCCTTTCTCCGGTCTGGCGCTTGCAGACGCCCAGGCGCTGCTGCCCTTCCTCGACCGCGGCGAGCCGCTGAAAACGCTGGCAGAGCGCTGGCCCGCTCTGGCTGAAAAACTGAGATTCCTGGTTCGGCAGGCTATGCTTGAAGGCCCGTCGGCGGCGCTGGCTTCGCTGCTGGCCCGCGGCGACTGTCTGAAAAAAGTCCATCCGAAGCGGCGCGCTGCGGCGCTGGCCAATCTGCGCCGCGGCGTGGACCTGCTGGAAGCGTATGAAGCAGGCGTCGGGCCGTCGCCCGCGGGCGTCGCCGCGTATCTTCGCGGCGCCCTGCGCCGCGGCGCGGCCGATCCCGAAGCCAGCGCCGAATCCGGCGGCGACGCCGTGACTGTGATGACGATCCATGCTTCCAAGGGGCTGGAGTTCCCGCTCGTGACCGTCTTCGGACTCGAACACGGCAGCCGCGCCGGCGCGCAGGAAAAAGGCGTAACGCCTTCGCGCTACCTGCTGGCGGCTGCCCCGCGTTTCCCCGACGTCTGGCCTGAAGGCGACTGCCTGCTTGGCAAGGCGCACGCCTGTCTTGACGAACGCGCAGAGTACGAGGAACGGGCCCGTCTTTATTACGTGGCGCTGACCCGTGCGCGCGACGGCCTGATTCTGTGCGGGCTTATGCCCGACGAGGGAAAGCGCGCGGAAAAAGACCGTTCGCTGCTGTCGTTTGAGCGCGCCGGCGGCGAGCTCGTTCCTGCTGCCGGCGGAGATCCCCGTCGCCAGGCCGGCGCCTGGCTGCACCGCAACGCGGCCGGCGTGCGCGAAGAAAAGCTCCCCGGCGCCGACGTGCCGCTGACTGTTCTCCGTCCGCGCTCGCTGTGCCGCGTCAGTGCTACCTCGCACGCCCTCTGGAGCTTGTGCCCGGCGGCGTGGCGCCTGTCCTTCCGTCAGAACCTCGATTTGAGCTGGAACTCAGGCGAAGGCGAATCGCTGCACGAAGCGTCCGGCGGTGCCGAGCTGGGCAGCGTCGCGCACTGGATCCTTTCCAAATGGGATTTCAGCGACGGCGATTACCGCCGCATTCTCGAGCTTCGCGACGGTCATCTGCGCCCAGAGTTCCGCCGCGTCTGGCGCGACCCCGCCTCGCGCCGCGAGCTGGAACGCTTTTTGCACAACTTCCACAGCCCCGACGGCGAAAAACTGCTGGAGCGGCTGCGCCGGGCGCAGGCAGAGGGGACGCTGGCGCGCGAATATCCTTTCAAAGTCCGCCTTGGCCCCGTCGATCTGGTCGGCGCCGTCGACGCTTTTTGGATCGAAAGCGACGCGGCCGGCCGGCCGGTGAGGCTGTGCGTGCGCGACTACAAGACCGTTCGCCTGCCGAAGGACCCGCTGCGCCGCCGCTGGCTGGACGATTTTTACGCGCGGCAGCTGCGCTTTTACGCGCTGGCCCTGCGCCGTCAGCGCCCCGAGTTCGCGCCGCTGCAGCTTGACTTGGCGCTGTGGAATCTGCGCGGCGGCGCGGAACAGAAGCTCGAGGGGCTGGACGCGGAGGCCGAAAAAGCGCTGGAAGCCGCGCTCCTGGCTCAGGCGTCCCAAGCGGCTTCCGGCCCGTGGCCTGCCGACCGCTCGCGCTGCGCCGGCTGCACTTACGCGCGCACCTGCGTGTTCCGAGAGGACGAAGACGCTTTGAAAAAGTGAAACGGACTGTCATGACTTTATTCGCTGGCGGGGGAGCTTCGCAAAGCGAGCCGCGCAGACCGCGCAGCGGTCGTGATAATCCCGAGCGGCGGGGCTTTCCCGCAGCGTCCGGGAAACTATGCTGATACTTTCTCGCAAGATTTCTGTCAGGAACCAGACAGAAGTATTTCACGTGAAGAATCCCGAAATGAAAACACGGGGACGAACGGCCCGGAAACAGTCCGGTTGTTCGTCCCCGCGTTTTTTTGCTGCTGCGGCGCGGCATTTTTTTGCCGGCAAAGAGCTTATGCGCGCGTGGGCAGCACTTCGATCCAGTACTGGTCGGGATCCTGAATAAAGTAGATGCCCATGGCCGGGTTTTCGTAGCAGATGCAGCCCATTTCGCTGTGCAGCGCGTGCGCTGCCTCGAAATCGTCGACGTGCAGCGCCAGATGGAACTCCTGTTCGCCAAGGTCGTACGGCTCGGTACGGTCGTGCATCCAGGTCAGCTCAAGCTGAAAATCTGTGACGCCGTCACCCAGGTAGACAATCGTGAAACCGTCTCCTTCGGCGCGGCGCGCCTCTTTCAGCCCCAGCGCCTTTTCGTAAAAAGCCATGCTCCGTTTCAGATCGAGAACATTGAAGTTCGTGTGGATGAAGCGAAATTTCATCGGAAAAACCTCCTTGGAATCGCTTGAGTTTTTTCATTCTAGCACAGCTCCGCGAAAAAAATGAACGCGGCGTCAGCCGAAAAAGTTTTGATTTTATATTAGTGCAATCGGTTGCATAAAAGCGTTCTGCGGAGTATAATCCGTCTCGACAAAATGCGCTGCGGGGGATACGGAAGAACCGCAGTGCCGGAAGGAGGAGTCTCATGTCCTGGAATCGTAAGAACCTGCTCGACCTGAACGACTGGACACCGCAGGATTTCGAGGATTTTGTGAAGCGCGCGCTGTCGCTGAAGCCGCGCCTTGTGAGCGTGCCGAAGCGGCCGCTCGATTCGCTGCGGGGGTTCACCGTGGCGAATCTTTTCTTTGAGAATTCCACGCGCACCCGCAACTCGTTCGACGCCGCCGAACGGATGACCGGCGCTGAGGTGATCAATTGGAGCGCTTCCGGATCGAGCATGTCAAAAGGCGAGAGTCTGCGCGACACGGTCTGGACGCTGTGCGAGATGGGCGTCAACGCGCTGGTGGTGCGCCATTCTGCGACGGGAATGCCCTATTACATTCAGAAGCTCGTGCCGCACATTCCGGTGTTCAACGCCGGCGACGGCGCGCGCAGCCATCCGACGCAGGGCCTGCTGGACATCACGGCGGCTGTGGAGCGTTTAGGCACCCTGAAAGGGAAAACGCTGGCGATCATCGGCGATATCCGCTACAGCCGCGTGGCGCGCAGCGACATTAAAGCTTTTTGCGGCATGGGCGCGCGCGTGATCCTCAGCGGGCCGCGCACGCTGATGCCGACGCGCCCCGAAGCGCTGGGCGCGGAATACGAGCCCGATCCGCGCGCCGCGGCCGCGCAGGCGGACATCCTCGGCCTGCTGCGCGTGCAGCTGGAGCGTCAGGAAGCGGGGCTGTTTCCGTCGGTAAAGGAATATCACGCGCGCTACGGCGCCACGGAGGAGCTGCTGGCCTGCGCCCGTCCCGGCGCGGTGGTGATGCACCCGGCGCCGATCAACCGCGGCGTCGAGGTGGCCTCGTCGGTGGCCGACGGTGCTTCGAGCCTGATCCGCGAACAGGTGCTCTGCGGCGTGCTGGTGCGCATGGCCCTGCTCGACATCTGCCTGGGAGGTGGCGCGCGATGAGTTCTCGTTATGCCGTGGATCCGCGGACGCTGGAACTTTCCGAAAAAGTCCTGGAAGCGTGGCGCATTCCCGCCGCGATCGATCTGTTCTGCCGCGCTGGCGCCAAAAGCGGCGCGGCGCTGGCCGCGGAAGCCCGCGGCGGCGGCTGGGGGCTGACGGCTCTGGCGGCCGAAGCCGGCAGCGGCGATCCGGGCGCGCTGAAGGCCGCCCGCCTGCTGGCGGCGGAAAACGGCGCGGGACTTCTGCCTCTGCCCTCGGCGCTGTGCGCCGGCGGCGCAATGGCCGAGATCGGTCTGATGGCGCAGGGAGGCGAAAAGCTGTTCTGCGTCCCCGAGGAATTCGAAGACTGGCGGCGGCTGCGGGCTCTGTTCTGCTACGCTTCAGGGCTGGGGTGCCGCCTCGCCGTGAGGCCGTGTCTGAGCGAGCTGTGCGCTTCCGGCCAGATCAACGACGGCGGCGCCGCTGACCGTCTGGGCATGAAAGGCGTTCCCGCCGTCGCCGAAGCGATCGCCGTGGCGGCGGTCCTGACGCTGGCGGGCGAGTGGCGCGCGCCGCTGCACGTGCGCGGCGTCAGCTGCCGCGCTTCGCTGGAAGCGATCCGCGCCGCGCGGCGCGGCGGGCAGGACGTGACCTGCGACGTGGCCTTCATGAATCTGCTCCATACCGAAGACGAATACGACGCGGCGTCGCTCGGCGGCGCGCTCAAAGTCTGGCCGGTGCTGCGCGGCGCGGACGACCGGGCTGCCCTGTGGGACGCGCTCGACGAAGGTCTGATTACGGCGGTCGTGAGCAATCACCGCGCGCGCAGCGCCGATCAGCTGAGTCTGCCCTTCGAGGAGATCCCCTTCGGCAGCGAAAAGCTGAGCGGCGTCCTGCCGGAACTGCTGGACGGGTGGGAGGCTCGGGGACGCCCCTGCGGCGTCGAGCGCCTGCTGACGGCTCTCGGCGAAGGACCGGCGAAAGTCCTCGGCCGTTCCGCCGCCGGGCACACGCTGCTGGTTCGCGCCGCGTCGGGCTGGCGGGCGTTTTACGAAAACGAATGACCGTGGACGAAAAATGGCGCCGCACAGCGGCGCGGACGAAGAAAAGAGGATGAGGACTTTGAGAGAAAAAGCCTATCTGGTGCTGCAAAACGGGCGCGTTTTTGCCGGAGAACGCTTCGGCGCGACAGGCGACGTGACGGCGGAAATAGTTTTTGCCACGGGCATGACAGGTTATTTGGAAACTCTTACCGATCCCAGCTATCACGGAGAGATTGTCGTGCAGACCTTTCCGCTGATCGGCAACTACGGCGTCATCCGCGAGGATTTCGAAAGCCCGCGCCCGCGGCTGAGCGCGTATGTCGTGCGCGAACTGTGCGACGCCCCTTCGAACTTCCGCAGCGGCGGCACGCTTGACGACTATCTGCAGGAAAGCGGCGTAGCCGGACTCGCCGGCGTGGATACGCGCACGCTGACGCGCATCATCCGCGAACACGGCGCGATGAACGCCGCGATATGCTCGCGTCTGCCCGAGGACCTGCCGGCATTCGCTGCAAGCTTGGCAGAACGGCAGCTGTCGAGCGACGTCTTTTCGGTGACCTGCGACAAGCCCTATATTCTCAACCCCGACGGAACGCGCCACATTGTGCTTTGGGACTTCGGCTGCAAAGGCGGCATTGCCCGTGCGCTGACGGAGCGCGGCTGCCGCGTCACCGTGGTGCCGGCGGGCACGGCTGCGGTGAAGGTCCTTGCCCTGCGTCCCGACGGCGTGCTGCTGTCCAACGGTCCCGGCGATCCCGCTTCCTGCCGGGACATCGCTGAGCACGTCAACGCCGTGGCCGAGACGGGACTGCCCATGTTCGGCATCTGCCTTGGCCATCAGATTCTGGCCCTGGCCCGCGGTGCGCGCACGGCGAAGCTGAAGTACGGTCACCGCGGCGAGAACCAGCCCGTGCGCGAAACGGCGACGGGGCGTCTGCTGATCACCAGTCAGAATCACGGTTACGCGGTGGAGAGCGACAGCATTCCGGCGGAGGACCGTTTGAGCTACGTCAACGTGAACGACGGCACCTGCGAGGGCATCGACTACGGCGGCATCAACGCATTTTCCGTGCAGTTTCATCCCGAAGCCTGTGCCGGGCCGCAGGACACGGCGTTCCTGTTTGACCGTTTTTTGAAGAATTGTGAGGAGGCCGTCCGCCATGCCGCTCGATAAAAAATTGAAAAGAGTGATGATCATCGGTTCCGGTCCGATCGTGATCGGCCAGGCCGCCGAGTTCGACTACGCCGGCACCCAAGCCTGCCGCGCCCTGCGCGCGCTCGGCATCGAGGTGATCCTGGTCAACTCAAATCCCGCTACGATCATGACCGACAGCGACATCGCCGATAAAGTCTACATCGAACCGCTGACGGTAGAGATCCTGAAGCGCCTGATCGAAAAGGAACGCCCCGACGGACTGCTCTCCACCATCGGCGGCCAAAACGGACTGACGCTGTCCATGCAGCTGGCCCGGGACGGCTGGCTTGAATCGAAAGGCGTCACACTGCTGGGCGCGTCGCTGGATACGATCGAACGGGCCGAGGACCGCCAGCTTTTCAAGGACATGCTGGAGAAAATCGGCGAACCCGTCATCCCCTCGGCGATTGCGACTCGACTGGACGAAGCCATGAACTTCGGCGCCAAAATCGGTTATCCCGTCATCGTCCGCCCCTCCTTCACGCTGGGCGGCACCGGCGGCGGCATCGCCAACAACGCCGCGGAGATGGAGCAGCTCGCGCGGCGCGGCCTGGAAGTCTCGCCCGTGGGGCAGATCCTCGTGGAGCGCAGCGTCGCCGGCTGGAAAGAGATCGAGTTTGAGATGATGCGCGACGGCGACGACAACTGTATCGCTATCTGCTCCATGGAGAACCTCGATCCCGTAGGCGTGCACACCGGCGATTCCATCGTCGTGGCGCCGGCGCTGACGCTGGCCGACAAGGAGTACCAGATGCTGCGCAGCGCGGCGCTTCGCATCGTGCGCGAGCTCGAAGTGCAGGGCGGCTGCAACGTGCAGTTCGCGCTCAACCCCGGCAGCTTCGAATATGCCGTGATCGAGGTCAACCCGCGCGTGTCGCGCTCTTCGGCGCTGGCCTCCAAGGCGACCGGCTATCCGATCGCCAAGGTTTCGGCGCAGATCGCCATGGGTCTGCGCCTTGACGAGATCCCCAACGCCGTCACCGGCAAGACATCGGCTTTCTTCGAGCCGACGCTGGACTATGTGGTGGTGAAGATGCCGCGCTGGCCCTTCGACAAGTTCAGCAGCGCCACGCGCACACTGGGACCGCAGATGAAAGCCACCGGCGAGGTGATGGCAATTGCGCCGACCTTTGAGGAAGCGCTGCTGAAATCGCTGCGCGGCGCCGAGATCGGCATGGATTCACCGCGCCTCGCTTCCCTGAAGGAACTCGGCGGCGAACAGCTCGAGGCCTGTCTGCGAGAGCCCACCGACCAGCGGCTGTCCGTCGTGTACGAGGCGTTGGGGCGCGGCGTTTCGGTCGATCATGTCCACGACGTGACGAAGATCGACCGCTGGTTCCTGTGGAAACTGAAAAAGATCCTTGCCGTCGAGAGCGCGCTGCAGAAGTGCGGCGGCGCTCTGTCCGACGAGCTGTATGCCCGCGCCAAGGCGACGGGATTTCTTGACCGCACAATCGAGAAGCTCTCAGGCGCGAAAGTGAAAAAACATCTGGCGCCGGTCTACCGCATGGTCGATACCTGCGCCGCCGAATTTGCGGCCGAAACGCCTTACTTCTACGCCGCCGCGCCGGTTTCGGGCAGCGAGGACGAAGCGGCCGGATTCATCGCCCATCATGCCGGCCCCGCAGTCTCAAAAGGGACCATCGTCGTTCTCGGCAGCGGCCCGATCCGCATCGGCCAGGGCATCGAGTTCGACTACGCCGCCGTGCACTGCGTGTGGGCGCTGAAGCGCCTGGGGTACACGGTCGTGATGATCAACAACAACCCCGAGACGGTCAGCACCGATTTCGACACGGCCGACCGGCTTTACTTCGAGCCGCTCACGCCTGAGGACGTGATGGACGTCATCCGGCTGGAACAGCCACTCGGCGTGGTCGTGGCCTTTGGCGGGCAGACTGCCATCAAGCTGACGAAATGCCTCAGCGAAAACGGCATCGCCATTCTCGGTTCCAGCGCCGACGCCATCGACGCCGCCGAGGACCGCGAGCGCTTCGACGCGATTCTGAGCCGCTGCGGCATCGCCCGCCCCAAGGGACGCGGCGTGGAAACGCTGGAGCAGGCGCTCGAGGCCGCCCGCGAGATCGGCTACCCTGTGCTTGTGCGTCCGTCCTACGTGCTGGGCGGCCAGAACATGATCATCGCTTACGACGACGAGAGCGTCCGCAATTACATGCAGCGCCTTCTCGCTGTAGGTACCGACGGCCCCGTGCTGATCGACAAATATCTTGAAGGCACCGAGGTGGAAGTCGACGCCGTTTGCGACGGGACCGACGTGCTGATTCCCGGCATCATGGAGCACATTGAGCGCGCCGGCGTCCATTCCGGCGACAGCATTGCCGCCTATCCGGCCTGGAACCTTTCCGGCCCCGTCACCGAGAAGCTGGTGGAGAGCACGGCCCGTATCGCCATCGAACTGGGCGTGAAGGGACTGGTCAACATCCAGTACGTGATCTACAACAATCAGGTCTACGTGATCGAGAGCAACCCCCGCGCCAGCCGCACGATCCCTTACATCAGCAAGGTCACCGGGCTGCCGCTGGTGGACATCGCCACGCAGGTGATGCTCGCCACGCTGACGCCCGACGCGCCGAAGCTGCGCGACCTGCCCTGCGGCACGGGACTGTACCGCCCCAGCCCCTACTGCGCCGTCAAGGTTCCCGTGTTCTCCTTTGAAAAGCTGAGCGGCGCCGACGTGCAGCTGGGACCGGAAATGAAGTCCACCGGCGAAGTGCTCGGCGTGGGCAAGAATCTCGAAGAAGCCCTGTACAAAGGGCTGATTGCGGCAGGTTACGACGTGCGCCACCACGAACCGGGCGGCGTGCTGATCAGCGTGCAGGACCGCGACAAGCCCGAGATCGTGGAGCTGGCACGCCGCCTTGCTTCGCTGGGATGCCGTCTTTACACCACCGGCGGCACCGCCGATTACCTGAAAGGCCGCGGCATTCGCAGCGCCTCGGTGGGCAAGATCAGCCAGGGCAACCGCGATATTCCTTATCTGCTCGATCAGGGCCGGGTGCAGTACGTGCTCTCGACCAGCTCGCCCGACAGCAGCGAGCGCGCCGACGCTCAGGTGCTGCGCAGCAAGGCGATCGAACGCCGCGCCGCCTGCATGACCAGCCTCGACACGGCCCGCGCTCTTGTAGACTGCATGGTCAGCGGCTACGACGAGAACAATGTCGAGCTTGTCGACATGGCTCATCTGCCGGAACGCAAACGTCCCGTGCGCTTCGTCAAGATGCACTGCGGCGGCAACGAATACATTTATGTCGATACGATCCGCCAGAGCGTCGCCGAGCCGGCCAGCCTCAGCGTGGCCCTGTGCGGGCGTCGGCGCAGCGTCGGCGGCGATGGGCTCGTGATCATCGCTCCCGCCCGCGGAAAAGCGGATGCGCGCATGGCTCTTTACGATGCCGACGGCACGCGCGCCCGCATCGGCGGCAATGCGCTGCGCGGCGTAGGCAAATACCTTTACGAGAAACTGGGCGTGAAGAAAAAAGATCTGCTGATCGAAACCGACGACGGCGTCAAGGCGCTCCGTCTTTACGGCCGCGACGGCGAGATCTACAGCGTCGAGGCGCAGATCGGCCTGCCCGACTTCGATCCTGCCCGCGTGCCCGTTACGCTCAACGCTGACGGACGGCCCGTGGTCAGTCAGTATTATTCCTGCGGCGGATTCGACGATCAGATTACCTGTCTGTCGCTGGGCGACCCGCAGTGCGTGATCCTGACCGACGACTGCGACGGCGCGGAACTGAGCGTGGAAGGGCCGTTGATGGAACGCGCGGAGATATTCCCGGAAGGGGCCAACGTCAGCTGCGTCAGCGTTGCCGACCGTCATACGCTGCGGGTACGCACGTGGGAGCGCCGCATCGGCGAGACCATGAGCTGCGGCACCTCGGCCTGCGCTGCGGCCGTCGTCGCAGCCAGACTGGGGATGGTCGACGAGGGCGAGATTTCCGTGAAGACGGCAGGGGGACTGCTGGTCGTCCGGATCACGCCTGAGGGGGTATCCCTGATCGGCGGCGTGGAGTGTGATTTTGAAGGCGTTATCGAGATGTAGCTGCGGCCGTACGACAGAGGGGAGCCGGCGTCAATCCGGCTCCCCTCTGTCGTTGCGCGATGAAAATCAGCCGATGAAATGCGTCCAAACGTGTTCTTCATAGGCCGGCGCAGGAATGCCGGCCTTCTGCCCGGCCTCGATGGAACGGAGCATCCAGGCCATGTTGACTCCCAGCGTGCGCATGGTCTGCAGCCCCTCGGCGTCCCGGCGCACGTCGCTGGGCGTGGAGCCATGTACTTGGTTCCAGTACTGCGAGCCGACAACGAACATGCTGCTGATCAGGAAATACTGATTGAGCCGCTCGAACGAGGCTGTCGAACCGCCGCGCCGGCATGACACCACGGCTGCCCCCAGCTTGCCGGCCATGCGGTTGCTGCCGGCGTAGAACAGACGGTCAAGAAACGAACACAGGCGTCCCGTTGCCCCGGAATAGTAGACCGGCGAGCCGACCACGATGGCGCCGTAATCGTCGAGCTGGTCCAGCACTTCGTTGACCTGACCGCCGAAGACGCAGCGTCCTGTCGTTTTGCAGTGACCGCAGGAGGTGCAGTCCTGCATGGCTTTCGTCCCCAGCCAGAGCAGGTCGCTGGCGACGCCCGCGCCGTTCAGCGTCTTTTGCAGTTCGGCCAGAGCGGTGAAAGTGCAGCCGTCCTGATGCGGGCTGCCGTTGATCAAAAGCGCCTTTTTCATATAAAATTCCCCCCATGGAATAGATTTTCACCGGGCATTGTACCACGTTCCGCGGTCCTTTCGCCGTTTTGCCGCGTCCGTGCCGGCGGAAGCGGAAAACAGGCAAATCTGTGTACTGGATATTTTAAGAAAATTAGATATAATATTTAAGAGAACATCACTATGAAGGAGGCCTGTTCATGGCCAGAAAAGGAGTAATTCTCGCGGCTGGACTCGGCACCAGGCTTCATCCCATGACTTTAGCCGTGAATAAACAGCTTATCCCAGTCTATGACAAACCGATGATCTACTATGAGATCTGGGTGCTGATCAAGGCCGGCGTGCGCGATGTCATGCTCGTCACCTCCGAAGTCGACAAGAGCAGTTTCGAGCGGCTGCTCGGCGACGGTTCCCGCTTCGGCATCCACATGCATTACGCGGTTCAGTGCGTGCCCAACGGCCTGGTCGACGCGTTTGTCCAGACGGAGGATTTCATCGCCGGCGATCCCTGCGTGCTGATCCTCGGCGACAACATCTTCTACGGTTCCGGGTTCCCCGCCATGCTCAGCAAGGCGTCCGCGCAGACGGAGGGCGCCACCGTTTTCGGCGCCGTCGTTCCCGATCCGGAACGTTTCGGCGTCGTTTCTTTCAACGAAGAGGGCAAGGTCCTGACGCTTGAAGAAAAACCTGTGCATCCCAAATCGAACTGCGCCGTCGTCGGCCTGTACTTCTTTGACGGGAAGGTCATGCAGTATGCCCACGAGCTGCTCCGTCAGGTTCCGGCCGGCAAAGAAGTGTCGATTACTGATGTGAATCGCGTTTATATGGAGCAGGGCAGGCTCGATCTGCAGGTGTTCCCGCAGGGATTTGCGTGGCTTGACTCCGGCACGTATGACAGCCTGCTGGAGGCGTCTAATTACGTAGCGCGTATCGAGCGCGAGGAAGATCATATGATTTGCTGCCCCGAAGAGGCGGCTTATCACGCCGGTTTTCTGCCCCTTGAAAAGCTGCGCGAGTACGGCGAGGCGGACGACAGGAACAACTACGGCCGCTATCTGATGAAGCTTTACCGTCAGTTCAAGAAATAGTTTCCGCTGGTGAAAGCAAAGGCGGGGAAGCGCGTTCCGCAGAAACGCGCTTCCCCGCCTTTATCTCTGCGCCGCAGCAGGCGGACGCCGAATTTTTGCAGTCATATTATTTCTTGATTCGAAAACAGGGTTCAGGTTCATTGCGAAAAAAGATTCGCAGAGCGGTCTGCGCAGCAGTGGAGAAAGTCCGGAACGGCTGAACTTTCTCGCAGCGCCGGAAAACTGTGTTTGCGCTTTCTGTCGAGAATTAATGTCAGTTGGTCATCAGGTGCAGGACGAGTTTGGCCGTGTCCTCGAGATTTTTGACGGTGATCGTTTCGTTGACGGTATGAACATCCTTCATGCCGGTGCCGAGCACAACGGGCGTGATGCCGGAAAGCGCCATCACGTTGGCGTCGCTGCCGCCGCCGCCGTCGACGCGGCGGACCGGGCAGCCGATCGCCTCGCAGGCCGAGCGCAGGCGCTTCATCAGCGGATGATCGTCATGGCAGGCAAAACTGACGTAGTTCGTCTTCAGCTCGCATTCGAGCGTCGCCCCCAGCTCGTCGCAGGCTTTCTGCAGGCAGTCGCGCATGTGCGCGGCCTGAGCGTTGAGCTTGTCGAGGCTGCGGCTGCGGATTTCGGCGATAATTTCAGCTTGGGCGGGGACGATGTTGGTCGCGCTTTCGGATTTGAACGTGCCGATGTTGCACGTCGTTTCCTCGTCGATGCGCAGCAGGTTCATGGCGGCGACGCCGCGGGCGGCCGCCTGGATGGCGCTGATGCCTTTTTCGGGAGCCAGGCCCGCATGGGCGCTGCGGCCCGTGATGACGGCGCGCATCTTGATCTGGCCGGGCGCGTTGGGGATGATTGTGCCGACGTCGCCGGCGCCGTCGAAAACCACGGCTTCCCTGCCCCTGACGCGGCTGAAGTCAAAATTCTTGGCGCCCAGCAGACCCTGTTCCTCGCCGATGGTGATGACGATCTCGGAGTCGCGGCAGGGCAGCCCTTTTTCGCGGATAACAGTCAGCGCCTCGATAATGCCGGCGATCCCCGACTTGTCGTCGGCGGCGAGGATCGTGTCGCCGCCGCTGGAAATAACGCCGTCTTTGACGACGGGCGCGACGCCTTTTCCGGGCGAGACGGTGTCCATATGGCACGAGTAAATCAGGGGTTCGCCGGGCAGCGTGCCTTTGTAAAATGCGTAAATGTTGTTGCCGGTGGAGCCTATTTTGGCCCCGGCGCCGTCGGCGCGCACTTCGCAGCCGAGCTCCTTGAGATCGGCTGCGAGGCGCTCTTCCATGGCGCCTTCGCCGAAGCTCTCGCTGTCGATCCGCGCATAGGCGCAGAAGTTCCTTACCAATCGTTCGCTGTTGATCATGATCTTCTCTCCTTTTCCGAGTCTGCAGACGCGAGCGCCTGAATGACTGCGTTTCGGGCGGAGCGGTCCATGTCGGGCAGCTCCGGCTGGGAATGGTACCATTTTTTCAGATCTTCGTACGCGATGGCGCTGGCGCCGCCTTCAAGGCTGAGGCGGGGGGAATCGAAGGGATCGGCGAAGACGGTCAGAGGACGGACCTCCGCGTTCAGCCCTTTTTCCGCCAGGCGGGCGCTCAGCGCCGCAGCGGCAGCGCCCGCCTGTGCGAGCGGATTGGGGATGATCCGTTTCTCGCGGGTGTCCTCGACGCGCCACTGCGGACTTCCAATGCTGCCGAAAACGCGGATCCCCCAGCCGATGCAGCGCAGCGCGAAAATTCCGCGCTGCGAAACCAGCAGAGCGTCGGCCGTCCCCGGCGGTACGGCGGGCGGAGCCGCGCCGCAGACACCTTCCCTTTTGCAGAGCCGCCGCAGTTTCCGGACGACGCGCGCCGTCGCGGCGGCGTCGTTGCGGCGTTTGCCGATGCGCTTCGTCCAAACGACGAAAACGAGAACGCCTGCCGTCAGGAAGAAGAAAAAACGCGCATAATCCGAAACGGAATGCAGCTTCCAAAGTTCCAGATTCATGCCGAAGAAATTGAACTCCATAAAATGTCTCTCTCCTGTGGGTAAAATTTTGGAAACGTCTTATTCTAACACATATTCGATTTGATAAAACGTGCAAAAATTCTTATTGTACTTTTGTATTTCGTGTGGTATAATTTCCGAAAACGGTTCCAAGGTAGGGGGGAGCGGCGCAGGGGCTCTGAAAGAGATCTGCGCCGCGTTGCCTTAAATCACTTTTATCTTCACCAAATCACTTTTGAGGAGGGCAAAGAAATATGACTGACACTGCAGTAACGAAGAAATCATGGGTAGATCGCTTTTTGGACGGCATCGAGCGCGTGTGCAACAAACTGCCGCCGCCCGCCATTCTGTTCTGCTGGCTTTTCCTGATCGTCGCCGTCGTCGGCGCGATCTTTACCGTCACGGATTTCTCGATGATCAATCCGGCTATTTCCGACCCGGCCAAGGCGGTCGTGAAATCGCAGAATCTTTTCTCCGCCGCCGGGCTTCAGTGGTTTCTCGACAACATGGTCAAAAACTTCACCGGCTTCGCGCCGCTGGGGCTCGTCATCACCATGACGCTCGCCATCGGCATGTGCGAGGAGTCAGGGCTGCTTCTGGCCATGCTCAACAAGAGCATGAAAAACGTTCCTCCGGCTCTCGTGCCCTTTGTGATCGCGTTCCTCGGCACCGTCGGCAACATCGCTTCCGACACTGCCATGGTCGTGATCCCGCCGATGGCCGCCATCGTTTACATGGGCGTGGGCAAACATCCCGTCGTCGGCATGATCAACGGCTACGCCGGAGCCCAGGCCGGGTTTACCGCCAACCTGATGATCGCCGGCACCGACTCCCTGCTTCAGGGGCTGACCAATCAGGCCATCAAAGGCTTTATGCCCGACAGCACATTTATGGTCGACGTTACCTGCAACTGGTTCTTCATGATTGCCTCCACGTTCCTCTGCACCCTTGTGATCGGCGGCGTCTGCACCTGGCTTGTCGAACCCCGCTTCGGCAAATATGAGGGCGGCGCCGAGGATTCCAAGATCGAAGAGCTCAATGACAGCCAGAAAAGGGGACTGCACCGTGCCGGTATGGTGGCGCTGGCTTACATCGTGCTGCTTGTCGTCGGCTTCTTCTTCGGTCCGCTGGCCAAGGTCCTTCCCGACGGCAGCCGCGCTTTTGTCGGTTCGCCCCTGCTTAAAGGCCTGATCCCGCTTCTGTTCTTCTTCTTCGCTCTGCCGGGCATCGTATACGGTTATTCCGCCGGCACGATCAAGAGCAGCGGCGACCTCAACAAAGGCATGGTCAAACAGGCCGCGGCCATGGGCGGCTACATCGTGTTCTGCTTCTTCGCCGGACAGTTCAACATGCTGTTCAACTGGACCAAGCTGGGCACCATGCTCGCCATCGGCGGCGCCGATTTCCTCAAGGGCATCGGCTTCACGGGCACGTCGATGTGCGTCGCCTTCATTTTGCTGACGATGTGCGTCAATCTCTTTGTCTCCTCGGGCTCGGCCAAGTGGGCCATCTTCGCTCCCATTTTCGTGCCTATGTTCATGCTGCTTGGCTATCATCCCGGATTCGCTCAGATGCTCTACCGCCTCGGCGACTCTCCCACCAACTGCTTCACGCCGATGAGTCCCTATATCTGGATGATTCTGAGCGTCGCGCAGGCCAAATACATGAAGGACATCAAAATCGGCACGCTTGTGGCCAATCTCGTGCCGATCGCGTTCTTCCTGCAGATCGCCTGGATCGTTTTCTACATCGTCTGGGATTGGTTCGGACTGCCGTTCGGACCTGGCGTCTACGCGCAGCTTCCCGCCGGCATACTGCCGCCGATGTAGAGATTCCCGTCGCCTCTCGACGACGATTCATGATTCCCGCTTGGAACCGTGGCGCCGCCTTTTTCGGCGGCGCCATGTCTTTTGGGGCGCTTGCGCACTTGCGGCGTCATGAGGCGGCTCCCGAGGCGTTCTGTGCCGCGGCCTGGCAGCGGAGCTTATTTGTTTGGAAATACGTATTATTCGGGTTTTATCATTTTAGTTATTGCTTTTTCTCGGGAAAGCATGATATTATACATGCTAAGTAAAAGAGAACTCGGGAACGGAAATGGCGTCAGGAAAAAGAATCCTGCTCCGACGAGGAACGCCGTAAGGTTCTTCGCGGAGATGGACGTTATTGACGTGATTGATATTTATTGTTCTTTTAATATGCGAAACGGGAATTTCCTAAAAGCGCCAAGGCGTGATAAAATAACTTTCGTGTGGCGGCGCTGTCGACGAACGCCTGGCGGAGAGTTGGGAGACAAACATGAAAACTGGCAAGAACGCTCGCGTTATGCTTTTATCTCAGAAGCTCATGCTGGGTAACGTTATTCTTGTGGTCCTGACGGTTGGTTTGACGATTGTTGCGGTTCTTCGCCTTAATCTGAAGCTTCAGAACCGCCGGATCGAGACGACGCTGCACGACGTGGGCGAAATGATCGCCGCCAATCCGCTGGTCGTTCAGGCTTTCAAGGAGGATCAGAGCAGCGAAGAGTTGATCTTTTATTTGGACAATCTCAGCAAGGGGCTGCGCGACGTTGACGTGATCACGCTTTCGGACATGCGTTTACGGCGTCTGTACCACGTGAACCGTGCCAGGATCGGCGAGAATTTCCTCGGCGGCGACGAAAAGCGGGTGCTGAGGGGGGAACGTTACTTTTCCCGGGCCGTCGGTTCGCTGGGGGACCAAAAACGCTATTTCGTGCCGGTTCTCGACATGGCGGCGCAGAAAGAGATCGGTTTCATTATGGTCGCTTCGCTGATGAGCAACATTGCTTCGCAGCGTTGGAAAATCTACGGAGCTCATCTCGGCGTGCTGCTGCCGATCTTGGCGATCAGCCTGCTCGTTGCGTGGCTGATGGCGCGCGGCATAAAAAAATCGCTGCTTGGATACGAACCGGGACAGTTGTCGAAGTTTTTTCTTGAGCGCGACGAAGTTCTTAATTCGTTGGAAGAGGGGATCGTGGCCGTCAATGCGGCCGGCTATATTACACTGGCCAACAAGGCGGCGGGGGCAATGCTCCATATTGTCCCGGAGGACCTGCGCGTCCGGCTCCTCGACGACATTTATCCGCAGATCCGTATCGGCGAAACATTGGCGTCGGGGGAGCCGCTGTACAACAAGGGCATCATCCTGGGCGACGTCAATATCCTCTGCAACCGCATCCCGATCAGGGAGAGCGGAACGCTTCTCGGCGCCGTGGCTATCCTGCGCAACCGCACCGAACTGACCCGCATGGCGGAAGAGCTGACCGGCGTCAATCACATGGTGGACGCGCTGCGCAGCAACAGCCATGAGTTCATGAACAAGATGCAGGTAATCCTCGGGCTGCTGCGCATCGGCGAGCCGGAGGAGGCGGAGCGTTACATTACCAGGATCGCCCGGGAACAGTCGGATGTGATTGCGGCGGTCCTGCAGAAGATCCACAACAAGAACCTGGGGGCTCTGCTCCTTGGCAAAATGTCTCACTGCCGGGAGCTGGATATAGAGTTCAATCTGGTCGGTTCCAGCGCGGCTCCGGCAGTCAGCCGGTTCCTTTCCAGCGACGCTTTTGTAACGCTGGTCGGCAATCTTGTCGAGAATGCCATTGAAGCGGTGAACGCCAAGGCCAAGGGCGAAGGCGACCGCGAGGTGTCTCTGCTGGTTCACGAGGATGAGCGGAGCCTGATGGTTACGGTTGACGACACGGGAGAGGGTATGACGCCGGAAGAGATCAAGCACGTAAGGCAAGGCGGTTACAGTTCCAAAGGTCGGCATCGCGGCACGGGAATGAGGCTGATTCGTTCCGTGCTTGAGTCGAACGGCGGAGAAATGCAGATTGATTCGGAAAAAGGAGTGGGCACATCCATCACGGTGTGTTTCACCAAGGAGGGAAAACTGTGATTAAGACGATTATTGTTGAAGACGACCCGATGGTTGCGCAGATCAACCGGCGCTATCTTGACACAGCCAACGACATCCAGGTGGCTGCGGTCTTTGATAACGGCAAGGATGCTCTGGCGTATATTGAGGACGAAGAGCCCGATTTGATCATCCTCGATGTGTACATGCCGGTGATGAACGGATTGGAGCTGCTTCGCGAGATCCGCAAGGCCGATATCCAGTCCGACGTGATCATGGTGACGGCGGCCAACGACGTGAAGAACGTCGAGGAAGCTCTGCGCCTCGGCATTGTGGATTACCTGGTCAAACCTTTTGAATACGACCGATTCATGGAAGCGATCGAGAAGTACCGCAAGAAGGCGCACGTCCTGAAAGACGCTTCGACGCTGAACCAAGACGCCATCGATGCGCTTGTCAGCGTGGGCGCGCCTCAGCCGCAGGCCCCCGTGCGCGATCTGAAGAAAGGTCTCCAGCAGCGCACGCTGGACATGATCCGTTCGCATCTCGACAAGATGAAGGGCGAGACCTGCACCTGCGACACGCTGGCCGGCGTGGTCGGTCTGTCGAAGGTGACGGTGCGCCGCTATCTGAACTACCTTGCAGAGATCGGCGAGATCGACAGCTCTGTCGATTACGAGACCGGCGGACGCCCCTGCATCAAATACTTCATTCGTCCCGACAGCGTCGAAAAGAAAGACGAGACGGCGGAAGAAAGCAGTTCGAACGAAGAGAAATAGAGCTTTTCGTTTTTTCCTCCTATCGTGATGGAACCTTCTGCGGTTTTGCCTCGCAAAGCCGCAGAAGGGGATTTTGTGCGGCTTTGACTTTTGGGATCGGATTTGTCAACGGAAGACGCGCAGGCTCTGCGGGGAATGGTGTTGGAGGAACCTCGCAAGAGTCTCGACTGCGTTGGAAAAACTGCATCTGAAAGCGGCTGGAAAGAGGCCGTTGTTTTTGTGCTTATCGTCGCCGGCTGGCGTACGGACAGACGAAAATGGCCGCACGCATGGACCCCGGCAGCGCAGACGTGCGCTGCCGGGGTCCATGCGTGCGGCGCGCCGCTGCTCCATGCCGCGGTGAAAAACGTTGAGAAAATTGATCTTCTCGTCGCGGCGGCCCTTGGCCGCTCCCGGTGAGCACGGCTTCGACGGAACTCATGAATTTGCCGGGCTCGAGCTTCAGCGCCGAAGAGCATGCCGCGTTGCCGGCGTTTCCGGCGGCCATGGCGCGAGCGGACATTGCGAAGTTTCCCGAAAAAACTGGGCGCGGCGGCGAATTCCATGGGAACGTTTCGCCTCGCTGTCGTTTTCCAGCCGGTTATGCGGAGTTTGCCGGAAGAACTCAGCTTCCCGTTCCATGAGACGGCAGCGGAAACCTTCTCCGAGCCTGATGCGGTTCCTCCGTTCGTCTAAAATGAGCGGAAAAGTTTGCTCGGACGGAACGGAGTGCGGCAATCTTCAGGCGCCGTACTGTTGCTTTTGACAGTTGTGTTCCGAAATTTTTTCTGTTAGACTGAAAAACATAAATAAGCAGTGTGATCGTGAGATTGGGAGCATGCGGCATCTCAGCCGGGCGTGCTTCGAAAATCTTGAAAGCAAAAGGGGGCAGAAGAAATGAAGTTTTATGGCAAGTGCATAACCGCAGCCGCGGCAGTGCTGATGTTCGCCGCCGCCGCATGGGCCTTTCCCAACGAGCCGACGGGATTTAACGGCATTGCTTGGGGTTCGCGCTGGGAAGGCATGAGCGGTCAGTTCCGCGAGGCGCCTCAGGCGCCTTCGGGCGGGAAGTATTATTACGAGAGAAATTTCGGCGGCAGCAGATGGCTGGGCTATCCTTTGAATACGCTCTATTACGCTTTCCGCGACGACGGGCGCTTTTGGGAAGTGGAGGGGCAGGTTGACGACCGCAGTTCTTCCTATGCGGATGTTCTTTATTATGCCGTTCGCCGTTACGGCCGCCCTCAGTACGGGACGACGAACAACGGGTACCAGAAAGCGAGCTGGTATGGACGCGACGCCAATATCGTGCTGGCAAAGACTTACCGCGGGTGGCGCTTTACGATCAGCTGGCGCGGCCCCCGCGTTGCACCGCC
>Ga0129314_1000147_pt1 | contig 92564 bp, 80 predicted proteins | sample O1111metagenome_FD_94431 | JGI IMG/M metagenome (GOLD analysis project Ga0129314, IMG submission 94431) | Orangutan individual fecal microbial communities from fecal samples from Wisconsin, USA - O1111 metagenome | ecosystem: Host-associated > Mammals > Digestive system > Large intestine > Fecal...
AATTACGGCGTCGCAACGATCAGACGACCGTAAAATCCATTTCAGAAGGGTTGGGGTTCACATGTCCTACACATCCGATATCGAGATCGCGCAGAGCACGCCCATGCTTCCCATTGCGGAAGTCGCGCGTGCCGCGGGAATCGACGAGAAGTACCTGGAGTATTACGGCCGCGGCAAGGCCAAGATCGACTACGTCAACCTGCTGAAAGACAGTCCGCGTCCCGACGGCAAGCTGGTGCTGGTCACGGCCATCACGCCGACGCCGGCCGGCGAAGGCAAGACGACGACGACGGTCGGTCTGGCCGACGGTCTGCGCAAGATCGGCAAGAACGCCATGGTGGCGCTGCGAGAGCCCTCGCTCGGCCCCGTCTTCGGCGTCAAGGGCGGCGCGGCCGGCGGCGGCTACGCCCAAGTCATCCCCATGGAAGACATCAACCTGCACTTCACCGGCGACTTCCACGCCATTGGCGCGGCCAACAACCTGCTGGCCGCTATGCTCGACAATCACATTCAGCAGGGCAATGCACTCGACATCGACACGCGGCGCGTCATCTGGCGGCGCTGCGTCGACATGAACGACCGCCAGCTGCGCAGCATCGTCTGCGGTCTCGGGGGCAAAGGCAACGGCGTGCCGCGCGAGGACGGCTTCGACATCACCGTCGCTTCGGAGGTCATGGCCGTCTTCTGCCTGGCCTCCGGCATCGACGATCTCAAGGCGCGCCTGGCGCGCATCATCGTCGCCTACAGCCGCAGCGGCGCGCCCGTCACGGCCGGCGACCTGCACGCTCAAGGCGCGATGGCGGCGCTGCTGGTGGAGGCGCTCAAGCCCAACCTGGTGCAGACGCTGGAGCACACGCCTGCGTTCATCCACGGCGGCCCGTTCGCCAACATCGCTCACGGCTGCAACTCCGTGATGGCGACGCGCCTGGCAATGAAGCTGGGCGATTACGCCGTTACGGAAGCCGGCTTCGGCGCCGACCTTGGGGCCGAAAAGTTCCTCGATATCAAGTGCCGCTTCGCCGGCCTCAAACCGTCGGCCGCCGTCATCGTCGCGACGGTGCGCGCTCTCAAGCACCACGGCGGCGTCGCCAAGGCCGAGCTGAACGACGAAAATCTGGCCGCGCTCGAAAAGGGCCTGCCCAATCTGCTTCAGCACGTGGAGAACATCACGAAGGTCTACAAGCTGCCCGCAGTCGTGGCGATCAACCGCTTCCCCACCGACAGCGAGGCGGAGCTGAAGCTCATCGCCGACAAGTGCCGCGAGCTGGGCGTCAACGTGGCCCTGTCGGAAGTCTGGGGCAAGGGCGGCGACGGCGGCGTGGAGCTGGCCAAGGAAGTTGTGCGCCTCTGCGAGCAGCCCAACGATTTCTCCTACGCCTACGACCTCGACATGACCATCGAGCAAAAGCTCAGCTCCATCGTCAAAAAAATCTACCGCGGCGACGGCGTGGTCCTCACGCCCGGCGCGCGCAAGCAAATGAAGCAGCTTGAAGAACTGGGCTTCGGAAACCTGCCCATCTGCATGGCCAAGACGCAGTACAGCTTCTCCGACGATCCTTCGCTGCTGGGCGCGCCCCGCGGCTTCGAAGTGACCGTGCGCAACCTCAAGGTCAGCGCCGGTGCGGGCTTCATCGTCGCGCTGACGGGCGACATCATGACCATGCCCGGGCTGCCCAGGGTTCCCGCCGCCGAACGCATCGACGTGGATTCCGACGGCAAAATTTCCGGCCTGTTCTAAAAACCCGGCGGACTGCACATGACAGTCCGCCTTTTTTCAAACGCGCGGCGCCGTCGCAAAAATGTCCTTCGCGTATTTTCATCCTGCCGCATCAGTCAATACCGGACGTCAAATTATATGTTTCTTTTTAACTTTGCATGACCGTAAAAAAAGGAGAATCCATGCCATGAAGATGACCGAAAAATCCTGCGCCGATTTTGTCGCCGTCCTCGCCACAAAAGCGCCCGTGCCCGGCGGCGGCGGCGCGTCCGCGCTCTGCGGCGCAATCGGAACCGCGCTGGGCAACATGGTGGGCAGTCTCACCGTCGGCAAGAAAAAGTACGCCGCCGTCGCAGAGGAGATCAAAAGCCTGCAGGCGAAATGCGACGCGCTGCAGGCCGACCTGCTGGCGCTGGTGGAGCAGGACGCCGAAGTCTTCGCGCCGCTGGCCGCCGCTTACGGCCTGCCCAAAGACACGCCGGAGCAGCAGGAGGAGAAGGACCGCGTCATGGAAGCGGCGCTGAGCGCCGCCTGCGGCGTGCCGCTGCGGATCATGGAGAAATGCTGCGAAGCCATCGGACTGATGGCCGTCTTCGCCGAAAAAGGCTCGCGTCTGGCCGTCAGCGACGCCGGCGTGGGGGCGGCCCTGTGCCGCGCGGCGCTCGAAGGCGCGGCGCTGAACGTGTTCATCAATACCAAAGCCATGAAAGACCGCGCCCACGCCGCCGCCATCGACGCCCGCGCCGAAAAGATGCTGAGCGGCAGCCGCAGCCGCGCAAACGAAATTTACGAAAACGTCATGAACACCCTGCGCGCCTGACGCGCCGCCGAAAACAAAAGCTGCCGTGAAGATACAAAAGGCGCAGAAAAATAGAAGTATGACCGCTTTTTGAGCGTTCCGCGCCTTTGTCGATCTCTTGTTTTTCCCGTGCCCGTATCCTGGCGGCAGCTTTTGTTTTCACGATTTCAATCGAGAAAGGCATGTGATTTTATGGCTCAGATCCTGGACGGCAAGGCCGTGGCCGCCGCCCTCACCGCGCAGCTCAAAGACGACGTGCAGCGTCTCAAAGACCGCGGCGTTTTTCCCTGCCTCGCCATCGTGCGCATGGGCGAACGCGGCGACGATCTCGCCTACGAACGCGGCGCGACCAAGCGCGCCGCGACCGTGGGACTGGAAGTGAAACAGTTCGCGCTGACCGCCGAGGCTTCGCAGGATGAACTGCTGGAAGTCATCGCCAGAATCAACGCCGATGCTTCAATTCACGGCTGCCTGATCTTCATGCCGCTGCCGAAGCAGATCGACGAGACGGCCGTGCGCGCGGCGCTGGCGCCGGAAAAGGACGTGGACGGCATCACCTCCGCGTCGCAGGCCGGCGTCTATTCCGGCAAGCCCGTGGGCTTTCCGCCCTGCACGCCTTCGGCCTGCATGGAAATCCTCAGGCATTACCGCATCGAACTGAGAGGCGCGAACGCCGTCGTTTTCGGACGCAGCCTCGTCGTCGGGCGCCCGCTGGCGATGATGCTGCTGGCGCAGAACGCTACCGTCACTATCTGCCACACCAAGACCCGCGACGCTGCACAGATCGCCCGCGGCGCCGACGTGCTGCTGGCAGCCGTCGGACACGCCGGCGCTGTCGACGAGTCGTTCGTCACTCCCGAGCAGGTGCTGATCGACGTGGGCATCAACGTGAACGCCGAAGGCAGGCTCTGCGGCGACGCAGCCCCCGAAGCGGCGCAGAAGGCGCGCGCTTACACGCCGGTGCCCGGCGGCGTCGGTTCCGTCACCACTACTGTGCTCGCCAAGCACGTGATCGAAGCGGCACAGCGAACGCTCGAATAATCGAAAAACTCCGTCAACACAAAGCGGCAGGGATCTGAAAAAGATCCCCGCCGCTTTTCTCATCCCGCCGTATTCTGCCCGTTCGCGCCCGCGCCGCTGCCGTTGCGAAGCGCCCCGGCGCAGGGCGCCGAGGCGGGGACTCCTTTTCCTTGGAGGCGAGGCGCTGCAGGGCTCCGAACGCACGTTTACTGCCGGCGTCGCGGGCAAGCTGCTTCCATTTTTCAAACAAACTCTCTTTTTCAGATTTTAAGCAGGGTATCCCAGAACCAAAGAAACTTTTTGAGAAGCGGCCAGAAGTTTTTCCAAAATTTCTTGCCGCTTCTCCTGAATATCTACGCCGACAATCCGCGGCAACGCTACGCTCATCGCCGCTGTCACAGCGCCGCTGTGATTGCGCACCGGAGCGGCGACGCAGAAGAGTCCCTCGATGTATTCCTCGTTGTCCGTGCTGTATCCTTGCTTCCTGATCTGAGCCAGCGTTGCACACAGCGCGTCAATATTGGGCGGCGTATTAGCGGTATAGCGCCTAATTTTCAGGTGATCGAAAGTTCGTCCGCGCACGCCTGGTTCGCCGCAGTTCTGAAAAACGCCGCGGACCTCATCTTCCGGCAGATCTGACAAAAGCATCTTTCCCAGCGCCGTACAATAAGCCGGCATATAGTTTCCAAGCGGCAGGTTGATTTGAAACGTCGCCTGACTTTCGATCTTATCGATATAAATCACGCAGTACGATTCGAGCACCGCCAAATTGACGCCTTCCCCCGTCTCTCTGGCCAACTCCTTCATGAAGGGACGGGCTGCTTCCGTCAGCCCAAGAGAGCGCAATGCGCTGTTGCCAATATCAAAGAATTTCAGGCTGTTAGAGTACTTCAAAGTGCTTCTGTCCTGCTTGGCATACCCAAGATGCCGCAGCGTCGCCAAAAGGCGATGTACCGTGCTGCGGTCAAGCGACAGAAGCGATCCTAGTTCCGAAATGCTCAGCTCATGGTGCAGCTTCAGCATTTCTATGATCGAAAAGGCCCGTTCGATCGACTGCACATATCCGGGACCGCGATCATTTTTTCTCATCAATCATTCTCCTTCAAAAATCATGATGGCGTATATTTTTTCTAATTATAGCGCATCTCTTTTGCGCATTGCATGTTAACATTCACGTTGAAGGGCTTATAATAAACTTCGCAATGCAATATCCAGTTTCGCATTGCAAAACGGGAGCCATTACATCACATCTCAACAAAAATGCCGATTCAGAAAATGCACGGAGGGACTGCTGCAGTGTCAAAAAAGAAGATGTCTGTGCCTGATTTTCAGAAGTTCAAGGCCGAAGGGCGCAAATTCAGTTATGTGACGGCCTACGATTATACTATGGCTTCCATTGTCAACCAGAGCGACGTTGAAGCAATCCTGCTTGGCGACTCGCTGGGCATGATTATGCTGGGCTACGCGACAACAACGCCGGTAACCATGGAAGACATGATCCATCACATCCGCCCTGTAGTCAAGGGAGCTCCCGATACGTTTGTGGCCGGCGACATGCCTTTCGGATCCTATAATCAGAGCTGCGAACAGGCAATTGCCAACGCCTCGCGCATCATCAAAGAAACAGGGGTGTGACTGTGTCAAGCTGGAAGGCGGCGCCAACATGGCCGATAAGATTGCTGCCTGAGGAAGCCCGCCGAACTCTGGACGGAGCGCCGGGCGACGCCGTACGCGAGCTTTTCACGCCCAAAAGCATCGTTCTGCTCTGCTGCGGGGAAAGCGGTCTGCGCCACGTTACCAACAGCCGCGCCCCTATCGTCACGCCTGCCGACATGAAAAGCTTGAAGATCCGCACCGTAGTTTCCGTGACTCAGCAGAAAACGTGGGAGGCCTTTGGAGCGTTGCCCATGGCCATCGACATGACCGAGGCCTTTACGGCGCTCCAACAGGGTACCGCAGACGCTCAGGAGAACACGTTAGCTCAAATCGTCACCACAAAGATGTATGAAGTCCAGAAGTATATGTCGCTGACGGGACACGCTTACACCCCCATGCCCTTCGGCATCAGCAAGATCACTTGGGATTCCATGAACGACGAGCAGAAGACGGCTGTCAAAAAAGCTGCCGAAGAGGCCCGTGATTATCAGCGTTCGCTCGACGACGTCAGCGATCGTGAAAACGTGCAGTTCCTTAAGGAACAAGGGATCCTTGTCGAAGAGAATCCCGATAAGGCAGCTTTCGCCGCGTTGGCCGGCCCTGTCTATGACATCTTCATCAAGCAGACTGGCCCCGACAAGTACTTCAACATGGTGCGCAATTTCGTTGCCGGCCTGAGAAAATAAAAGAGCCATCCCATGAGCGAACAAAAGCGAAACATCGTCTTTACCGCCGCCGAATGTTTCATCGGCGCTATCGGGCTCATGGCGATCCTGTTGGCTACGCTGGGAGTGATCACGCGCTTCGTGCTGAAAATCTCCATTACATGGAGCGACGAACTGCTGCGTACCGTTTTCATTTGGGTCTACTTCATCGGCACAGCCCTGCTTTATCGCAGCAGCGTCCTGATGCGTCTGTAACTCGTCGCAGACATTCTGCGCCGCTGCCAAAAGACGAACTGGTACCGGCTGGTCTGTGTTCTTCAGGATTTGATCGTGTTCATCTTTTCCGGAACGATCTTCTATTACCTTTATCATTTTATCGGGAAGCAGATCGTTTCCGGACAGACGACAACTACCAGCAGCACTCCTGCCTGGGTTTCACCGTTGGGTTTCACCGTTGGGTTTCATCATCGGCATCGGTCTTCTCTGCCTCTTCGCTTTCGAAAAGATCTGCCGTCGTTCTTTCAGCAAAGAATAGCAAAAAGGGAGTCCTGCTTTTGCGGACTCCCTTTTATCTGCCTGCAATCTCGCAGCAGGAACGGACTCTTGCAAATTTCATCACTTTTGCTGATAAAATCATCAGATAAGGAAACATACTGAAGTTATACTTCAGCAAAAAATAACATTTCCATAGAGAAAGGCGGTTTTGTCAATGTGAGACTGCCCCCAAAAGTCAGACCAAGGAGCTAATTTTAGGGGGCTCACCCCAAAAAGATCCCGGCCGCTCTTCATTCCGCCGTATTCTGCCCGTTCGCGCCCGCGCCGCTACCGTTGCGAAGCGCCCCGGCGCAGGGCGCCGAGGCGGGACTCCTTTTCCTTTTGGTCGAGGCGCTGCAGGGCTTCGGCCGCACGCTTACTGCCGGCGTCGCGGGCAAGCTGATAATACTGGCGCGCTTTGGAACGGTCGGCTTCAACGCCGCGACCTTCTTCGTAAGCGCTGCCAAGGTACCAGGCGGCAAGCGCGTGCCCTTGGTTGGCCGCCTGCTCGAACCAGCTGATAGCCGCAGAGGGATCGCCCTCGGGACTGTAGCTGTAGAGCAGCCCAAGATTGAACTGCGCAGCGGCGGAACCGCTCTCCGCAGCTGCCTGCAGCCAGCGCTGCGCCACGTCGAAAGAGCGCTTCACCGCGATGCCTTCAGAATAAAGCGTGCCCAGCAAATTCTGAGCGGGAACGTAGCCCGATTTAGCCGATTCTTCCAGCCATTTGAGAGCCTCATCGGTATCCTTCCAGGTACCGATGCCGCGCAGCCGCATCAGGCCAAGGTTGTACTGCGCCTGCGCGCTGCCTCCTTCAGATGCAGCCGTGTACCAGCGGAAAGCTTCGCGTTCGTCCTTGTCCACGCCTGAACCGGCGGCGTACATGGCGGCCACGTTGCACTGAGCCAGTTCGCTGCCTTGCCGGGCGGCGGCAAGGTACCAGTGGAACGACTCCTTTAAATTAACTGAATAACCGTAGTCGCCGCGCTTCATGATACCGGCCAGACGGACCTGCGCGTTGGCGTCGCCGCGTTCGGCGGCGCGCCGGTAATGGATAACGGCGCTGCGGATATCGCGTTCTCCCAGCTGTCCCTGTTCGTACAACAGTCCCAGCGTATATTCGGCAGGAACATAGCCGGCTTTTGCCGCCCGGTTAATCATCTCCGCGGCGGCGCGGATCTCGCTGTCCTTTTCGGCCGCGTCGAGACGGAACAGTCCCATGGCGCACATTGCCGCGGGGTGCCCCTGTTCGGCAGCAGCGTTGTACCACTTGACGGCGCGGACCAGATCGGGAACGTGCCAGCGGTCGTCGGAATAGCACTGAGCCAGTGCGAACTGAGCATCAGCGAGGCCGCTCTCGGCGGCTTTTTCGTAATACTTCAGAGCCTGCTCCATTTTTTCACGGTCCGTGTCGGATTTGAGCTGCTCGCCCATGATGAACTGCGCGCGCGGATTGCCTCTTTCGGCGGCTTCACGGTAAAGACGCAGGGCTTCGCCGCGGTTGGCGGCAACGATTTTGCCCTCCAGGTAAAACGTTGCCAAGGCGGTAATGGCTTCCGATTCGCCCATTTCAGACGCCTTTTTCAGCTTGTCCAAACCAGACTGTTCATTCTTTTCAATGCCCAGGCCGTAGATCTCCATACGTCCCATGTTATACAGAGCTTCGACGCTGCCGCCTTCGGCGCCGAGCGCATAAAGACGGTAAGCGTTTGCATAGGACTGCGCGACGCCGCTCCCTGTCTCGGTCAAACGCCCCAGTTCGTTGCATCCGGCAGGATCGCCGGCATCGGCGGCCATCTTATAATAGCGCGCTGCGGCAGCAGGATCTTTTTTCAAGTTTTTACCTTTTTCACTCATGCGTCCCAACAGGACATAGGCGCCCCACGAACCGTTTTTGCCCGCTTTCAGCAGCAGCTCGGCGGCCTCGGCGCCTTTGCCCTCGTCTAGAGCGAGGCGCCCCAGCTCGTACATGGAGGGCGCGTAATTCGCCTTGGCTGCCAGCCCGTGCAGCCTTTTGGCTTCATCCATGCGGCCGCGTTTTTTTTCCATGTCGGCAGCCACGTAATAGGCAGCCGCATCGCCCTTGGCCGCGGCTTTTTTCAGCAGCTCCAGACCGGCGGCCGCTTCCGCAGCGGATTCACGCTCGCCCAGCGCCGCGCCGTAAGCGGTCATGGCCCAGAGCTGCTCGCTTTCGGCGCATTTTTTCGCGTATTCAAGCGCGTCTTTGTCCTTCCCTTCCTGAAGAAGCACCTGATAATATTCCTGACAGGCCATGGGGATGTTCTTCTTGATAGCGGCCTTGAGCATCTCCATGGCTTCGCCGGGATGAGCCTCGCGCTCCGGGTGCGCGTGCATAAGCTCGTAAAGGGCGTACATAGCGTACGGCTCCCCGGCGGCGGCGGCCATACGGTACCAGCGCATGCCGACCGCAAAATCTTCGGCGACGCCGCTGCCCATCGTGTACATGTAGCCAAGAGCCGTCATGGCCTGCGGCGAACCCTTTTCGGCGTTGGCCTGAAAAATGCGGTAGGCCAGCTCGTAATCCTTGGAGCTCCACGCCTGGATGCCTTCGCTGAAAGTCGCCGGTTCGTCGGCTTCGGGCGGCTGATCACTGCTGACTGCCGGAGTTTTGTCCTGGCTGACGGCCGACGGAGAGCCCCACGCAGGCACACTCCACAAAAACACGGCCAGAAGAATCAGAAGCGGCCACCTTTTCATTCCATTTTTCGTCATTCAGAGAGCCTCGTTTCACCCAGTCTTTTCGTCTGTCCCGCTTTGCGGCAGCGGCGGACCTCGTTTTTCCACCGCCGCCGTTAACTCAGGATTCATTTTATATCATCGAGCAGTGTCGGTCAAAATTTTACCAGAAGGGGCAAACAAAGAAGGGAGCCGCACGCCGCGGTTCCCCTGTGTTTTGGGGTCCGCGCGCCGTTTGCGGCGCAGACGGACGGCGGAGAAAACGGGCAGGGACGAAAAACATTCAAAAGGCTTTCGGAAACAGTTCCGATTTACCCCCTGTTTTCTCCTATTTGTGCGGAGCGTTTTCGGATCACGCAAATACCGGATTGCCCTCTCGGAAACCAGAAAAGGCGGCGAGGAAACTGCCTGACCCGTGTGCCGCGAAGGAGGCGAAGACCGTAAAGAGGGAATCATGAACAGCGAAAAGCCGATCTGGAGGAATACTCCGTCCGAAGATGACGCATGGAGCGGGGACGCGGCGGGCGGATAAAGCCTGTCTCGGCGCTCGCATTTTCGAGCTTTTGTCGGCTTAACAAACTGAAATTCAGCGGTTCGTCAATTTCAAAAACTTTGTGCTATTCATCGGTTCATTCGTCAGATACTCTCCGTCAAAAAACAGCGCATATGTCGTAATAGGCGTTGGTGCTTTCCGAGCCTCTTCCCTGCTCGCGATGCGGATTGCCCGGAACGGGATGTTATGCTCTTTGGCAGTCTGTTCCAGAATCGGAACATATTTTGCATTGAACGGACACTGGCTCGTGTAGTACAGAACATATCCGCTATCGTCAATATGAGGATGCTTCGCACATTCCATAAATCTCGGTTTTTCAGCGTCATCTGAAAACGGCAAATGCCAAAGCTGAATGCCATTGTCTGCTTCATCGCATACAGAGAAGCCTTTGTATTTCAGGAACTTCGGATCTGCAAGAAACGGCTTTTTCTTTGCGGCGCACAGTATGCACAGTCCTTTTTTGCCCTTCTGTTTACTGTCCTTTATGCACGCGCCGAGCAGCTCATTAGAATATCCGCGTCCCTTGAATGAGCCGGATACCCACAGACAATCGATATACATATAACCTTCGGCCTCAATTGGAATCCATGCATTCTCTGCCGGTATGTACTCTATGAAGCATTTGCCTCGCTCCGTGCTTTTAAGGAACACAAGACCATCGTCAAACCGTTCTGCAAGCCATGCTTTTTTGGATGACACCTGAACATCCCTGTTGTTGGAGATGGCACAGCATATATGCTCCTTCTCCAAATTATCCTTCGTGACTTTTATATATTCCATAACTGATATCTGCTCCATAAATTTCGATTTTCTATCGACAAACTCTTGCAGTTTTAGAATGTCTTTCTGAATCCTTCTACCGCTTTCGCGCCTTGCAGACAAAATATATCTCAGCCGTTCCGGTCCCCAGACCGTCAAGGGACGAGCCGCATTTTCCCGCTTTGCGGCAGCGGCGGACCTCGTTTTTTCCACCGCTGCCGTTAACTCGGGATTCATTTTATATCATCGAGCAGCGTCGGTCAAAATTTTGCGCGGCGTCCCCTTTTTCGCGTTACTTCGCAGCTGCCTGCACCACGTCGCTGAAGCCCATCCACATGCCGATGGGAACCGTGATCAGGATCGAGAGTACGACACGTTCGAACCAGATCGCAAGGATATCGCGCATTTTCAGCGGGATGTCGGTGCCCATGACGCAGGGAATGCTGGCCGAAAAGAACAGAATCTCTGAGATGCTGACCACGGCAATGACAAACTTGAGCAGCATTGTGCCGGAGCTCTTGATCAGGATCGCGGGCAGGAACATCTCCGGCAGGCAGATTGCCGCAGCTTTGCCGCCGAGCACAGGCTGCGCCATGCCGAAGAGCTTGAAGAACGGATAGAAGATATAGCCGAACCAGTCGAACACCGGCGTAAATTCCGCCATCCAGAGGCCCAGCAGCCCCACCGAAGTGATCGCGGGGATCACGGCGAAAGCCATTTTCAAACCGGCCCACAGATTGTCGCCGCAGAGTTTGAACACGTTGGGCTGAGCGTCGGCCGTGCGGATGCCCATCTGCCAGGCGCGCTCCAGACGCCCTCCCTCGAGCTGCGGCTCAGGCGCCGCGGCGCCGCCGAAATACGTGTCGGGGATCGAGCACAGCGGCCAGAGACGTGCCGTGATCGCCGTGACAACGAACGTCACCAGCATGGCCACGAAGAAATACTGCGTCCAGTGCTCCATCAGCCCCAGCGTGCGCGCCACTACGAGCAGGAAGGTCATCGAGACCGTCGAGAATCCCGTGGCAATGACGGCCGCTTCACGGGCCGTGTAGCGGTTGGAGCGGTACACGCCGTTGGTGATAATCAGGGCGATGGAATAGCTGCCCACGAACGAAGCCACAGCGTCGATAGCCGAACGTCCCGGCGTGCGGAACAGAGGACGCATGACGCAGTCCACCAGCACGCCGATGAACTCCATCAGGCCGTAGCTGGCCAAAAAGGCGAGGAACACTGAACCGATGGGAATCACCAGCCCGACCGGAATCGCCAGTTTATTGAACAGGAACGGGCCAATGTCGCCGCGCCACAGCCAGGCGTTGCTCTGCCACAGGTTGAAATAAAGGATCGTGCCGATCACAGCGCCGCAAACTTTCGCAACCGACATGAAAATATCCATGCCGTTTTTGTTCCATGTGCCTTTGATAAAGGGGATCGCCGCGCCGACGTACATGACCGCAAGGATAAAAATCTTCACGGCCGGCATCGCGCGGCTCTGCAGCAAGCCGACGATGAAATCAACCGGCACGCTATTCAGGTTCGGGCTGAGCCATTCGAGCTTAAAGAAAAACATAAACAGTCCCAACAAACTGAAAATTACAAACTTCATTAAAGCCGAACTGCGAGGTGCTGAATTTTCGGACATTCAAACATCACAACCTTTCATAAAATCGCCCGAGGCCGGATGCCTCCGGCGGCAAAAAAGCACAAGACAACTTATCATTTTTAACTTCATTCATGCATTTATTATATGTTTTGAGCTTAAAAAATCAATATCCGATTTAATTTTTATTATCCTTTCCGGATTCGCTTTCGGCGGCGCGGCAGCCGGGGAACTGCAACGCGGCGATTTTCCGGCCTTCGGGAAGAAGGCGGCCGTATTGACTTTGTCGGACGCGAATGAGATACTCATAGTGTCTAAATAGTCTTGTTGATGACAAATTGATTTTTGCCCGCGCGGCGGGGCCGTTTTATACAGACGGTCAAACAGGAGCCACGCCGATGAGAAACGAAAATTCTGCCGACGAGATTCCCATCGTGCCGGCTCCGGACGGGTCGTCCATGAAACCATGGCGGTCATTCCCAGAGGAAAAGCCGCCTGCGGTCAGGCCGCGGCGACAGCTGACGCTGTTTCCGCAAAGGACTGGCGGGAAGCCGTCTTGGCGTCCCGTCAGCGGGAGATGGAGCGGCCGTCATCCGGAAACAGCCGCCCCGCTTCCGGGAAAGGGACCGTCAGTCGCTGCGTACGGACAGCCGCGGGAAAAGGAGGGAGAACATGGTGCAGGCAGCCGTAAAGACGCCCATACAAAGGACCGTCATTCACGTCGACATGGACGCATTCTACGCCTCAGTCGAGATCCGCGACAATCCGGCCCTGAAAGGCCGGCCGCTGATCATCGGCGCGCTGCCCGACGAACGCGGCGTCGTCGCCACGTGCAGCTACGAGGCGCGCAAGTTCGGCGTGCATTCGGCCATGAACATCAAGGAAGCTTACCGGCGATGCCCGCAGGGAATCTTCATGCACCCCAACCGGGAAAAGTACCGTCAGGCTTCGGCCCAGCTGCACGGCATCTGGAGCTCCTACGCCGACGCCGCTGAATACGTGGCGCTCGACGAAGGCTACCTCGACGTCACCCGTTCCGCGCGCATGTTCGGCGGCCCCAGGCGCGTCGCGAGCCTCATCAAGGAACGCACGAGGGTTGAAACCGGCCTGACCTGCTCCGTCGGCATCGGCTACTCGAAAACGTCCGCAAAACTCGCCAGCGAGGAAAAGAAGCCTGACGGCTATTTCGAGATCCTCACGCCGCAGGAATTCATCGACCTCATCGTTGACCGCGACATTACCGTGCTCTACGGCGTCGGCGCCAGGACCGCGGAAAAGCTTTACCACGCCGGCATCTACACCGTGCGCGACGTCCAGAACAACTGTGAACGTCTCGCCGCACTGCTCGGAGACAAAACCGGCCGGCACCTCGCCGAACTGTCTCTCGGCATCGACGACCGCCCCGTCATTCCTGCCGGCGCCGCCGACGCCAAGTCCGTCAGCCGCGAAGTCACGTTCCAGAAAGACACCTCGCATTTCGGCTACCTGCGCGACGTGCTTTTGCTGCTGTCGTTCGACCTGAGCGCCAGGCTGCGCGCGCTCGGCCTCAGCGGACGCACGGTCACGCTCAAGGCAACCTACTGGAACATGAAGACCGTTACCCGTTCCCGCAGCGGCGAAAGCGTCGATCAGCCTTACGAGATCTATCAGGCGGCCTCGGCTCTGCTCGACGGAATCGAAAAAAGCGCCGTGCGCCTGATCGGCGTCGGACTCCAGAATCTGGGCGAAAACTACGTGCGGCAGCTTACCTTCGCCAGCATCGGCGGAGAGCGCGAGCGCCGGCACGCCGAACACCTCCGTAACCGCCTGCTGGACCTGCAGCGCCGTTACCGCGTGAACCTGCGCCCGGCGCTGCGGGACGAGACCGGAGAACTCCTGTATCACGTTATCGATCTGATGCAGACCCGCGTCTTCCCGACGACGCCCAACGGAGCATAAAAAAGTTTCGCGGGACACCGCCCCAAGGTGTCCCGCGAAACTTTTTTATGCTCCGCTTTCTTTCGGCGTTTCGATCGTTCGTTTTACAAATGCAGCGCGCCGGCTGCCGTGTCGGATCTCAGCGTCTTGAGAATGGCCAGGGCGACCTCGAAAATCGCCGCATTTTTCAGGCTGCGCGGATCGAGGCGGGTCAATTTGCAGATGCGGCGCAGCTTGTACTGCACGGTGTTTTTGTGCAGACAAAGTTCTTTCGCAACGGCCTGAATCGAACCGTCGCAGCGAAAATAGGCGGACAGAAACTCCATGATTTCGCCGCGGTCGCGTTTGGAACACCCCCGAAAAAGATTCGCGATAAAATCCTGGCGCGCTTTTAGGGGCATTTCGCCGGCAATAAATTCAATATCGATGCCGTTATAGAAAGCACACGGCTCGCCGTTCTGCACCGCAGCCCGAAGCGCTTTGCCGGCGCGGTCGTAAGCGCCGCGGACGTGCTGGCAGTCGAAGGGCTCGGCGTCGATGCCGATGAAAGAGCGAAAACCGCAGCGCTCCACGTTTCCATAGACGCGGTCAGCCATCTCACGCAGCCGCTCCTCGCTGACGGGAGATACGAAACAGACATAGCGGAAAGGCAACTTATAGTAAAAACCGCCCGCGGCCTCCCGCACAACCTGCCGGACCGCCTCTTCGACACGGGCGAGCCGCTCCTGCTCTTCCGCCGCGCTGCGTTGTTCCAGCGCGACGACAAAAATCTGAAACGGCTTGCGGATGTCGATGCCGAGTTCGAGACCGCGCTCGACGAAACGCTCGCCGACCAGCTCTTCGGACGAGAAAAGCCATTCTCCCATAAACTGGCTCCACATCGCGGCGCGAAGCTGCTTCTGACGCTCCCCCCAGGAATCCATCAGCAGGATTTCGGTCATTTTCTTGATAATCTGGCTGTACTGCTGTACCTCGTTCCCTTTGCCGGTGATGCCGATCACGCCCACCGTCGCGCCTTCAAAACAGACAGGCAGGTTGATGCCCTGGCGGGCGCCTGGATATTCACCGTCGCCGCTCACGACGAGCTCGCCAAGTCCCTGCCGGAGCAGCTCGCGCGCGCCGCCGTGGAACGTGCCGAGCCGTTCCGGATCGGTGCTGGCGATAATGATGCCCTGCTCGTCCATCATGTTGACGTCGTGCCCAATCACAGAGCTCATTTCGGTGACAATGCGCATGGCGCTGTCGCGAGAGATGTTCATCTCAAATGTCCTCCTCCGTTTGCGATACGCGCGATCCCGCGTTCTTCCAAACACACTTTGGCGGTACGAGGATGCGCGCTGAAAAACTCGCGCATAGCAGCATGATGTTTTCTGTAACACTATTATACACAAAATCTCATTTTGAAAGACATAGAAATGACATGTTATTTTTTTTATAATCATTTTACGGAGTTCAAATACCTCGCCTTGAAGGGGACGATCAGCGTGAAAATTGTAGTGGCACCGGATTCATTCAAGGGCTGCTGCACGGCCGCAGCAGCTTCGTGCGCGTTTGCGCAAGGGATTGCGACCGTTTTTCCGCAGGCCGAGGTTGTGCGCCTGCCGGCGGCCGACGGCGGCGAAGGCACGGTGGAAGCGCTGCTGTCGGCGCTGGGCGGCGAGAAGAAAACGGCGAACGTTGCAGGCCCTTTGGGCGAATCGGTCACAGCCGCGTTTGCGGTACTGCCCGACGGGACAGCAGCCATCGAGATGGCATCGGCCTCAGGGCTGCCGCTGGCATCGCGGCAAAAGCTGGATCCGCTGCTCGCCACAAGCCGCGGCACTGGAGAACTGATACGAGCGGCGCTGGACGAGGGCTGCCGGAATTTTCTGATCGGCCTCGGCGGCTCGGCGACGAACGACGCAGGCATGGGCATGGCGCAGGCCTTAGGTGTCTCGTTTTCCGATGCTGCGGGAAACGAACTCGGCCCCGGCGGCGCCGAGCTGGAGCGGTTGGACCGCATCGACGCGTCGCGCCTGGACGCGCGGCTGTCGGAGTGCCGCTTTACGGCTGCCTGCGACGTGAGAAATCCGCTCTGCGGACCGGACGGCGCGTCGGCGGTCTACGGGCCGCAAAAGGGCGCGACTCCCGAGATGACAGCGCGGCTTGACGCGGCGCTGCATCGTTTCGCGCAGATCGCGCATCGCGAACTGGGGCGCGACGTATTGAACGTTCCAGGCTACGGCGCGGCCGGCGGACTGGGGGCGGCGCTGGCTCTGTTCTGCGGCGCGCAGATCCAATCGGGCATCGACACCGTGCTCGACCTGATCCATTTCGACGCGCACATGAGCGGCTGCGATCTGGTGATTACCGGCGAGGGAAGCATCGACGGACAGTCAGTGTACGGCAAAGTGCCCGTCGGCGTGGCCCGGAGAGTCAAGCGCCACGGACAGATTCCTGTGGCGGCCATCGTCGGCGCCATGAAAACGGGCGCTGAGAAAGTATACGCCCACGGCATCGACGTGATCATGCCGACAGCTGCAGGCCCAATGACGCTCGACGAAGCGATCGCCCGCGCTCCGGAACTGCTGTCCGGAGCGGCGGAACGGCTGATGCGCATCGTTAGAATGATGTCAGGATACGTCCGCCCAAGCACGGAACAATGAGGTGACATCGGTGAACTTTTTAAGAAAAATCCATATGCCAGTTGCCTTCCATCTGCTTTTGCTCAGCGTTGTACTTTCGCTGGCGACAGGATACGGCGTGCCGTATCGGCAGTTAATTGAAGGTGAATTTGGTTATTTGAATATTGTCGCGGTCATCCTGACAGGTGTGATGTTTCTCCGCGTTTATGAAGCCAGCGGCGCAATTGACCTGTTAATGCAGCGTTTGGCCCATATGATGGACCGCCGTCCGTCGTTTTTCCTGTTTACGGTCATGGCGCTGCTTTATATACCCGGCATGTTTACCGGCTTAGGAGTTCCGGCCGTGTTGATCATTGGCGGCCTGGCCTATCCGCTGCTGATAGAAATGGGCTTCGTTCCTGAAAAAGCGGTGGCTTTTATATCTCTCGGCGCCATGCTGGGCAGCGTCACCGGGCCGCTCAATATCCCCGTTATGATCATTGCCTGTGCGATTAACATGCCTTATGAAGGCTTTGGTCTCGTTCTGCCGGCAATTACAATTCCAATGGGAATCATGATTGTATTGTGCATGGGGACTAAGACAGCGCACCGTTTTAAAACATCTGGAAACCGTGAGGAGACGAACAAACCTCACTCAAGTGCTCTGGAGCCTGTTGTATATCTCCCGATCGTTGTACTTCTTCTGCTGATTGGCCTGCCCCGCATCTTCCCCAGACAGGTTCCCGACCTTGGCACGCCGTTGGCGTTCACAACAGCCATGCTATGCGTGCTGCTGACAGGACATGTCAAAGGTATGGGATCAGTGCTGCTCAGATCAATCGATAATCCCGTGCTCGACACAGCGGCCCTGCTCCTCAGCGTCGGCGTTCTCGTGCAGATTGCAACGCTGACCGGCATCAAGGGTGACATCATCACCGCTTGTATGAGCCTGCCGCCAGTCGGTATTTATCTGGTTCTGCTGGCTGCGCTGCCATTGTTGGGCGGCGCCGTTTCCATGCTGGGCGGTGCGGCGCTGTTTGGACTGCCGTTGGTTCTGGCTCTGCTGGGACACAACACAATCGTGGTTACGGCCGGCTGCTCGGTGCTGTGCGCTTTGAGCCAGCTCATCCCGCCCACAGCCATCGTGAGCAAGGTCGCCGGTGAAGTGCTGGGAGTCGATGATTACGGCAAAATTTCGCGTTCCATGATGCCGCATATCATCGTGATCGCTCTGTTCGCGCTGCTTTTCGTGGTTTTTTCCAACACGATTGCCCGTGTATTCGTACAGGTGGTGTTTTGAAAATGGGCATTTATAGCGGAATAACGTGGTGCTACCGTCTCATTTTCATCCTGTTAGCTGTGCTGTTCGCCGTTAATATCTTCAGGCATAATTCGATGACGAAAAAAATTCTCGGCGTCATCGTTCTATTGCCGTTGCTGCTGCGGCTGTTCAACATCAAATAGGTGGCAGAGATCATGGATAAAAGAATTTTTTCCTCCGATAATCTCGTCAAGTCGCTCTGCGCATTTGCCATTCTCGGTGGACTGTTCATCGCCAGTCGGAAGATTTTCGTTGAATCAAGACAGCAGTTCCCTATTTATCCCAGCGCCGATCTGACTCGCATCGCCAGTCTCAGCGAATATTTCGACGGCGTCCGGGGGACGACAGCCGACAGTGAAGTTTATGTGTTCGACAGCGGCACGCCCGGCGCATCTATGCTCATTTTCGGCGGCACACATAACGACGAGCCTTCAGGCCACGTCGCCGCGGTTACGATGATTGAAAACCTTCGCGTGAAAAAAGGACGCATTTTTATCGTACCGCGTGCCAACGCCAGCGGTCTGACTCATACAACGCCACTGGAAGGCTTCCTCGACCGCTATTGCGTCGATACGCCGAGCGGCAAACGCTGGTTCAAGTTCGGTTCGCGCTACACAAATCCAATTTACCAGTGGCCGGATCCCGATATTTTCGTACATCACCAATCGCTGCAGAGCATGGCCGGCGAAGAATCGCGCAATCTGAACCGCTGCTGGCCCGGCCGTCCTGACGGCACCTATACGGAAAAGCTTGCGTACGCTTACATGGAACTGATGCGCAAGGAAAAAATTGATCTTGCCGCCGACTTTCACGAAGCGCCGTTGGAATATTTCTTAATCAACGCCATCTGTTATCCCGAGAAGAGCGGCAAAGTGGCGCTGGGAGCCGAATTCAACCTCTCCATGGAAGACCTTCAGTACACGATGGAAGCCTCTCCGGGCAACCTTCATGGATTCTTCCATCGCGAAGTTGGCGATTACTCCCCCGCAACCATGCCGTTCTTAATGGAAACGCCCAATCCTTCACAGGGGCGCTTCCACGGCAAAATGACAAACGACTTGATCGTAACCGGTCGGGATGCAAATTATATCAAAGCCGGCAAATTGGGACGCCTGTTCGTTGATATGGATGAAAACGGCTGGCCGCTGTCGCTGCGCGTCGCGCGCCACATCAAGAGCGCTGAAGAAATTATCAACTCCTTTAATGAGCTTTATCCGGACCGCGCCATTGAAGCAGAAGGCATTCCACCGTACGGGGAAATTGTGGAAAAAGGCGTGGGAGCCTTCCTTCACGCACCGGAGAAATAAAACGATATTGTTAATAATGCTGTCACGGAGGAATCATGATGAAAACACTGAAAGCCGCCATTTTTGCCCTTCTAACCGCAACGCTCATGACAGGCTCCGCTCTTGCGCAGAATACCTTTGAGGCGCCTGCGCTCATCACGTCAGCCGGTCAAAGCATCGAAGCGGCCACCGTAAATTTTCACTTTGAAAAGGCCAGCATCAAGGCCGTTCTAGAAAACCTGGCCAAGCCTGCCAAGCTCGAAGGCATTAAAACTCTTGTTGTTGTTCCCGGACACAGCCTGAAAGGCCTCGGCAGCGCCGGCATCGATGAAGCATCCGAGCTGACTCGCGTCAACAATCTGGTCGAAGCCGCCCACACCGCCGGCATTCCCATCATTTGCGTCCATATTGGCGGCAAAGCCCGACGCGGAGCCACCTCGCAGCCTTTTATCGAAGCAGGCATGAAATACGCGGCCGCCTGCATCGTTTATGATGCCGGCAATGAAGACGGTTACTTCACCGACGCCTGTGCAAAGAACAACATTCCGTTGATCACTATGCCCAAGGCCGCCTTCCTTGCCAAGAACCTAAAAAACCTGTTCCCCAATCAGTAAACGTGCAGGAACTACGTGTGCAGTACGGGCGCCGCCGCAGCACGCCCCCGGCGTTCTCAGGCAAAAAGCTTTAAACGCTGTTCAATTCATGAAAGGAGAATGTTTTATGCGTAAGGGTCTCAGAAAGTTAAGCGTCGCTATGGTTATCGTTTCTCTGGCTGCCAATATGGCCGCAGCATGTGACATGGTTGTCGTCACCCCCAAAGGGAGCGCCGACGGCAACATGATGTGGGCCAAAAACAGCAATCGCAGCAACGAAGAGTGCATGACCTTCAAGTTCCATCAGGGCGGCAGTCATGCCGCCGGCGAGACCGTCAAAGTCAGCCACTGCGAAATCCCCCAGGCTCCTGTTACTTATTCCGTGATCGGAGCTGAACCCTATTGGGGCTGGGGCGGCGAGATCGAGATAAATGAGAAAGGCGTCTGCTGCGGTAATGAACTCATCCTTACCAAAGACCCTGTTCATCATGAGGAAGAGGGCATGAACGGTCATGACCTGAACCGGCTTGCCGTTGAGCGCGGCGCCACCGCTTATGAAGCCATGCATGTCATCATTGACATGATCGAAAAGTACGGTCAGGGAGGCAATGCCAATCCTCCCAGCGCCTCCGACCTGTACGTATACTGGAATTCCTTCCTGATTGTTGATCCTCATGAGGCCTGGGTGCTCGAGACATCAGACCGCCGCTGGATCGCCCGCAAGATCGATCCTAACGAAGGGGTCTTCGCCCTCACCAATATGTGCTCCATCGGCTCCGTCTACGATGAGTGCAGCGAGGATCTGATTCAGCACGCCATCGACAAGGGCTGGCATGCCGCCGGAGACGAATTCAACTTCTACAAAGTTTACAGTCAGATCAACCCTCGACCCAACTTCGAGACGAAAGGCCGCCGTGCTTACGACATGCTCGCCTCCAAAATGGGGAAGATCGTCCCCTCAGACATTATGGAAGTTATGAGAGACAATAAACTGGCCGGTTCGTTCCTTGAGTCGCGCTTCGGCATGGCCAAGGTCACCCGCGCTCTCAGCGAACACATGATCGGCAACAGCATCGCCGGCAGCGCCGTCGTTCAGATGCGTACGAATCCCGAGATTCCTGAAGCAATGCGCACTCTGATCTGGGCCGCCATGGCTTCGCCGGACTGCTCCGGTTATCGTCCTTTCTACTTCTGCGCCAAGGTTCCTGAAGAGCTTTCCATTGGCGAAAACACCTACGACATCAAGTCGCCTTGGTGGTGCTTCGACATGCTTGACCGCATGGCACGTGCCAACGAAGACTGCTACTTCGACGTGCTCAAGGCTGTCTGGACGCCTTATGAAAACCGCATGTTCAATGAGAACAAGATGATGGAAAAGCAGGCTGTCAAATTGTTCAACGCAGGCAAAGACGAGGAAGCCAAAAAACTTATCAGCGACTTCGTCCAGGCTTACTGTGACAAGAGCTGGGACATCGCCAAGGGACTTCAGAGCGTATTCAAGGAACTCAACAAGGTCGTTCCTGGCCCCAAGGTTAACCTGATTGATCCTGAAGGCGTCAGCAACAAAAACGCCAAGGTCGTTCTGTTCCAGTAGCATCCACATGTCATACTGATTTTATAGAAAGCATTAACGGTTTGCAGGACACTGCGAGAGAGTTCAGTCGAGACAGACCTGAGCGGCTGAACTCTTTTACAGTGCCCTTGCGTTCGCTCTTCCAATTGAGAAACGGCACTATCATTTTATTCTCGCGTCATTGGTGGAATAAGAGCTTGTCAGTAAATCTTGTCGCTGAAAGGAGTTATAAAATGAAATATTCAGCCGGTCTGATTGTCGGCCTTTGTGTTGGAACCGCGGCTTTTGCCGTCATTGTTATGCTGTGCCTGCACTGCTAAAAAGCACAAAATTGTTGAGAAGGAGAAAAACACATCATGGATGACATGAACAGAAGAGATTTCATCAAAGGAGCCAGCGTTGGCACATTAGGTGCTTTTTTAGCAAGCGGCGGCATTGCTTCCACTTTTCTCCGAGATCGTCTGATCCCCAAACCCGCAAAGCCCAGTGTCGAAATCGGCGAGCTGAAAAGTATTCACGTCAAGTGCATTACTGAAACCAGCTGGTTCGACAATTATGTGCAGCAGCAGGATTTTAAAAAGGCAGGCGGAGCGCTTGTACAGCAATATGATGTCAAGTTCAGCCATACCGGCGTGAAAGAGGGCTTTGAGGGCGACAACGCCGGTGGATATTCAGCGCTGATAGAGTTTGAGTTTATGAACGGAGACCGCAAGAAGGTACTTCTCGATACTGGCTGGAACAACAAGTGGATGACCAAACGCTTTGAAGAAGAAGGCATTGATGCGATGCTCCGCAGCGGCGAGATCGACACGCTGATCATCTCACATGACCACTACGACCACTACTGGGGCATCCAGACAACTCTCCAGTGGAAACCGGATATTACGCTGTACATCCCTGACTCATTCCGCAAAGAAAGCTACCAACTGCTCTCGGGGGCCGATTTCCCCAAGCCGCCTATTTCCAACACAGTGCCGTTTAAGGGCGAATTGAAAAAGTTCGCTCTGAAGAAGGTTCACAAAATTTTCCCCGGCGTGTCGTTGGTTGCTTTTGACTGTCCGTGCGGACGCGGAGTGTTCGGCGAAGAAGTGCTTGTCTGCAATGTTGCCGGCAAAGGGCTTGTGACAATATCAGGATGCTGCCACATGGGGCTTTTGTCACTGCTCAACTTCACGAAGAACAACTTTATCGGCGGAGACAAGATTTACGGCGTTTACGGCGGAGTCCATATCTCTCCCTACGACAACTGGAATCCTGCCAACGACGATTTGGTGCGCTCGATCAACAACTATCATGTAGAAAAACTCGGCGTCAATCACTGCACCGGCTATATCACGGTTGAAAAAATGATAGCCGCAGGTGTCCCAGTCATCAAAGGCACTGCACGCAACAAGACAAAAAGAGATCTTTATCTGGGCAACGGCGATGAGATTTTCTTCTAAGGAGAATGACAAATGAAAATTGAAAACTGGACTGAAAAAAGGAAACTTGCGCCCCGAGGAGGCGTCTTTGTCGCAGGACTGGTTGATCTGATCCTTATGCTGGCGGTCTTCATGGGGATTTGGTACGTGTTCATGGATCCCCGCGGCATTCTACGCATGTACACGCCGATGTATGGCTACGCCTATGTTCAGTGGTTCCTTGTCTCGGTGCTGACTGTACATTTCGTATTCCGTCTCTGTCCGTTCCAGAACAGCTCATTCCTCACAAAAACCCCTCCTTTGATCAAAGGGCTCCTGTTCTCGATCGTTGCAGCAGCACTGATGCTCCTTATCGTCGATGGAATCTTCAAAATCGTCCTCGGCAATCTGGCAGTTCCTTACTTCAGCGAGGAAACGCTCCTGTCTCTGAAACAGAACGCTTTTACAGCCCGTGAATACGCGCACCAGGCGATCACTATGTATGGCGGAATCACGGCGCTGTTTATTCCGCTCTGGATCATCCACCTAAACAACTGGCCTGCCTGTGAGATTCACAGTTACAAAGGCTATTTGACAAGCTTTTTCATTATCTTCGCGCTGGCAGGCTTTGGCTTCCTGATTCTCTTTCACCCTCACATGGGCGTGCTGTTTTATCCCTGGCAGACGTGGACAGCCGTTGTTCCATGGTGGGAAGATTACGCACAAACGCTCAGCGGCAATTTCTGCCTTGGCGGCGTCATGTGCTGGACGGCTGTAATGTGGATCTTCAATGTCACATTTGAGGGATATCCCTTCAAAAAGATCAAGGCGCAGCCGTGGCGGGCACTGGCCGGCATTTTCGGCACTTTGCTCGTTGCCGTGATTTTCTTCAAAGTGTTCCTGCTGCTTCAGGACCTTGTCTGGGGCGTGCCGATCCGCGGCAGCCAGCTGCTCATGGCGGTTGATTGGCGTTACCTGCACAGCGGCGAATGCGCTATGTTCATGCTTCTTATCGCGCTGGTGTGGGGATTCTATTTTGACAACTGGCCGAGAAAATACACTTTCGAGGCAAACGTCCTCATTCGCTTCGTTATAATCTGCGTGCTGACGTTCGCATTTTATGTCTTCTACTACAGATATAACCCCGAAATTCTCGGCCAGCAGGCAGGCTACTCCAATCCCCTGCAGTATCCGCTTGCAGCTACGAGTCTCATCGTCGCGCTGCTTCTTGCGCACAATTGGTTCTTCGACCTGACGCCTGGCTATAAGGTCGTAAACAAGGACGAGTTTGCCAACTCCAGCGAGAAGCAGTAAAATCAAGCATGGATCCGTCGCGCAGGCACTTTTTAAAACGAGGGCTCTTGGATTATCTGGCAGAATCGTGCGCCTCATTTCGTGAAGAATGCAAAACAGTTTCTCAGAGCAGGGAGGAATCGCTCGATCGTTACTTTTTAACCGACGACGCCTGCCAGGCGCTTCTTGCGGATTACACACTAGAAGATCTGCAGGAGGATGCCAGAAAAGCAGGTATAGATCCGGACGGTCTTAGCAAGAGAGAACTCGCAAAAAAACTCTTTTCTAAATCTGAAGAATTGAATTAAAGGAGTAAAAAATGGGAAATCTCGGTTTTTCTGAATTATTCTTGATCTTGGTTGTCTGCCTTGTTATTTTCGGCCCCGCCAAACTGCCGGAGATTGGCAAAGCAGCCGGTAAAGCTATCAGAGAATTCAAATCGGCCGTCAACAGCAACGATGAGCGCAAGGACTAGCGAAAACGACATTTCCGCATTCTCTCTGGAGGCAATGCAATGGAGGAGTTGAAAAAAAGCGACGTTGTTAAGCATCTTTCAGCTTTACGCCGCCTTATTCTCGTTTCACTCCTCCTTGTCATCGCAGGAACTGTTTGTATTTATGCGTTTGCTTATGATTTTGCACAGAATGTATCTTTAGCTCCGCTTAAAGCCCTTAACATAACACCGGTGGTCATCGGCGTAACTGAAGGGTTTATGGTGAAGCTGAAGCTGTCGTTTAGTTTTGGCTTTTTCGTTTCTCTGCCAGCGCTTATCTTTTTGCTCCTGCTGTTCATTTTTCCCGCTCTTTACAGAAGAGAAAAGCTGCCCGCAATCATCCTCTGTGTCGCTGGAACGGGGCTGTTCATTACCGGAGTCTTTCTTTCCTACAGGTACATCGTAGGACTTGCACTGAGATTCTTTCTGCTTGAGCAGGCGCCCGGCTTTCAGGTTGTTCTCTCATATGAACGATACTTTTCGTTCCTGCTGAATTTTCTGTGGCCTTTCGGCATTCTGATGGAACTGCCTCTTGTCGTTTTCATCCTGACGAGTTTGGGATTATTAAGCCCCGCATGGCTCAGAAAAGTCCGCAAATATGTATTCGTTATATCCTTTATCGCCGGCGCTTTATTAACGCCGCCTGATGTCGTGTCTCAGGTGATGCTGGCGATACCGATCATTGTCTTTTATGAGATTTCAATCTGGATTTCCGTCTTCACATGCTGGCTGAAAAAGCCAAGGGAGAAAGAGCTTTCAGCAGAGGAATAGCAGAATTGCAATGGAGCTTCCCGAAAGGATTTCGGAAGGCTCCATTTCTTTTTCTCTTCATCATCTTTATAAAACGATAAGACGGCCGAAACGCAGAAGGGAAATTACCTTCGCGCTTCGGCCGTCTTATCTTCCGCGCCAAACGCCGGCGTCCGTTTTTTCAGTCCGGCGCCGCGGCGCGGACGCTTTCGGTCAGTCGCGTTTTTCCGTCGGACAGGGAACTTTGTAGACGATGGCCGTGAGGACGGGGATAACGAGCAGAGTCAATATGGTGCTCACGGTAAGGCCGGCCATGATGGTGACGGCCATGGGGCCGAACATCAGATCCCAGATCAGCGGAACCATGCCAAGCACGGTAGTGAGCGCCGACATGGCGACAGGGCGCAGACGGCCGACGCCGTCCTCGACGATGGCTTCGTAGCGGTCGCGTCCGGCGGCGAAATCGGCGCTGACCTGATCAAGCAGCACAATCGAATTTTTAGCCAGCATGCCGACAAGACTGAGCGTGCCGACGATGGCCAGAAAGCTCATGCTCATGCCGGCCAGCCACAGGCCGCCGACGACGCCGATGAGGATCAGCGGCAGCGTGCTGAAGATGATCAGCGGCTGGCGGAAGCCGTTGAACAGGAACACCATGATCGTGAACATGCTCAGCAGCGCGGGCAGGAATGCGACCCTCATGCCGCCGATAGCATCGTCGGAAAGTTCTTTTTCACCGCCCCATTCCAGCGAGTAGCCCACGGGCAGCTCAATAGCCTCGATCGCGGCGTGCACACGCTCCTGCATGGCGTCGGCGTTATGCCCCAGCTTGACCTCGCTGGCCACGGTAAGCACGCGGCTGCGGTTGCGGCGTATGACGATGTTGTCTTCGTAATCCACGTCGAGGGACGAGATCACGGTCCCCAGCGGCACGGTGGCGTTCGCGGCCGGGGCCCAGACGGGCAGCGACTTGAGCTGGTCGATCTGGTTGCGCTGCTCCGGCACGAGAGCCGCCATGATCGCCAGCGTTTTATCGCCGTCGCGGAACGCGCCGATCGGCAGTCCCGTCGTGGCGATGAGCAGGGCCTGATTGAGCTGAGGTCGCGTCAGGCCGAGGTTCTGCATCTGATCTTTGAGCACGCGCGGATGGATCACTTCCACAGGCTGGCGCCAGTCGATGCGCGCAAAGTTATGGCTGGGATCGGCTTCGACGATGCGCAGCGCCTGTGCGCCCAGCTCGCGCAGCACGGCCGGATCCTCGCCGTAAAAGCGGGCCTCGAGCTTCGGCGCCATGCCGCTCCCCTTGGAGAAGAGCTTGCACACGCCGGTCGCCTGCGGCATCTCCTCGTCGAGACGTTTCTGCGTTTGCAGCAGCATGGCGCGGGTATCCTCGGGCTTTTTCATCTCCACCAGCAGCTGTGCGTAGGCTGTGTCGGGCTCGGGCGGCGAATAGGTAAGCATGAAGCGCAGGCTGCCGCCGCCGATGAAGCCGGTGACGTTTTTCACGCTGGGCTGCGCGCGCAGAAACCGTTCCAGCTCCATGGCGGTAGAACTCTGCGCCGCCAGCGAGGCCCCCTCGTCGCTCCACAGATCGACAGTATAGTAGACCGTGTTGGCGTCGGGAAAGAACGACGTATCCAGGCGCGTCAGTCCGTAACATGACAGCGCAAACAGCGCTGCCGTCAGTGTCATCGAGATGAAACGATGACGCAGGCAGCTTTCGAGCAGGGCGCGGTACGCTCGGAACAGCGGCCGGTCGTAAGGATCGCCCTTCTGGGACGACGGCCGGAGCATGAGCTGCCCGAACACTGGCGTCACAGTCAGCGCCGCGCCCCAGCTGAGCATCATGGAGATACCCACCACCTGCAGCAGCGAGCGGCAGAACTCGCCCGTACTGTCCTGCGACAGGCCGATGGGAGCAAAGGCCAGCACGGCGATGAAAGTGCCGCCCAGCATAGCCCATTTGGAGCCCTCTACAGTCTGATCGGCAGCGTCTTCGACGCTTATGCCGCGCTCCACGCCGACGAGCATTCCCTCGGAAACGACGATAGCGTTGTCCACAAGCGATCCCAGCGCAATGATCAGCGAGGCCAGAGAGACGATCTGCAAAAAGATGCCGCAGGCGTTCATGATCGCGAACGTGCCCGCTACGGTGAGCAGCAGCACGGCGCCGATGATCAGTCCGGTGCGCATGCCCATGAACACGAGCAGCACGCCGACGACGATGGCCAGCGATTCGATGAGATTGACGATAAAATCCTGCACCGAATGCGTCACCTGTTCGGACTGCATGTAGATCTCGTTCAGCTCCATGCCGATCGGCCGGTACACTTCCAGCTCGCGCAGGCGCTTCGAAACTCCGGTGCCCATCGTCACGACGTTGCCGCCGGTGACCGTGGCGATGCCGATGCCCAGCGCCGGACGGCCGTTGAAACGCATCATGAAACTCTGCGGATCGACGAAATCACGGCGCACGGCGGCTACCTCGCGCAGACGAATCAGCTGTCCGCCGACGCCGCCGATGACAAGATCGCCGATGTCGTCCACCGACATGATGGCGCCCGTCGGGGAAATGCGCACAAAACGGTTGCCCAGCGTCGTCGTGCCCAGCGCCGAGAGCGTATTCTGCTGATTCAGCACGTTGAATATGGCGTTCGGCGGCAGCCCCAGCGACGACAGGCGCGCGGCCGAGAACTCCACATAGACGGCTTCCTTCTGCTCGCCGAGGATCTTTACGCTGGCCACGCCGGGCATAAGCACAAGCTGCTTTTTGAGAAAATCGGCGTAGTCCCACAGCTCCTTCATCGTGTACCCGTCTCCGACGAGCGCGTAATACTGACCGTAAACGTCGCCGTAATCGTTATCGACCATGATCGTGCTGCCGGCGGGCATGAAGACCTGCACGTCGTTCAGCTTCTGGCGCAGCACGTCCCAGATCTCCGGCAGTTCTTTCGACGTGTATTTATCTTTGATGTCCACGTAGACGATGGCCATGCCGGGGACGGAACGCGAGCGGATGCGCTTGATCTCGCCCATGGCCTGCACGGCCTCCTCGACGCGGCTGGTCACCTCGCGCTCCACCTCGTAGGCTGTGGACCCCGGATAGACGATGGTGACCAAGGCAGTCTTGATCGTGAAAGAAGGGTCTTCCAGCTTGCCGATGCGGAAATACGCCGCCACGCCCGCAATCGCCACCAGGGCGCAGAGGAACAGGACGACGTCGCGGCGTTTCAGACTGGCGCGCGCGATGTTCATGACGACTCACCGGCTTTCATCAGACGGACTTTCTGCCCGTCCTTTAAAAAATGCACGCCGGCCGTGACGATCAGGTCACCGTCGTGCAGCCCATCCCCGCTCACTTCGAGGCGGGGCCCCTTCCAGCCGCCCACGGCGACGGGCACGCGCCGGACTTGACCGTCCTCGAAGCGCCACAGCCAGCGCGCGCCGTTTTCTCCTGCCAGAACGGCCGGCTCGGGCACAAGGAACCGGTTCTTCGCCGCGCCGGCGGAGAAATCCACCGTCACGGTAACGGCCATGCCGGGCAGCACGCGCGCGCCATCGGGCTGAGGCATGGTGACGGTGACGGGGTACGTTTTAGTGCGCGGATCGGCCTGCGCGGCAAACTCCTTGAGGCGCACGGGAAACAGACGGCCCGCGATCGCGTCGAACTGGGCCTCCATGCCGAAGGAGGCGGCGTACTTCGCCAGATCGCGAGCGTCAATGCCGGCCGGCACTGGCGCGTTGAGCACATCTTTATCGGGCACGGCGAAAACGATCTCCAGCGTGGAAATATCCTGAAGGCTGAGGATCGGCTGCTTGGGCTGCACGTCCTGAAACTTCTCGGCCATGCGGTCAACGACGACGCCGTCGAAAGGCGCGCGCAGCTCAGTGTCGCGCAGCGCGTCGGCGGCTGTGCGCGCCTGGGCCTCAGCCTGCTGCACAGCAGAGCGCGCCACGTTCAGCTGCGTCTTGTAAGCGTCGTACTGCGCCGCGGCGATGACCTTCTGACTGTAAAGCTCGTCGTAGCGTTTGAAGTTCGTAGCGGCGTCGTTGTACTGAGCGCGCGCCTGCGACAGCACGGCCTGCGCCTGCGTCAGGCGGGTCTGGAAATCGCGCGGGTCGATGCGCCCCAGCAGGTCACCTTTCTTTACGGCAACGCCCTTTTCGGCCGGCATCTCAAGCAGCGGTCCCGAGACGCGGAACGACAGGTTGACGCGCTGCGCCCCCTGCACCGTGCCGAAATAGCGATGCACGCTCTCGCCCGTACCGCTGTCGAGACTCACTGTGCGCACGGGACGGACGAGCTCCGGTTCGGGCTTGGGCTCGCGCAGTTGACGGAATCCCTCGATCCCTGCGCAGGCGGCGAAGATCGCGGCCAGACCGGCGGCCATTTTCAACAGCGAAAAAGCAGAAACTCTTTTCATCTTCATTCCTCCAGTGTCATTCTTTCGTTTTCGCAGGCGGCGAAAAACGCCCGCGAACTCTAGAAATGCACCGTTATGATTGTACCACGCGCTCCATCCCTTTGCACGGAAGGCGCGTTCCGCCGCACCGCAGGGAAGCGGCCGGAATCCGATGGTTCTTCGATCATCAGCCTCCGGCCGCTTTTAATGCTCCACACGGAACTCCGGCATCGATCGGCGGTTCTCCGTTTCGCGTCCGCGGATGACGAAGCGTTCAGCCGTTCAAAGAGCTTCCGCGCGGCTCCCGGTCGCGTTCGCATTTTTTCGCCGAAAGCCTGGCGCCGCGGAGCATGCCCCGTTTCTCCACACCGCCGACAAGGGCCGCGCCGTCAGCGCCGCGGAAATTTTCCGACGAGCCTTTTCATTGCGGCTGACTTCTCCCTTGCCATCTGTGGAGGTGCAGAAGTTATGGAACTCTTTCATCTGAGAAGGATCAAGATCACCGACATCACACTGTCGAACCGAAACGCCGTAGAAAACGGCACTCTTTATGTCAATGAAGCCGAATTGAGAGCGATGCTGCTTGAGGATCGCCATCTCAAAGACGTAAAAATCGAAATAGCGCGTCCTGGCGAAAGCGTGCGCATTGTTCCCGTAAAAGACATTCTCGAACCTCGCTCGCGCCTGAACGACGACGAGGAATCCTTTATCGGCACCATCACCGACGCCAACTACCAAGCGGGAACCGGCACATCGATCGTAATGGACGGCGCATGTGTCGTTACATCGGGCAACATGGTCAATTTCCAGGAGGGGCTGATCGATATGAGCGACCTCGGCGCGGAATTCAACCTCTTTTCAAAAAAATGCAATCTCGTCTTGGTCATGGAGCCCGCCGAAGGCATCACGAAGCCTGAGCACGAACGCGCCGTCCGTCTTGCCGGCGTTCGGGCCGCCCGCTACATCGGCAACATCGGCCGCGGCGTAAAGGAGTTCAAGGACGTGACCTACCCGGTATATACGCTGGAAGAGCGCCTTGAAAAGTTCGCCAAGCTGCCCAAGGTCGTCTACGTCTGCCAGGCTATCGCCGAAGGGCTGCTCCACGACAACTATTTCTACGGCGTGAATGCCCAGGGCTGTCTGCCCATGCTCTGCAATCCCACAGAGCTTATGGACGGCGCGGTTATCAGCGGCAACTGCGCCGCGCCCTGCCACAAGCACACCACCTACCACCACCAGAACAATCCGCTTATCGAGGACCTGCTCGATGAAGACGGCAAGACGGTCAATTTGATGGGGGTCATTGTCGCGCCGGTGAAGACGGCTTTCGCCGAAAAGGAACGCATCGCCCGTCAGATTCTCAAGACCGCCCAGATGCTTGGCGCTACGGCGGCCATTGTCAGCGAAGACGGCGGCGGCAGTCCGGAGGCGGATCTGATGATGGCAGCCCGCTACTTTGAAAAAGTCGGCATCAAAACCGTGCTTGTCACCGACGAATACGCCGGTTCCGACGGAGCCTCCGCGGGACTTGCCGACATCACCCCCGAAGCTGACGCAGTGGTCACCAACGGAAACGGCAACCAGCGCGTCGTCCTTCCGCCCATGGACAGAGTCATCGGCGTGATTGACGCTGTGGACCATATCACCGGCGGTCACGCAGGCAGTCTGCGTCCTGACGGTTCTATTGACATGGAAATTGCCGGCATCATGGGCTCGACGAACGAACTTGGCATTGAAAATCTCAAGACTGTGGCCATCTAGGAGGATGCGAAGATGTGTGCAGTAAAAACAATTCACTACATTAACCAGTTCTATGGTCAGATCGGCGGCGAAGAAAAAGCCGGCGCGGGCCCTTCCGTTCTCGATGGAGCCAATAACCTCGACAAACAGATCGAAAAGGCTTTTAACGGTGAAATTTCCATTGTTAAAACCGTCATCTGCGGCGACAACTACGCTGCCGAGCATTCTGAAGAAATCAAGAATTTTGTTTTTCAGGTGATCAAGGACAATGATGCAGGCTTCTTTATCGCCGGCCCTTCCTTTGCCGCCGGCCGCTATGGCATGGCGTGCGGCACGCTGTGTCAGGCTGTCGCCAAAGAATTGAAACTGCCGGTTATCGCCGCCATGAACGAAGTCAGCCCCGGCATCGATATCGCCAAACGCGACGTATACATTGTAAAAACGAGCGATTCCGCTCGTGACATGAAAAACGCTTTGGCCGGAATGGCGCGTATTGGCACCAAGCTGCTTAAAGGCGAACGCATCGGCCTGCCCGCCGAAGAAGGCTACCACCCCCGCGGCATACGCATCAATATTCGCGAAGAAAAACGCGGCGCCCGCCGCGCCGTTGACATGCTGATCGCCAAAGCGGCCGGCAAACCCTACGTCACGGAGCTGCCCATGCCCACCTACGATCACGTACCGCCTGCGCCAGCAGTGAAAGATATCAAGCACGCGCTTCTGGCCATCGGTACCGAAGGCGGCATCGTCCCCCGCGGCAATCCCGACCACATCGAGGCCCACAACGCTTCCAAGTGGAAGAGCTACAGTCTTATCGGCATTGAAACGCTGAAAGCCGGCGACTACGAAGTAGCCCATGGCGGTTACGATCCTGTCCCCGGCAACGCCAATCCCAATCGCGTCCTGCCACTGGATGTGGCGCGCGCCTGTCAAAAAGAGCTTGACTTTGGCGCGCTGCTTGATGAATATCCAGTGACCGTCGGCAATGTAACCGCCGTGAAATCCGCTGAGAAGTACGGTCACGAAATGGGACTGATGCTTCAGGAGAAAGGCGTACAGGGCATCGTTCTGACGTCCACCTGAGGCACTGGTACGCGTTGCGGCGCAACGCTTGCCCGTGAGATCGACCGCGTCGGCATTCCTGCTGTCCTGATCACGGCCGTTCCCTCAATCGCTCTGACCGTCGGCGCTAACCGCATTGTTCGCGGCGTCGCCATCCCAACGCCTATCGGCAAGCCCGACGAAGAGGCTGACGATGAGTATGCAATCCGCATGAAGATCTTCAGAAAGGCGATTGAAGCTCTTGCGACTTCAATCGACAAGCAGACGGTCTTCAACGTCGAATAAAAATGTTGGTCCTGTCCAATAATCCTCAGGTCTGGGACTCTTGTCAGATCGACTGCGAGCGGATTGAAGGCACGCCTCGGGAAGTCCTGTACAGAGCTCTTGACCTGGTGGGAAGCGGAGAGTATTCTCTCTTTGCGCACCCTGTCGCAGGGAATGAACGTCTTCTGCGCAATCCTTACCGCACGGTGCCTTTGACTCAGAGCCCGGCGGCGCGCAGACGCATCCCGCAGGATCAGCAGACGGCCTTCATCAACAGAGCCCTGAACAAAATGGAAGACATCGAATACGGCGAAATCCCCGCCGGAACTCACGCGGATTACGCGACCGTCGATTTCGAGCTTTTCAAGACGACGATGAACAGCGCTGAAAACGAGGATCGGCAATAACCCTTCCCCTTCGGCAGCAAAAACTCAAAACGAGGTGATTGGCATGAACATCAAAGAAAGGCTGAAAGAACTGGGCATCGAGCTTCCGCCCGCGAACAAGCCCACGGGATCCTACGTGCCCGCCACGGCTTCGGAAACGCTGTGCTTCTCCTCCGGACAGACGCCGCGCGTCAACGGCGAGGTCGCGTATGCCGGCACGATGGGCGCAGAAAACGGCCCCAGCCTCGAGGAGGCCTACGCGGCCGCCCGCGTCTGCGCCATCAACTGTCTGGCCGCCGTCGACATGGCCGCCGGATTGGACAACGTGGCCCGCGTCCTCAAGGTCACGGGCTTCATCAACGCCGCTCCGGGCTTCACGCAGACGGCCAAAGTGCTGAACGGCGCCTCCGATCTGCTGCTCGAGGTGTTCGGTCAGAGCGGCCGCCACGCCCGAAGCGCCATCGGCATCCAGGCCCTGCCCGGCAATGCGGTCGTCGAGGTGGAGATCGTTGTCCGCCTCAAGGAACCGCGCGAATTCCCAGCGGACTGACCCCGCGCGCTGTAAAAAAATCCCTGCCGCTTTTGATATGTACCCTCTTTACTGGACACTTAGTAAGGGGGGTATTTTTATGCCGCCCCAAACAGGAACGCTCTCGCAGCTTTCCGCCGCCGCGAATCTTCGCAGCAAAAAAAACGCCTTCCCGACGCCGGGAAGGCGGTTTTCGATTTTCCGCAGTTTTCGAGGACTGTTACGCTTCGAAGGTGCCCTTGGCGAGCACTTCGCCGTTGCGCATCATCACACGGCCGCGGCCGATCAGCGTGCGCAGGCGGCAGTCCTTGTCGAGGATCATCAGGTCAGCGTCAAAGCTCTTTTCCAAGCGCCCCTTGCCGGGCAGCTTGAGCCAGGCGGCCGGATTGGCGCCGGCGAACGCAAAGATCTTTTCCAGCGGCGCGTCGCCTGCGCGCGCGCAGTCGCCGATCGCCTGCAGGATGGAAGCTGGATCGCCCACACCCATGCCGGCGAAATTCCCCCCCGCGTCGAAGCGCGGCATGCTGCCGTTGCCGTCGGAGCTGAAGCAGATGTGCGACAGATCGGCCCCTTCGGCCACATAACGGGCAATCGCACCGGGCGTCTTTTCATCGGCGGTGATGTCGGCCACGCCGCCGGCCTTGACCCAGGCGACCGCATCGTCGAGAAGCTCGGGACAGCGCGTCGTGTGCGTCGGCATGAACTGGCTCAGCGGCACGCCGGTGCCTTTGACGGCCTCGCGCAGCGGCTCCAGCCCCGAAGCCTCGCTGCCCATGTGCACGCAGACGATGCCGGCTTTGCCGGACAGCATCCCGGCCGCGCGGACTTCGGATACCAGCGCGCGGAGCGCCTCCACCGAAGGATGCGAGGAGCGGTGATCAGACAGCGCGATCTTGCAGCCGATCACCTTATCGATCCAGGCGATGTCGTGGCCGACCTTGCCCGTGATTGTCGGCCCGGGCAGCTGATAGGAGCCAGTGTACATCCACGTGCTCAGCCCTTCGATGTCGAGCGCGCGGGCCTTGGCCAGCAGTTCGACGAGCGAGCGGCTGAAGCCGTCGGTGCCCAGCAGCCCGACCGCGGTCGTGATGCCGGCCTTGACGAACGTGGAAAGCTGCGCGGGCGGCGTGCGGAAGTTGAACGCCCCCTCGCCGCCGGCGCCGCCGAAATGGTTGTGATGATCGACAATGCCGGGCGCGGCGATCAGCCCCTCCGCGTCGATGACTTCGAGACCGGGAATTTTCACGTCGATCCCCTTCTCCACAGCGGCGATTTTACCGCCCAGGATCAGCAGATCGGTTAAACCTACATGTTCAGGCGCGTACAGGTCAATGTTCTTCAGAAGCAGCGGATTATGCATTTATTTTTTTCCTCGATTCGCAACAAACGATCCATAAAACTTCACGAAAAGAAATCGCAGGCCGGTGTGGTCTGCGATTTCCTGTCCCAAAACGCGATTATTTGCTTTCCGCAGCCTTGTTGCGGAAGATCGCGATGTTGCAGAACGCGTAGAGCCACGCCAGCACCGCGCCCGCGTAGCACATGACCGTCCAGGGCAGATACTCCAGCACCGGCACGTCAAGCACCGACGCCATGTAAACGCCGGCGGCCGACCAGGGGATCAGCGGCACGACCACCGTACCGGAATCCTCAAGCGTGCGGGACAGAACGTTGCGGCGGATGCCGAACTCGTCGAAGGGATCGCGGTACATGATGCCGGGCATGATGATGCTCAGGTAGGAGTTGCCCGTGCCGAGCGCGGTGATGATGCCCGTCAGCGAGGTGGAGAACACCAGGCGCCCGATGCTGCTCTTGATGAAGCGCTCGCGCATGGCGTTGGTGATCACCTTGATCGTGCCGGTGCACTCGAGCTGCCCGGCAAAGATGTAAGCGAAGAACACAACCACGACCGAGCCGGACATGAAGGAAAGCCCGCCGCGGCTGAGCAGGCTGTCGACCACCTTGACGCCCGTCGCCGCCTTGGGACCGCTGGCCATGATCTTGACGATCGCAGGCAGCGAATGGCCCTGCATCATTGCAAACGGAACGGCCGCAACCATCGAAGCCCACAGCACGGGGATCGTCGGTTTGCCCATGTAGGACAGCACCAGCATGACGGCGGCAGGGAGCAGCACAAGCGGCGTCAGCTTGTAGGATTTCTCGATCGCGCCGACGATCTCGTTGATGCGCGTCATGTCCATCGTGTCGGCGCTGGACGAGCCGGCGTAGGCGTACACGGCCAGGCCGATGCAGAACGCCGGCAGCGTCGTCCACATCATCGACTTGATATGATCCATGATGTCGCACTCAGCGGTCGCGGCCGCCAGCACCGTAGTATCGGAAATGGGGCTGACCTTGTCGCCGAAGTAGCTGCCCGCGATAACCGCGCCCGCGGTGGCGGCGGGATTAATGCCGAGACCGTGGCCGATTCCCATCAGAGCTACTCCGAACGTGGCGGCAGATCCCCACGAAGTTCCCGTCAGCACCGAGGAGATGGCGCAGATCACCGACGCCGAGACCAAGAACGTGCTGGGACGGAGGATCGACAGGCCGACCTTGATCAGATACGGCACCGTGCCGCCGGCCATCCAAATAGCGATCATCGGACCGACGATCAGCAGAATCAGGATCGCGCCCGAAGCGCGGGCAACCATCGGGATGACGCCCTCTTTAGAACATATAATCCCAGGTGAAGCCGTAGCCGAACACGTAGACGATCGTCGTCGCCAGCGCGACGATCAGGCACAGCATGCCCGTGTCGAAGTTCATGAACAGTTTGCCGACGATCATGATCGCGAGGATCATCACCATGATCGCAATCGCGCCGCCCAGTTTGACTTCCTTGTACGGCTTTGCCGTTTTTTCCGCCATACCTCTCAATCCTCCCGTATCAAAAACAAAACCGTGCCCTTCGTCAGGGCCCTTTACGCCGCCATCCGGCATCAGACCGTCGGCCGCAAAAAAACGAGGCGTCGTCCGCCGGGCGACAAAATATTGGATACAGATCTAGATCCGTGCGATTAGTATAACTTAAAATATTTACCCTGTCAATGAAAACTTTTTCGATGGAAAAACGTCCCAACGCGGCCGGAAACGAGAAAAGACGGAAACGCTCGCAAAAAAACAACGGAGCGCCCGACAAGAGCGTTCCGTCATTGGAAAAAGCGCGTTACTGCCTTTCCGTTTCCTCCAGCAGCGAACGGTAACGGAACGTGTTCAGCACATGTTCCTCCATCAGACGACGGCTGCGCTCGGCCTCGTGGGCCTCGAGCGCGTCGATGATCAAAGAATGTTCCTTCCAGCTTGGCACGCTTTCCCCCGTCGAACGCATCCGCTCCTGATAAAACCGGGTATAGAGCAGCGCGTACATCGTGGAGCGCCAATAGCTGCTGTTGAAGAAACGCAGCAGGTACACGTTGCCGGAAAAAGAAACGATCAGGCGGTGCAGCTCTTCGTTCAGCTGCGCGTACTGCGTTTTTTCCTCCGCGGACTGCTGCTTTTGTTCAAACAGCTCCGCTTCTTTTGCGTTGATCGCACGCAGCACCGCCACATGTTTCGGAGTGCAGCTATGCGCCAGCCGCGCCGCGGCAGCCCCCTCCACGGCGGCGCGGCTGTAGAAAATCTGCCGCATGTCCTCCGACGACAGCGCCGGCAGCAGATAGCCTTTGCGGCCCCTCTCCTTGACCAGGATGCCCTCCGCGACCAGCCGGCTGAGCGCAGTGCGCAGCGGCGTGCGGCTCATCGACAGACGTTCGGACAGCTCCGGCTCGAAAAGCCGCTGCCCGGGAACGATCTCGCGCTGGCGGATCAGTTCCACCACAGTGTTGAACGCGCGCAGCTCGGCGTTTTGGCTCAACTCTTCTACCTCTTGCTCCATCGAAAATCTTCCTTCCAACGTCGCTCTCGACGCTCGAAAAACGTTCCTCCGGCAATGAAGCGCCGCCGAACGGGAACTCTCTTTCCGGATCTCTATTGGCCGGTGCGCGCAGTAAGGCGGCGGCTTTTCAGCTTCCAGCGGCCGGAACTAAAGTAAAGCCACAGCAACACGCCGCGCACGCCTACGTCGAGATCCATGGCGTACCACGCGCCGGCCAGCCCCAGTCCCATCTTGTTCACGAACAGCCAAGCCGCGCCCAGACGCAGCCCCAGCATGGAAAAAATCCCCAGCCACAGCGGCACGACCGTGTCGCCCGCGCCGCGCAGCGCGCCCGAGCTGGTCAGCGCCGCGCCGAAAAGCGTCTCCACCCATGCCACGATGCGCAGCGCCCGCGCGCCCTGCTCGATCACAGCCGCGTCGGACGTGAACACGCCGATCAGCCGCTCGGCCCCAAAATACATGCCCGTGCTCACCATCGCCATCACGCCCAGACAAAGATGGATGCAGGCCCGTCCTTCGGCCTCGGCGCGCCGTTCGTCCCCGGCGCCCAGTGCCTGACCGACCAGCGTCGTGGCGGCGATGGCAATGCCGTAAACGGGATTATAGCACACGCCCTCGGCCGTCGTCGCCAGATAATGCGCCGAAACGGCCACCGTGCCCAGCGCGGAGATCACCGACATGTAGAGGATCTGCCCGCTGGAGAGCACGATACGTTCGGCCGCAATTGGCAAACCGACGCGCAGCAGATCGCGCAGACGTTTTTTATCGAAACGCAGAAAACTTGACGTCGACAGATCGAGTCCGTTCCGGCGCCGTCTCAGCGCGGCTGCCATAGCGGCGGCCGCCCAAAGAATCGAAACTGCCGTCGACACCGCCGCGCCGCGCACGCCCCAGCCCATGCCCCACATCGGCAGGCCTCCCAGCCAGTCCAGATTCCGGCTGGGATAGATAAGCAGAAAGTTGCCCGCTACGTTGCATAGATTGGCGGCGACGGAAATCTTCATCGGCGTCACCGTGTCGCCGGTGGACTGCAGCACGCCAGCCATTGTCCGCTCTGCCACAAGAAAGGGCAGGGACGCGCCGACAATGCGCATATAGGCCGCCGCGTCGGGCGCCACATCGGGAGCTGCATGCATCCAGGCGACGTACAGATCGGCGCCGGTTTCAGCGGCCACGGTCATGCACAAGCCGATCAGCATGCTGAGCATGACCGCCTGTGCGGCGTAGCGGCCCGCCAGCGCGTAATCCTTCGCACCCCAGCAGCGAGCCACCAGCACGGAGGCTCCGCCGGCGGCAATCATCGTTACCGCGTAGGTCAGCCACAGTGGCTGCGAGTTCAGAGCCGCAGCCGCCGTCGCCACGGCCCCCATTGAGCCGACCATAGCCACGTCAACGATATTCACCAGCGTGAGCATCACGTTTTCGAAAACAGCCGGCAGCGCCAGATGAACTACCCGACGCAGCGTGTCCCGACGTTTTTCTTCCATGTTCCTCCCCATCCCTTCACCCCACTTTACCAGCTTCGCGGCGTTTTTGCAAAAAGCAGGCGGGTCGCGAAAAAAGCCGCCGATCGCAGTGACCGGCAGCTTTTTTCGCATATCACGCTTCTCTTCGCGGCGTCGCTCCAGCCGCCTTTTGGAACGGCAGAGCCGTTATCCGATTTTACTCGCCTTCCCCTTCTTCGATCTGGATCGTCTTCAGGTCGTAGTCGAGCGACCCCATACCGATTTTGGCGCCGTGCTCAAACTGGGCGTGCGGCGCGGCAGTCGGATGGAGGAGCTGGAACTTGTCATCGCCCTCGTGGAAACAATGTTCCTCTACAGCCGCCCCCGAAGCAGCCATGACCATATCGTAGCAGGCTTTGTCGAGCGCCACGGGATCAGTGCCGGCGGCAATGCCGATGTTGGGGACGATGGGCGTATCGCTCCAGCCGCAGCAGTCGCACAGCGGCGTGATATCCATCATGACATTGATGAAGAGGGGACGGATCTTCTCCTTGATCGATCCCCAAGCGTACTCGGCCATGCGGCAGTTGAAGCTCGACTTGTCATCGTTGGCTGTCCAGACCATGCCGACGGCTTTGACGGGACAGACGGTCATGCACTCGCAGCAGCCCAGGCACGGTTCAGGGTGAATGTGCGACGTCGTTCTGCCGGCGGCGTCTTTCTCCATCGTGATGGCGTGGCCGGGGCAGCTGCGAAAACAGCGTCCGCAGCCAATGCATTTTTCTTCGCTGACTTCAAGACGCACCGCGTGCTGGGCTTTCTTGCCGCGGGCCGGCGCGCAGCCCATGGCGAGATTCTTGATCGCGCCGCCGTAACCGGCCGCCACGTGTCCTTTGAAGTGCGAGACAACAACGAGCGCGTCGGCTTCGGCGACAGCGGAGGAGATTTCGACTTTTTTGAAATACTGGCCGTCGATCTCGATTTCGCGGAAATCGTTGCTCTTCAGGCCGTCGGCGATGATCAGCGGCGCGCCGGTAACTTCATAGCCGAAACCGTTCTCAATGGCCGTGATCAAATGATCGACGGAGTTCTTGCGGCTGCCCACGTAGAGCGTGTTGCTGTCGACGAGGAACGGCTTGCCTCCGCACTTCTTGACCTCGTCCACGACGGCACGGATGAAAATGGGGCGCAGATACGTGTCGTTGCCCTTCTCCCCGAAATGCAGTTTCACAGCTGTGAGTGCGTCTTTCGCGACGGTCTTTTTGAAATCAACGGCCTCGACAGCTTTTTTCAGCACGTCAACCTTGCTGACGCCAGGCGTGAAAGGTGCGAAATAGACGATCGACTTTTTATTCCCCATTGCAAAAATCCCCCTTGCGAATATTTTCCGCCGTCAGCCGCTCCTCCCCCGGGGCGCCCGCGGTTCTCTGACGAAAGTTTATCACATGAAGAGGACTCCACGTCAAGCGGACGTTTAAAATAGGCGCTTTTACCGATTAGCATTTTCAGACATACTGGCTTATAATTTTCCAGAAAGCCCATCAGGACTCAAGGAGTGTTGACGATGAAAAAAATCCTCTCGCTCGCCGCCGCGCTTTTGCTCGCGAGCGCCGCCATTGTGCCGGCCGGAGCCGCCGACGCGCTGTCGCTCATCACCGGCGCTGACGCAGCGGCCGCTGACCCGAGCGCCGAAAAAGACGAGACGCCTCAGCCTTATATGCCCTCCGCCGCCGATCCTGAGGCCTCCAGCAGACGTCTCGCCAAAATCGAGCGCCTTATCGCCGAATGGGAAAACCTTAAAGCCGACGAAGCCGCCGCCCGTTTCGGCGTCACTGCCAAAGACGTGACAAGACGCATCGAAAATCTGACGCTGCTCAAAAACGCCTACCCGCGAATCATCAACGCCGTCAGCCGCAAAAAGCAGGACGACGCCGATCTGGCCCGCCAGAAAGGCAGCGCCAGCCCGCCCGAACTGTCGCTGAACGACAAACCTCCTTACAAGCTCAGCTACTACGATTCCTACATCGCTAACCTCGACGATATCCGCAAACAAATCGACGACGCCAAAGAAAGTCTGGCGCGTTTCGACTCGTACGCCGCAGCCTCGCAAAAGCTCGTCGAAGAGCGTGAGGCGTCGTGGCGTCTTGCCCGCGACAACTATCAGAAAGACCAGAACCAGAAAACTTCCTGGCAGCTTCAGCGCGCCGCGTATCTGCTGGAAAGCGCCCGAACCCAGCTGATTCTCGACGGCTTCGAAAAAGAACATGCCGCCACCGCGCTTGCGAGATACGAGCTGCAGTATCAGCGTCACGGCTACCTGCAAAAATATATCCGCGAAAACCTCGATCTGCGCGCGGAGAGCTTCACCGCTCAAATCGCCGATCTGAACGCCGAGATCAAGAAGCTGGAAGACTCGCGTCCGCCCCTGAACCGCCAGATCAAGCAGGCGGAAGCCGCCGCCGAGACGGCTGAAATAAAATACGCAGCCGCCGTCGCCGACAGCAAAGACAAGGGCGCCGCTCAGCTGGAAATGAGCTACCGCACCGCCGAGCGCGACCGCTACCGCCTGCAGCTCGAGCAGCTGCAGGAAACGCTGGTGCTCTACGCCGAGCGTAAACGCCTGTGGACGCTGCGCTACGATCTGGCCCGCGGCGCCGTCGACGAAACCACCATTCCCGACGCCGTCAAAAATATGAACGCCAAAGTGCAAACGCTCGAAAACAATCTTCTCGACGTGCAGAAGGACCTGCTTTCGCTGCAGAGCCACCAGTCCGCCATCGGCAAGATCCTCGACAGCGACGCAACCGAGGCCAAATACCTGCCGGGGCTGAAAAAATACAATTCCGCCGTGCAGGCCGCTATCGACAGCTGCCTCAGCTACACCGCCGCCGTCATTTCGCTGTCCGCGCAGGAACGCGCTTTCGCCAGCGAGCTGCAGGAGAGGTATAAGACCGTGTCAACCTTCGACAAAATTCGCGCTTTCTGGAAAACGCGCGCCGCCACGCTGCTCAACACCGAACTGTGGCAGAGCGGCGGTTATGCCGTGCGTCTCAAGGAATTCCTGATCGCGCTCGCCATCATCGTCTTCGGCACGTGGGGCGCACGCAAACTGGTACACATGTTCTCGTGGGCCGTAGGCAAATATTTCAAGTTTGACGAGACCAGCCGCCGCACCTTCGACCGCTTCGTTTTCTACCTCGCCGGCATCGCCATCTTCCTGACCGCGCTGCACATCGTCGGCATCCCGTTGACGGCCTTCGCGTTTCTCGGCGGTTCCGTCGCCATCGCCGTCGGCTTCGGCGCTCAAAACATGTTCAAGAACCTCATGGGCGGCATCCTGCTGACACTCAACCGCCCCTTCCGCCTCGGCGACGTCATCGAAGTGGCCGGCATCGCCGGCACCGTCACCGACCTGAGCGTGCGCTCCACGCTGATCCGCACGTTCGACGAGAAGGAAGTCCTCGTCCCCAACAGCCAGCTGCTCGACAACCAGCTTATCAACTGGAGTTTGTCCGATGCATTGCTTCGGGCCAGCGTTAATTTCGGCGTCGAATACGGCACGCCGGCGAAGAAAGTCAAAGACGTGGTCCTGCGCATTGCCGACGCCAACCCCAAAATACTCAAGAACCCCGCGCCGTGGGTATACTTTGCCAATTTCGGCGACAGCAGGCTCGACTTCACGCTTTACTTCTGGGTCAACCAGAAGATCGCCAGCGGCATGAAAGTCAGCGGCGAGATCCGCGAGACTATTCAAGAGGTCTTCGCGCAGGAAGGGCTGCGCATGGCCTATCCGCACATGGACGTCAGCATTTCCAACGCCGACGTGAAAAACGGCGCACCCGCTGCTGCGCCTGGCGAAAAGTAGCGGCAGCGCAAAAAAACGTTCCGCTCGGAACGACAATGGGATGCAGCCAGCTCAAACGTCGGCCGCATCCCATATGTTTTATCCTTCCGTTTCCCAGCGTTACAGCAGTTCACGATGCGGGACCAGAGAGCGGTGGATCTTCGCCACGATCTTGCGGATCCGCTGCGGCGTTCCCGGCGCCACGCAGGGGCGGTGAGCGTCCTCAGGAAAGAAGACGGCAAACATGCCTCCCGTACAGTTCAGCATCAGCCCTTCGCCTTTGAAGAACTGGATGTCGCTCTTTTCATCGTACTCCCCAAGCGGCGTCATCCGCCCCAGCGGCGCACAGCCGATCAGCTCCCCGCCGGCAAGCGTCATCTGCACGTCAATAAACTCGCGGTGCGCCTCGAAAAGCGTCCGCTCGAGCGGCTTCGTCTCCGGCTCGTCGATAGAAAACCACGCCTTGCCGGGGATCAGCTCCGTTATGCCGGCCGGCAGGTCCTTCAAGTCGTCGCGGGCCATCTGGCGCACGGCCCAGGCAAAGACCTCGCCGAGTCCGCTGTAATTCCTCGCGTCGTTGATATGCGCGTAAATCATGGATTCTCTCTCCTTCGGACAAGAACGCTGTTTATTTGAAACTGTCGAAAAGCGCCTTTACCTCGTAGCCGGCCACGCGGCGCGAGGCGAAAGAGTCGTACAGGCGCATGGACGCTTCCTCCAGCGCCGCAGGACGCACGCCGATCCGAATCGACTCGCGCGCTTCAATGTAGGCCGACAGCTTGTCGCACACTTCGATGACGCGGCCGTCGACGGGATCCATCTCGTCGCGCCCCTCGGCGTCGGCAAGATCGCGGCTGATGATGCGCACGCAGCCGCCGGTACGGATACGGTTTTCAAACTCGTCCATGACCATGTAGAGCACATCGTCGCGCCACGCCGGCGGCAGCAGCGGGAACAGGTTCTCCTCGACGCCGCGGCGTTCCAGCTTCTTGACCAGCTCGTCGAGCCCCTTGACGGAGCGCTTGACGGGCGAAATGATGTCGCGCGTCAGCACTTCCGGCAGGTCATGGAAGAGACCGCCGTAAAAGTCATTGCGCCGGCGGCGCGCGCCCGCGCCGATCTCGAGCGAGATGAGCCAGCTCAGCAGCGCGACCACCAGCAGATGACCGAGCACTGACGTAGGCGGCAGACGCTGGATCTGCGCCCAGCGCTTCTGGAACTGCAGCTGCCCGACCAGGCTGATCAGGTCGCCGAAGGCGCTGTGTTCCGACGAAAGAATATCGCTCACCGCTGCCAAATCACGGTATTTTTCGATCTCTCCCATGATCTCTTCGCGCGTCTTTTCGATGCCGTACAGCGGCTTGCTCCAATAGTAAATGAAACCAAACTCCCAGCGCGTAGCAATATAGTGAGCGGCGCCGAGGATGCGGTCTTCAAGGCTGTCGGGCTCCGAACTGAGATAGGCGCGGCACTGCTCGCACAGCGGATAATCGAGCGGCGACAACAGCGGCTCGAGCTGAGCGTAAACCCAATCGTTGAGCTGACGCTGCTGCGCACGGTTCTGCATGAGGCGGTGGAAAACGGGCGGCTTGATGTCGGTGACAAGCACGCGGTGCAAAAAGCTGAACGCGCCGTTGGCGATAAGCCGGTTCCAGTCGACGATGCGGCCGCGGTCTTCCTCGGCACGGGCGATGAAATAGGCGATCATCGCCTTGTGCGCCTGCTTGTCGATCTCGGTAAACTGCGCCGTGCGCGGATGGTCGTTCCAACGCTCGATGCTCGAGGCGGAAAAAATCAATTCCATCAAGCCTCTTGAAATCATGAAACGTCTGTCCCTCCTTCAGCGGAGATTCCGCACTGATTATAATGGATGACGCCGTTTTATGACAGCCCGCCTCGTCTTCATGTATAATAAATAGTCTTCGCAAGCGAACCGGCTTTTCGAGGAGGAACAGGAGGTTTGCCCATGAAAAAAATCATTCAGACGCTCCCGGCGTTTCTGATCCTGATGGTCCTGCCGCTGGCGGCGGCAGCTGCGCCGTCGGTTTCCGCCGCGGAACAGGCGGCGGAGAAGTTATTTTTGACCCGCAGCTGGAAATCCATTGACGAACTGCTCGAACATCGGGAAGAGCTCTCGCCGCGCACACTTTCGCTGGCGGCGAACGCGCTCTGGTACCAGTCGCGCTGGAGCGACTCTCTGGAATTGATGAAACAGATCGGCAGCCGCTATCCCAGAAGCGTCGCGCCCTATGCGGGACTGCTCAAAGCCTTGGCACTGGAACGTACCGAACGGCCCGGGGAGGCTTATCAGGCCGGACTGGCGCTCTACCAGACAAAATCCACGCCGCAGCTGGTGCGTTACTACGCCATGTATCTGCTCTTCCGTCTCACAGGAAACGTCGATGAGAAGGAAAAATGGCTGCGGCGCATGGCCGACGCGGCCGGCAGCAAAGATCAGGAGGCGGAGACGCTGGGCGAGCTGGCCAAACTCGGCCGCATGAAGCCCGACGACGCGCTGCGCCTGCTCAATTTAGAGCCGCGCAGCGCCGCAGCGCTCAAGATCGCCGAAAAAGCGCCTTCGTCGCCGCAGCGCAGTTACCGCCTCGGCTATGCAGCATACCTCGACGGCCGCTACCAGGACGGCGTCAAGTTCCTGAGCCGGCTCAAATGGGACGGCCCCTACGGCGAGTCGGGAACCTATTATCTGGCCATGTGCTGGCAGCGCCTGGGGAAGCCTCAGCTGGCTGCGCCGCTTTTCGAGAAGCTCGTTTTCAAAAAAGACGGCGGTTACGTGCCCCGGTCGCTCTCGCGTCTGTCGCTGATGATCGGCGGTCCAGCGGAAAAAGAAGCGCTGGGTGCCATGCTCAAGGCCGTCGATGACAAAGACGCGCTTCGCGCCGCATCGGCGCTCTATTCGCTGGCCACAAGCCGCTGGAGCGAAGCAGGGGAAGCCCGCGACAACTACATCGGACGCTTTCCCAACGGAACGCACGCAAACGCGCTGCTCTGGAGCAAAGGGTGGGACGCTTTCTGCCGCAAAGATTACGAGACGGCGCTGAAAAACTGGGAGCTTTCGGCCGCCCCCCCCGGCAGCCCGAGCGCCGCCCGCCTGCTCTACTGGCGCGTCAGAGCGCTGAACGATCTGGACCGCGCCGCTGAAGCGGAAAAATACAAAAAAGAACTGGGAGACGACTACGCCCTGAGCATCTACAGCTTTATGGCCTTCGACGGCGGCTCGCTCGAAATCGCCGACGCGCCGCTGCCAAAGGAGCTTTCCCCCGCTCCCGCAAGCGAGCTGGAACGCTGGGGCTTCATGACCCATGCCCGCATGCTGCTGACCGGCAGAAACGATCTGCCCAGCCGGATGCGCCGCTCTCAGCTGGCCCGCTGGCTCGGCCTCGAGGCGCAGGCATACGCTGACCTGCGCGGCGCCGTCGAAAGCAAACTGAAAGGGCGTGAGATTCCCCGCCCCCTGCTGGAGCTCGTCTACCCGCGTCCCTACCGCGCCGCTGTCGAAGCGCAGGCCGAGAAGTTCGGCGTCGATCCGCTCCTGATCTGGTCGATCATGAAGCAGGAAAGCTCGTTCGATCCCCGCGCCACCAGCTGGGTCGGCGCAGCCGGCCTGATGCAGCTCATGCCGGCCACGGCAGCCGGCGAAGCCAAAAAGATCGGCTTGAAAAAGTACAGCTCCTACAATCCTGCCGACAACATCGCCATGGGCGCGTCGCACATCGGCGGCCTGACCGCCCGCTTCAAGCGCCTCGACTGGGCCGTATCGGCCTACAACGCCGGCGGCGGCAACGTGAACAACTGGAACGCCGAGCGCAGCGGCTGGGAGCGGGACGCCTGGATGGAAAGCGTTCCCTTCCGCGAGACCAACGATTACGTCAAAAAAGTCCTCGGCAGCTACGAAGTGTACAAAAAGCTCTACGGCGACTCCTACGCCCAACAAAAAGAGAAGCGCGAAGCCGCCAGGAACGCAGCGTCCAATGAGCAGACGCCGACCGCCCATGAGTAAGCCCGTCTGCTGGATCGCGGGAGCCGGCGAGTTCTACGCTCCCGCCTTCGCGCCCCTGCCGGGCGATTATGTGATCGCGGCCGACGGCGGCTATGAATCGCTGCGCCGCCGCGGCGCAGCGATCGACATGGTGCTGGGCGACTTCGACTCGCTGGGTTATGTGCCCGAACACCGCAACGTCGTGCGCTGCAATCCCGTCAAGGACGACACCGACATGGCGCTTGCCGTCAAAGAAGGACTGTCGCGCGGCTACGAGCGCTTCGTTCTGCTGGGCGGCCTCGGCGGACGGCTGGGGCACACGCTGGCCAACCTGCAGACACTGATGTACCTCTCGCGCCGCGGCGCGCGCGGTTTCCTGGCCGGCAAAAACGAAACCGCCTCGGCCGTCACCAACGGCGAGCTGCGCTTCAGCGCCGCGCACCGCGGCTATCTCTCGCTGTTCTGCCTGAGCGAACCGGCCCGCGGCGTCACGCTGCGGGGCCTCAAATATGAGCTGACGGATGCAGAGATGGAAAGCTCCGTCGCTCTCGGCGTCAGCAACGAGTTCGACGGCCGGGAAAGCTCCGTCGCCGTCGCCCGCGGCACGCTCGTCGCCCTATGGCAGGACGGCCGTCTGGAAGAAATGCTTCGCGCTTGACGCAGGGGCCGCTGGAACTATAATTTCAAATGGGAACCCCATCACGCAGGGACAGCACAAGCGGGCCGAGAGGAGGCCGCATGGCCTCGCCCCTTTGAAGCTGATGCGGGCTCATGCCGGCAAAAGAAGCGTTTTCTGAAAAGGACAAGGGTGAGCGCCGGCACGCTGACGCTCACCCTTGTCCTTTTTCCGCGGCGAACGCCTCTAGCGGGCACTTCTCATATAAAAAAGGAAGGAAAACTCATGAAATGCTCAAGAGATTCGCTGCGCCTTTACGCCGTCACTGACCGCCACTGGCTGGGCGCGAAGACGCTGGCGCAGGCGGTGGAAGAAGCGCTGCGCGGCGGCGCCACAATGGTACAGCTGCGCGAGAAAGATCTGCCCGACGATCTTTTTCTAGCCGAAGCGCTGGCCCTCAAGCCGCTCGCGGCTAGATACGGCGCACCGCTGATCATCAACGACCGCGTCGAAGTCGCCATGGCCTGCGGCGCTGACGGCGTCCACCTCGGACAGGACGACGCGGATCCGCGCGCGGTGCGTCTGCGGCTCGGGCCGCACAAAATCATCGGCGTCTCGGCCCACAACGCGGCGGAGGCGGTTGCTGCCGAACGAAACGGCGCCGATTACCTCGGTTCGGGGGCTCTGTTTCCGACCAGCACCAAAGACAACGCCGACGCGCTGCCGCTGAACGAGCTGAAACGTATCGCCGCTGCCGTCTCCATTCCCGTCGTAGGCATCGGCGGCATCACGGCAGACAATCTGCCGGCGCTGAAAGGCACGGGGCTGTGCGGCGCGGCCGTCGTTTCGGCGCTTTTCGCCGCGCCTGACATCGAAGCGTCGGCACGCCGCCTGCGCCGTCTCGCCGACAAAATCTTCGGCGTTTAGAACTTTTTCGCAAAGGAGTCTTTCCGATGATATGCAAAGTTCTCACGATCGCCGGCTCCGACTGCTCCGGAGGCGCCGGCGTCCAGGCCGACCTCAAGACCATGGCGGCCCACAAGGTGTACGGCATGAGCGCGATCACGGCGCTGACCGCCCAGAACACCACCGGCGTCTTCGGCGTACTCGAAGCTTCGCCGGAGTTCGTGGCGCAGCAGATCGACTGCGTCTTCAACGACATCCGCCCCGACGCCGTGAAAATCGGCATGGCGTCCAGCGCCGCCATCATCTCGGCCATCGCCGCCCGGCTGAGAAAGCACAACGCTCGCAATGTCGTCGTCGATCCCGTCATGGTCGCCACCAGCGGCTCGCGCCTGCTCGATGAAGACGCGGCCGAGGCGCTGCGGGTCGAGCTGCTGCCATTGGGAACGGTGATCACGCCCAACATCCCCGAGGCGGAAGCGCTCTGCGGCTTTACTATCGCCGATCACGACGGCATGGAACGGGCGGCGCGGCGCCTCGCTTCCGGTCTGGGCGGCGCCGTGCTGATCAAGGGCGGTCACCTGAGCGGCGGTGCCGACGACCTTCTCTTCAGCGAAGAGCGCCTCGTCTGGCTGAATTCGCCGCGGCTGGACAATCCTAATACTCACGGCACAGGCTGCACGCTCTCGTCGGCCATCGCCTGTAATCTCGCTGCGGGACGCAGCGTCGAAGAAAGCGTGCGCCGCGCCAAAGCTTACGTCACCGGCGCGCTGCGGGCCGGCCTGAATCTTGGGCGCGGCTCGGGACCGCTCGACCACGCCTGGGCCGTCAAAGAAGCGGCTGAATACTGATTTTTTAGTGATGATTTCTCCATTGAAAACGCGGCACTTCAAAGCGCCGCCGCGCGCTGCCAGCCGAAGCGTTTCCTGACTCTGCCGAAGCCGCGAAATATATTTTTTCCTTCCTTGTTTATATACAGAATCGTCACGTTGACACTGTGAGGCAGCGTTGCTATAATCCCCAAAAGTCACATAAAGAAATTAATAGATGATAAACAACCGTCAAATGTTGACGGCATCACAAACAAGACGAGGTGTTTGCGCATGTCATTATGGATCCGCAATGCGGCGATCGCCACCATGGATCGCGAGAACCCAGCCGCCGAGTCGGCGGTCGTTGTCGGTGACTTCTTCGCGTACGTGGGCAGCGAGCGGGGGGCAGAAGCGTATTTGAAAGAGCATCCGCAAAAAGATCTCGAAGTGCTGGACTGCCACGGAGCATTCCTCATGCCCGGCTTCAACGACAGCCATATGCATTTCCTCCATTACGCGAAGTCGAAGATGGGCGCCGTCGATCTGCGCGGCACAAAATCCGTCGGCGAGATCACCGCGCGTATGAAGGAAGGGCTGGAAAAGTACGACCCGGCCTCGGGACTGTGGCTGCTCGGCGAGGGATGGAATCACGATTATTTTACTGACGAGAAACGTTATCCCACGGCGGCCGACCTCGACGCGGTGACGACGGACTATCCGCTGCTGGTCATGCGCACGTGCTTCCACATCGGTGTGCTCAACTCCAAAGCCATGGAGCTGTTGAAGCTTGACGCGGCCGCGGCGGAAAAGATGGGAGACTTCGCCGAAAAAAATCCCGACGGCACCCCTAACGGCGTCGTCAAGGAGCACGTAGTCGACAACATTAAGGCCAACCTGCCGGCGCCTGATTTGAAAACGCTGCTGGACATGCTGCTGCTCTGCCAGAAAGATCTGTTCGCCTGCGGCATCACGAGCATCCAGTCGGACGACTTCAAGTACACGCCCGACGGCCACGCCTATGAGATGATGCGTCTGCTGCGCGACGCTTCGGAAGACGGGCGGCTCAAGGTGCGCTGGGGCGAGCAGGCGCTGCTGCCCACCAAGGCCGAGCTCGACGAATTCTTCGACCGCAAGGACTGCGACGACAGCTACGGCAACCGCAGCTTCAAGATCTCCACGGTCAAACTGCTTACCGACGGCTCGCTCGGGGCGCGCACGGCCTACATGCGCCGGCCCTACGCCGACGATCCTTCGACGCGCGGCCTGCCGACCTACACGCAGGAGGAGCTGGACGCGCTGGTGCTGAAGGCGCACGAGAACAACATGCCCGTAGCCATGCACGCCATCGGCGACGGCGCCATGGAAATGGCGCTTGGCGCCATCGAGCGCGCCCGCAAGGCGATGCCCTACGTGCACCCGCGCCACGGCGTCGTCCACTGCCAGATCACCGACCGGCGCCAGGTGGAGCGCTTCAGGGAGCTTGACGTGATCGCCTTTATCCAGCCGATCTTTATCGATTACGACATGCACATCGTTTTCGACCGCGTCGGCAAAGAGCTGGGAAGCACGTCTTACGCCTGGAAGGATTACATCGAATCGGGCGTTCACGCGCCGTTCGGCACCGACGCGCCCGTAGAGGACTTTAACCCCATGCGCGGCCTGTACTGCGCCGTCACCAGCCGCGACCTGAACGGCGAGGGGCCGTTTTTGCCGCAGCAGATCCTCAGCCGCGAGCAGGCGCTCTACGGCTACACGGCGGCGGGAGCCTGGGCGACTCACGACGAGGACGTGAAAGGCAAGATCAAATCCGGCATGTACGCCGACTTCATCACGGTGGACCGCGACCTGCTGAAATGCCCGGAACGGGACATCATCGCCGCCAAGGTCACGGCGACGTATATCGGCGGCGAAAAAGTTTTCTAAGGGGCCGCATACGCGGATAACACGACCTTTCTTTAAAGGGGGAACAAAAATGACGGAAAATCAGAATCTCGCTTCTCAGCTCAGTTCTGAAAAAACGGAATTCAAGCGCGAGATCACGCTGTTCGGCGGCGTCAGCATCCTCGGCGGCATCATGATCGGCGGAGGAATCTTCTATCTCGGCTCCTACGTTTTGCAGCGGGCCGGCTTCAGTCTCGGGCTGGCGCTGCTGTGCTGGTTTATGGGCGGCATCATTTCGCTGCTGGGCGGACTGTGCTTCGCCGAACTGGGAGCGATGATCCCCAAGGCCGGCGGCGTCACGGTGTACCTGAACACGGCTTATCATCCGCTGGTCGGCTTCATCAGCGGCTTCAACAGCTGGCTTTTAACCGGTCCCGCTTCGCTGGCCGCAGGTGCGGTGGCGCTGACGGCCATGTTCGGCCTCGGCGGCATGACAGCGCAGATTGCCGCTTCCGCCATTCTGATCGCCTTTACCGCCTACAACTGCTTCGGCATCAAGCGCGGCTCCGTGCTGCAGAATGTCACGATGGTTGCCAAGCTGATTCCTATCTTCATCATCATGGGTTCGGCGTTTTTCATGGGCGACGTCTCGCCCGACCTTTCCTTCACGCCCATGGACGGACCGGTACCATTCTCCAAGGTGCTGAACATGATCGGCTTCGCCACGCTGGCGACGCTGTGGGCATATGAGGGTTGGACGAATCTCAACGCCGTCACCGAGGAGATCAAGGACCCGAAACGCAATCTGCCGCTGTCTCTGATCCTTTCCATCTCCGGCATCGCCGTCCTCTACATGCTCTTCAACTACGCTATTTACCGCGTGCTCCCCCTGACCGAGATCCGCGCCATGATCGAGGCGAAAAAGCTCTATCTGGGCACCGAAGTCGCCCTGCGCCTGCTGGGCGGCGCCGGCGGCATCCTCGTCACCGTGGGCATGGTCATCTCCATGCTCGGCTCCATCAACGGCATGACCATCGCTTTCCCGCGCAACTACTACGCCATGGCCAAGGAAGGGCATTTTTTCCGCTCGTTCGCCAAGCTGCACCCGACCTACAAGGTTCCCACCGCGCCCATTCTCTGCCAGTGCGCGATCTCCATCGCCTACATCTGGGTGCGCAGTCTCGACCAACTCACCAACCTGGTGGTCTTCGGCTCGATGCTCATCAACGTGCTGATTATCGCCGCCGTGCTGGTGCTGCGCAAGAAGCTGCCTGACCTTGAGCGTCCCTACAAGGTGTGGGGCGGCGCGTTCACCGTCTGTCTGACGCTGCTGATCAATTTCGGCATGATGCTCAACACGCTGATCAACGATCCCGTCACCTGCGTCACCGGGCTCTCCATCCCCTGCGTGGCGGCCTGCGTTTATTTCTACTTTGGCTTCAGAAACAAGAGAGAAGCGCAGCAGCAGTAATTTTCGCGCTTTCGAAACGCGTCACGCCGCGGAACAGGGTGCCTCGTCCTGTTCCGCGGCTTTTTCGACGGGGCTTGCGCCTCGCTTTCAAAACGCCGCCGGAAAATCTCCGTGCCGCGTCTGCTCATGGGAGGTATGAAGTTATGAAGAAATTCGTTCTTGTCAATGGAAAAATCTACGTGGAGCGCGGCCGCTTCGCGCAGGCCCTCTACGCTGAAGACGGCGTGATCCGTCTCGTCGGACGCGATGACGAGATCAAATCGGCCGCCGGGCGAGGCGCTGAGATCCTCGACTGCGAAGGCCGCACGGTGATCCCCGGCCTCAACGACAGCCACATGCACCTGCTCGGCGTCGGCATGGAGATGTCTCAGCTCCGGCTGAACGGGGTGCGGTCCGTCGGCGAGATCGTGGAGCGCGGCCGCAGGTTCCTCACCGAGCATCACGAGCTGTGCCGCCACGGCATCGCCGGCATCGGCTGGAATCAGGATCTTTTCGACGAAGGCGAAAATCGTCTGCCCAATCGGCACGATCTCGACAAAATCTCCACCGACGTTCCTATCGTCATCGAGCGAGTCTGCCGCCACATCGCCGCCGTCAACACTAAAGCCATCGAGATGCTCGGTCTCGGCAGAAATTCGCCGCAGTACGAAAATGGTGAGTTCGAACTGGAAGCGGACGGCTTCCCCAGCGGCGTCTTCAAGGAACAGGCCGTTGTTCACGCGAACCGGCTGATCCCGCCGCACTCCGCGGCTGAATACGAGGACATGTACGTCAAGGCGGCAGAATATGCCGTCGCCCACGGCATCACCAGCGTGCAGTCAAACGACGCCGGCTTCGTCCCCGTTCCCGTCGACGCGCTGATGGAGATCATCGCCCGCGCCCACGCCGCCGCCCGCACGGCGCTGCGCTACCGCCATCAGATGACCTTCCGCAGCGTCGGCGATTTCGAAGACTTTCTGCGCGGCGGCGCGCGCGAAAAATATCACGATCCTGCCGCTCACGTCGAGATCGGGCCGCTTAAGCTCTTCAAGGACGGCTCGCTGGGCGGCCGCAGCGCCTTCATGCGCCTCGGCTACCGCGACGCCCCCGGCAGCCGAGGTGTGGAAACGCTTTCCAACGAAGAGATGAATCTTTTCTGCCGCGCCGCCCGCAATGCGGACATGCAGATCATCACCCACGCCATCGGCGACCAGGCTATTGCCGACACAGTCGCCTGCTATGAGCGTGTCATGGACGGCGGGAAAAATCCGCTGCGCTATATCGTCAACCACTGTCAGATCACCGACCGACCGCTGCTTGAACGCATCGCCGCGGATCGACTCTGCGTCGCCTATCAGCCGGTCTTTCTCGATTACGACATGCACATCGCCGAAGCCCGCTGCGGCGCGGAGCTGGCAAGCACGTCCTATGCCTTCGGCACGGCCGCCGCGCTCGACATTCCCGTCGGCTACGGCACCGACGCGCCGGTCGAGGACTGCAGCCCGTTCCCCTGCATCTGCGCCGCCGTCACCCGCATGGACCACCTCGGTCAGCCCGAGGGCGGCTGGTTCCCTCAGGAGAAAGTTGACGTCGAAACGGCAATCGACGCTTATACGGCCGGCAGTGCGTATCTCGAGTTTCACGAGAATGACAAGGGGCGTCTCAAGCCCGGCTTCGTCGCCGATCTGGCCGTTCTCGACCGCGACATTTTCACCTGCCCGTCCGCGAAGATCCGCAAGATCCTGCCCGTGGCGACCGTGATCGGCGGCGAGACCGTTTACCGCCGCTAGAGCCGCGTTTTTTCGGAACAGGGGGCCGAAAGCACAGCGTCTCCTTTTCGGCGGGCAAGCAATATTTCGCGCGAAAATCCTTGAACAAATCGTTTTTCAGGTGTAAAGTAAGCAGAAAATCACTCAGAAACGGAGATCTGCCATGAATGCCCTCACCCTCGCGCTCCTGATAAGCTCCGCGGCCGCCGGAGGGATTATCAATACCATCTGCGGCTTTGGACTCGGCGCAGTGGCCATGTCAGTCTGGCCTTACCTGATGTCCTACATGCAGTCCGTATCGGTGGTCTCTCTCTGCGGCCTGACGATCGATTTGCTGCTGCTGTCCAGCACGTACCGCTTTATCAGCTGGAAAAAGCTGATGCCGTGCCTGATCTGCGGGATGATCTTTTCCAGCCTGTCGGTCTATCTTTCCGTCGGCGCCGCCGAAAAGGTGCTCGTGCGCTCGCTGGGAGTCATACTCATCGTCCTGGGCGCGTATTCGGTGTTCTTCAGCGGCCGCATCCGCATCAAGGCGTCGACGTTCAACGGCTGTATCGCCGGCGTGCTGGCCGGCACGTTTTCGGGGCTCTTTTCCGTCGGCGGGCCGCCGGTAGCCATATATCTCCTCGCGGGAACCGAATCCAACAGCGAATACCGAGCCACGCTGAACGCTTACTTCTGCTTTATCAACGTCAGCACCACGTGGGCGCGCTGGCGCAACGGCATCATCACGGCGCAGGTGCTGCAGATCTGGCTGCTGCTGGCCGCCGCCGTCGGGCTGAGCATTCTCGTCGGCAACAAAGTCTTTTATAAACTCGACGGGGCGAAACTGCGCAAAATAGTTTACGCTTATCTGATCTTCTCCGGCGTGCTGCTGCTCTTCCGCTGAGCCGCGGACGCCGGCAAAAATTGCGTTGCGAAAAGCGGCCTTTGTTTTCGCGCTTGAAAAGACGCGCTGGGAAGAGTAGAGTGAACACATTATTTTTTACAAAGGAGTATTTCCATGCCGCCTCTTTATTTCGTCGCCGCTTTCGCGGTCAGTCTGACTGGCGCGGTCATCCAGGCGGTCTGCGGCTTCGGCTACGGGCCGATGAACATGTCGCTGCTGCCCTACCTCTTTCCCTACGCGCAGGCGGTCGCCCTTTCCGGCCTCTGCGGCGCCACGACGTCTGTCTTCGTGGCAGTCGGCAGTTTCAAATACATCAACTGGCGAATCGTGCTGCCCAGCGCCCTGGCAGCGGCGCTTTCCGCCGCGCTGTCGGTACAGATCTCCGCCGGCGCCGCCGACCGCTTCATGGTCCACAGTCTCGGCACCGCGCTAATTGCGCTGGGGATCTATTCGCTGTTCTTCAACAACCGCATCCGCATCAGAGGCACGATCTGCAACGGCGTTATCGCCGGCGTGCTGGCCGGCATCCTTTCAGGATTCTTCGCCGTCGGCGGTCCGCCCGCAGCTCTCTATATGCTGGCGGCCACCAACAGCAACGAAGAATACCGCGCTTCGCTGAACGCGCAGTTCTGCATCACCGCTTGCGCCACCACGTTCATGCGTTGGCGCAACGGCGCCTTTACCGCTGCGACAATCCATGCTTACGGACTTCTCCTCGTTTCGCTGCTGCTGGGGACCTGGATCGGCGGAAAAATTTTCCGCCGCCTTAACCCCAAGCGTTTGCGGCTGATTGTCTACGGCTATCTGATCATCTCCGGAATTCTGATGTTCTCCAAGTGAGAAAAGGAATCATTCTCCGCCTGAAAGACTCTCCACGCCGCGTTCTCAGCCGGTTGTTCCACGTGGAACGTTGGATTTTACAGATCAAGGTCCGCTGACCGACGGTCAGCGGACCTTGATCTGTATTTATCCGGCGGAAGCTCCCCCCGTTTCATACTCTTTCCTGACAAAAAGCACTAACGTAGTTTGCAGAGCGCTGCGAGGGAATTCAGCCGCACGGAACTGCCTCACCCGCTGCGCGGCTCGCTTTGCGAGTTTTCCTCCCAGCGCCCCTGCGTTCGGCATTTCAATTGAGGAATAGTATCAAAACAGCCTGAAGTACGCGGCCGCGGCACAGCACACGCTGAAGCACAGCGCCGAAAGCAGCAGCTGGTTATAGAGCTTGCTGCGGTCGACGCCTTCGGGCGCGCCGGCAACGCAGAGGGCGCCGACCGTGGACAGGGGACTGATAACGACGCCGTTGGTGCCGACAATCACGGCGGTGATCAGCTCGAGAGCCGTTCCCATTTCGGGCTGTTTTGAGACTTCCGCAGCCATGGGGATCAAAGTCGGCATGACGACGCCGGTGCCGCTGGAAACGGCGCCCATCACGCCGCCCAAAGCGACGAAAGCGGGACGGACCGTGTCGGCGTTCATGGTACTTTTCAAAAGCTCTTCGAGATACCTGAAGCCGCCGGCGGCAACGACAACTTTCAGCAGCACCGACATGCCGCAGATCAGGATCAGCGTGCCCCACGGCGTGGCCGCGAGAGCTTTTTTCTGATCGGCCGCGCCGAGCACAATCAGCATGCCGGCGCAGGCAAAGGCCAGCAGCCCAAGATCCTGCTTGAAAGCGATTACGCCGATCAGCAGCACGGCGACGGCAGCAATCGTCAGCGCCTGATTCCTGTTGAAAGGCGTCAGGCCGGAAGCGGCCCCGTCTTTTCTGGCGGGAAGCGACAAACCGCCCATCAGAATGTATGCCGCCAGCGAAAAGAGCGTCATGGCGACGGCATAGGGAGCCCACAGGGCAGCGTAGCTGTAACCGGGAATGTTCTGGGCCATGGCAAGACGGTTGGCGACAAGCCCGTTAATAGCTACCGGCGACAGACCGCCGACCATGATGCCGCCCATCGTGACCAGCGACATCATCAGCACGGGAATCTTGTTTTCCACGGCGATATACAGCGCGATGGGAGCGATGACGGCAATCACCAGTCCCCCCGCGCCGATGCCGGAAATCACGGCGCCGCCGACAAAGAACGCCACAGGCAGCATGCGGGCGCTGCCATGGGCGAAAACGGCGATGTTCTTAGCCATGACCTCAATCGTGCCGTTCACGCCGGCAATGGCAAAAAGAAACGTCGTGGACAAGGCAATGAAGAATACGCCCATGGGCCAGCCCTGCATATAGATAACGCTGGCCTTCATGTGCAGTCCAAAAACTCCGAGCACGTAGGCAGCGACCAGGGCGATAATGCCGCAGTTCTTCCCGGTCACCGCGCCGAGCGCGATGACGCCTGCGAAAACAACCAGCGAAACAGCCGCCATGTTCATGATAAAACCTTCCCCTCTGTTAACCGATGTAAGAAGCGATCAAATCGCCCATTTCAACCGTGCTGACCCTTTTGCAGCCGCCGCTCATAATGTCGTCGGTACGATAGCCTTCGTCAAGCGCTCTATTCACCGCGGCGTCAACCGCGGCGCTTTCCTCGAACATGCCGAAGGAGTATTTCATCATCATCGAACCGGAGAGAATCGCGCCGATGGGGTTGACGACGTTTTTGCCGGCGATGTCAGGCGCCGAACCGTGGATCGGCTCATAAAGGCCGCAGCTCGTCTCGCCAAGGCTGGACGATGGGATCAGGCCGATGGAACCAGTTATCATGCTGGCCTCATCGGAAAGGATATCGCCGAACATGTTCTCCGTCACGAGCACATCGAACTGCGAAGGCCGGCGCACAATTTGCATAGCCGCGTTGTCAACCAGCATGTCTTGGATCTGCACATCGGGATACTCCGCTGCCATGCGGTGAAATACTTTCGTCCACAGACACGAACAGTCAAGCACATTGGATTTATCCACGGAAACCAAGCTGTGACGGCGCTTACGCGCCGTCTCGAAGGCCACTCGCAGAATCCTCTCGATCTCGGGCTCGCTATAGCTCATCGTGTCGGTCGCTTTTTCTACGCCGTTTTCGATCACTGTTTCGTGCGCTCCGAAGTAAATGCCCCCCACCAGTTCCCTCACGATCACAAAGTCGATTCCTTCCGCCACAATCTCAGGCTTCAGCGGCGAAGCGGCGGCCAGCTGAGGAAAAACGCGGGCCGGACGAAGATTGGAGAAAAGCCCCATCCCCGCCCTGAGACGCAGCAGCCCTTTTTCGGGACGATTGTCCCTGTCCGCACAGTTCCACTTGGGGCCGCCCACGGCCCCAAGCAGCACACTGTCCGAGGCCAGACACCGATCCAGCGTCCGCCGGGGCAGGCAGCTGCCCGTCGCATCGATGGCCGCGCCGCCCATCAGCACGTTCGCGAAGCTGAATTCGTGTCCGAAAACTTCGGCCGTTCGCTTCATCACCTTGACCGCCTCACGGACCACCTCCGGACCGGCATAATCCCCTTCAATGACCGCAATATCCTTCCTCATTCTCGCAACCTCCTTGAATTCGACAAAAAAGAACCGGAAAATCCCGTTGCGGGATCTCCGGTCCTTGTCTTTTGCTTTTTCGCGCTCGCAGCTCAAACGCAGCCGCCGTTCAGACACGCAAAAATTCAGACTCCGGAAGAGATCCGCAGCCCGTCCATAGCGACAGCTCAAAAACGCAAACCATAAGCAAATCACGCATGAGGACTTCCCCTTCCAAAGATCTGACGTACAATGGGACAAATTCTATCAAAAATAAATCTTCTGTCAAGTCTGACTTGCGCATTCTATTCTTTCTGCCATGATCCGTTATGCATCATAATCTCTGCCCGCATGAGCATAAAAATACCCTCCTTACCGAGTCTTCAGTAAAGAGGGTACATATCAGATGCCCAAGGGAGATTTTCTGCGGAAAAGTTTTCCTCAGCCGCAGCGCGTCAGCCGCATCACGGCACTGCCCGACTCGCAGCAGCCGCCAATCAAGCACTCCACGCTTTTCAGGCCGCGGAGCGGTCAGCAGGCCAGGCACTTGAACTCAGGCATGTTGAGAATGTCCCGCGCAGTTACAGCCATTTTTCCCTTCCACGTGACTGCCGCTTCTGCCTGCGGGCTTTGCCGCGGCGGTACTGAGCCATACTCCGGCGACGATCACCAGCCCGCCGAAGATCTGCCGCACGGAGACCGTTTCATGAAGCACCAGACGGGAGCAGACGATGCCCACCACCGGCATCAGATTCAGCAGCGTCGTCGCCGTGGACGCCGCGATTCCTGTCAGCGCATAATTATAGAACAGAAAAGACAGCAGCGAGCAGCACACCCCAAGAAAGAGGATCGCCGCTCCCGAGACAGCCGTCGGCATGATCCAGGGACGCCCCTCAAACATGACGAACGGCACGAAAAAGAGCGCGCCGAAGAGCATCTGATAGCCCGTCAGCATCGATGCAGAATGGGGATAGCGGGCCGTCATCTTCTGGATTATCAAGCTGTAGCCCCCCCAGGAGACGCCCGTGGCGATCAAAAGCAGATTGCCCAGCGTCTCACGCGGCCCCCGCGATGCAGCAGTCCCAGTCAGCAGCGCCACTCCCACGATCGCGACGATGATTCCGAGCACTTGGCGCAGCGGCGGTATTCTTCGGCACGCAACGCACTCCATCAGCATTGTGATTGCCGGATAGGAGGCAACGATCAGCACCGCGTGCGACGACGAAGTCATGTCGAGCCCCAGATTCTGAAAGGCAAAATAAAGCGTCACACCGAAAAGCCCGCTCAAAGCGATCATCGGGAGGTCTTTCCTGGCCGGCCGTTCATGGCTGCCCGTCACAGCCCGATACCCGGCAAAAAGCAGCGCTGCCAGCGCGGCACGAACCAGGCCCAGCTGCAGCGGAGCGATAGTCTGGTAGGCAATCGCCGTGACGATATAGGAGGTTCCCCAAAAGACGACAGCCGCCAAGATCGCAAAATAGTGTCTGGCCATGTTTGCAACTCCGTTTCTTCCGTAAAAGATTTGCGCCTCTGCGTGAAGGCGTTTAATCATACCACATTTACCGCTCGTCAACTCCTCCATTCGGCAGCTCCGTCCGCTTCCGATGGATAAGTTCTCCTCAAAGAAGGAAACACCTGCATAGTTTTGCGATTCAAGAGATTAACCTTATCTGATCTATTTTACCCATCCCCTGAGAAAGCGAACATTCTGCTTCCTCTTGCCGTCCGTTTTCTTTCGTGGAAAGGAACGGACGGCTGTGTTACAATACCTGTACACACTTGACAAAGAAGCCTCCGCAGTTTTTTCGCCGCCCGGGGGCTTATCTTTTCAGATAGAAAAAGGAGTTTCATAAAAAATGCCATCTCCCGTCACGAAACGACAGGAACCGGCGCTGAGCTGGCACGCCGGAGTGCCGGTCGGATCCAATCCGCTGATTCTGCTCGATTTCGCTTCGATTTTTGTGATCGCTTTTCTGCTCGCCTGGCTGGTCCTGCTGGCGGCACAGTTCTATTTCGACGGCTTCGTCACGGCCGCTCACGTGCGAGGCGGAGCAACCGTCGCCTTCGACTTCTGCATCCTGCTTCTGCTCTTCTACGCGGTCGTCTGTTTTCTCGTCATGCGCAACCGCTACGCCGCGTTTTACCGCTTCGACCGCACGGGCGCGCACTGCGACAACGTCAAGTGCTATCCCAAAGCGCTGTCGCGCAAAGCGCTGCACTGCCTCTGCTACCCGATCGAGCCTCCGCCGTTTTCCGCGCGCGGCGTCGAAAAACACGTCAGCTGGGGCGACGTCACGCGCCTCGTCGAGCTGCGTTCCCTGCGCGTCCTCCTGCTCAAGGGAAAACGCGGCACGTTGATGCGCATCTATTGTCCCGATCGGGAAAGCTACGCCGCCGCGCTCCGCTTCATCGAAGCGAAGATCGCCGCCGAACAAACGCCGCCCAACGGCCAGTGAAACCGGCGGGGCTGCCCCGGTGCCCGGGCGTCCGCTGAAAAAGCGTGCTCCGTAAAGAGCGTATAAACGTCTTATTGTTCCCACGACGCGGCGCAGCCCGCCAGCGACAAAAAGTGCGGATGGCTGGATCTTGCTCCAGTCATCTGCACTTTTTGTTCACGCGCTTATTCCGCGGCGAGGACGTGGACGGCGTTGCCGCTGGGGACCAGGACCGACAAGCCGCCCGTTCCCGACTGTTCCTGCAGCCACGTCTCGGCCGACTGCATGTCGCGAAAAACCTGCCCGGGGAAAGGCACGTTCTCGCGCGAGGTCACCAAAGCCGCGGGACGCCCCTGCATCTCCAGCACGGTGCGCAGGGCAATATAGCCGGGGATCGTGAACGCCGTTTCCATATGGCGCACAAAGGCCGGTGCGTCGCGCAGCGAACTGTGCAGCGACGCTTCGAAATCGCCGGGGCCGAGACTGTCTTCCAGATCGGCCACCAGCACGATCGGCGCCCCGGGCTCCAGAGCCGTCAGCGGCGAAAACAGAGCCTTGGTAGCCTGATAGAGATCAAGGTCCAGCGGAAAGCCTCCGCAGGAAGAGACGGCGCGAGCTGCCCGGCGCGGGATCCACAGCGAAGCGAAAGAACGGCTCGTTTCGCAGCCCGTCTCCCACGCCTGCCAGATGTCCCCAGCCACCCAAGCCGCCGGCTCGCCCACGCTGTCGGCAATCGTGTTGAGGATAAAACATTTTTTGCCGCGCAGTGCCAGATCGGCGTAAGCGTGCTGATCCTGCGCCATCGGGTTGTGCTCCAGCAGACCGCTGTCGGTGGCGGGATTCAGTCCGCCGTCTTTGAGACAGTGGTTGTGATTTTTGACGATCGAAAGGCGTCCGGAAACGCCGGGCATGACCATCTTGCGCCCCCCCGAAAAGCCGGCCATGTCGTGGAACGTAATGCCGCCCACCAGCACCGCCAGATCGGCGGCAGCGAAGGCAGGATTGAGCGTGACCGGCGTGCCCAGCGGCGTGCCCAGCCCCGTGTCCACGACGTCTTCGCAGTTGTGGCTGAGCCAGCGGTCGCCGGGCATCATCGCGCTGCCGAAGACCAGATCCTTATCCCGCTCTTCCACGGCGCGGTGCTGCCCTGTGGCGACGATCCACGTCACTTCGGCCGAATTGTTGACGGCGAGGCGCTTTCTTACCGCCGCGTTCATCTCAGGAGCGCGGCACCAGCCGCGCGTGACGTCGGGCACGACAACGGCGATGCGGCGGGCGCTTTTCGCCAGCTCTTCCAGCGGGAGAGCCCCGATAGGGCGGTCAAGCGCCTCCTCGATGGAGCACGACGCGCCGCACAGGCCGCGGCTGCGCGGCTGCGGAACAATATAGTCATACGGACTCTGCCAGCGCTGCACGCCGCGGCCCATTTTCACCTCGTAAGTTTTCATAACGGACTCCTTGCCACAGAAGATTTTGTTTTATTATAGCCTCATTTGAGCTAAAAGATCAATTGCAACTTAAAAAATAAATTCTTGTACATAAATTTGCCGCCGGCAGCCTCGCTGATCCAGCGGCGCGTTTTGATTTCCGCCGGCGCCGTACTATAATGTGCGCATCAACTTTTTTCAGGAGGACTCCATGGAATACCGCATCACCCGCGCTGTCAAAAACCAGGCCCGCGTCAGCTACGCGCTCGGAGCGGAGACGCCGCCCTGCGAGGCGGACTGCGGCGAGGGCGTTAACGTCGAACTGGCTTCGCGGGCGGCACGCCGGGCCTTTGCGTCGTTCGGCTTCGACATGTGCGCCCAGTATCCGCACAGCAACGAACTGAAAGAAGCAATTGCCGCCTATTGGAAGGGTTACGCCGCACTGGAAAACGAAAACATCGTTCTCACCGAAGGTTCCGTCAGCGGACTGTATCTCGTCAACCGGCTGTTTCTGGAACCGGGCGACCGCGTGCTGGGCGGCGCCTCGCTGTTTTTCGAGTACGGCACCGACGTGCGTCTGCACAACTGTTTTTTTGAGACTGTGCCGCTGAAAGCAGAAGAAAATTACCGCTTCAGCGCCGATCGTTTTGCGGCGGCACTGTCGCCGCGCTTCAAGCTGGCGGCATTCGACAACCCCAACAATCCGACGGGACAGGCAGTCCCGCCTGACGCGCTCGAGAAGATCCTCGCCGCGGCGCGGGAGGCGAACGTCTGCGTGCTCGTCGACGAAGCTTACGGCGATTACGTGCCGCGCGGGCGTTCCACTGTGAGTCTGTTCAACGCGTACGACAACCTGATCATCGCCCGCTCCTTCTCCAAGGGATTCGGGCTGGCAGGGCTGCGCGCCGGCTACCTGCTCCTGCCTCCCGAGCTGGCCGCGGCGGCGAACACCCTTTCCAATCCCTATGCCGTGTCGTCGCTCTCGCGCCGCGTGGCCGCAGCAGCATTGAGCGAACCGGAGTTCCTGGACGAACTGCGCGCCCGCACCGCCGCCGCCAAAAGGCGTTTGATGTGCCCCTGGCGGCGCCTCTCCTTTGCGCACACGGACGACAGCGTGGCGATCTGCATGGCCGTTCACGCCGACTCGGACGTCGATCTGACGCGTGAGCTCGCCCGCCGCGGAGTGCGCGCCATCTCCTGCGAAGGCTTTGCAGGGCGCAGCGCAGCGCGTCTGCGCGTGCCCATCGGGTCTCGCCTCGAAAAAGTTCTGGCGGCCATGGAGCAGATCGACGCGGAGCGATAGAATGAAGGACCTGCCGTGGCCTCTGTTTTTGCGCGGCGAACGGCGGCAATCTTGCCAGCGGAGAATAAAACTGTTATGCTTTTCGTAATCGAAAGGCGGGGCGGCGTTTTGCCGTTAAGGGGAAGCGCCGGCCTTCATGAAAGGGAAAAGGGAAAGAAAATGGAAAACAACGAACTGAACGTGACGAACGCGCCCGAAACCGCGGCGAAGCGCAGCGCTTTCGAGATGACGCTGCCCGACTGGGAGCGATTCGTGCAGGAAGAATTGAACATGCCGCGCTACACGGCCGATCAGCTGTGTCAGTGGCTCTACAAGAAGAAAGTCTTCAGCTTCGACGCCATGACCAATCTCTCCAAAGCGCTGCGCGAGCGCCTGCCCGAGCTGCTGGAGATCCGGCTGCCGAAACTGGCCAAGCGCCAGACAGCCTCCGACGGCACGCGCAAGTATCTGTGGCGCCTCGACGACGGCGAGTACATTGAGTCGGTACTGATGGACCACGGTAACCACTACACGGCCTGCATCTCTTCGCAGGTCGGCTGTCCGCTGCACTGCGAGTTCTGCGCCACAGGACAGCAGGGATTCAAGCGCAATCTCTCCGCCGGCGAGATCGTCTCGCATTTCGCGGCCATGGAGTCCGACGTTGGACACGACATCAACAACGTCGTCTTCATGGGCATGGGCGAACCGCTGCTCAATTACGAGAACGTCATCAAAGCCGTGCGCATGTTCCTCGAGCCGAAGATGCGGGGCTTGAGCGTGCGGCACGTTACCATCTCCACGTCGGGCATCCCCGAGGGCATCCGCCGCCTTGCCGACGAAGGGCTGGACATCTATCTGTGCCTGTCGCTGCACGCGCCCAACAACGAACTGAGATCGCGCATTATGCCAGTGAACGACCGCTTTCCGCTCGGCGCCGTGTTCAATGCGCTCGAATACTGGCAGAAGAAGACCGGGGTGCGTCTTACCATCGAGTACGTCATGCTCAAGAACGTCAACGACACGCCTGACTGCGCCTATGAACTGGCGACGCTGTTCTCGAACCTGCAGGTTTACGTAAACCTGATCCCCTACAACCCTGTGGCCGGCACGCGCTTTGCCCGTCCCTCGGCCAGCCGCATCACGCCGTTTATGAAGATCCTCAAGGAACTGAACGTGGAGTGCGAGGTGCGCAAGGAACATGGCGCCGACATCGACGCCGCCTGCGGACAGCTGCGCGGCAAGACGGTCAGTTAAATGAAGCCCAATCCTCTCGGCCCGTCGGCAAAAGTCATGGCGTTCACGGCTGCGCTGGCGCTCATCGTCTGCACCGTCGTGCTCTGGGGCGTTGTCGCCCGCAGCGGCAAAGTGACGCGGGAGGCCGCCGAACTGGCGGCGCAGATGCGCATGATGGCCCCTGAACCACGGTGGAATGACCGCCTGAGCCGCACAGCACTGGAGAAGTCTCTGCGCGCAGCCCGTCCCGATTTGCCCGAAAACGCCCAGCTGTGCTTCGTCGCGCCATGCTGGGCCGTCGTGCACCTCGCCGATTCCTCGCTGCTGCTGCGCTGGCAGCCCGAAGCATCGGATTTCAGCTGGATCGAATTAGACCGTATAAAGCGCTGAGCGCGCCAAAGAATACCCGCAAGTTGAGTGCAGCTTGTTTTGCAAATTTTTCTCGAGATGCTCGAGTCCAATCTTACATTAGTGAAGAAATAACATAACATTATCGCCAAGCAGCGAACGCCAGTTGAGCCTTGACGTGTTATTTCAAAAAACGATAACTGGAAAAAGGATTACCGCACATTTCTGGAGACAGTGAAATGACTATACCTCTTTATTATCAAATCTATCGCAATTTACAGTACAAAATCTGCGAAGGATTCTATAAACCGGGAGAAATGCTGCCGACGGAAGCCGATCTTGAGAAAATTTACGGCACGAGCCGCGCTCCGGTTCGACAGGCACTGGGAGCGCTTGAAAATGAGGGACTTGTTCTCCGCCTCCAAGGCAAGGGGACTTTCGTCACCAAGCAGGTGCACTCGCACCCCTGGTTTACCGCCACAGGCTTCGTAAATGTGTATGAACAGTATTGGGATCAGCTTTCAACTCATACGTTGGAGATCTCCCTGAAAATTCCGCACGAGCCGGACATCAAAGATTTCCTGAGCCTGGATAAAAATGAGCAAACAACTTATTTGATCCGTGGCCAATGTATCGAAGAAACCCCTGTGTTCGTCTTTGAACATTATCTTCCGCCTCGTTTTGACATCTCTATTTTCAAGGCGGCAGGAGACTTTATCTCCATGAAAGAGATGCTGACTTCTAAATTCAACGCCACGATCTGCCGAGTTCACGAAAAACTTGCCGTTCGCATCCCCCCTAAAAAGATTACGGATTATCTGCAGGTCGATGAACATACCCCGCTTCTGAGAGTTCGTCGCTTTTTCTCTGATAACCAGGGGAAAGCCGTGTGGGTAAGCAATCAATACGTTTTTACTGAAAAATGGGAATACGAGATGGATTCTACGCTGAATTATTAACGATCGGGATCCGGGCATTCCACCACGCCTAAAAAACTGCCGGGACGGCGCAAACAGTCACGTTTGCGCCGTCCCGGCAGTTTTTATAAGGTTTCATTAAAAATCAGCCATCCGAATCGAAAAACTCCACTATGCTGCCTCAATACATGACCGGAATATCGCAAGAAACATAGCGGACATGCAAAGATGGGGACGGGCACAATCAAATCCGCTGATTTGTTCGAAAAACAGCGCACAGACGGCAAAGGCGACGATAACGTCCAGGCCGAACGCGGCGGCCCGATTTTTCAGGAAGCGTCCGCAAATGCCTTTCAGCTGTCCGCGGCCCTGACGGAAATTCTTCCGAGTCCATGCAGGCGCCTACTTCCTAACTGTGTCGTACACGTCGGCACGGCGATTTTTCAACGACGGCAGATGAGCGCGCACCTTATCAAGATACTCAAGGTCAATCTCGCCGACGGCAATGCCGGCTCCTTCGGACGCGCGGGCAACAACCGTCCCCCATGGGTCAATGATCATGCTGTTGCCAAAGGAAACGGACGTTCCATGTTTTTTGCCGTACTGCCCGGCCGCCACTACGTAGCAGGTGTTCTCGATAGCGCGGGCGCGCAGGATCGGTTCCCAGTGATCCTTTCCCGTCGCCATGCGGAAGTTGGCCGGCGCGAACAGAATCTGAGCGCCGTGCAGAGCCAAATAGCGGTACAGCTCGGGAAAACGGATATCATAGCAGATCGACAGCCCGAGACAGCCCATTTCCGTGTCCGCCGTCACCATCTCCCGGCCGGGCTTGATGCGGGCCGACTCCTCAACTACGCTGCCATCGGGAAGAGTGATGTCGAACGTGTGAAGCTTACGGTATTTGGCAGCCATTTCGCCTCGGGGATTTAATACCGCCGTCGTGTTGAACTTGCGGTCGCCCTCCGGATTCACTTCAGCAATGCTGCCGCAGTGGATCCAGAGATTATGCTGGCGGGCTTTTTCGGCCATCAAGGAAATCGTCCGTCCTTCGGGAACAAGTTCGGGCGCTTCCTGCCCCTCGTCGATCACATTAAAAACTTCCGGGAAAGAGACGAACTTCGCTCCTTTGGACGCCGCCTCGTCGATAAAGTCACAGGCAGCCTTCAGGTTAGCGTCCTTATTGTCGCGCGTATCCATTTGAATCACGGCCATCAGGTATTTTCTCATCTGTTTATCTCCTTTGCGCTGCTTTAATTTCACCGTTTGAGGACTTCGAGCACACGGTTCACTGTGCTGCTGACAATCCGCCGCCTTTCTCCGCGCTGCCCGGCACGGGCAGGACGGCCGTCATACTTGAGAATGCCTCTGCAGATGAGTCGGGGCTCCTCCGCCAGGCGCTCAGACAGCATTTCACGTTCCCGGCACGGCGCAGGTGCGCGGCGATTCGGACGAACCGTAACAGCACCGCCTCCCGGTGCAAAACGACTTTCCGAATAACTCACGGGAACTGAAGGGGCGACGGGCCAGCCAGCCTTTTCGGAAATACGGCTGGCGCTCTCTTCGGCCACCAGCGTATCGGCACCGACGGGGAGATGAGGCCCCCAGACCTCGAACGCGCCAAATGGGGAAATTATCGCGTGAATTTCGGCAGTCTCGCCGCAATAATCAATAAAGGTCATCACCTTCATCAACAATAGCAGGCTGACTCCGTGCCGCTTTGCAGCAACTCTGAACTTGAGCATGGAGTTCTAGAGCCGCTTCAGGCACGGTACCGCGTGCGTAAAACGGCACGTCCCTTCTGCTCTTTTTTATAGAGAGCCTGATCCAACTGCACAGAGATTTATTATCCGTTTCGATTTCCCCTGTACCTTCAACTATGGCCCGTTCGCTGCCGAGACACTCCGAATGAAACTATTTCTTAACAGAACATATTATCATAATTTTCGAGGCACTGCGAGTAAGCTCCGCCGCGCAAAACGATCTCGACCGCTGCGCGGCCTGTGCAGTCCGCTTTGTGAATCTTCCCCGCGGCGTCTTTGAACTTGGAACTTTAATCGAGAAGTAATATAATCTCAGCCTTTTCTCTTACGGATATTCTTTGTTTGCCTCCTATAACAATGCTCCCTCTATCAGGAGGCAGCATTTTCTCCTTTCACTGCCTCTCATAGAGGGAGCATATCGACTGAAAACTCAATTTTCATAGGCAGTGCTCGCAACCGGCACGCTTCTCTTGCAGCATGCCCCGGAAATATCAGAACTCCGTCAGCACCAGCGAGCCGTCCTCGCCGCTCACGTTAACGGCAAACTTCCGGGTCACGCCGTCTTCGTCCACGTAGGAAAGCCCGTTGTTGGGCAGACTGCCGAAAAACGTCGTCACAACCGCCAGCGGACGGTCCGGCGTGAGCTGGTCAAGCCGATACAATTCCTTGACCGCGAACGTGATTTTTCCGTTTTCGTCCATGTTCTCAAACGCCAACGCCAGCACCTTAAAGTCTTTTACGGCGCGATCGCTCGAAAAGAGGATTTTGGCCTGCGGTTCCGCGTGACTTGCGACAAACTCGCCGCAGACGGAGACACCGGGCGGAACGTCTTTCGCCCACTGAGCGCACACGGACGGTCCGGCACCGTCCGCTGCCGGGACGTGCGCCCTCTCCGAATTGTACTCTGGAAGCGAACCTGGCTCCTGCGAAGCCGCGTTCGCCGTCGCTGTCAGCATAACACAGAGAGCCAACACTCCCCAGAACCATAGCAACGTACGCTTCATGTCTTTCTCCTCCTGTTTTCTCAAATATCATGCTTCAGCTGCCGTGCGATTTCGGCAGCTGAGTTCAAGTACATTATAACACGGCGCACGCTTCCTCCGGGGATTCGCTGCCCGGGGCCTTATGCGGGGCGGCTTTCCCTTCGCCGCCCCGCTCCGACCGCTAAGAATATCAACCGTAATCCCGCAAACGATCAGGATTTTCGTTTTGCTTTCTTCCTCGCGTCTTTCTTCACGCCGCAAAAAGGTGCGTGAAGCGCGTCGGCGTTTCGACGTGCTGACAAGGGACTTTTTATATAAACCCTTTGCGCCATCTTTCACATTATTCTATTTTCAAGTATAATTTACATATTTCTTGCTCCAACGCTCTTTCGTTTTTCATAAAAAATGCTATTATGAAAAACGATTTCATTCGCGTATACAAAATACGCGAAATCCGACAGATTCATCTTCTGTCGGAAAAATCAATAAGGAGGGAAGATCTATGGAATTTCCTACTTTTTGGGGCGGGGTGCATCCGCCTCAAAACAAGGAGCTGACGCGGAATCGGCAGATCGAATCGTATCTGCCCGCGGGCGAGCTGGTGTTTCCAATGTCGCAGCACATCGGCGCGCCGAACACTCCCGTCGTCGCCAAGGGGGATAAAATCAAAGTGGGCACGCTGCTGGGCAGCTCAGAAGCCTTCGTTTCCGCCCCGGTACTTTCCAGTGTTTCCGGCACGGTAAAGGATGTGGCGCCTCGTCAGACTGTGCCCGGCACGTTCGATACCTGCGTGGTGGTGGAAAACGACGGACTGTACGAGAAAGAAGAGCGCTGGATTCCTCTGTCCGACTACGAAAGCTGCGATCCCAAAGAATATCTGAAGCGCATCCGCGAGGCAGGCATTGTCGGCTTCGGCGGCGCCACGTTCCCAGCGGCCGTCAAGTTCGCGCCGCCGCCGCAGGACAAAATAAAGTGGTTCATCGTCAACGGCGCCGAGTGCGAGCCGTATCTCAACTGCGACTTCCGACTGATGATGGAACTGACCGACGAGATCGTGAAAGGCACGGCACTGCTGCTGCGCCTCTTCCCCGAAGCCGAGGGCGTGATCGCCGTGGAGAACAACAAGCCCGAAGCAATCGCGGCGCTGTCGGAGTCGATCGCGCGCCTGGGAACAAAGAACATGCGCGTGCAGCCGCTCACCGTCAAGTATCCGCAGGGTTCGGAAAAAATGCTGATCGAAGCGCTGACGGGGCAGGAGTACGTGGTCACAGCGCTGCCGGCCGATGTGGGCTGCATCATCGCCAACGTGCGCACCGTGCAGCAGTGCTGGCGCGCCATCGCCCTCGGCGAACCGTCGACGACCCGCGTCGTCACCGTTACCGGCGACGCAATCGCAGATCCCAAGAACGTACAGATCCCGCTGGGCACGTCCATTCGGGAGCTTGTGGATTTCTGCGGCGGCTTCAGGGAAGCGCCCGCCAAAGTATTGGCCGGCGGACCAATGATGGGCATGTCGATGCGCTCGCTCGACGTTCCCGCCGTCAAGGGCACTTCCGGCGTTCTGGCGCTGACGGCACGATCGGCGATGCTCAAACGCGCTTCGGCCTGTCTGCACTGCGGCCGCTGCGTTGACGCCTGCCCGATGGGGCTGGTGCCCAGCGCGCTGGATTCGCTGGTGCTCGGCAAAGAATACGAGCGCTTCGAAACCGAAGGCGGCATGAACTGCATCGAATGCGGCAGCTGCACGTACGTGTGCCCGGCCTGCCGCCCGCTGACGCAGAGCTGCCGCGACGGCAAGTCCTTCGTGATGACGCAGCGCAAAAAGAGAAAGGCGGCGGGGAAATAATGGATTATAAACTGGTCGTTTCAAGTTCTCCCCACGCCCACGCCGGTCTGACGACGCCGAAGATCATGGCCTGGGTGCTGGCGGCGCTGGTGCCCTCCGGCGTCATGGGGGTCGTCCGCTACGGCGCACGCGCCGCGGCGGTGATGGCGGTATGCGTGCTTGCCTGCATCTTCTTCGAATATCTCTGGCAGAAGTGCACAGGCCGGACCGTCACGGTGAGCGACGGCTCGGCGGCCGTCACAGGCCTGCTGCTGGCCTACAACCTGCCGCCCACGATTCCTTACTGGATGGCAGTCGGCGGCTCGCTGTTCGCCATCGTCGTCGTCAAACAGTTTTACGGCGGGCTCGGCTGCAACATCGTCAATCCGGCGTTGGCGGCGCGCGCCATGATGCTGGCCAGCTGGCCGGTACCGATGACGACATGGACGCTGGACGGAGTTTCTGCCGCCACGCCGCTGGCGCTGATGAAATCCGGCGACGTGAGCGCCCTGCCTTCGTACCTCGACCTGTTCCTCGGCAGAACGGGAGGCTGCATCGGCGAGAGCTGCACGCTGGCGCTGCTGATCGGTTTCGCCGTGCTGCTGTGGAAGGATATTATCAAATGGCAGACGCCGGTGGTGTACGTCGCCGTCGTCGCCGCGCTGTGCACAGTTTTCGGCCGTCCGTCGGCGCCGCTGGCGGAGATTTTGTCCGGCGGGCTGTTCTTCGGCGCCATTTTCATGGTCACCGACTACACCACGTCGCCGATCACGCTCAAAGGGCAGATCGTCTTCGCCGCCGGCTGCGGCCTGCTCACAGCGGTAATCCGTACGTGGGGAGGTTACCCCGAGGGCGTCTCCTATTCGATCCTGATCATGAACTTGCTGGTGCCGCTGATCGACCGCGCCATGAAGCCGCGCATTTTCGGAGAGGTGAAGAGCCATGCCAAAACTCGTTAAGCTCGGTTCGATTCTTTTCGCGATCACGGCCGTCACGGGACTCGTCCTCGGCGTCGTACAAAAGGTCACGCTGGAACCGATTCTGGCTCAGCGGGCCCAACAAAAAAACGAGGCGCTCGCCGCTACGCTGCCCGGAGCGAAAGATTTCGCTCCCGTAGCGCTCGAAGCCGACGCCGGCGTTATCAGCGAGCTCTTTGCCGGTTCTGACGGCAGCGCAACGATCGGCTATAACTTCACGCTCACGCCCAAGGGCTTCGGCGGCCTGCTGACGCTGGTCTGCGGCATCGACACCAAAGGACGCGTCACGGACATCGCCATTCTCGAGTCCAACGAGACGCCCGGCCTCGGGGCCCGCGCTTCCGAGTCCGCGTTCGCCGGGCAGTTCCACGGGCGGCTGGCCGACGGCGACCTGCAGGTTACCAAGACGCCGCCCGAGAACGGCGGGCAGATTCAGGCCATTTCCGGTGCCACGATCACATCGCGCGCCGTCACCGACGCCGTCAACGCGGCGCGCGCTTACTGGAAAAACCATTTGAAAGAGGAGGCAAAGTAAATGGGCAATCCTCTCAAAACCATCGTCAACGGCCTTTTGGCCGAAAACCCGATCTTCGTCCTCGTGCTCGGCATGTGCCCGACCATCGCGGTCACTTCCAGCGCCATGAACGGCCTCAGCATGGGGCTGGCCGCCACGGCCGTGCTGATCGGCTCCAACGCAGCGATCTCAGCGCTGCGGCGCGTCATCCCCGACGAGATCCGCATCCCGTCGTTCATCGTCGTCATTGCCGGATTCGTCACCGTGCTGCAGCTGATCATTGCCGCCTATTTCCCGACGCTGGACAAGGCGCTGGGCATCTTCATCCCGCTGATCGTCGTCAACTGCATCATTCTCGCGCGCGCCGAAGCGTTCGCCTCCAAAAACGGCGTCTTCGCCTCGGCCTGCGACGGTCTGGGCATGGGGCTCGGCTTCACGCTGGCTCTGATCCTCATCGGCGCCATCCGTGAACTGATCGGCGCCGGTGCGGTCTTTGGCGTCCAAGTTTTCGCGCCTGATTTCTATCAGCCCGCGCTGCTGGCCATCCTCGCCCCCGGCGGCTTCATCACGCTGGGCGTGCTCATGGCCGTCATGCATCAGCTCAAGATCCGCAAGGAGCTGAAAAGCCGCGCGCCTCTGGCCGAATCGACTTACGACGGCTGGGCCGAGCTCGGCTCGTGCAGCGGCTGCGCGCTGGCGGGCGCGTGCCGCAAAACGGAGTGCGCCGTAAAAAAGGACGGTGAGGGCAAATGAATCTGCTGGGTCTGCTGATCAGCTCCATCTTTGTCAACAACATCGTTTTCATGCGCTTCCTCGGCTGCTGTCCGTTCCTCGGAGTTTCCGGCAAATTGGAGACGGCCAAGGGCATGGGGCTGGCCGTGGTGTTCGTCATCACCTTCTCGTCGGTGATGACCTGGCTGGCCTACAACTTCCTGCTCGCGCCGCTCGGTCTCGACTATCTCTACACGCTGGCCTTCATTCTCATCATCGCCGCGCTCGTGCAGTTCGTCGAGATCGTCATGAAGAAGATGATGCCGGCACTGTACAAGTCACTGGGCATCTTCCTGCCGCTGATCACCACCAACTGCGCCGTGCTCGGAGTGGCCGTGATCAATATGAACGAGAAGTATGACCTGCTCACCGCCGTCGTCAACGCCTTCGGCACCGCCGTCGGCTACATGTTGGCAATCGTGATGATGGCCGGCATCCGCGAGAAGATCGAGCTGAACGCGAGCATGCCCCGCTGCATGCGCGGCCTGCCCATCGCTCTCATCACCGCCGGGCTGATGTCCATCGCCTTCATGGGCTTCAGCGGTCTGGTCAAGTAGGTGACGGTCATGACTGCCATCATTTATCCCATGTTCGTTATGGGCGGCCTGGGCGCTGTCTTCGGCTGCCTGCTCGCCTTCGCTTCCAAAAAGTTCGACGTCGCCGTCGATCCGCGCCAAATCAAGATCCGTGCCGCGCTCCCCGGGGCTAACTGCGGCGGCTGCGGCTACCCAGGCTGCGACGGCTACGCCGAAGGCTGCGTTCTCGGTGCCTGCGCGCTGAACAAGTGCGTTGTCGGCGGCGCCCCCGTGGCGGAAAAAATCGCCGAGATCATGGGCGTCGCCGCCGACGATGCCGATCCCGAAGTCGCCTTCGTGCGCTGCCAGGGAACGTTCGACAAGACAAACAAAGACTGCGTTTACCTGGGCATTGGCGACTGTCAGAGCGCTTCCGTCGTGCCGGGCAAAGGCCCCACGTCCTGCGCTTTCGCCTGTATGGGTTTCGGAACCTGCGTCAAGGCCTGCAAGTTCGACGCCATCCACGTTGTAAACGGCGCTGCCCAAGTCGACCGCGACAAATGCGTAGGCTGCAAAGCCTGCGTCGAGGCCTGCCCCCGCGGCATCATCACCATGGTGCCAAAAAAGAAAATGGTCCACGTCGCCTGCAGCAACCCCATGCCCGGCGCTCTCGTGCGCAAAGTCTGCACGGTCGGCTGCATCGGCTGCCAGATGTGCGTGAAAGTCTGCCCCAAGCAGACCATCTCCATGAAAGGCGCGCTCGCCGTCATCGACCCGAGCAACTGCGTCAACTGCGGTCTCTGCGCTTCCAAGTGCCCCGTGCATGCCATCGACAACTCCAAAGCAAAACCCGTCGTCGTGCCGCCGGCGTCGGTGGCGTAATATCCGCGTCATCAAAAAACAAAAAACGACTTGCGCCGGACATTGTAAATGTCCGGCGCAAGTCGTTTTTTAATGAAGGTGCTCTTCGCAGCAATACGAACGTACGATTCCCTTAAAATGACTTCGCTGCCGTCAACGCGGTCGATAAAATTGGGCGGAAGAAGGCAGCCCACTCCAAGCCGTTGGCGGCGCGGCGCTCTGCCGCCTAAAGATAACGGACTTTAGCGACGTTCTGCCTGATGCGCATGGAGCGCCCCCCTTTATAAACGGGAGAACGACGTTTATTTCCACGTACGTGACGATAATTTTCTCAAAAGATTGTTCGGCATTTTTCAATGGCACGAAGAGCTTCTTTACAAATAAAGACAGCTGGTCAAGCGGAAATTGCCTTTGAAGGTGCTGAACTCGGCGGATCGGCCCGGCAAAATCGCAGAGCTCGCCGAACAGGCCTCGCGAATCTGCAGCAGTCCCGCGACAGTACCGAACTCGACTTGATCGATGCCGCCGCTTTCATAAAGACGGCGAACGCTGCGCAGACTTTTTCATCAACGTTGCCCATCCTTGCGTCCCCTCTTTCTTCCGGCGTCTTGCGCTTTCATGACGGCATCAATCATATCGCAGCGGCCAAGAACACGGCAATTGATTGCGCCAGCGCCTCGGGACAGTCGTACATGACCGCATGTCCGGCATGAAAGACGTGAAAGTTCGCGCGCGGCAGGGCGGCGGCGATTTTTTTGACTTCTTCAGGCGGGAACAGGATATCGCTCTCCCCGGCGCAGACCAGCGCCGGCATTCGGATTTGCGGCAGGATGGGGCTCAGCAGGGGCGCGGCTTTCAGCGCTTCGCGCTGGGCGTTCCACAGCGGCGCGTCGCCCGCCGCCCGGCGCGCCGCCGTCAAACGCAGAAAGTTCTGCGCCGCCGCGGGGCGGGCGCGCAGAGACTGCGGCATGACGGCCTGCATCAGCAGTTCGTGCCAGCGCGGCCACGGAGCTTCGAGCAGCTCGCGCAGGGGAGCGCGACGAAGCGCCAGCGCATTTTGATCGGCGCAGGCGGCACACAGCACGAGCGCGCTGACAAGATCCGGGCGCTCCAGCGCCAGACGCAGGGCGGCTTCTGCCCCCATGGACCAGCCCAGCACGGCGCAGGGAACGCCGCTCCGTTCGATCTGCGCGGCGGCGGCAGCGGCAGCGCGGGCGAATGAATAATCCTGCGGCGGCGCGTAAAGCAGCGGGGTCACGCCGGCCCGCCGCAGCGCGGTCAGGAACGGTTCACCCCAGCAGTCCGCGCCGCCGGCCAGTCCCGGCAGCAACAGCAGCGGGACGTTCAGCGCCATTTTAGCCCTCGGCAATCCTCAGGCAGGCGTCGCGGAAGCACTCACAGAGCGTGGGATGCGCGTGGATGGAATAGGCCACGTCGCGCGCAGTCAGCCCCTTGGACACGGCCAGCGCCGCTTCACCCAGCAGAGACGCCGCTTCCGGCCCCATGATGTGCACGCCGAGAAGCATGCCGTCGGCCTTGCGCGCAACGACCTTAATGAAGCCGTCTCCCTCGCCCATGGCCAGCGCCATGCCGTTGGCGGCGAAGTAGGCGCGCGAGGTCACGTAGTCGATGCCGCGGGATTTGGCTTCTTCTTCGGTAAGGCCGACGGTTCCGACTTCCGGCTCAATGAAGACGCAGGCAGGCAGCGCGTCGAGGTTGACAATATACTCGCCGCCGGTCATGCTGCTGACGGCCGCCAGCGCCTGATACTCGGCCAGGTGCGCCAGCATGGCGCCGCCGGTGCAGTCGCCGATGGCCCAGACGCCGTCGACAGATGTGCGCATCTGCGCGTCCACGGCAAGGCAGCCTTTTTCGATCTTCATGCCGCTGTTTTCCAGGCCGTAGCCTTCGAGGATCGGCGTCATGCTGGATCCGACGATGAGGCGGTCGCAGCGCTCTTCGAACGGCTCGTCTTTCGACGTGCCGCGCAGAATCAGTCCGTCGCCGTCAGCAGCGGCTTCGGTGAGACGCACGTAGTCTTTGACGACGGTCTTGCGGCGCTTGACGGCCAGAGCGACTTTCTTCTTGACGTCGCCGTCGAGGCGGCGCAGAATCTGGTCGGAATGCTTGAGCAAAATAACTTTTTTCCCCAGCCCCTGCAGGATCATGCCCATTTCCAGCGCGATCACGCCGGCTCCAAGCACGGCCACGGTCTGCACGGCGGCGTTGCGTTCGGGATCCCAGAGCTGCGGGTCGGTGATGGCCCAGTCGCCGGTCAGAACCTGCGGCAGGTCGTTGCCGGCAAATTCCGGGCGCACAGAGCGCGCGCCGACGGCAATCAGCAGGCGTTTGCCCTCGAGCTGTTCCGTCGTGCCGTCGTCGTGGGCAACAGTCATTTTTTTGACGCCGGTCCATTCGGTGACGACGCCGGTCCCGCGCAGCACTTTGACGCCTGCCATTTTCATCAGCTGGGCGTTGCCTTTGCGCAGCGTGTCGATTACGCCTTCGAGGCGTGTCCACAGCCCTTCGCGCGCGCCCTTGCCGCCGATCACGTGAGAATAGAGGGCCTTGGTAGGGATGCAGCCGCGGTTCAGGCAGGTGCCGCCGAGGTGGGCTTTCTCCACGAGCGCAACCTGCATGCCGTGACGGGCCGCCAGTTCCGCGGCGCGCGTGCCGCCGGGGCCGCCGCCGAGAACAATCAGATCATACATGTGTCTTCCTCCTGTCATGTCGCAAAAAACGCGAAGCGAAGCGCCGCAGGGAGCCGCCTGCGGCGAAAAATCCCCTGCGGTGCGATCGCTTCGCGTTTCAACGCCTTATTCCAACGTCAGAACTGCCAGCGCAGGACGGGATGGCGCGCCGCTTCGGTTTCGTCGGGACGCGCGATCACGGTGCTGTGCGGTTTGGAATGGAACTCTTCCGCGCCCTTGGCTTTCGCTTCTTCGACGATCTTCTGCAGAGCGTCAATGAAGCCGTCGAGCGTCTCCTTGGATTCGGTCTCTGTCGGCTCGATCATCAGCGCCTCGTGGACGATAAGCGGGAAGTAGGTCGTGGGCGGATGGTAGCCGGCGTCGATCAGCGCCTTGGCGACATCCATGGTGGACACGCCGGTCTCGTGCTTGAGCTCGCTGCCGTCGGCCACAAACTCGTGTTTGCAGAAGCCGGTGACGGCGAGCGGATAAAACTTCCTGATCTTGGCAGCCAGATAGTTGGCGTTCAGCACGGCGATGTCGGAGACTTCCTTGAGTCCGTCCGCGCCGAGGCTGCGGATGTAAGCATAGGCGCGCACCAGCACGCCGAAGTTGCCGTAGAAGCTGCGCACGCTGCCGATGCTCTTGGGATGTTCGGTCTTTGTCTCCAGCGTATAGACGCCGTTTTTGTAGGCCACGATGGGCATGGGCAGATAAGGCAGCAGTTTTTCGTTGACGCCGACGGCCCCCGCGCCGGGACCGCCGCCGCCGTGCGGCGTGCTGAAGGTCTTGTGCAGGTTGAGGTGCAGCACGTCGAAGCCCATGTCGCCGGGGCGCACCTGTCCGACGATGGCATTGGCGTTGGCGCCGTCGTAGTAGCACAGGCCGCCGGCCTTGTGGATCATGTCGGTCAGCTCGAGGATGTTCTTCTCGAAGATGCCCAGCGTGTTGGGGTTTGTCAGCATCAGCCCGGCCACGGTGTCGTCCATCAGCTTGGCCAGTTCGTTCAGGTCGACCATGCCGTCCTTGTCGGAAGGCACGGCCACCGGCTCAAAGCCTGTGACGGTGGCCGAAGCGGGGTTGGTGCCGTGGGCCGAATCGGGAACGATGATCTTGGTGCGCTTGAGGTCGCCGCGGTCTTCGTGATACTTCTTGATCAGCATCAGGCCGGTCTGCTCGCCGTGAGCGCCGGCGGCCGGCTGCAGCGTGACGGCCGACATGCCGGTGATCTCGGCCAGCATGGCGGAAAGATCATAGATCAGGCTGAGCGCGCCCTGCACGGAGCTTTCCGGCTGCAGCGGATGGACGCGTGCGAAACCGGGCAGGCGAACGGCCGCTTCGTTGATCTTGGGATTGTACTTCATGGTGCAGGAACCGAGCGGATAGAAACCTTCATCGACAGAGAAGTTCAGGTGGGACAGGCGCGTGAAATGACGCACCACGTCCACTTCCGCCATCTCCGGCAGGCGGGGTGCCTGGGCGCGGGCCATGACGCCGAGGAAGTTCTGCGCCGAAACGGCAGGAACGTCGAGTTTGGGCAGCGAATAACCGATGCGGCCGGGACGGCTGGCTTCGAACAGAGATTCAACAGAGCGCAGCATTAACGGTCACCTCCTGCGGCGATCGATACAAGGCGGTCGATTTCTTCCTTCGTGCGCTGTTCGGTCACAGCCAGCAGCCAGGCGTTGCCGAGTTCGGGATGACTCTTCGAGAGGTCGAGACCGCCGAGAATACCAGCTTCGAGCAGCCGGGCGTTGAGACTGGCGACCGGCTCGTCGCAGATCAGCACAACTTCGCGGAACGCGGGCGCGCCGGCGAAAGCCGCGCGGAACTTGCCGGTCTTGACCAGAGCGTCCACGGCGTAGACCGTCTTTGCGAGAATCTGCTCGTCGATTTCGCGCAGCCCCTGCGGCCCCATCAGACTGAGGTAGACCGAGGCGGCGACGATGCACAGGTTCTGGTTGGAGCAAATGTTTGACGTGGCCTTTTCGCGGCGGATATGCTGCTCGCGGGCCTGCAGCGTAAGCACGTAGCAGGTGCGCCCCTGAGCGTCTTTGGTCTGCCCGACGATGCGGCCGGGCATCTTGCGCATCAGTTTTTTGGTTACGGCCATAAAACCGAAGGCGGGGCCGCCGAAGCTGACGCTGTTGCCCACGCTCTGTCCGTCGCCGACAACCACGTCCGCGCCCAGTTCGCCGGGAGCCTTGAGGCAGCCCAGCGCCAGCAGGTCGGTGGAAACGATCAGCAGCGCCTTGGCGGCGTGCAGTTCGTCGGCCACTCCGGTCAGATCTTCGACGACGCCGAAAAAGCTTGGCGTCTGCAGCAGCAGCGCCGCCACATCGCCTTTGGCCAGTTCGGCGGTCAGCGCAGCGCGGTCGAGCAGACCGTTTTTGCAGGGCAGAACGGTCAGTTCGTAGCCGCGGCTCCAGCAGTAAGTGCCCAGCACGCGGAGCGTCTCGGGATTGACGCTGCAAGCGACGAGAAGACGCTCGCGGCGCGTTTCGGCGGCCGCGATCACCATCGCTTCGGCGGCGGCTGTGGCGCCGTCGTACATCGAAGCGTTGGAGACTTCCATGCCCGTCAGCTCGCAGACCATGGTCTGGTACTCGAAGATGGCCTGCAGCGTGCCCTGGGCCACTTCCGGCTGATAGGGCGTGTAGCTGGTGGCAAACTCGCCGCGCGAGATGATCGTGTCGACGGCGGCGGGAATGAAATGGTCGTAAGAGCCGGCGCCGAGGAAGCAGGTCAGTTCGTCGAGGTTTCGGTTCTTTCCCGACAACTCGCGCAGATGGCGCGCCAGTTCAGGCTCGGAAAGCGCCTCAGGCAGATCGAGCGCCTTGGCCAGACGAACCTGGGCGGGGATGTCCGAGAACAGCTCGTCGATCGACGCGACGCCGATAGCGTCGAGCATCGCGCGGCGATCTGCCTCGGTGTTGGGGATATACTGGCTCATAAAGTAGGACACCTCCATTGATCGGTTAAAGAATCACGGTCTTTCAGGGGAAAAATTTCGTCTGGAAGGCAGCGTTCTGTCTCCAGACGAAATTTTTCACGGCAGGACTACGCCTCCGCTTCTTCCTTCTCCACCAGCGCCTGATAAGCCGCGGCATCGAGCAGGCTGTCCAGCTCCTTCAGGTCGGCGAGCTTCAGCTTAACCATCCAGCTGCCGTAAGGATCGGCGTTGACCTTTTCGGGCGCGTCTTCCAGATCGGAGTTGACTTCCACAACCGTGCCGGACATAGGGGCGAAGACGTCGTTCGCGCCCTTGACGGACTCTGCGATCACGGTGGTTTCGTGCGCTTTTACTTCGCGGTCGACGTCGGGCAGTTCGATGTAAACGAGGTCGCCCATCGCGTGCTGCGCATGGTCAGTGATGCCCATCAGGCCGAAGCCGTCGGCGTCGATCTTGATCCACTCGTGGTCCTTGGTGTACTTCAGCTCAGGCAGAACTTTGGTCGTCATTGCAAACATCCTCCTCAATTTTTTCGAAATGCTTCAAGTTTTTTCAGCGCAGAGACTATTTCTTGTAGCTCTTCTTGTAAAATGGCTTCTTCACCACTTCGGCCTTCTTGGCCTTGCCGCGGATCATGATCCACAGGTTCTCTCCCACTGCCGGCGCGGGAACGTTCACAAGGCAGTTGGCGAGGTTGGCGTCCAGCGAGGGGCCGTAGCCGCCTGTCGTGACCACGCCAATGACGTTGCCGTCCTTGTCGGCAACTTCCATCTCGTGGCGCGGCACGCCCTTGTCAATCAGCTTCGCGGCGACGATCTTGCGCTTCAGTCCGTCGGTCTTCTGCTGCTTGAGCACCGGCTGGCCGATGAAGCCGCCGGCCTTGTCGACCTTGACGAAGAAACCGAAGCCCGCTTCCAGCGGTCCAAGCGTGTCGGTAAATTCCTGACCGCACAGCGGCAGCCCCGCTTCGAAACGAAGGCTGTCGCGCGCGCCCAGCCCGATCGGCATCAAACCGAGGTCTTTGCCGGCCTCCATGACGATGTTCCAAAGCTCGGCGCCCTTGCTCCAGTCGACGTAGATCTCAAAACCGTCTTCGCCGGTGTAGCCCGTGCGGCTGACGATAGCCTTGATGCCCCCCACGCTGACAGGATCCTTAAAGTGGAAGAATTCCAGCTCCGCGGGATCGAAATCGACGATTTTCTTCAGGATCGCCTCGGCGTTGGGGCCCTGCAGCGCCACTTCGGCCGTCTGCATGGAGATGTTCTCGATCTTCACTCCGCCGACAAGGTGTTCGTTGAACCAGGCCCAGTCCTTCTCCACGTTCGCCGCGTTGATAACGAGCAGGTAACGCTCCTTGTTGTAGCGGTATACAAGCAGGTCGTCAACGACGCCGCCCGTGGGGGTGCACATGATGTTGTACTGCACCTGGCCGTCGTGCATTTCCGCCACGTCGTTGGTGACGAGATTGGAGATCCAGGCTTCGGCCTTGGGGCCGACCACCGTCACCTCGCCCATGTGGGAGACGTCGAACAGACCAGCCTTGGCGCGCACGTTCAGGTGCTCGGTCTTGATGCCCGTCGCCTCGTACTGCACAGGCAGTTCCCAGCCGCCGAAATCGACCATGCGGCCGCCTGCGGCCACGTGGCACTCGTACATCGGAGTTCTCTTCATCTTTTGACCTCCCGCTTTCCCGGAGCGGCCTGCCGCGGCGGCTCCGACTAAATCCGGCGTCCGAAAAGACGCCGCTCTTACAAAAAACGCGCCGGCCCCGGAAGGCGAGACGCGATGCTCCCTTCTGTCCGGATCATCAATTCTGCAGTTCGGGATGCTCGCGGAACCACGCGGCCAGATCGCGAATTTCCATCTGCTGCGGAAAATCGCGTTCCAGCGCTTCCGACCAAACGTTCCAGTCGAAAGCCAGTCCGTCCAAGCAGCGTTCCGTCGCCTGGATCAGTTCGCCGTCCATAGCGTCGGAGAAGACACGCAGATCCTTCACCGCAGCGTTTTCAATGTCGAAGCACAGCTGCACGCCGCCCCAAGCGAAACGCCGGCGGAGCGTGGCCCCGCACTGCGGTGAGCGCCCTAGCAGCCACTCGCGGCTGCTGTAGCGGGCGTACAGTTCGCGGTACAGATCGTCGTCCGGCAGCGAATCCTCGCGCGTCACACAGCCGCCGCCATACTCCGCAAGAAAGGCTTCTTCCAGCGGCACATACATCTTCTCCACCGTCAGCGACGGCACCGCTTCCTTCAGATTGACGACGCGGGACGCCACCGATTTGACGCCCTTGCTCCTGAGCTTTTCGGGATCGACGTTGAGATAGCGCGGCAGCACCGACATGTTGGAATCGACCAGCAGCGTGCCGTGATGCAGCCCCGTCCTCCGCGTCATCTGGTAGGCGTTGCCGGAGAATTTGCGGCCGTCCACGGTCAAATCGTTGCGCCCGGTAAACTCCGCGCTCACGCCCAGCGCCTTCAGCGCTGACAGGATCACGTTCAGCTGCCGCGTCATATCGTAGTGTTCGCGCGGCATCACAAAAGAAAAATTCAAATTGCCCAGATCATGATAGACCGCGCCGCCGCCCGTCGAACGGCGAGCCAGCGTCACACCTTCCTTTTCCATCAGTCCGATGCGGCATTCTGCCCAGGCGTTTTGATTGCGCCCGATCACTACGGTGTGGGCGTTCTGCCAGAGATAAAAGACCGCTTCGTCGTCTGCGCAGTTTTTCGTCAGATATTCTTCCCAGGCAAGGTTTCTCCACGGATTGCGTACCGGCGAGAGAACCAAGCGAGTCCTGACAATGTTCATGAAATACTCCTCTCGTGTACTCGGTTCCTTTCCATCTACATTAATACATCAATTCGATGAAAAATTTTTAACCATCATAAAACGATATTACTACTCAAGGCAATATAATCATAAATTACCCGCCTGTTTTTTTCAAGCAAGAAGCCGCGAAGCATAATAACAAAAGCATAACTAATCCACACTTTCAAGTGCGAATATTCAGACTTGAAATTTTCTTTAAAGCGTTAAAAGCAAGAACTTATGACATTTTTCCGATTTACAAGTTAAACTTATACAACTCACACTATTGAAGCAAAAAGAGCTTTTCTCACGGCGCTGCTCAGAGACGGCTTTTATTTCTTCTCACACGACAGCGCCGGCTGCGCCGCATAACGCCCGCGGGGCAAAAAACATAAAAAAATCGCCTCTTGCAAAATTTTGAGTCCGCACCGGAATATGTGACTATAAAGTCACGCGACGGCCGTTTCACATAAAACGTGAACGCCCGCCATGAAAGGGGAAACTCTGAATCAAGACGACCCCAAAAAACTGTGCCGCAGTGTTCAAAGCAGCCGCCCATCCTGTACGGATGCTCATTCCAGAAGCGCGCCTCGCCGCCGCCCGGTCCGCCCGTCTGCTTCATGAACCTCACAGCAATGAAATTGAACTCGGCCTTCGAATCAAAAAATAGTATAACAAGAGCGCCCCGAGGAAAATCCACAAAGCAGGACACGCAGACTGTGCGTCTCGCTTTGTGATTTTTCCTGAGGGCGCTTTTGGGTTCAGCTTTTTAATTACAAACCGGGGAAGTTATCTGCCGCCCAGATAGGCCGCGGCGATTTCAGGGTCGTCGAGCAGGTCGCGTGACGCCCCCTGCTTGACGATGCGGCCGGTCTGGAGTACGAAGGCGTGCTGCGAAAGCAGCAGCGCCTGTTTGGCGTTCTGCTCCACGAGCAGGATGGTCAGCCCCTTTTCGTTGATGCGGCGCAGCTCGCGGAAGATGTCTTTGATAATCACGGGAGCCAGCCCCAGCGACGGTTCGTCGAGCAGCAGCAGTTTCGGCCGGGACATCAGCGCCCGGGCCACGGCGAGCATCTGCTGCTCGCCGCCGGAGAGGGTGCCGGCGTACTGGCCGATACGTTCCTCGAGGCGCGGGAACAGCGAGAACACCCAGTCCATGTCTTCTTTGACGGCTTTTTCGGAATCGCCGCTGCGGGGGAACGCGCCGATCTGCAGGTTTTCCAGCACGGTTAGCGGCGCGAAGATGCGGCGGCCTTCCGGCGAAAGCGAAATGCCCGATTTCACCACCTGAAACGACCGGCGCGGCAGCGGCTTGCCCTCGAACTCAATCTCGCCGGACTGATACGGCACCTGCCCCATGACGGCGCTCATCAGCGTGGACTTGCCCGCGCCGTTGGCGCCGATGACAGAAACGATCTCGCCGGCGGGGATGGACAGCGACACGCGGTCGAGCGCGCGGATCGCGCCGTAGCTGACGCAGAGTTGTTTCACTTCGAGCAGTCCGGCCATTCAGATCGCCTCCTCGTCGTCGCCCAGATAGGCCTTGAGCACTTCGGGATTTTTGCGGATGTCGTCGGGGCCGCCTTCGGCGATCTTGGCGCCGAAGTTCACGCAGACGATGTGCGGGCAGATCTGCATGATCAGGTCCATGTGGTGCTCGATCACGAGGATGGTCAGCTCCAGGTCGCGATGGATGCCCGTGATCAGTTTGTTCAGGTCGGCCACTTCCTCGGGGTTCATGCCCGCGGCGGGCTCGTCGAGCAGCAGCAGGATCGGTTCCAGCGCCAGAGCGCGGGCGATCTCGAGACGGCGCTGCATGCCGTAGGGCAGCGTGCCGGCCGTCTGCGCGGCGCGACCCGCCAGGCCGACGCGCTCGAGAAACTCCATGCTGCGGCGGCGCGCGATCTCCTCGCGGCGGCGCCAGCGTCCCAGATGAGTGATGGACTCGGTAAAGCCGTAGGTATGGTGCACCTGGGCTGCCGTCATGACGTTGTCGAGCACGGTGGATTTGCCGAACAGGCGCAGGTTCTGGAAGGTACGGGCGATGCCGCGGCGGATCACCTGATAGGACTTGAGGCGGATCGTACTGAGCCCGTCGAAGATGATGTCGCCGGAGTCGATCGGATAGACGTTGGTGATCAGGTTGAAGACCGTCGTTTTGCCGGCCCCGTTGGGACCGATCAGCCCCGCCAGCTCGCCCTGTTCGATCTTGAAACTGACGTCCTTGACGGCGTGGACGCCGCCGAACGACTTGTTGATGTTGAGGATCTCAAGGATGGGCGCGTTCATCGCGATTCCTCCTTCCCCGCTCCCGCGCGCCGGCGGCGGAACTCCCAGATCTCGCGGCTGCCCAGCAGCCCGTCGGGGCGCAGCACCATGACCATCACCAGCACGGCGCCGTAAATCAGCATGCGGTACTGCGAGATGGGGCGGAACAGTTCGGTGATCAGCGTGATGATGCCGGTCGCCAGCAGCGTGCCGCTCATCGAGCCAAGGCCGCCGAAGACCACCAGCGAGGTTAGCTCGGTGGATTTCATCATGTCGAACATGGCCGGCTGGATGAAGCTGAGATAGCCGCCCAGCAGCGCGCCGGCGATGCCGCAGTAGAACGCCGAGATCAGCAGCGAGACAAGGCGGATGCTCGGCGTGTTGAACCCCAGCAGCGACGCCGCCGTGACGTCGTCGCGGCAGGCACGGAAATAGCGCCCCCAGCGGCTGTAAATCAGATTGAACATAAACAGCGCCAGAATTACGAAAAACCACACCGCCACGGCGCGCGTGGTGTAGGGATCAATGCCGGGAATGCCGCGCGCGCCGCGCGTCACCGACTGCCAGTTCTCGATCACGAGGCGGATGGCTTCGCACAATCCCAGCGAAGCGATGGCGTAATAGTCGCCCGTCAGCTTCATCGTCGGCACGCCGACGACCCAGGCCAGCGCCGCGGCCAGCACGCCGCCGGCGAGGACGGACGGGAGCCAAGGCACGTCGTAATTCATGATCAGGATCGCCGCCGTGTACGCGCCCATGGCCATGTAGGCCGCGTGCCCCAGCGTGAAGATGCCGGTGAAGCCCGTCAGCAGCGACACGCCCATGGCCGCGATCATGTTGATGCACAGCAGCATGAGGATGCCTTCCGTGTAATAGTCCATCGGCACGTACGCCAGCGCCGCGCCCAGAGCCGCGAGGAACAGAGCGCCGAGAAGCGATTTTTTCATGACGGTCCCTCCCCTACACCTTGTCGCGGATGTCGCGGCCGAACAGGCCGGACGGCTTGATGATCAGCGTCGCGATCAGCAGCGCAAAGACGACGAAGTCGCGCATCTGGCTGCTGATGAATCCCGCCGTCAGCATCTCCGCCAGTCCCAACAGGATGCCGCCGATCACCGCGCCCGGCAGGCTGCCGAGGCCGCCGATGACCGCCGCCACGAAGGCCTTGGTGGTGATCATGTTGCCCAGCTGCGGATAGAGCGTGTAGCGCGTCGCCAGGAAAATGCCGCCCACCGCCGCCAGCGCGCCGGCGACGAAGAAAACGATGGCGATCAGCAGGTTGACGTTGACGCCCATCAGCCCAGCCGTACGCAGGTCGCAGGCCGCGGCGCGGATCGCCAGCCCCCAGCGCGTGCGCATCAAAAACATCTGCAGCAGCAGCAGGAAGACGACCGTCACGCCCAGCGATATCAGATCGAAAGCGCTGATCGTCAGCAGCGGCGTCAGCCCCTCGGCCGCGCCGGGAAAGAACCGCAGCGCCGCTTCGCCCGCCTCGCGCGCCGCGAGGACGATCGGCTGCGAGGGGAACACCTCGGGCAGCGCGCGGTAACGGCCGCCGATGGTGACGACGAAAACGTTTTCGATGACGATGGAAACGCCCATCGAGGCGATCAGCAGATACAGCGTGGCCGAGGTGCGCTCGCGGATCGGCCGGTAGGCCATGCGCTCGGTGACGATGGCGACGACGCCCGCAGCCATGATCGCCCCCGCGCCCGCGGCCCAGATGTTCATGCCCATCGAGTTGAGCATGCCGTAGGCCGCGTAACCGCCCACGACGAGAAAGCCGCCGTGAGCGAAATTGGAAAACAGCAGGATCGAGTACACCAGCGAGTACCCGACCGCGATCAGCGCGTAAACGGAGCCCAGCGAGAGACCGTTGACGACTTGTTGCAGAAAGGTTGCCACGACGACTCCTCCCTTTCATGAAGAAGGGACGGCGGCCCTTGCGCCGCCGCCCCTTGCAGTGAACCCGTCGGATTTGAAAACGCTTTTTACATTTCGGGCTTGATCGTGGCAAAGTAGCTCGTCTTGCCGCCTTCAGCCTTGAGCATGATACCTTCCTTGCCCTTGGGGTTATGGAACTCGTCCATGGTCAGCGTGCAGTGCATCAGCTTCAGGTCCTTGGTCTGCTCGAGAGCGTCGCGGACCTTTTCGGGATCGAGGCTGCCGGCGCGTTCGATGGCGTCCTTCAGCCAGTACAGGCAGTCGTAGGCCATCATCGCGTTCATGAATTCCTTGCACTCGGTGCCGGTCTTCTGCTCGAACTTGTCGAAGAAGCCCTTCAGCTTCGGGTCGCCCTTGTCCACGTGGCTGACCCAGTAGGTGTTCTCCATGGCCTCGCCGGCGATCTCCCACCAGAAGTCGCCGTAGCCGTCGCCGCCGATGATCGGACAGGTGAAGCCCATCTCGCGCGCCTGCTTGATCGCCAGCGGCGTGCACTTGCCCATGGTCGGGAACACGAGGATGTCGGGCTTGGCTTCCTTGAATTTGGTCAGCTGGGCGCGGAAATCCACGTCTTCGCCGCGGTGCCCTTCGTCGGCCACGACTTCGCCGCCCATCTTCTTGTACTCGTTGACGAAGAACTCGCGCAGCCCCTGCGAGTAGTCGCTGGACACGTCGTACAGCACGGCGGCCTTCATGAGGTTCAGATTCTTGACCGCGAACGTGGCCAGGATGGCGCCCTGATACGGGTCGAGGAAGCAGATGCGGAAGTTGTAGGGGCGTACCTTGCCGCGCTCGTCCATGGTCACCATCGGGTTCGTCGGCAGCGTGCCGAGGTGAGCGACGTGCCCGCGGTTGAACACGGCGGCGGCGGAGATGCACAGGCCGGAGCCGCTGGGGCCAATGACGGCGACGACCTTGTCCTGATTGACGAGGCGGCGCGCCGCGTTGACCATGTCTTCGTTGCGCGTGCGGCAGTCGTACTGAATGACGCGCATCGGCAGCATCTTGTCGCCGACCTTGACGCCGCCGGCGGCGTTGATCTCTTCAAGGGCGATCTTCACCGACTCGACTTCGGCAAACCCGTAAGCGGCAAAATCGCCCGTCGAAGTCGAAATCTCGCCGACCAGCACCTCCTCCGCGGCGAACGCCGGGAACGCGAACATCGCAACTGCCAAAATAATCGATAGGAACTTTTTCACGCTGGCACCTCCATTTTTAAATATAAAGTTTGTTACGTGAAAATCTTAACATAACTTACCTTTCGAAGCAAGTTATTTTTATGCAGCAAATATTATAGAAACACGCCGTGTTTATCGTTTTTTTGCTCCTGATTGGATTATTCTCGTTTTGCTGGAAGCGCAACTCAAGGCATGAGATTTCGGCAATATGCGCGACAACAGAAAGACTTCCCCAGAGACGGTGAAGACCGTCCGTTTCCGCCGCGAACGTTTGACAAAGCGCCGCCGATGATTTACCGTCAAAAGGACAAAAAACTCTTGATTCTTTCTCATAGCAAAGGAGACGCCATGGACACGAAAAAATGCGCCGTACTGCTGCGGGCCGTTGAAAGCGGTTCGCTGACCACCGCCGCCGAAGAGCTTGGCTACACTCCGTCGGGCGTGAGCCGCATCATCGCTTCGCTGGAAAAAGAGGCCGGCTTCCCACTGCTGCGCCGCAACCATACCGGCGTCAGCCTGACGCGCGAGGGCGAGCTGCTGCTGCCCGTTCTGCGCGAGCTGGTGCGCGCCGCCGGACAGTTCGCCGAAACGTCCGCCCAGATCCGCGGCGTCGAATGCGGCAGCGTCACCGTCGGAGCGGCGTACGGCGTTTATTATCCGCTGCTGGCCCGTCTTGTGGCTGAGTTCGGGCGGCTTCATCCCGGCATCGCCGTCTCCATCGCCGAGGGGTTAAGCAGCGATCTGGCCGCCATGGTCGAAGAGGGACGCGCCGACTTCTGCGTCATCAGCCGGCGCGAGGGCAGCTTCCAGTGGACGCCGCTTTGCAACGACAAGCTGGTCGTCTGGGTGCCCGCGGGGCACTGGTCTGTCGCCCGCGGCGCCTTTCCCGCCGAGGCGTTCGCCAGCGAACCCTACATCGAAATGTATCCCGGCCGCGAGAGCGACAACTCGCGCTATTTCGCCGTCCACGGCATCACGGCCGCGGCGCGCTGCTCCACCTCCGAGGTCAGCGCCGCCTTCGCCATGGTCGAAGCCGGTCTCGGCGTGGCGCTGATGAACGGCATTTTGCAGCGGCCGGCCAGCCCGCGCGTGGTCAGCGTGCCGCTCGATCCGCCCGAAAGCGTCAAGATCGGCCTGGCCTGGCCGAAGGAAGAGTTTCTCTCGCCGGCGGCGCGCACGTTCGCCGCTTTCGCCCGCGGCGAATTCCTCAAAAACAGGCGTCTGCCCTAACACGCCGTCCACGGCCGATAAAAAACTCCGGCCCCGAAGAGCTTTTTTCTTTATTCTCATTATAATAATAGACAGGTTCCTTCGGATCGGCATGCCGCCGCAGATCTTGCGGCGGGGCGGACGCGGAACGCTTCTTGAAGTTTTCGTCGCCCCGTGCGCCGCGTCGATCCCGGGCTTGACCGGCCGCACCGCAAAAGGTAACATCTTTTCATCTTCTTTCCGCAAAGGGAGTTTTTCTGATGAACTATTCTCGGCGTATCGCCCGGGCGCTGTTCGGGCTGCTGCTTTTCGGCACAGGCTCGTGCTGCAACATCCAGGCCAACGTGGGGCTCGCTCCTTGGGAAGCGTTCAGCATGGGCGTGGGAGCCCAGCTGGGGTTGAGTTTCGGGACCGTCCTGGCCGGATCGGGGCTGGTCATCCTCGCCGTCGACCTGCTGCTGCGCGAGAAAATCGGACTCGGCACGCTGCTCGACATCGCCTGTATCGGTCCCATTGCCGATCTGCTGCGCGCTTCCGGGGCCATTCCCGTGATGACCAGTTTCCCTTCGGGCGTCGCCATGCTTTTAACGGGACAGCTTCTGATCGCCGTGGGCAGTTATTTCTACATCGGCGCAGGGTTGAGCTGCGGGCCTCGCGACGCACTGATGGTCGCCCTGTGCAAGCGCTTCCCGCGCACTCCCGTAGGCGTGATCCGATTTTTTATCGAAGGCGGCGCGCTGCTCACCGGCTGGCTCTGCGGCGCCAAGGTCGGCGTCGGTACCGTCGTCGCCGTCTTCGGCATCAGCTTTATCCTGCAGGCCGTATTTTCGCTGCTGCGTTTCGACGTCAGCACAATCGAACACGAAGATCTGCTCGCCACCGTCAGAAACCTTTGGAGCCCGAAAGCGTCCCGTTGACGTTTCTTCAAAATGAATGCTCTCCTGAAAACAACCTCGCGAAAAACAAATTCGCGAGGTTCCTTCAGGAGAGCATTTTGTCGTTTCATGCCGGTTTTCGATAAACAGACCGAACAATCTTTTTCAACGCCGCGGGCACGTCGAAAGCGATATTGAGGCGATCGGCGCATGGTTTTGCGGCGCTGCAGTGCAAAACGCCGCACTTTCAATTATGCGTTTTAATTGAAAAACAGGAGCACAGCTCACGTGATACGAAATTCTCGATGAAGAAGCCCGTTTGTTCTATCGAAAATCGAAAATCGTTTTTTCGCGCCGACATTCTTTAACTCACGGCTAGTACATCCCGGGATAAAGCGGTTTTGCCTCGCAGAGCTCGGTGATCTCGGCGCGGACTTTCCCGATCTCCGCTTCGTCGTCGATGTGGGTGACGACGCGGTCGATCCAGCCGGCGATCCTCTCCATCTCCTCGTGGCCGAAGCCGCGCGTGGTCGCCGCCGCCGTGCCGATGCGCACGCCGCTGGTCACCATCGGGCTCAGGCTCTCGAACGGGATGGTGTTGCGGTTGACGGTGATGCCGGCCTGGTCGAGCGCGATCTGCGCCTGTTTGCCGGTCACGCCTTTGCTGGTCAAGTCGACGAGGATCAGGTGGTTGTCGGTGCCGCCGGAGACGAGGCGGAAGCCTTTCTCCATCATCTTCTCGGCAAGGTGCTTGCTGTTGCCGATGATTTTTTGCTGGTAAACTTTGAACTCGGGCTTGAGGGCTTCGGCGAAGGCAACGGCTTTGGCCGCGATGATGTGCATGAGGGGGCCGCCCTGCATGCCGGGGAAGACGGCGGAGTCGAGTTTCTTGGCGTACTGTTCTTTGCACATGACCATGCCGCCGCGGGGGCCGCGCAGGGTCTTGTGGGTGGTGGTGGTGACGAAGTCGCAGTAGGGCACGGGGTTGGGATGGACTCCGGCGGCGACGAGGCCGGCGATGTGGGCGATGTCGAACATGACGAGCGCGCCGACTTCGTCGGCGATCTCGCGGAATTTCGCCGCGTCGATGACGCGGGGATAGGCGCTGGCGCCGCAGACGATCATCTTGGGATGATGCTTGCGGGCAAGCTCGCGCACCTGGTCGAAGTCGATGGTCTCGGTGTCGCGGCTGACGCCGTAGGGGACGATGTTGTAGAGTTTGCCGGAGAAGTTGACGGGGGAGCCGTGGGTGAGGTGTCCGCCGTCGGTGAGGTTCATGGCCAGGATGGTGTCGCCGGGCTGGAGCTGGGAGAAGTAGACGGCCATGTTGGCCTGGCTGCCGGCGTGGGGCTGGACGTTGACGTGGTCGCAGCCGAAGAGTTTCTTGGCGCGGTCGCGGGCGAGGTTCTCGGCCTTGTCGACGACTTCGCAGCCGCCGTAGTAGCGTTTGGCGGGGTAGCCTTCGGCGTACTTGTTGGTGAGCACGGAACCCATCGTGGCCATGACGGCGCGCGAGGTGAAGTTCTCCGAGGCGATCAGCTCGATCTGGCGGTTCTGACGGCGGTACTCTTCGACGATGATGTCGGCGATCTCGGCGTCCACTTCGCGGATGTACTTGTCGCTGTTCTTGTCCATTGATATCTACCTGCCCTTTCATTTTAAAACTGTCAGTTTATATAGTAAAAACATCAACAACGCCCTCTTAAACAAAGTAACAATACATCATTTTACTCCGTCTGTCAAAAGGATATACCGCCTTTCATGAAAATATAAAACATCCGCCATCCCGCTCTCGGACAGCTTCCGGTCGGCCCGAAAAATGCAAGGCGGCACCTTCGACCGAGAAAAGCAAAAAGGCAAAATTTTTCTGCCTTTCTGATAAAATGAAAATGGAATTCGTTTTTTTAGAAAGGTGTTTTTCGAATACCTCGTTCCATTTTCGTCCACGAGAGAAGGCTTCGTTTATGAGAGATCAGTCCATGCTGCTCACGCAGGGCCCCATCGCCAAAACGCTGCTCACGTTCGCGCTGCCGCTCTTTCTCGGCAACCTGTTCCAGCAGATGTACAACACGGTCGATTCGCTGGTGGTCGGCAACTTCATCGGCAGCGACGCCCTCGCCGCCGTCGCCTCGTCGGGGCACATGGCCTTTCTGCTGATTGGCTTTCTGCAAGGCGTGTTCGTCGGCGCCGGCGTGATTATCGCCCGCTGTTACGGCGCGCGCGATTCCGAACGGCTGCGTATTTCCGTG
>Ga0129314_1000148_pt1 | contig 92430 bp, 80 predicted proteins | sample O1111metagenome_FD_94431 | JGI IMG/M metagenome (GOLD analysis project Ga0129314, IMG submission 94431) | Orangutan individual fecal microbial communities from fecal samples from Wisconsin, USA - O1111 metagenome | ecosystem: Host-associated > Mammals > Digestive system > Large intestine > Fecal...
GCTGCCGCCTTCGCCGCTGCTGCCTTTTCCGCAAGTGCCTTCTGTTTCGCGATTTCCTTCGCGATCTGCTCCTCCGAGTACCGGTGAACAATGGATGCCTTCTCTGTTCCGGGCTCTGTATATCCCGGCTTCATCGAAAGACACTTCACCGGACAGACCTCCACGCAGTTGTTGCACTGCACGCAGGAGAACGGATGAATCTGCCAGGTATAATCCGGTCTCGAAACCGATATTGCACCGGAAGGACAGCCGCGCATGCACATGCCGCAGAGGATGCACCGGGAAATGTCGTTCTCCACATGCCCGCGGTACCGCTCCGGATAGACCCGTTCCTTTCCCGGATACTCCGCCGTTGCAGGCTTTTTCAGCATATTCTTCAATTCATGCCCGACATAGGCAATAAACTCTATCATAGCCGTTACCTCTCAGTACAGGAAATGCAGGGATCAATGGTAAGAATCATCATGGCAACATCGGCAAGCTCCGCTCCGCGGATGGTCTCAATCAGTCCCGGAATATTCGCAAACGTAGGCGTGCGGTTCCGGTATCTTGTCAGGAACTTGCTGCCGTTTGCCTTTACATAGTAAATGGCTTCACCTCTTGGCTGCTCAATCCGGGCCATATATTCTCCGTCCGGATTTCCCTTGACAGGAACCTCAATCGGTCCATCCGGCATTTTCGCAATGGTCTGACGAATCAGATCCATCGACTGATACAGTTCTCCGATTCGAACCTTGCAGCGCGCATAGCAGTCACCCTCCAGGGCAGTCACCGGCTCAAAGTTCAGTTCGCCATAAGCTTCATAGCCCTGCAGACGAAGGTCGCGTCTTACACCGGAGGCACGAAGGAACGGACCGCAGCAGCCAAGCTCCTCTGCTCTCTCAGGAGAAAGCTTTCCGACACCGACCATACGGGAAAGAACATCCCCGTTCCCAAGGAAGGTATCCGTCACAATGCGGCACTCCTTTTCCAGCTCATCCACCGTCTTCAGGATGCTCTCCAGCATCTCGGGTGTCACATCCTTTTTCAGGCCGCCCACCTTATTGACAGAGAAAATAACACGGCCTCCCGTCGTCAGCTCCAGCATATCCAGAACCTTCTCGCGAAGACGCCAGCAATCCATAAACAAACTCTCAAACCCAAACGCATCCGCCAGAAGTCCGAGCCACATCAAATGGTTGTGAAGTCTGGAAAGCTCGGCCCACATTGTCCTTAAGTATTTCGTCCTTGGCGTTGTCTCCAGGTTCATGATCTTCTCAACCGCCTCGACATAGCCAAGGCTGTGTCCGAACGAACAGATGCCGCAGGTGCGCTCCGCAATCAGAACGAATTCCTTAAAATCTCTCTTATCTACAAGCTTCTCCAGTCCCCGGTGAATAAAGCCGATGGACGGCATCGCGTCGATGACCTTCTCATCCTGCAGCACCAGATCCAGGTGAATCGGCTCCGGCAGAACCGGGTGCTGGGGGCCAAACGGAACAATACTGATTTTTTTTATCGAATTATCTGCCATAACGGTCCTCTCATCACCGGAACGGTGTCGGAATGACGGTACGGAACAGCTTGCCGTTGAAATCATAATTCATCATATCGATTTCAATTCCGTACAGGTCATGAATCTCATTTTCATACAGGTACGCCACTTCGTAAATGCTGGTAATACTGGAAATACGGTCATTTCCATGCACGCACAGACGAAGGTTGCGAATGTCATACGCACGGCCGAAGGTATACAGGATCTCATAGGAATCCTCTGCCACCTTCGAGGCGCAGATCTGAATCAGGCGCCACTCCTCATGCCGGATTCTGGTCACCGCATCCAGAAGCTCTCTGATCTCGATCTCTTCCACCGGCATATCCGGCGTACCGGTTTCCCGCACCAGCGTTCCTTCCTGAACCGCAGGTGCCGGCTTCTTCGTTGATGCCACATCGGCAAAGGTTTTGCCGGCCGCAGCCAGCTTCTCATTCATGTCCGCCATGAAGCTCTTCCTCCTGTTCCTTCCTCATTGCCGCTCTTGCTGCATCGGAAGCCTGAATCTGTGCCTGGATGCGCTCTTCCTGCTGCTGCATGGCCTCTGCGCCCTCCCCGTTCTTCGGCGACCACTCCTTTTCCTCCGGAGGAAGTCCCTGCTTCATCCGGTCTCTTTTATGATCCAGAATGGCAAGGGCCTTGACCACTCCGTCGATGATGGATTCCGGGCGTGCAGCGCACCCGGGGACATAAACATCCACAGGGATGACCTTGTCCACACCGCCCATAATGTTGTAGCACTCCTTAAACACGCCCCCGTCGCAGGCACAGATGCCGACAGCCACCACGACCTTCGGGTCCGGCATCTGTGAATACAGCTGCTGCACCACCATCCGGTTCTGGAAGTTGACGCCTCCGGTGATCAGGAAAACATCCGCATGCTTGGGGTCTCCCGTATTGATGATTCCAAAGCGCTCCAGATCATAACGGGGCGTTGTCGATGCAAGAACTTCAATATCGCATCCATTGCAGCTGGATCCGTCATAATGAAGAACCCAGGGAGATTTTGAAATTTTCATAGTCCTTTCAACCTTCTTTCTTAAGATACGCTCCGTTCTTACTTATCCAGCAGCATCAGAATCAGCATGTTGCCGCCTCCTGCCACCAGGGTGGTTCCCCAGGTGAAGGCGAGCATTCTCTCCCAGCGAACACGGGGGAACACATTGTCGCAGAGAGTAAGACCGAACAGTACGATCAGCGCCGCAAGGATCGCATACACCAGAGAGACAGGATTGGAACAAATGAAGAAAAGCCCCGTCAGCGTTACCATCAGAAACAGCTCATACCACTCCGAAAGCTCCACAATTCCAAGAACACTGCCCGAAATATCCGTTGTCACGCCCTTAACCATCTCCTGATGCGCATGGTGTGACGTGCTGACATCAAACGGGGATTTCCGAAGCTCGATCGGAAGCGCAATCAGAAACGCGAAGAAAATACCTGGCGTCTTTACGATCGCCGGCAGATCACAGCGAATGATGTCCTTGACCAGAAAGCTTCCGGACGACAGATACAGGCCAATGCACAGAAGAAGCAGAATCGGCTCAGCACATGCCATCTGCAGCATCTCACGCTGCGCACTCATATTCGAATAGGGTGCACTTGCGGAAAAAGCAGCAAGACACAGCATCATTTCTGCCAGCGTCAGAGAGAAAACAGACAGCAGAATATCCTGCCCCGCATAGATAATTCCGATGGACAGCATCAGAAACAGCAAATGTCCAACCACCAGAAAGTGCTGCAGGCCGTTTACAATATAAGCTTTTTTCTGGAAAAACTTGCTGATGTCATAAAACGGCTGCAGAACCGGAGGGCCCTGACGTCTCTGCATTCTGGCAGAGAGGAACCGGTCCGTTCCGGAAAGAAGTCCCCCCACAAGAGGACCGAGTAAAAGGATGGAAATCACCGCCATCGCAAGCTTGAGAACAATGGATGCCATCACAACGCCCTCCCTACAATAATCATCAGAAACGTAATCAGAATTGCCGTGGACAGAAACAGACACGGCTTCATGATCTTCAGCTCACCGATGAAATCAATCATGTACCAGTTTGACATGTACACACTCTGCACATCTCCGAATGAATTCAGGAAATGACGGTCATCCGCGGCATTGACACCGGACATGTACGATCTTGTATTGTGCTCTGTAATTCCACCGTGCTGCCTGGAAATAAAGACGCCGGCGATCGGAAGCGCAACGACAAGTGCGAACATGAACAGCATGACAATGATGTCCGAGCCGCCGATGACAGGAGGAACCTCCTTGCGGAACATCTGACTCAGAACCGGCTGGATCAGATACTTTGAAATCGACGGGAACAGGAAGCACATGGCCACCACAAGAGAAGCAAGCGGAATGATCGACTGCCACTCACTGCGATGCGTGGTATCCTTCAGAGCCTGCGACTTATGAATTACCGCAAAGAGCTTTCCAAGCCATTTCCCCCAGTAAAAGGAAGTGCTCGCCGTACCGAACAAAAGGAACAGCACCAGCCAGACGCTGTTGGAGTCGATGAAGGACTTCAGAGCAGCCCATTTTGCAATCAGCATGCCAAACGGTGCCAGATACATGCCGCAGATACCGATGATCATCACAATAGCAAGCTTCGGAAGCTTGATGATCAGGCCGTGCATGTCCTCGATGTTTCGGGAACCGGTCACATTCTCCACTGCTCCGACACAAAGGAACATCAATGATTTCGACACTGCATGGAAAACAATCAGCATCACACCTGCCCAGACAGATTCCGGAAGACCGACACCGGCGCAGGCAACAATCAGGCCAAGGTTGGAAACCGTGGAATGAGCAAGAAGCCTCTTGCCGTCTGAGGTGGCAATCGCCATAAGCGACGCTGCAAAGAACGTAAAGCCGCCGATCAGGGTCACAAGAACTCCGGTCAGCGTTCCCTTCATCATCGGAGAAATCCGGATCAGAAGATAGACGCCCGCCTTTACCATCGTAGCCGAATGAAGAAGCGCCGAGGTCGGTGTAGGCGCTACCATCGCACCGAGAAGCCAGCCGCAGAACGGGAACTGAGCGCTCTTGGTCATTGCCGCAAAGGCAAGCATCACAAGAACAATCATGACCCCGGGAACCGCCGCCTCATCAATGGTCAGAAGCTGGGACAGATTCGTGACATGAAGCTGCAGGGCGGAATAGAGAATTGCTACAGCAAAGCCGCAGCCGCCGAGAAGGTTCATCCAGAGTGCCTTGAACGAATTCTGAATGGACTCCGGCTGCTTGTTGTACCCGATCAGAAGGAAGGAGCACACAGATGTAATCTCCCAGAAGAAATACATCCAACCCATATTGTCGCAGAAAAGCAGTCCGAACATCGCACCGAGGAATACAAAGAGCATCGCAAGGAACCAGTTGGAGCGCTCCTGGTAGTCACGATGATGCTGATGATAATCCTTGATGTAGCCAACGGCATAAATGCAGATCAGACTGCCGACGATGCCGACCACAAGGCACATAATCACAGTCAGATTATCAATGTGAAAATGCGCCTCTCCCTCCGGCATTCTTCCGGACAGATCCAGCCAGACAATCGGAAGCGTACCTGCAATGGACAGAAGCATTGCATAGATCTTCTTATAACGGATGGAATAGAAAATAACCACTCCCATCAGAACAAGCTCGCCGGCCATGATCAACATGTTCGCCGTCTCTGCCTTCGTCAGAAATGAATAGTCTTCTTCCCCTCCGAGAACACGCACAGCCAGATAAATGACCGCTGCCATGATCGCAAGTCCGGCACCCTTCACCAGATTCTTGCGCGCCTCGTACACCCTCTCGCTGCTGCCCATTGCAAAAAGCACCAGTGCAACCGCAAACGGGAAAAAGATCAGAAACTCAATAATCCGCACAACATCCCCTCCTGTTATTCTGCTGATTTTGAATCAAAATAGATAAAGATATGACTGAATTTCACACCACTATATATAGTATGCCAAATTGTGAATAAAACAAGTCTTGAATTCTCTGCGTAATGTAAAAGCAGCCGGATCCGCCTCATCAGGCGTTTCCGGCTGCTTTTTCAAATGATCAGACCGTCAGACAAACCAGTATTCTATTTCAGGAAGTCGTCATCCATTTCCCCGTCATCGTTCTGCACACGGTTTTCCTCCAGCCCCTTCAGTACAAAGGCAGGAATCTCTCCTTCCCGGAAATTCAGACTGAAATAACTGGCCTCTCCCTGCTTCAAAGCAATGGAAATTCCATACTGATAATCCACTCCTGTGGAATCCTTCCAGTTGGAGGATACAAGCATCATGGAATGCTTCAGAATATCCTGAATTTCCTCTGTTTCCGTGAACTCTGCTGATGAGCTGCTGTTGTCCGTATATTCGGTCACTGTCATGCCCTCTATGTCCTCGGCCTTTGTTTCCTCCGGATAAAGTCCGTTGCTCTGAAGAAACGCGATCGTATTCTCATAAGAGGGATAGACATCAAAATCCATCGACATATAGCACGGCCGGTATGCCTCGAAGGATACCCGTCCGATGCTGTTCTCTTCGTTCATCTGACGGAAGGAATAATGCTCCAGATCCTTGCGGTAGGCCTTGGCAAATTCACGATACAGCGCACCGTTTCCGGAAAGACTCCGGAATCCGTTGCAGAAGGTCAGTGTACCGCTCTTTTCAGCAGTTTCCGAAACAGCACGGTCACTGTAAACCGGAATCAATCCTTCCTTGTATTCGATGCTTCCGGTTATCGCATCCAGCACATCGGGATCGAGGGAATACGGAATGGTGATGCTGCGGTATACCTTCCGGCCGTCCTTCATGCGGTAGCACACCTCGGCCCCCCAGCCCTTCGCCGCGTTCGAATCGTCCGATTCCTCCCGCTGCAGCTCCATTCCTGGCCCGGTAACCGCAAGAACAGACGAGATATCTGTCAGCTTCATATCCTCCAGCACATGTGTCTCATCCCCTGTCGATTCTTTCGCATTCTGTTCCATCGGATAATAGAAGCTGTTGTCATTGTAAACGTATAAAGCCGCACTTTCCACTTCCGATTCCTTTGGAACATAGCGGTCATATCCAAGGAGATCATAACGGAACATCACAAAAATTCCGGCTGCAAGAATCGCCGCCGCTGCGATCTCCCAGAATTTCACAAAGAATTTCCAGATATCAAGCTCATATACCATCTCAACAATGCCGGAGCAAAGAACCGTTACAAAAACAATTCCGACCATCATAAAGACCGTTCCCGTTCGGGATGTCGGCGAATTGAACAGATTGATGATCACCTGTCCGGCAAAAAGGCCCGCCGCCACACTGACAGCAATCCGGATCACGGTGCGGACCGGCCGGTAAAGAATCGTCATGCCTGCATATTCCGCCTTCCGCTTCCGATACAATGCGATACTGATGGCAAGGAAAGTCGCTCCGACCAGAATGCTCACAAGATCCGCTTTCCAGCAATAGGAAAGAAGGTCCTTCAGCTGTGTCAGGTTCATCCGTGCGTACCGGAAATAATAATTGCTGTTTATCCATCTGGATGGCGCCATGGCATTGTAAAACGGGGAAAGCAGAAATGAACTGTTTCTCTGTCCATAGAAGCAATACGTCTTGTAAAACATGTTCTCGAAGCTCTGCACCAGCGCCACACAGGCCTGATCTGCAAACATCAGAAGCACGGCCATAATTCCGGAAACCACCAGATTGCCCGTGAGCATGACGGCAAGGATTCCCAGGCTGTAGGAGGAAAAGAAAATAATCGTCAACCTCACCAACTCAAGCATCGCATCCACAAACGTCACCATGCTCATGCCGTTCATCACCATCGCCAGAACAATGGAAAGAAACATACCGATAACAAGCGGAATTTCAAAAATCAGAAATCCATTCGCATAGATACTCCAGAAGCGCTCCATTCTGGAAATCGGCTGGCTCTCATAAAAGTCCTGCTTCTCCATGCTGAACAGATAGGAAAAGCCATGTATGGCCAGGATGACCGCCATAAGCACGGTTACCCACAGAAAGCCCTGACGCATTCCGATCCAGGTCCCAACCTCAACAAGTCTCTGACTTAATGTCAGCTCCGGACTCATATTCTGCAGCTTCGCCACCTCATTGCTTCTGGCAATCAGCATCACCACTGCCACCGGATAATACATCACCATATACAGAACAACAGCCGCAATCAGCCACAGTCTTCTCCGGCACAGCTGCCTCTGCAGAATGAAAAAATGGTTCCCCTGTTTATTCTTCGTATCACTCATCTTTGATCACCTAGTCCATTATAAATTTGCGAATGTCATATCCTACGACTTCTGTCTCGCTGATAAAGATTTCCTCCAGCGTCAGAGGAAGAATCTCGAAGAATACCGTTGATACACAGCGGAAATGCTGCTCAATCTCTTCCCTGCTCGCGCGGATGGTCAGTGTGCAGAGTCTTCCTCTGGTCTCGCTGCTTAAGATTTCCAGTCCGCCCAGCGCCATCTCCTTATCCTCATCGGAGGTGAACACGCACTGTACCTTCTGAATGGAGGTCTTCATTTCTTCCATATTCTCGGAAAGCAGTACCCCGCCCTTATGCAGAAGGCCGATATGATCGCAGATATCCTCGATCTCACGAAGGTTATGCGAGGAAATCACAGGGGTCAGCCCGCGGTCTTCCATATCCTTGGCAATAAGACTCTTGACCGCCTGCCGCATCACCGGATCCAGTCCGTCAAAGGTCTCGTCGCAGAGCATGTACTTCGTTCCCGAGCAAAGTCCCAGAATAAGGGAGAGCTGCTTCTTCATTCCTTTGGAAAATGCAGAAATTCGTCTTTCCGGATCCAGTCCGAAGTCCTTCATCATTTTGCCGAAGCGGTACTCGGAATAATCCGGATACATCTCCGCAAAATATTTACTCATTTCCCGACCGGTTGCATTCGGAAAGAAATAGAAATCGTTCGGAATAAAAAAGATGTTCCGTTTGATCTCCGCATTGTCATAAACCGGCTTCCGGTCTATGCAGATGGTTCCTTCATCCTGCTGCATCACGCCTGCCAGCATGCGAAGAAGTGTGCTCTTTCCGGCGCCGTTCGTTCCAAGAAGTCCGAAAACCTCTTTGTCGTTCATCGTAATGGATACATGGTTCACAGCCATGCAGTCGTCAAACGATTTTGTAAGATTCATCGTTTCGATCATATCGTCATTTCACCCGCTTTCCTGATTAACGTCTCCCGATCCAGTCCGAGCTCATCCGCTTCCTTCAGAAGCTCCGCCATTCGTCCGGCAAGCTCCTTCTTCTTGTTCTCCATCAGCTCCTCTCCGCCGCTGACGTAGTTGCCCTTCCCCTTCACGGTGTACAGAAATCCCTGCCTCTCCAGCTCCGCATAGGCCTTCTGCACCGTGTTCGGATTGGTGGACAGCTCCATGGCCAGCTGACGAACCGACGGCATCTGTTCTCCGGGCTCCAGAACGCCCTTCAGGATCAACGTTTTATACCGTTCCGAGATCTGCTCATAAATCGGTCTCGAATCCCGATAATCGATCAAGTCCATCACCCTCTCCTTCCGTATCTACTGTATTAGTTATGATGGTACAGCTACTGTAGCACAGAAGCTGCGACATGTAAACCCCTCACGTGGTTACATGCCGCAGACAAAATGATCAGTTCTTATCCGCTGCAAGCGTTTGCTCAACCAGCTTGTTCAGCGTTTCTGCCTGACTTTTCTCCGTAACGGCTCCCACAATGGGATCCCCGACGATATTGCCGCTGCGGTCGACCACATATGTCGTGGGAAACGCATAGATTCCCATGGTAAACGTTCCCGCTTCGCTGTCGGAAGCAAAATAGACATTCTGATACCCGGCGTTCTTCTTTTCCAGCACATCCTTCGCATCCGAAATGGCAGTCTCGTCGCCATCGAGCGTAAAGGCATTGATTCCGATGAGCGCACCGCCTTTTCCTGCTAGCTCCTTGTCCAGGGCATCCAGCTCAGAGAGCTCGCCCACACAGGGTCCGCAGGTCGTGAACCAGAAATTCACCACCGTGACTGCGTTGCCGGAAAACAAATCATCGCTCTTTACTTCATTTCCATCCAGATCCTTTCCCTCAAAAGAAGGAAACTTCTGCGTGCTTTCATCCCCGGAAGCCGTGCTCATCGCCTCATCCGCAGCTGCGCTTGTACTGCCTTCCATGGATTTTTCTGCAACCTCAGGGTATTCTTTCTCAAGAGCAGCCATCTGATTCTCAAGGTCACGGATTTTTCCCGCCTCCTCCTGAAGCAAAGCCAGCTCCTCATCCGTAAACTGATCTCTGGCATTCTCGATGGTCTTTAACAGCAGATCTCCATAATTATTGCTCTCCTCCTGCACGGCCAGGTCCTTGTCCATGGCAAGAAATACCTTGTCCCAAAGCCCTGTATTCTCCGACAGGATCTCATTCTCCTGGTCCATCAGCTCCTTGTACTCCGTGACAGCCTCCTCGATGCCGCCCTGTCCCGTATCCGCAGCAGAGCTTTCTTCTTTCGCGCCGCAGGCTGCCAGTGTCAATACCATCAGTGCAATCAGAACAGATGCTGTAAATTTCTTCCTCTTCAATTTGATTCCTCCATGTTTGTTTCTGCAGTTATTGTTCCTTTTGTTTCCGATCCGTCTCCAAAGCCGTAACGGAAGTGTACCGCACCGGTCGGACAGGCCAGAACACATTTCCCGCAGCGGATACACTCCGCATGATCCGGGGTTTTCGTCACGTCCACGTCCATGCCGCAGGCCCTGGCGCATTTCCCGCAGGAAATACACGCATTGGCATCCACCTTCATCCGAAGAAGCGACACCTTATTGAACAGCGCATAGAACGCCCCCAGCGGGCAGAGCCATTTGCAGAACGGCCGGTAGAACAGAATACTCAGCGCCGTCACTGCGAGCAGAATGCAAAGCTTCCAGGTAAAAAGCTTTCCCAGTGCGGCACGAATGCCGGAATTCACCAGTGCAAGCGGAATTGCCCCCTCCAGAACCCCCTGCGGGCAGAGATATTTGCAAAAGAAGGGATCTCCCATTCCAACATCGTTCACCGCAATGGCAGGCAGCAAAACAACCATCGCCAGCAGAATCACATATTTCAGATAAGTCAAAGGTCTCAGCTTCTTCGTAGAAAGCTTTCTCGTCGGGATCCTGTGCAGCAGCTCCTGAAACCAGCCAAAGGGACAGAGAAAGCCGCAGATCAATCGTCCCAGCAGTACCCCCAGAAGAATCAGGAACCCGGAAATATAGTAGGAAAACCGGAACTTCGAAGATCCCGCCACTGCCTGAAACGCCCCGATCGGACAGGCGCCGGAGGCTGCCGGACAGGAATAACAGTTAAGACCCGGCACGCAGACGTTTTTCCCCTTTCCCTGGTAAATTCCGCCCTTTATAAAATTCGGCAGATGAAGGTTGGTAAAGAGCACCGCTCCTGCCTGAATCCACCCGCGAAAGCGGGCCATGAAACGCGATGCTCCAATATTCTTCTTATCCAATTCCCACACACTCCAGACACAATCTGACCGCCTTGCTCAGCACGATCTGCACCTCACCGCGCCATACACCATAGCAAAGCATTGCCGCTCCCACCGCAAGCAAAATCATCTGAATCATTGCCTTTTTCGATTGAAACAATTTACGTTCTCCCTTCTGCACGAATACTGGCTGCATGTTTCATCATTATATTATAATGCATCAGCAGGAAATATACTTCCCTACCCGTATTTCCTTCACAGCTCCCACCGCTGCCAGCTTCATCATCGCGCGAAGAAGCTCCGGAAACGAACAGCTTCGATGCATTTTTCTGCTTACCTCATCCGTGATTTCGTCCACACTCTGCGCAGTCGAAGAATCCAGTGCACACAGAATGCACTTCTCCAGCTCCGTATAAGATACCGTTCCTTTTTGCACCTTCCGGTCCACCGGGGACTTCGTTTTCTCCGTACTCTGTGACAGCTTTCCGGTCTCCGCTGTCCGATATCCCATTTCTTCCAGCATAGCCTCCGGGGAAACTGCGATCCCGGCCCCCTGACGAAGCAGCTCGTTGCATCCGGCGCTCTTGGCATCACAGACCCGTCCCGGCACCGCCCAGACATCCTTTCCCTGTTCCAGCGCGCAGTCCACCGTAATCAGGGTTCCGGACCGTTCTCTGGCTTCGATGACAAGAAGTGCATCCGAAAGTGCACTGATAATCCGGTTTCTCGGGGGAAAGAGCCTCGCCTCCGGTTCTGTCCCCGGACGATATTCTGAAATGACACCGCCGCGTTCACACAAGGCCTCGTACAAATCCCGGTTCTCCTTCGGATAGCAAATATCGACCCCGCAGCCAAGAACGGCAAAAGAGGCATCCGATTCATCCAACGCTCCCCGGCCGGCAATTCCGTCAATTCCCTTTGCCATCCCGGAAATGATCTGCATCCCGCCCGCCGAAAGTGTGGATGCAAAGCGTCTTGCCTGTTCCCGTCCGTAGGGGGATGCCATCCTTGTGCCGACAATTCCGATGCTTGGCTGCTTCTCCTCCGGCAGCCGCCCCCGGAAATACAGGGCAAACGGAGGATCCTGGATGTTCTTAAGGCGCACCGGATAGCAGGGATTTCCCGGCCAGACGAAATGTATGTTCTGATTCAGAAGCTGTTCCATCAGCTGCTGCGGGGAGCTTTCTTTCCTGCCGCGCCTGAGAATTTCCCGCAGACGATTTGTCATCCCCGCGCCCCCGCCTTCTCCCGCCATCCGGTACCATACCCCTGCAAAATCAGGATCCTCTCCGGATTCTTTCCACAGCCGATACAAGGACGCACTTCCAAGCCCCTTCAGACTGCAGAGCCACAGCGTATAAGCATCTCTTATTTCCTGATTCATGATCTCTGCTCTCTCATTCCGGCGCTCTTCGATCTGCACTCCGATACCCCACTGCTTCTGCCAGATGGTCCTCCAGAATCCTCTCTTCTCCCTCCAGATCCGCAATGGTGCGCGAGACACGCAGAATCCTGTGAAAGGCTCTCGCAGACAGATCCATCCGCCGGAAAACCTCCTTCACAAACTTCTTCTCACTTCGTCCCAGTGTGCAGTACTTTTCCGTCTGGGCTGCATTCATCTCACCGTTAAAAAGAATCGCCTCTTCACGAAACCGATACGCCTGACGTTCCTGCGCCGCAATGACACGCCTGCGGACATCCTCACTCTTCTCCTGCGTTTTTCTGCTGAGCAGCTCTCCCACCGGAACTCTGGGCGCATCCGTACACAGATCAATCCGATCCAGAATCGGTCCCGGAATCCGGTTCTGATAATTCTGAATCTGCGCCTGTGTGCAATGACATCTATCCTCCGGATAGAAACCGCAGGGACACGGATTCGCTGCACAGACCAGCATAAACTTCGCCGGAAATTCATATGTTCCGCTGTTTCTTGCAATGACAATTCTCTGGTCCTCCAGCGGCTGGCGAAGAAGGTTCAGGCTCTCCCTTCCGAATTCCGGGAGCTCATCCAGAAACAATACTCCCCTGTGGGCAAGCGATATGGCTCCGGGTCTTGGAAAATTTCCTCCTCCGACCAGTGCCTGCTGCGTAATGGAGTGATGGGGTGCCACAAAGGGCCTCTCTCTGATGAGCGAAACACCTTCCGGAAGCTCTCCCGCAATGCTGTAAACGGAGGATATTTCCAGACTTTCTTCGTATGTCAGCTCCGGCAGAATTCCGGGAAGGCATCTTGCCATCATCGATTTGCCGGAGCCCGGCGGTCCGATCATCAGAACATTATGAAACCCCGCTGCTGCAATCTCCAGTGCACGCTTCACTCCGTCCTGTCCGCAGACATCAGACAGATCCATTCGTTCCTGCTTCTCTTCGGTTTCATGAGAGAGCATTTTCTCCGGCTCCGGAGGAAGAAATGAATCTCTCTCTCCTTTCGGAAGGCGAAGATAATGGAAGGCTTCCTCCAGCGTCGTCACACCGACTGCATGAATTCCGTGTACGGCAGCTCCCTCCTTCACATTCTCACGCGGAAGCAGGAAAACCTTCATTCCCCTTTCCTTTGCCTCCAGCACCATGGGCAGAACGCCTCGCACCGGCGTCACCACGCCGTCCAGCGAAAGACCTCCCGCAATAAAAACATCCTTCACTGCCCGCTGATCCAGAAGTCCCATTGCAATCAGAATTCCAATTGCGACCGGAAGATCGGCAATCACATCTCTCTTCGGAATTTCTGCAGGTGTCAAATTAACCGTAATCCGTTTCGGAGGCAGATGAATTCCTGTATTGCGCATGGCAACCCGCACACGCTCCCCGGCCTCGCGCACCTGTGCGGAAACAAATCCGACCATGGTAAACATCGGAAGACCGTCTGAAATATCGGTCTCAATGTGCATCAGATAACTGTGAACTCCATATACTGCTCCCGAAACAACCGAACTGAACATAAAAAATCCTTCCCGGGATATCAAAAGAAACGACATCCCCACATATGTGTGATCTCATCATTCATCTCTTTATTGTTCTTACTGGATTCATCCACGGCATAAGAAAGAGCACGCCGCTGCAGATATGACATCCGGTTCACGGAAAACAGATATGTAAAAAAGCACGACAGCAAATGCTGTCGTGCTTCATTATATCAGAAAATATCTGACCTGTGCAGTCTGAATTACTGCGGAATGGCAATGGCAAGCTGTGCGGTATTGCTGTCCTGCAGTGCCTTGGCTGCTGCCGTCTCCTGTGACGCTTCCGTCGCTGCTGCCGTCTGAGCTGCCTGCTGAAGCTGTGCTGCCGCTGCCTGTGCAGTCCTTGCGGCGTCCGCCGCCTGCTGTGCCTGTACAGCTGCGACAGCCTGGATATTCAGATTCTCCTGCGTCGGAAGAGCCGCAGCCTGAGCCGCTGCCTGCTGCGACGTAAGTGCCGCCTGATCGGCCGCTGCCTGCAGTGTCTGATACTGCGCTGCGCCTGCCGCTGCATCCTGCTGTGCTTTCGCAAGAGCCGCCTTGCACTGCACCAGAAGGGCTGACTGCTGATCCGAGATGGCCTTCAGCTGCGCCGCCTTCGCCTGTGCCGCCGCCGTAATCACAACCACATGTCCGTCCTTGCACATACGGATGATGTTATTCTGTCCGTCAACTGTCGTCTGATTCTTCACCATCGCACCGGTTCCGTCAAAGAAATACTGGAGTCCTCCGATGGTCTGCATGCCGAACTGCTTGCGATAATTGACAAAATAGTACGTCGCTCCGTTCTGTGTGGACAGCCCCGTTGCCGGAATGGTCGTGAAATAATCCTTCATCACATAGTTCACATCGCAGTTGCCGGCAATCCCGGGAACGGCTCCGGAGGAAGAATACTGCCACATCGTGCCGGGAAAGCCCATGGCGCCGCTGTAATTGGCCACCCAATGATCCCAGGCAGTCACACCAAGCTTGGTCGCAAGCCAGTTCTTATAGCTGTATACCATCGGCTGATACCCTGCCGCATATATCACCGAGCAGAACGTGTTCACAATTGCCAGCTGCTCTGCCTGTGAAAGATTCACCTGAGACGGATCCTCAATATCAATCGCAACCGGGAAGGAAATCGGAAGATTCCCCATTGCAGAAACCGCAAGCTGTGCGTCCGCCGCTGCCTCCGCCGGATTCATGGCATAGGAATATACATAGGCCCCCACACGGATTCCCGCTGCATTGGCTCCTACAACATTCTGAACAAAATACTTGTCAAGGCCGTACTTGGTATTGCCGACCCGTACCATGGCAAACTTAACGCCGCTTGCCGCAACCGCATTCCAGTTAATCACTCCCTGATAAGCGCTTACGTCAATGCCGCTGACTGCCGCTGCCTCCGCCTCTGTCTTATTGACCGGCGTAAGCATAAAAAGAAATGCCGCTGCTACCGTCAGCAAAATCACTTTTATTCCATTTCCGATTCTGTTCTTCAATGTTCTCTTCCTCCCGGAATCAATGACCATACGAAGTATACTTTATCATTGTCTCAAGAATTCGTCAAATTTTGCTGCTTCCTTTTCATTTTCCATTCGCCTGCGATACAATGGCAGAAAGTTCTGTTATTTTCACCTTCATGGAGGTATTTATGAAAATCAAACGGCCTTCAGACACTCTTATTGCCTGCCTGATTGATACATTCGCTGCCGGTCTTGCCGCACATGCCGCATATTTTTTCGGAAATCTTTCCTTTCACGATGACGTGGTCTGCACTTATGATGTGGGGGCGACGCATATTTTCGGAAGATTCACCCTGGGTCTTCTCGGAAAGCTGACGCGTCTTCCGTTTGGAGGAAGCAACTACAGTCTGCCCTGGTTCGGAGGATTTGTGTCACTTCTGTTCCTTGCGCTCTCCTCGTATCTGATGATTCGCACTCTGAACATCACCTCTCGTCTGCTCCGGTTTCTTCTGTGCGCCAGCCTTGCTGTTTTCCCGGTTCTGACAGCAACCTTTGCCTACGGCTTCACGGCCCCGTATTACATGCTGGCATTTTTCCTCGCATGTCTTTCCGCATGCCTTCTGGCAGACCACACTTCCATTCGTTCTCTGCTTGCAGGTCTTTTCCTGTGCGCTCTGATGATCGGAATCTATCAGGCCTACCTGCCGGTTATGCTTTCTCTGGAGGTTTTGATTCTCCTTGTTCATGAATTTCAGAAGAAGGAAAAGCCGTTCCGTTTCTGGACTCACTGTCTCACCGGAACAGTCCTTGGCTTTGCGGCCTATCTGGTTCTAATGAAAGGGTCGCTTCTTCTCACCGGCAAGGAGCTCTATGCCTATCGCGGACTTGACACGATGGGACGAGGACATTTTTCCTATCTGCAGCGAATTTTCATGGCATACCGGATGTTCTTTGCTCCGGAGAGCTTTCTTCCCTACCGGGGAAGCGATGATTATCTTCTGTTCATGTGGTCCATGGCTTTCGTCTACCGTGCGCTGATTCTTCTGATTCTTCTGATGGCCGCAGCTGCTTTTCCGAAGCTCGCCGGTGCGTCCAGACTTCGTTTTGCCTTTTTACTGCTCCTGTTTCCGCTTTGTGCCAACTTCATCTTCGTCATGACCGATTTCGATGTATATTCTCTGATGCTCTACGGAGAGGTGATGATTTTCGCTCTCGGAATCCTGCTGGCAGAGCATGCAGAGTTCCCGGCCCCTTTCCGGACCGGTTTGCGAACCGTTGTCTGCGCCGTTCTGCTTTATTCCGTCGTCTTCTACATCCACTACGACAATCTCTGCTACTACAAGGCAGGGAGAATGCAGGAGGAAGCCATTTCCTATGATACCGCCCTGATCACGCGGATTCAGAGCATCGACGGATATGATCCTTCCCTTCCGGTCTGCTTCGTTCACGGTCTGGAGAAGGACACCTCCTTCCTGGCTTCCGATCCCGAGCTGGAAAAGGTCACGCTCACCCCATATGGCGGCAGCGAAATTATCAATGATTATTCTTATGTTGACTTTCTCCGGATCCACTGCGGCTATGCCCCTTCGGTGATCGGGGATAACGGGCAGTACGATGCATATCTGGAGCAGGAGGAGGTCCCAAGATACCCTCTTCCCGGTTCCATCCGGATTGTGGATGATGTGATTGTGGTAAATTTCTGACACTGCCGGATGTCCCGGCAAAAAAAGAGAAGCGGATTTCAATGAAATCCGCTTCTCTTTTTCAGATGCGGGAGATGGGACTTGAACCCACACGGCCTTGCAGTCACAAGAACCTTAATCTTGCTCGTCTACCAATTCCGACACTCCCGCATATTCCATTGTGCTTCCGGTCTGACCTGCAAACCGTCTGTCACTCTCACCACCCGTCAGGCCTAATGTCATCCGAATGGATCAAGTGCAGAAGATGGGACTTGAACCCACACGACATTGCTGCCACAGGCACCTGAAGCCTGCGCGTCTACCAATTCCGCCACTTCTGCAAGCAAGAATTATTGTACGAGTTCCGCCCGGCAAAGTCAACACTCTTTCCCGTTTTCTTGAATTTACGTTCAATTTCCGATCAGTCATCCTTTTCGATGTGCAATTCAGAAACATTTCCGCATGCTCTGTATTTACGAAAAAAGCGGCAGAGCCATCTTCTGCTCTGCCGCCTGTTCTGTATAAAACATTCCGTTACATAACCAGAGGATACTTCGCAGTAAGCTCTGCGACAATCGCCCTCGCTTTTTCAATTCCCTCTTCTTTCTCCTTGATCACAAGAGCAATGGCTTCTGCAATGCGGTCCATATCCTCGGTATTCATACCTCTTGTCGTGACAGCAGGTGTGCCGAGACGGATTCCGGAGGTCACAAACGGCGAACGCTGTTCGTTCGGAATCGTGTTCTTGTTGGCTGTGATATGTGCCTCATCCAGCCACTTCTCCACCTCTTTTCCGGTCAGATCATCTCTGGTCAGATCCACCAGCATCAGATGGTTGTCCGTTCCTCCGGAGACAATATCAACGTCTCTCTTCATCAGGCCGTCGGCCAGCGCCTTCGCGTTGTCGATGATGTTCTGCGCATAGACCTTAAACGACGGATCCAGCGCTTCCTTGAAGCAGACTGCCTTCGCGGCAATGACATGCTCAAGAGGACCGCCCTGAATGCCCGGGAACACCGCCTTGTTCAGCTTGAACTTATCTGCGGCCTCCTGGCTTGCCAGAATCAGGCCTCCTCTGGGTCCGCGAAGCGTCTTATGGGTTGTCGTTGTCACGATATCACACCACGGGAACGGCGACGGGTGAAGACCTGCCGCCACGAGCCCCGCGATGTGCGCAATGTCAGCCATCAGGACCGCGCCGCAGGCATCCGCAACTTCGCGGAATTTCTTAAAATCAATGGTCCTTGCATACGCAGAAGCACCGGCAATGATCATCTTCGGCTTGCTCTCCATGGCGATTCGCATCAGCTCATCGTAGTCAATGAAGCCGTTTTCATCCACGCCGTATGCCACGATGTTGAAATAAGCACCGGAGATGTTGGCCGGTGAGCCGTGCGTCAGATGTCCGCCCTGCGAAAGATTCATTCCCATCAGCGTATCGCCCGGCTTTAAAACCGCATACTCCACCGCAAGGTTGGCCTGCGCTCCGGAGTGCGGCTGAACATTTGCATAGGTGCAGCCGAACAGCTTCTTAGCCCGCTCAATGGCAAGAGTTTCCACGACGTCCACGCACTGGCAGCCGCCATAATAACGCTTTCCCGGATATCCTTCCGCATACTTGTTGGTAAGAGGGCTTCCCATTGCGGCCATCACCGCCTTGCTGACCCAGTTTTCCGAAGCGATCAGCTCAATATGATCATTCTGTCTGGCCATTTCCTGTTCAATGGCAGCTGCAATTTCCGGATCCTCTCTTCTGACTTCTTCCATTGAATACATCGTGTTGTCCTCCTCTTTTTTGTCATTTCGTGCTGCACTTAGTTAAAATTGAAAAAGTGATGAATCAGGCGATAGCCCTCTACGGACAGGAATCTTGCTCCCTTGGCATCGCTGCCGACAAACGTGCCGAATACGCCGTGCCGCATGCGGACATACAGCCAGTAATCACAGCGTTTCAGATATGCCCACAGATCATCCTTCATTTTCACATGCTCTTTGGTATAGGAAATCATCGCAAGAATCGAGGAAATCGTCATCATGATTTCCAGATAATTATACATATATGCCCGAAGCGAACGATGTCCTTTCATTTTCTCCTGAACGAGCGGCATAGTATAGTAGGCAATCATTATTTTGCTCACTTTAATCTGCTGATCCAGGCGGGAAATCATCACCTTCTCGTTGACTGACTGGTCCTGCCGGCCGATGTAATAGCAGTACAGATTGACGTTCATGTAATACAGAGTCTGTACAAAGGGGAGCGGCCGGAACACGAAGATATTGTCCACGTAGAAGCAATGCTCGGGAAGCCGCATTTCACATTCCTTCAGAAGGCCGGTGCGGTAAATCACCGAGTGCATCAGAATATAGCTTCCCTTCCGGAAAAGGCCGACCTGGTCCCAGGTAATCAGCTTGTTCACAGGAATCGCATATTCATAATGCATAACCTTATGCTTCGCCACACCCTCCTTCATATAAGTGAAGTTGCACAGCAGCATATCCGGTCTTTTTTCGTCCCGGGAGAACTCCTTCAGCTGATCCAGAACCTTCAGGAATGCGTCCCTGTCCAGCCAGTCATCGCTGTCAACCACCTTATAATAAAGGCCGCTCGCAAGATCCATCCCGACATTCACGCCGGATCCATGTCCCCCGTTTGGCTTGTGAATGGCCCGGCAGATTCCGGGATACTCCTTCTCATAACGGTCGGCAATCTCTCCCGTCCGGTCCTTGGATCCATCGTCTACAATCAGGATCTCCACCTGGTCACCGCCGACCAGCAGCGAATCCAGGCACCGTTCCATGTAATCCTGAGAATTGTAGCAGGGTACGCAGATGCTTAATAATTTCATGCACGATCTCCTTATATTCCGATCTGTTCTGTTTCCTCAACGAGGCATAAAAATACAAAATAAAACGAGTCCGAAACACCGGACGCAAGGCCTTGCAGCTGTCACCCGCGAAGTCTCCCGCGTTCGAGCTCGTATTTCTCGATCGTAAGCAGGCAGTCCCGCAGGTCATCATAGCGGACCGAAAGAGCCCCCGGGCCGACCTCTACATCACAGGCAAGCGCCATGGTATCAATCATCTCGTCCGTCACATGACCTCTCATTTCCGCGAGGGCGGTCAGCCTCTCCTCCGTCGTTCTGGCGTCCAGAAACCTCTCCAGAAACGGATCCAGCGGTTTCTCCCCGCTCTCTTCCGGAGCAGCCGCGGCAGAAACCGGCACCTCTTCCCCGGATCCTTCGTCATCGGCAGAAGCAGCCGCAGAAGTCTCCTGCTCCACCGGTTCAATCTTCTCAAAGCGGTAGCGCTGCACCGCATCCGGATATTTCTCTTTGTCTACTTCCGAAAGAAAATTCTCAAGATTTCTTGCAAAGACCTTTCCGTCCCCGTACAGTGCCTGATAGATCACAAGCTGCTCTCCGGTGTCCTCCTTCTGCGCAAGTGTAATGATCTGATACCGTTGTCCTTTAAAATGACGGTACCGTTCCATTGGCTTTGGTGTCCTTTCCATGCCGCTCATCCTCTCTGACCTTCTTCCTGTCTTTTCACAATGCAGCAGAGAACAATCAGTCTCTCCACTGCAAGCTCCGGTGTAATTTTACCCGTTTTGTAATCAAAATCCGCCTTCATACACTCTTCCAGACACGATTCCAGTCCGTCTCTCCTCAGCCGGTCCACAAGAGGCCTCAGCTTCTTCGAAAGGATCCACGGATTGATCTTAAGCTGCGCGGCTGCTTCACTCTCTCCTGCGCTTTCCAGCAGCTCCTTCAGCTGCAGAAGCTGATTGTACTGCCGCAGCATCAGTGCCAGAACAACCTGCGGTGCTGTCTGAAGCTTTACAAGATCCAGGTAAATGGAAAGTGCTTCCTCCTTTTCTCCCGCTGCAATCGACTGAATCATGTCAAAAATCCGGTCCCGGATCACCGGCGTGCACACGGCCCGGATGTCCTCCGGGAGCACCTCTTCTTTCCCATAGCAGTAAGCCGAGAGCTTCTCCGCCTCGGATTGAACGGACAGCATATCGTTCCCGGAATACTGCAGAAACAGATCCAGTGTGCGGTTTAAAATCCGAAGTCCTCTTTCCGAAAAAAGACCGGCCGTCCATACGCGGAGATCCCCTTCTCCCGGTGTATCACAGACCATGACATAACCGGCCTTTGCGATGGCTTTATACAACCGGTAGGTTTTGTTCGGTGCGGTCTCCTCGAAAATCAGATGCGTGGTCTCCGGCATCTTCGGAAGAAACTCGCAGAGCTTCTCCGCCTCATCGCCTGCTTTTTTCAGAAAATCCGTATCCTCCAGTGTAATCACACGCCGCTCAGCAAAAAAAGGCAGCGTCTGCGCCATTTCGATAACCTGAGAAGCACGTACCTCAGCTCCCTTCAGAACTGTGCTGTTCATCGCATCGCCGTCCCCAAGGAGAGCCTCCCGGAGCCGTTTCACATTCTTTGTCCGGAGATAATCCTGCTCTCCGCAGACAAGATACACCGGCCGGAATTCCTTCGAACGAATCTGGCGCTCCAGCTCGGTCTCGTACTCTTTGTAATTCGGCTGATTTTTCTTCGGCATCCTGTGCCGTACCTCCCCGCGAAACAATTTAATGTATTATACCATTGTATGTCCGTGCCCGGAGATTTTTTCCATTGGTTCGGAAAACGATTTCTCCGTCATACCTCGTATCATAAATCTGCTGTACTCCGGCCTCCTTAAGCCTTTGAAGGGTTTCTGCATGCGGATGTCCGTAGGAATTGTCCTTTCCGCAGGAAACATACGCATACTGCGGGTGGAATTTCCGAAGAAATGCCTCACTGGTTGCTCCTTTTGAGCCGTGATGTGCGATATGAAGAAGTGTCACATTTACAGGATGGTCCTGCGTCCCCGGCAATGCTTCCCCGGCATACCGGAGCATCTGCTCCTCTCCCTCTCCCTCAAGATCTCCGTTCAGCAGACAGGAAAACGCTTCGTATGTCAGATACAGCGTCGTGGAACGCGCATTGGGCTCCGCATAGCTGCTGTTTTCCTCCGGGTGAAGGCAGAGAAGCCTCAGCTTCCCGTTCTCCAGAATATCCCCCTTCTTCAGATATCGTACCGGAATCCCCTGTTTTGACGCGATTTCCTCAAGCTTCCGGTAATTTCCGGTTTTTGCTTCCTCCAGAACAGAAGGAAGGCACAGCGCTCCGATTTCCGGCACACCGTTTTCTCCGGCGCTCTGCAGAAGCTCTGCCAGCCCGTTCATGTGATCCTCATCCTCATGTGTCAGAATGCAGCATTCCAGCCTCCGCACGCCGTAATGACGAAGAAGCGGAAGAAGCTGATATTTCGCAACATCCTGCCGATCCGTACTGCCTCCGTCTATCCAGAAATCCGTACCATCTGCACGGATCAGAATGCCATCCCCCTGTCCGACATCCACGGCATGAATTTCAAGACCGCTCTGCCATCGAAAGAGCAGGATGAATAAGGCAAGGATTGTCAGCGCCATCTGGATTCCTTCCCTTCTTTTCTTTCCGTGCATTTTCCGGATTTGCCCGGATGAAACGATAACGATCAGAATGGCATAATATCCGGCTGCCTGCAGAAGAGACGAGGCTCCGAGAATGACCTGCAGTCCGGGAATCTGTCCGGATATTTTACAAAGGACCTCATAAAGGATGAGAATTGCTGTCGAAAGAGCGCCCGTCACTCTTCCCGCAGGAGGACAGATGCCCCCAAGCATCAGTGTCATAAGTCCGCCTGCCATGACCGTGCTCATGAACGGGATGACGAGAAGATTCAGGGCGATCGAACCGATTGGAAACATCCCGAAGCCGGAAAGATGCACGGGAAGCGCCGCCAGAGAAACTGACAGCCCCTTCATCAGATGTGATTCATACGAGGGAACAAGAAGCGTAATGCCAAGGACTGCGCCAAAGGAAAACAGAAAGCCGGACTGCTGCAGGAACAGGGGCTCCTCAATCAGCAAAAGAACCCCCGCAATGCTGACAGCCGTCAGAAGATCATAGGTTCTTCGAAAAAGCTTTGCCAGCATCCGAAGAAGGAACATCACGATGGCTCGCGCCGAAGATGGCCCCGTTCCCGTCATCTCTCCGTACAGCCAGATCACAGTCATCGAAAGGAGCGCTGCGGCAGGGATCGGAAGTCTTGCCCTTCCTGCCATCCGGAAAACTCCCATCCCGATCATCAGGATATGAAGACCGGAGATTGCAAGAATATGGACAATTCCGGCCCCCTGATACAAATCCTTCAGCTCCGGATCCAGTCCCCCCTTTTCTCCCAGGAGCATTGCCTTCATAATCTCAGCACTCTGCCCGGTAAAGCACGTCTCCAGCACCCGTGAGAAGTACCTTTTCACCCGGTAAAGCAGCGCCTTCTTCCGGATCTGCATTCCGTAAAAAACGCTCCTCTTCACATCAATACCGGTTTCCGTCACCGCCCCTCCGGTCAGCTGCGCCGTATATCCCATCGTCCGGTAATAAAGCGCCGCATCAAACTCTCCCGGATTGGAGGCGGCCGGAAAGCATCGAAACGTTCCTCTTAACAAAATCCGGCTTCCGATTGGGAGCTCTTCATCCAGCCCTTCTGCCGTTTCCCTGCTCCCGTCGCCCAGCCGGCACAGGAGCATTCTTTTCAGAAGGAGCTTCTTTCCGCCGTCTTTTTTCGAAGACACCTCAGCGTTCTTCATAGAAACCAGAAGACGGATTTCACCTTTTTCATTTGTTTTAAACTCTTTGGATACAATGGTACCCTCTGCCCACACTTTTTCCTTATTCCATTCCGGATATGCTTCCGGTTTCCATGGCATTATCTGCAGAAGAATCCATACAGAAATGGTATAGACGAGGGCAGCCATGCAAAGCGGTCTTCGCATGCAGACTCCTCTCAGAAAAAACAGAAAACAAAACTTAATGATAGAAATTATCTGGTCTCATTTTTCCGGACAACAGAAAGATTCCGCTCGAAGGCGGAGGACAGACTGCTGTCCATAAAGGCTTTGCCGGTTTTCCCTTCAATGGTAATCTGAACCGCACTCACCGAAGAGAGCTCCGTCAGAGAATTCACAAGAGAATAAATTGCCACCTGCGACGTCACGCCGTAGGGCTCTGTGAGAAACGCCTGATCCAGGTTCACATAGCATACGCCGTCTCTTGTCGTCACGGAAAGAACCTTGGCAGCCGGATTCAGCGTCGGAAATACCACGTCGGAGTTCGGGCCCTTCAGCACCTGCTCCACAACAAGACGCTCCATGGAAATATTGCTGTTGTATACCACGTTCCGATACGTGTCCACCAGCTGATCCCCATCCTCGTTTGCAAAATAAAGGTGCAGGCGCACCTTTTCGTAATTCATGATCTCCTTTCCGGAGTTAAAGATAAACATGTCGGAATTCATGGCCGTGACGACCGATCCGTCCTCATTTGTCAGCGGATGATCTCCGCAGAGAAAAGACACGGAATCCACTCCGTCAATCTGGCAAAGCGTATTCACCAGTGCCGCTCTTGTCAGAATCTCCCTGACCGTTTCCAGCTCTTCATAATCGGAGGAAAGAAAAACCGTCAGCGTTCCGTTCTGAAGCGTTGTTCCGGTCACGGTAAAATTCTGAATCGGTGCAATGCTCCGGACATCCCCGGACGAAGTCGCCAGCTGCTCCAGCATATCGTCTGCCATCTCCTGCGGCGAAAGGTCATCCTTCGACTTGCCGTCTTTCAGCTGATAAGAAAGCGTACTGAGAGAGGACAAATCCTCATTCAGGTAGTAAAGCAGCAGACCGCTGTCTTCCTTCTCCTCCCGGGCACAGCCGGTCATTCCGGACAAAAGCACAAGCGTAAGCAAAACAGCCCAAAGAGCATGAAAAAACAGGCTGTGAACAACCTTCTTCTGCTTCCGGTATGAATTTTCCCTGCTCTTATCCGACATGCTCTGTCTTCTCCGTCACATCCTGATCTTCCGGAATTCTTGTGGGCACAAGAACCGTCTTCTCCACATCGGGATTCTCAATATAGTTCAGCGGAATGGAAACCGTAAATGTTGATCCTGCGCCTTCCTCCGACTCCACCCGGATGGTTCCGCGGTGAAGCAGCACAGCGCTCCGGACAATCGAAAGTCCAAGACCGGTTCCTCCAATCTCGCGGGATCTCGACGGATCCACCCGGAAGAAACGATCAAAAATCTTCGCCTGCGCCTCTTTGGGAATGCCGATTCCGGTATCGGTCACCGCAACGGTAAAGCTCTTCCCATCCGAATCCAGCGTAACCGTAACCTTTCCGTGTTCCCGGTTATACTTCACGGCATTTTCCACAAGGTTGGTCAGAATCATCACCATCTTGACCTCATCAGCCTCTGCCCGGATCTCCCGTTCACTGACAAGAATCAGCTCAACGTCCTTCTTCTGCGCAAGCGGTCTCACCCGCTTCAGCACGGACTCCGCAAGCACATTGATATCGAGCTGTGAAATGTTCATGGAAACCTGCTTCCGGTCCGTCCTTGCGAGACTCAGAAGTTCTTCAATCATCTGATTCTCACGGTCAAGCTCTCCGTCAATGTCCTGCAGGAATTCGCGGTACATCTCAGGAGGCACATCATCGCCCATCTGAAGAAGGGAATCCGCAAGAACCTTCATGCTTGTCATCGGCGTCTTCAGCTCATGCGACACGTTGGATACGAATTCCTGCCTGGATTCATCCAGAACACGCATTCGTGCGATCACATCGTTAAAGGCATGAACAATATTCTCCGTTTCAAGATAATCATTGACCTGAACACTGGATGCCGTATAACCTGCCCGGACATCCTGAATTGCCTTTGTCAGCTTCTCAAAGGGACGAACCAGAAAGGCCGCCGCCAGAACCGCCACAGAAAAAGCAACAACTGACATAAACAGCATCAGAAGATTTGCTCTCCTTCCAAGGACCTCAAGCGTTGCCGCAATCGAGTCCGTTGACACACTCGCAAGCAGAACACCGGATACCTCCTCCGAGGAGCTTCCGTTTCCGGAGAAGTCCATATTTTCCAGAGCCTTGGTCTCGCTGATCGGCACGATGACCTCAAGATACCGGTCATTCTTCACATATCTGCCCGTGATGGCACGGCTCCCGTTCTGAAGGCAGCGGACGACATCCCCGGAAACCACTGTTTTGCCTGTAGACATGTCATACGTATCCTTCACCACCCGAAGGCTCCCGTCAATGACCAGCACCCGGCCGTCATAAAAGGAGGAAAACTGCTCCAGCTCCGCATCCACAATTGGCGATGACGGATTGCGCAGATATTCATAGGTCAGAAGATGATTGGCAAGAATCCGAAGCTGCGTCTGCACCTCACTGGTCCGGATATTCACCACCCTTGTTTCATAATTTGAGAGAATTACACCGCGCATGGCAAGGCATGGCATCACTCCAAGGACAAAGACTATCAGAAAAATCCGAAGCCGAAGGCTTCGAAGAAACGGAAAGCGATGGTAACAGCTATGAAGTTTCTGCCAGAAAAACGCTCGCTTTTCCTTTCCCATCAATTTCTACCCTGCCCTCAAATCGAAGTTCCCTGATAGTAGTATCCAACGCCCCATTTCGTCTGTACGTAACGAGGCTCTGACGGATTCGGCTCAATCTTCTCCCGCAGTCTCCGGACATGAACATCCACGGTCCGTTCATCCCCCGGATAATCCTTTCCCCAGATCAGCTGGAGAAGCTTTGCTCTTCCGTAGACCTTTCCGGGATTGGCCACCAGAAACTCCAGAAGCTCAAATTCCTTTCCGGTCAGATTGATTTCACGCCCGCAGATCTGAACTCTGCGATTGTCCTTGTCAAGCCTTACATCACCGTTTACGATGACGTTTTCCTCCACGTTCTTCTTTGCAGCTCTGGTTCTGCGGAGAATCGCCTTGATTCTTGCCTTGACCTCCAGAATGTTGAACGGCTTCGTGATATAGTCATCTGCGCCGTATTCAAGGCCCAGAATCTTATCCATGTCCTCTCCCTTTGCCGTCAGCATGATAATCGGCACATCCGAAAACTCGCGGATCTGTCGGCAGACGTCCATCCCGTTCATCACAGGAAGCATCAGATCCAGAAGAATCACATCGTAGGTATTCTCCTTTGCCTTCTCCAGAGCTTCGCCCCCGTCATAGGCCGTATCCACTTCATAGTCGTCCTTCTCAAGGCTGAAGCGAATTCCCTTTACAATCAGCTTCTCATCGTCCACAATCAGCACTCTGGCTGCCATCTTATCCTCCTACGGGTTTCCCGTTGTAATTCTGTCCCTTAGCTTCTCAAAGGTTGCATCCCCGATACCGGAGACTCTCTTCAGATCCTCCGGTGCCGCATAAAAACCGTTCTCCGTCCGATCGGCAAGGATCGCCGCGGCCTTCGTATCTCCGATTCCCGGAAGTGAAGTAAGCTCCTTCTGTGAAGCCGTATTGATATTAATTCTCGCATCCGCTGCGTTCTCTGCCCCTGCAGAGCCTTCCGCACGTAAAAGCCCGTAACCGTTTCCTGACGCACTTCCCGCCGGAGAGGATCCTGTGGAGGAGAGCTCTTCCTTCTGCGTATTCTGTTCCTTCTCTTCCAGCGTTCGAATATAGAGCTGATCCTGATCGGAAAGCTTCCGTGCCTGATTGACACAGGCTCCGTCCGCATCCGCAGAAAGACCTCCGGCTGCCTCTATGGCATCAACCACTCGCGCGCCTTCCTCAAAAGAATATACGCCCGGACACTCAACGGCGCCGCAGACGTACACATAAAGAGGCTCCCTCTTCTCGGATTCCGCTGCGTCATTTCTCTCCGCTTCTGCAGACTCCGCCGCGCCGGTGCGCTCTGCTGCATCGTCATCACACCCCTGCTGCCCGGAATCACCGGAAGCTTCCTCTGTACGCTCTGCTGTCATGTCCTCGGAAGAAGACGGACTGCTCCGAAGCGTCAGCACCTCTTCTTTTCCGCAGGCCGCGGCAGCCATCATAACCACCATTAAGAATAACGGAACAACCGCCCTCTGCTTCCATCCCTGGAAATCAAGCCGCACAGCCGCTCCGGAATGATGACGCTGCAAACGAATACGATGTTTCTCTTTCATACATGACTCCCTGTCTGCCGCAGCTGTCTGCGGCCTCTCCGGGCCCCCGCCATGCAGAAGTATTGTACCATGCAAACCGACTCAGCACATATAAAATCCAGAGGTAAATCGGCTGTTTACAGACGAATTTACCCCTGGATTTTATATGCGGCCAAGGTCCGAAGGACCTCTGGCCGAAACATCGAGGATTTACGCAGTAAATCCGAGATGCGCTGAGCCGTTTTGCATGCCCCTGCGCTGAATCGCTTTGCATGCCCTTACCGCATCAGACCTCTTTCTTATTCTCCTCCCTGCAGCTCGGAACGAATGTCCACATAAGCCGGGTTGGAAATTGTCTCCACCTGCACGTTGTCCTGTCCCGTCATCTGGATGAGAAGCTGCTGACACAGCTGCCGCAGCTGCTCGTTCGGATCTTCTCCGTCCCAGACCTGTGAGAAGGTATTCTCCAGAAGCATCCAGAAATTCGAGGCGGAACGAAGCTTCGTGATCGGTGCCGAATCCGTATAGGCATCATAGAAGCCATTCATATGCTCGTCGCTGAACGAATATCCCGCTGCAGCAGGTGCCTTCCCTGTCAGATCAAAGAAATGCTCCATGCCGGAGAACAGCAGATACTGACAGAAGGCATTGGCTGCCTCCTGCTGATCCGAATAGCCATTCACAACAAGGCAGTTCGTAATCGACAGCGTCTTTGATTTCAGGTCCCCGGTCAGATCCGGAATGCTGGTCACACCATAGTTCAGGGTCGTGCCGTTTTCCTTGCAGTACTTTGCAATCTTCGAAACCGAGTCGGATGTTGCCAGCGTAAATACGATTTTCCCTGCTGCAAAATCCTGAATCACGCTGTCATATCCATCGGAAGACGAATCGATGGAGAAGAACTGATTCAGCTGCTGATAAACCTGAAGACAGGAAATCAGCTGCTGATTGTAAACATGCAGCTGGCTGGTATCATCACCGCATGCACCGCCAATATCCATATAATTGCCAAGGAAGCAGTAATTGTAGAAAATATCTCCGACATCCCACTTCAGAACGGAAGATACATTGTCCGGCGCGTCGTAATCATTCGCAAGCGTAATGACATCCACCATGGTGCGCGGAACCGTATCCTCCAGGCTTTTCCCTGCCGCGTTTGCCATCGACTGCAGATAATCCTCGTTGTACAGAAATGCCGCCGCTTCAAAGCTCATCGGATAAGCAATGGTCTTTCCCTGATAGGTCACGGCGTCCAGTGCCGGCTGACAGAAGAACCGGTTCCCGGAAAAATGCGTCTCATCCTGAACCTGTGTTGCAAGACCGGTCAGCCACAGCCTCTCCAGAAGATCATTTCCGGCAAGAAACACGTCCGGATAATCCTCTCCGGACACCGAAGCCTCATAGATCTTCTGCAGATAATCGGTGTCGTCAATCAAGGTCGGCTCCACACGGTAATCACTCTGCGAATCCGTGTAGGCAACGCAGACGCTCTTGAGATAATCCGTCAAGGAATCATCGGTATACCACAGATCAATGGTCTTTCTGCGCGAAAACAAAAGCTCCGAGCTGCTTCCCGCATTCTCGCCGCCGCGGATTGCCACATAAACAAGACCGCCAAGCAGAACGAGTACGGTCAGCACAGAAAGAAGTCTGGTTTTTACATTCAAATCATTCACCTGCGCCGCGGATTTCTTCGCGGCCTGTTAAGGGAAAACGCGTCTGTCATTTTCCCCATGGTCTTCATGAAGAAAGGGACGCAATCACCGGCTCCAGAATTCCGATCATCTCATCAATGTTCTCCTTCGTTATGATGAGCGGCGGAACAAATCGCAGAATATCGCTGCCGGCATTGATCAGAATCAGACCATTCTCCATGGCCTTTGTGATAACAGGTGCCACGGGACGATCAAAAACAAGTCCCTGCATCAGACCGCTTCCTCTGCGTTCCAGAATGCAGTCATATTTTCCGGCAAGCTCATTCAGCTTCTCCTCCAGATAAGGAGAAACCTCCTGCACATGCTCTATTATATTTTGTTTCCGATAGAGTTCAAGGACCTTGCAGACCGCAGCCGCCGCAAACGGATTTCCTCCGTAGGTCGTTCCGTGATCTCCGGCAGCAAGACTGGAGGCTGCAACCTCCTCCGTAAGAAGGAAGGCTCCGACCGGAACGCCGCAGCCAAGCGCCTTTGCCGTCGTCATAATATCCGGTTTCACGCCGAATTTCTGCCAGGCATACATGCTGCCGGTACGTCCCATGCCGCACTGCACCTCATCCAGAATCATCAGAATTCCATTCTCATCGCAGAGCCTGCGGACCCCGGAAAGAAATTCCGCCGTAGCGGGCACAAGTCCTCCTTCGCCCTGCACGGTCTCAAGAATAATTCCTGCCGTTTCCGGACCGATCAGTGCCTTTACGGATTCCAGATCGTTATACGAGGCAAAACGCACGCGGCAGGGCATTTCTCCAAATGCCTCACGATAGTGTGCATTTCCCGTCACCGACAGCGCTCCATAGGTCCTCCCATGGAAGGAATGATTCATTGCAATGATCTCCTGCCTGTCTCCGCCCTTTTTCAGGAAAGCATGCTTCATGGCGGCCTTCAGTGCTCCCTCCACGGCTTCTGCGCCGCTGTTCGTAAAAAAGACGCGGTCCATTCCGGACACTTCCTTCAAAGCCTTTGCTGCCAGAATGGCCGGCTCATTGTAAAAATAATTCGAGGTATGAAGAATCCTGTCAATCTGCGCCTTCAGTGCATCGTTGTACTCTTTATTGTTGTAGCCAAGTGCAAATACAGCGATTCCTGCCACAAAATCCAGATATCTCTTCCCGTTGACATCATACAGATAAACGCCGTCTCCGTGGTCCAGAACAATCTGGTACCGGTTATATGTGTGCAGAAGATCCCGCTCTGCCTCTTCGATCAACGCTGTCATCTTATTCTCTGCCATGATTTCCTCCTGCGGCGTTTTCCCTCAATGTCCGATGTCCTCAAGGCCGTCGGAATCGTCATAGAACATCGTTCCGTTTCCCTTGTTCGTAAAGATTTCCAGAAGAATGCTGTGCGGAACACGTCCGTCCAGGATGTGTACCCTTTTTACGCCTCCCCGCACAGCGTCCGTGCAGTTCGACAGCTTCGGCAGCATGCCTCCTCCGATCATTCCGTCCGCAATCAGCTCCTCCGCTTCCGTCACGCTGATTCTGGAGATGAACGACGATTTGTCTTCAAAATCCCGGTACAGTCCCTCGACATCCGTGAGATAGACCAGCTTGTCCGCTCCGACCGCCTTTGCAATCGCGCAGGCTGCCTCGTCCGCATTGATGTTGTAGGTTTCAAACTGATCATCCAGGCCGATCGGTGCCACAATCGGAAGATAATCATGATCCATCATATCGAAAAGAATCTTCGGATCCACCTTGGTGATTTCCCCGACATAGCCGATATCCTGCCCACCGGAAAGGCGCTTCTTCACCTTGAGCATTGCAGAATCCTTGCCGGAGATTCCGACCGCCTTGACGCCGAGCTCCTCCACCATGGTCACAAGGTTTTTGGAGACACGGCCCAGCACCATCTCCGCAATTTCCATCGTTTCCTTGTCAGTCACGCGAAGTCCGTTGATAAACTGTGCCTCTTTTCCGGTCTTTTGGACCCAGGATGAGATGGCCTTGCCGCCGCCGTGCACAATGATGGGCTTAAAGCCGACAAGCTTTAACAATGTCACATCCTGAATGACATGTCTCTGCAGCTCTTCGTCACTCATTGCCGATCCGCCGTACTTGACCACAATAATCTTGCGGTTAAATTTCTGAATATAGGGAAGCGCCTCGATCAATACCTCTGCTTTTTTCTGCGCTTCGTCCAGGCCCTGATCCATCATGATATCTGTCCTTTCCTGAAACTGCGTTTTCCGTCCTCTGACACTTTTCCTGTCAGGAGCGGTAATCCGCGTTGATCTTTACATAGTCATAGGTGAGATCACACCCCCAGGCTGTGGCAGCTTCTTCTCCCATATGCATGTCGGAGAGAATCACCACCTTGCTGCTGCCAAGGAGCTCTGCTGCTTCTTCCTCGGAATAATCTGCCGCACTTCCGTCTGTAAAAATCAGCATCTTCTTCCCGTCCGCTTCGAAGTACAGATCCACCTTTTCCGGGTCAAAGGAAACTCCGGAATATCCGAGAGCACAAAGGACACGTCCCCAGTTGGCATCTTTCCCGAAAATCGCCGCCTTGGTCAGATTGGACTGAATGACTGCCTTTGCAAGGATCCTTGCATGCTCCTTCGTATCCGCGTGAACAACCTGTGACTCAATCAGCTTTGTTGCGCCCTCACCGTCTCCTGCCATCTCCATGGCAAGCTCCCGGCATACGAAGAAAAGTGCCTCCTTAAAGGCTTCATATGCTTCATTTTCTTCCCGGATCTCTTCGTTTCCCGCAAGACCGTTTGCAAGAACAAGGAGGGTATCATTGGTAGACATGTCTCCGTCTACGGAAATCATGTTGAATGTCTCGTTCACGACCTCCGAGACCGCCTTCTGAAGAAGATCCTTTTCAATGGCAGCATCTGTGGTCAGAAAGGCAAGCATGGTACACATCCCCGGATGAATCATGCCGGAGCCCTTGGACATGCCGCCAAGCGTCACGGTTTTGCCGGAAAGCTCCAGCGAAACCGCTGCCTGCTTGTTGTGGGTATCCGTAGTCATAATGGCCCGGGAAGCAGCTTCTCCCGCTTCCAGCGTCTCTGACTTTGACGATGCAAGCTCCGCAATTCCCTTCTTTACGCGGTCCATCGGAATCTGCATCCCGATCACACCGGTCGATCCGATCAGAACCGAACGCTCCGGAATGCCAAGGACACGGCCCGCTTCCTTCGCGGTCTCCTCACAGATTTTCAGGCCCTCGCGTCCGGTGCAGGCGTTGGCAATACCGGAATTCACGACAACTGCCTGTACCTTCTCCAGGCTCTCCCGGACAATGCTGCGATCCCACAGAACCGGCGCCGCCTTCACTACATTTGAAGTAAAGGTTCCGGCAGCGACACAGGGCTCCTTGCTGTACACAAGTGCCATGTCCGTCCGTCCTTCGTACTTGATCCCTGCTGCTGCCGCTGCCGCATAAAAGCCCTGTGCTGCAGTGACGCCTCCCTTGATCTGTTTCATCTTCTCTGTCCTTTCCTTCCTCCGCAGATCACAAAGCAGAGGTAACTCTGTCTTATGCCTGCCCGATAAAACTGGTGATGTTCTTCTCGTTCAGAATAAAATCATAATAATAGAAATCTTCCCGTTTTTTCCATCCGATGCTGTTCCAGAAGGCATTTCCGATCTGGTTGCTGGTAAAGGCAACCAGCGACACCTTGTTGATCCCCATGTCGCGAAGCTCCTTCATGCAATATCCGACCATCTGGCGGCCGATGCCAAGCCTCCGGTGCTCTTTGGAAACGCAGACATGATACAGCGTTCCCTGTCTTCCGTCACTTCCGCACAGAATGGAGCCGACAATGGCGCCGCCTGAAACCGCAACAACGGAGGTCTCCGGGTTCCTGCGGATAAAGCGTTCCACATCCTCACGTCCATCATCCAGAGAACGGATTCCAAATCCCTGAATGGTCATCCAGAGGGCATGCACCTCATCATAGTCCTCCATGCGCATCGGACGAATCTGTATCCTTCCTTCCATCTTTCGCTCTTCCTCCGCTTACGGCATCATCGCAGGAAGGCTGATGGCCGTTTCCTCCGGAAGGCCGAACATAAGATTCATATTCTGCACTGCCTGACTTGCGGATCCCTTCCCCATGTTGTCGATGGCTCCCATCATAATGACGCGGCCGGTTCTTCCGTCCACCTTCAGACTGATGTCCACATAGTTGCTTCCCTCTACAAACCGGGTTTCCGGATACTGGCCTGCCGGAAGGATCCGGATAAAGCGTTCGTTTCCGTAGCGCTTTTCATATACCTCAAAAAGCTCCTCCTCCGACGGAAGCGTGCCGTCCTTTTTCCGGATCAGGGAAGCATATTCGGTCACCAGAATGCCGCGGTTCATCGGCACAAGATGAGGAGTGAAATTGATCGTGACCGGATGTCCGCATGCATACGAAAGCTGCTCTTCGATTTCCGGCGTATGACGGTGACTGGCAACGCCGTAAGGCTTGGCACTCTCGTTGACCTCGCAGTAGAGGTTTGCCGTCTTTGCACCTCTTCCCGCTCCGGAGACACCGGAAAGCGCATCCACAATCAGCGTATCGGTATCAATCAGCCCGGCCTCCACCAGAGGATACGCCGTCAGAATCGAACAGGTCGTATAGCAGCCCGGATTTGCCAGAAGTCTTGCAGACGGAATATCCTTCCGATTGATTTCCACCAGTCCATACACCGCTTCCGGAAGAAACTCCGGCGAAGCATGATGGATTTTATACCAGGCCTCATAAACAGAGACATCCTTCAGGCGGAAGTCCGCGGACATATCGATGATCTTAACCTTCTCCAGAAGCTCCCTGCTCACAAGTCCCGCACAGGCTCCCTGGGGCGTTGCGGTAAAAATAACATCGACCTCATCTGCCAGCTTCAGAATTTCCCTCTTCATCTGCTCGGTATCATCATTAATTAAGGAAAGATCCACAACATGGAACAAATTTCCATATACTGAAGCGATCTTCTGATCCGCATAGCTTCTGGATCCAATCCATTTCACCTCTACATTCGGATGAACCGCAAGAATCCGAAGAATTTCAGCCCCCGCATAACCGGTTGCTCCTATAATACCAGCACGAATCATATTCTCTCTGTCCTTTCTTAAAACTTTTATTAAATGTACTCTCCCTTTTCACATTGCGCAAGATTTATTTTATACTTATGCAGTATAAATTCATATTTTATGCATATTTATGCATTATTACAGCTTCATTTGAAATATTTATGTATTTTTACTGCTTGCATTCCCTTCCCACGCGTTGTATATTCATAAGCACAGTTTTTCATATATCAATCATCCGAATAAAAGTGAGGTCGAAACAATGGAGAAAGAAAAAGTCGTTCTGGCATATTCCGGCGGTCTGGATACCACCTGCATCATTCCCTGGCTGAAGGAGAATTACAATTATGATGTTGTCTGCTGCTGCATCAACGTCGGACAGGAGCAGGAGCTTGAGGGACTTGAGGAGCGCGCGAAGTACTGCGGCGCAGACAAGCTTTACATTCTGGACGTCATCGATGAGTTCTGCGATGAATATGTAGCTCCCTGCATTCAGGCACATGCTGTTTATGAGAACAAGTACCTGATCGGCACCTCTATGGCCCGTCCGCTGATTGCGAAGAAGCTGGTAGAGGTTGCACGCAAGGAAGGCGCCGTTGCCATCTGCCACGGTGCGACCGGAAAGGGAAATGACCAGATTCGTTTCGAGCTTGGCATCAAGGCACTTGCTCCGGATCTGAAGATCATCGCTGCATGGCGTGATCCCAACTGGAAGCTGGATTCCCGTGAGTCCGAAATCGAATACGCGCACAAGCATGGCATTGATCTTCCTTTCTCCGCCGACGAGAGCTACAGCCGTGACCGCAACCTGTGGCACATCAGCCATGAGGGTCTGGAGCTGGAGGATCCCTCCAATGAACCCAACTATGAGCATGTTCTTGTACTGTCCAAGACTCCTCAGAAGGCTCCTGACAAGACCACCTATCTCACCATCGATTTCGAAAAGGGACTTCCGGTTGCCGTTGACGGCCAGAAGATGAAGCTTTCCGATATCATTCGCAAGCTCAATAAGATCGGCGGAGAGAATGGCATCGGCATCATCGATATCGTCGAGAACCGTGTCGTCGGCATGAAGAGCCGCGGCGTTTACGAAACTCCCGGAGGAACCATTCTTTACGAGGCACATCAGCAGCTGGAGGAGCTGATTCTGGACCGCGAGACCTATGCACTCAAGGAAGAGATCGGCGGGAAGTTTGCAAGCCTTGTCTACGAAGGAAAATGGTTCTCTCCTCTTCGCGAGGCAGAGCAGGCGTTCATCGAGAGCACACAGCGCTACGTCACCGGAACGGTAAAGCTTGGTCTTTACAAGGGCAACATCATCCGCGCCGGCGAGACCTCTCCGTACACGATGTACAACGAGAGCATCGCTTCCTTCAAGACCGGCGATATGTATGACCACACCGATGCCAACGGCTTCATCAACCTCTTCGGACTGTCCACCAAGGTTCGTGCGATGAAGATGCAGGAAGTTGCCAAAAAGGAAGGCATCAAGAACTGGCAGGATCTTCTGTGATCTCAGCTTGTATGAAATAAAGAAAAAACGGGAAGAGGTCAGCAGTTTCATCTGCCGGCCTCTTCCTTTACATTCTGTTTCGGGTTACACTGTTTGACGTAGTGCCATTTTCCGGACTGCAAAGCCGGTCCGGCCATTGAAAGGAACACGACATGTCCCAGGTGATTGATCTGACCTGCCCCAAATGCGGTGCACCGCTGGAAATTCACAAAGAGCTCTCGGAGCTCTCCTGTCCGTACTGCGGCTATAAAAAAGCCCTGATGGAAAGCGATGCTGTGAAAATCGAACGGCTCCGGGCAGAAGCATACAAAGAGGTTGCTCTGCAAAAGGAAAGGCTTTCACAGAAGAGTCAGAAGACCGCCGCAGCCAGCAAAAAGAAAAAGCTCCGATGGAAAATCGGTCTGATCCTTGCTGCCATATTTGCCGTGATCCTGCTCCCCGTCCTTTCCGAGCTCTTTAATTCCGTCAGCTACTCCGATTATCACAGGAAACGGGCTGAGAAAACATATGCATGGCCGAAAAGCGGACTTCCCTCGCTGATCCCGCAGCCGGCCTCTCTGAATGGAGAGATGTATCTGGACGCAGGAGAGACGCTCTCCGTCTATGCAGCGAACACCTCACTCGAGGAATACAATCAGTATCTGGAGGACTGTAAGGAATCCGGCTTCACCATTGGCATGAATCAGTACAGCAGCTACTATGAAGCCTATGACGAAGAGGGAAATTATCTGGATCTGTCGTATGATGAGGATTACAGCGAGATGCACATCCGTCTGGAGAAGGCCATCGAAACCTCTCCGATCGAGTGGCCGGAGAATCCGCTGGCGCAGCTTCTTCCGATTCCGCCTTCTCTGGATGGCAACGTTTTCCAGGATTCCAATGACAGCTGTGTGATCTATCTGGCCGGCATGACCAAAACCGAATTTGGGAATTATGCCAGAAAATGCATGCAGGCAGGATTCTCCGAATCCTATCTGCAGGAAACAACCTTCTATGGCTCGGACGAAAATGATAACCGGCTTTCCATGGATTATCTTCCTTCCAAGCTGGTAAAGATCCGGATTTCGGCTCCGTATCGCTGAGCCGGAATCCATGTAATCGCTAAAAAATACCAGGTGCCTCTCTGCGAGGCACCTGGTATTTTTCTGTCTGTTCTTCCGATCGTTTATCCAAAGGCATTGACATCGCCATCTGCATACAAAGCGCTGCGGACAACATTTGCCGCGCAGAACTGCAGATCTGCCTTTGTGCAGGAGAAGCCATCCTCCTTTTCTTCCTCACGGACTGCGCGGATGATCGCATCCTCCACCAGCTCATCGCCCGGCATCTGCAGATCATTGCCTGCATGCACGGCGCCGGAGGGCGTTCCCCACTTGTACTTGCCTGTTGAGCTCTGTGAAAGAGCTCCGAGTCCGCCGGTAGAATACCAGTCGGTCATAATAAGTCCTCGGAAGCCCCACTCATCTCTTGCCGCCTTCTGCAGAAGATCATAGCTGTCTGCAGTATGGATGCCATTGATGAGGTTGTAGCTCGTCATGATCGTTTCCGGATGTGCCTTGCGAATGCAGATTTCAAAGCCGCGCAGATAAATCTCGCGAAGCGCTCTCTCACTCACATGAACGTTTGTCTGGTAGCGGTTGTCTTCCTGGTTGTTTGCCGCAAAATGCTTGATGGAAACGCCTTTGCCCTTGTGGCTCTGTACGCCTTCCGTAATGGCAGCCGCCGTAAGTCCGGTCACAACAGGATCCTCGGAATAGTACTCGAAATTTCGTCCGCACAGAGGATTCCGGTGAATGTTCATGGCGGGAGCAAGCCAGATATCCACACCAAACTTCTCCATCTCAGCACCGACCATGTCTGCTGCCGCACGAACCAGCTCCGTATTCCAGGACTGTGCCAGTGCCCAGCCGATCGGGATTGCCGTCGTATACTGATAATAATCAACCACATCCTCCGGATGGTCATACTCCGGGAAGGGTGCCACGGCGTCGCCGAACTTATTGCCGCCGGGAAGAACCGTTCCGTCATGCCTTGCCTTGAAGTGAGGCTGCAGGCGAAGGCCCGCAGGGCCGTCAGCCATGGAAACCGGACGGATGCCGCGGCTCTCCAGACAAACGGCAGAGGTATCTCCCGCCGCTCCCGGAACGCTGAAGGACGCATTTCCGATCACCGAGCTCTCTCCCTTTCTTGCATGACGACCGGTCGCAAAGCTTGCGAGCTCCTCGATGGTAAGCTGAGCGACCAACTCCTCCACGGAAGCTTTTCCGCTCTTCACATCCTCCAGGGTAATCACTCCGGTCTTGTCCGTCGTATACTCTGCACGGTTCTCGTCCGAATACGAAACCGTTTTCTGCGGGACAGCGGAAGCCTCAAGACAAATGACAGGTACATCCGCACCGGCTCCGCCCTCGCAAAGACCGCGTGTTTCCTCAAATTCATTGTCCTTCGGGCAGATGTTCACGCACTGCTCGACCGTAACGGTTTCCGGCAGAGAAAGAACCGCTGCCGGAACGGTCTGCTCCGACGAATTTCCGATGCGAAGCTCATAGTCCGCCTTTTCCAGAATCCAGGCTGCTTTCTTCTCGCTGTAGGATGCGAGAAGCTGCACGGGAATGGTAACACAGACCTCTTCCCTTTCTCCCGGAGCAAGAAGCTTCGTCTTCGCATAGCCCTTCAGCTCAAGCGCCGGATGATCCAGCTCGGTATTTCCCTTTACGGAAACATAGACCTGTACGGTTTCTTTTCCTTCCGTACTTCCCGTATTTATCACAGAAGCCAGCACTCTGACCTGGCCGTCCTCCACGCTGCAGGAAACCGGCTCCATGGAAAAGCTTGTATAGGAAAGTCCGTAGCCAAACGGATACAGCGGCTTTTTCCCGAAGGTTCCAAAGTAACGATATCCGACATAGATGCCTTCCGCATAGTCATCGTCATCCGTGTCACCGTTATTGTGAGAAAAGTCTGCCGCAGACGGATAATCCGCATAGCTTGCCGCCCAGGTATCTGCCAGCTTTCCGGACGGATTCACCTTACCGGTCAGGACATCGGCAATGGCCAGTCCTCCGATATTGCCAAGCTGTGACATCAATACCACTGCGTTGACGCCCGGAATCGCCTTTACCTCCGACAGATCCATGACACCGCCGACGTTCAGAACCAGAACAAACTTCTCAAAGCCGGAAGCCAGCTTCTGGATGGAATTCTTCTCTTCCTCCCAAAGAAGGTAGTCGCCTTCCTTTGCAAAACGATCTGCTCCCTCACCGGAATTCCGGGAGATCACATAAATTGCCGTATCCGTTCCGGCTAAAGCAATGTCCTCGTCTGTCACAGGCTCCGGAGAAGGCTCCTGGAACGGCATGCCGAATTCCAGAAGAAACGCAGGACGCCCGGTTTCCTTCGACAGCTTCTCCAGAAGTGCACGATGCTCCGCCTTCGCAGCCTCAATCTTCGCATCATGACGGGCAAGCCACTCTCCCGTCGTAATCTCATATCCTGCTTCCTTCAGTCCATCCTCTGCATTGATGACAAAACGGGAATTGACATCACCGGAGCCGGTGCCGCCCTTCACCGTTTTTCTTGCCCCTGCTCCAAACAGTGCGATCTTTCCGCCTGCTCCTGCAAGCGGAAGAACGCCATCATTTTCCAGAAGGACCACGCATTCACCTGCAAGCTTTCTTGCAAGCTCCATGTGCTCCTTCTCATCCTGCATCATTTCTTCCTGAGTCGGTGCAAATATTTTTCCCATATTTTCCCCTTTCCCTGGTAAAAGCATTCCTGCTGTTATGTTATCCAAAAGGAAGAGTAACATACACCCACAATTTTGCTATTTTTTACCATTATTTTGGTTTTGTGGACCTTTCTGCGTCGATTTTTACTTACTCTCAATCGAAACCTCGGCATCCTCACAGCCGTCTGCCGAGAAGATCACGCGAATGGTACCCGTCTCGTTCGTTGTGCGAACTGCCGCCATGACTTCCCCATCGAAGGTCTCCCAGGTGGTATCGTCATAGCTTCTTACCGGCTGAGGATCCGCACTGCCAAAGCCCTGAAGAACACCGGGGCCTTCCACGCGGACCGTCACGGTTTTCGATGCAGACAGGTTCTCGTAGCCCTTTTCATCCTTCAGCTTCACCGTCACAAAGGAAAGGTCCTCTCCGCCGGCCTTGATTTCCCTCCGGTCTGCCTCTGCAGTCAGAACAACCTTCTCTCCGGCCGTCGTCAGAAGATAGCGTCCGGTCTCTTTTCCGTCCTGATAGCTGACCGCCAGAAGCTCTCCCGGCTCATAGGTCACCTTCCAGGTGGCCGTAAAGTCATGATCCTTTCCGCACGGCTTCTTCCCAAGAGACTTTCCGTTTAAGAACAGCTCCGCTTCCTCATCTGCGGAATAAATGTCAACCTCCGTCTCCTTCCCTTCAAATCCCGGCCACGTCCAGGAGGAAACATTGTCCTTGAACATCCAGGAGGTCTGGGAAATCTTCTGTCCGTAACGGTTCATCCGGATCACGCCGATGTAAGGCTCCTTCCGCAGGCCGAAGACAATTTCTCTCAGATAGCTGATGGGTCTCCGGTATCCGAGGATGTTGATATCACCGATGTACGCGATGCGGTCCGGATAGTTGGAGGAGAAGTTCACCTTTCCGTCATAGTAGAAAATTCCGCAGCCTGCTTCTCCCAGATAGTCATAACCGGTCCAGGTATAATCGCCGAGAACGTTGTCGTTCTCCTCCACGATTCTCCAGAGACGAACAATGTCTGCAGGGTAGGTTTCGGTTCCAAGCACCGGCTTGTTCGGATGAAGCTCCTTTTCCATCGCATGGCGTCCCGTCAGATAGTTGTATCCGGCAATATCCGCTGCCTGCGCTGCTTCCTCCAGCACCTCACTCATCAAAGGATGTGTGCAGAAGGCATCCTCGTTCGTCATCTGCATCATCATATTCGCTGCACCGACGCCGCTTTCCGCACTGCCGCCAGCGCCGCCCAGCACAGAAGGATCAATGCCCTTTGCCTTCAGAATATCCACGATGATTCCCTGGATTTTCCCGCTGATTGCAGAAGCGATCAGGCCGTTTACCGCCGTGGTGGTGTATCTGGTCGCATCCAGCTCATGGAACCTGTTGCATATCTTCCGGTTGATGGCTCCGCCGGATTCTCTTCCAAGATCCAGAATTTCATTTCCGGACGAATACAAAATGACGCAGGGATGGTTGTAGTCCTTCTTCACCATCTTCTCCGTTTCTTCCTCCCAGCAGCGATCGAAGAAATTCGAGAAGTCATTCCGGTTCTTCTGCTCATGCCACATATCGGTCAGCTCATCCATGACAAGCAGCCCGTACTCATCGCAGGCAGCAAGCATCTCCGGGCTCATGGGATGGTGTGCGCTGCGGATGGCATTGAAGCCGGCCTCCTTGATTTCACGGGCACGCTTTCTCTCTGCTGCAGCAAAGGTGGCGGCGCCGATGATTCCATTGTCATGATGGATGCAGGTTCCTCTCTGCTTCACGGGCTTTCCGTTGATGCGGAGTCCGCGCTTGCCATCCAGTGCCAGCATGCGAAGACCTGTCCGGACGGATTCCTCATCCATCACTTCCTCTGCTTCGCACAGAACAAGCTGAACATCATACAGATTCGGATTCTCACAATCCCAAAGCTTCGGATTCTCAATCAGAATGTTCTGACGAAGCGTCTCGGTATCCTCCGGGAAAACAGTGAAAATCACGCTGTCTTCCGCCGCCTTCTCCCCGGAAGCCGCCAGTGTCCAGACCGTTTTCAGCACCATTTTATGTGCTTTTCTGGTGAGGTTCTTCACCTTGGTTTCCACCTCGGCAACCGCCGCCTCACCAATTTCTCTCGTGGTGATACGAACCGAATCCTTCACAATGTGCACTTCATTTCCAACCAGAAGATTGACATTGCGGTAAATACCGCTTCCGGAGTACCAGCGGCTGTTGGGATCGGGATTGTTGGCGATCACCTTGATTTCATTCTCTTCCCCGGTGCGAAGATAACGGTCCAGCACCGCATCGAAGCCGCCGTAGCCGTGTAAGTTGGAGATCACAAAGTTTCCGTTCAGATACACTCTGGCAATCTCATAAACGCCCTCAAACTCCGCAATCACGGAACGGCCTTCCCACTCCTTCGGTGCAGTGAATTTCTTCGTATAGATATATTCTCCGCCGGGATAAAAGCCGGTCTGTGCGCCGCTTAAGGCTTCCGGAACGGGCTTCTCATGAATCATGGCATCATGCGGAAGCTGAACGCTCTGCTTCTTTCCTGCTCCAGGTCTGAATGCCTCCATCAGGCTCGATCCGCCGGAAGATACCTCCCATCCCTCGTTGAAACTCATTTTTTTCATCTGCTAACCCTCCTGTCTTTTTACCAAAGCTGTGCTTCCGCAGCTTTCCTGTCTGCAAACGGTCCGGGCAGAACGTCCGTCCCGCGGTGATTGCCCGCATAGTCCATATCGAACAGAATATCCTCGCCGTCCGGTGTTTCAAACCGCTCCTCCGGCTCAAACGCTTCCCCAAGCGTATCGCTCGAAATCATGCCGGTCCGGTAATCGCCGATGACATCGAACAGATTCGTCCGGATCGATACATGATCTCCGTCCTCCACAACCTCGATCTTTACCGGATTCTCACTGTCCACAAGGTTCTCCGTCTCCTTCTTCCACGCCTTTGCACCGTTCAGATACACGTTGCCGCCGGCCCATACCGGAAGCTTTGCAAAATGCGGTCCCATCAGCTTCATCATGTCAAATTCCTTAGCAGCTTTTCCTTCCAGTTCTTTAAACGGAGCGTACCACTCCTCAAAGGTCGGATAGTCATCAAAGACCGATGTTCCGACCACCTGGTTGTCCGCCATCATCATTCCCATGTCTTCCTTGACTTCGACTTCCTCCACAGGCTGATTCTGAACGAAAATATTGTTATAGAACCGGTCATCTCCATGAAGGATCGTCATGAATCCGGCAACCTCCGTGCGGTGCGGAATGTGATACGGCGTATAACGGGGCTGGTTCTTCCCGTCTGCCTGGAAATCCGTTCCGGAGCCAACCGAGGTCAGAGCACCCAGCATCAGATTATGCACGCAGGCAACGCCCTCCGTTGCCATGCGAAGAGATACCTTCGAGAGCATGATGTTGTTGTCGATCAGCGTCGGTCCATGTCCCACCTCAATGAAAACATCCTGGCTCATCATGGCACCCATCGGGCTCTTCCCGATGCCTTCCGGCGCGTGATTCTGATAGAACAGGTTCTGGGAAATCCGGGTTCCCTGTGCTTCCCAGTCACACCACACGCCCATCGTGCAGTCATGGAATTTGTTGCGGCGGATGATGACATCGATTGCTGCATGCAGCTTGATTCCCGCGATCTCTGCGCCGGCAAGCTCCTGCATGTTGTTGATGTCATGAATGTCATTGTCCTCAATCAAAGAGAACACACAGCCCTGGCGGCCGACAATTCCGTCCTGCTCGCAGTGATGAATATGGCAGCGGCGCACGATGTGATGTCCGATGTTCTCCTTAAGCCATCCGTGATACTGGCCGCGGCAGACAGCATCTCTCTCCATCTGTGTCGGGCTCTTCACGTGACGATAGGTAAAATAGTGATTGTTGTCCGGATCCTCGTACTTGCCAAGAGAAATACCTGCGCAGCGGCTTCCGTAAATCTCACAGTCCTCAATGATCCAGCCCTTGGACCAGTGCGGTCCGATCATTCCGTCCTGGAATGCCGCGGGCGGAGCCCAGGTCGTAGCCGCCTTATCGATGGTAAAGCCGCTTACCGTGATGTAATCGACGCCGTTTTCCTTCGGCATGAAGCACTCACGGCGCACAGTAACCTCTACATTTTCCTCATTTGGGTTCTTTCCCTGGAAGTTGGCATAGATCACAGTCTCGTTCTTTTCGACATCCTGCTCGGTGTACCATTTATAGACAGAATTCTCCGGCTCCCAGGAAGACGGATAGACCGCACCCTCGCTGCATTCCTCCAGTGTCAGAGTCTCATACAGCATCCGGTCATCCAGGAAAACCTGTCCGGTATGCTTGTTGACCGGCCCGAAATACCAGTCGCCCTGTACAAAGGTCGTGTAAGGATTGTATTTGCCGAACACACCGTTGTGAATGCGGCACACCCACACATTGCCCTCATACGGCTTCCAGTTCTTGATTTCTTCGGCACCGGTAATCTCAGCTGCAAGCGGCTCGGTACTCTTATAAACAATTCTTGCATCCTCGCGTCCTGCATGAGCAGGTGCTACATTTTCCCGGTAAACGCCGGGCGCAACCAGAACCGTATCGCCGGGTTTTGCCAGCTTTGCAGCTTCACGGATGGAGCGAAACGGCGTCTCCTTACTTCCGTTTCCATTCTTCGGTGCACGGATATCCACATAAATATTCATCGTTTTTCTTTCCTCCTTTGAAAAGAAGCGGGCGAACCGCAACGCGATTCGCCCGGAACAAGAGCAGGCATCCTCAGATGCTTGCGAGTGTCTTATTCATGATCCATTCCGGGGTGCTCCGCATCCCACTTGGCATTTGCCTTCTCAACCGTCATCTGAGACAGAAGAATGATCATAACAACAACCATGCAAAGAGGGAAGAACAGGTACATTCCCTTGATTGCCGTGTAATAGGATGCCGGCTGAGTTGCCGCTGTTCCTACATAACCGGAAGCCTCCAGAATCCATCCGGCAAGAGCCGTTCCGACACCGCCGCCGACCTTGATTCCGACAGAGGAAGCAGAGAACATAGCGCCCTCAACGTGAACGCCGGTCTTCTTGTAGGCATAGTCTGTTGTAGAAGAAATCAGAGCATTGATATCGCCGGTAACCGGTGCGGTTCCAAGACCTGCGATAAATGCTGCGCCGAGCATCAGCGGAACATTCAGTGTCAGACCGCCGATGATGAACACGATTCTGCAGACAAAGGCCAGGCAGTAGCCGCCAAGGTTGACCTTGTACATTCCCTTAAACTTCGAAACCAGCATCGGCGTGAAGATCAGGCCGATGATCATCGGGAACATGGATGCCATCGTGAAGGTTCCCATCAGGTTTGCATCGCCCAGAATGTCTCGCATGAAGTAAACGGTCATTCCCTGAATGCCGGTCTGAAGATAAATGGAAATGTAAATCAGGAGAAGCAGAATGAAATACTTGTTGGTGAACAGAATCTTCAGTGCCTGTCCAATCGAAACGTCGTCCTTTTTGCCCTTGTTCTCTTCCACCTCATCCTGCGGAAGCTCCTTGACCGAAAGAACAGAGATTGTGTTGACAATCAGAGCAATCACTGCATACAGAATGGCCACAGAACGCCAGCCGGCTGCGCCGCCGCCGAAATTCTCAACGAGCCTCATGGTGATGGAGGCTACGGTAAGGTTTGTTGCAAGAGAGAACATGAAGCGGATGGAGCCAACCTGAACACGCTCATTGGTATTCTTGGTGATCAGAGAGGTCAGCGCTGCATAGGCGATATTGTTTGCCGTATAGAAAATCGCATTCAGAAGCGTGTAGCTGATGAAGAAGAATGCGTACTGTGCCTTCTGTCCCCAATCCAGCGGAATTGCGAAGCAGCAGACCAGGAAGAACGAGTTACCGATCTGGGACCACAGCATCCAGGGTCTTGCCTTTCCCATCTTCGAATGTGTGCGGTCCATCAGATTTCCGAAAATAATATCCGTAAATCCGTCAAAGAACTTCGATACCATGATCAGCGTGCCGATGATTCCGGCATTCAGACCGATTGCGTCGGTCATATAGATCATCACAAAGGACGTCAGCAGTCCGTAAACACAGTTGGCTGCCAGATCTCCGGATCCGTATCCAACCTTGTTGTACCATTTCAGGTACTTCTTCTCGCTTGCTGCAGCTGCAGCATTCTGGTTTGCCATAGCAATCCCCCTCCTATAATATAGAATAACTTCTATCTAAGACCCGGCTCCCCTTGAAGCCGGGATCTTTTCAAATGTTTAAGGAAAACGCTCTTCCGGTTTCCGTACCTCTGTCAGCTCTCACTCTCCAGATTCTGCCGGATGGTTATGGAAAGCCGGGTCTTGATCCAATCATGCTCCGGTTTCCGGTCCATTGTAAGATAGCGAAACAGAATCTCCAGAGGCTTCTTCCCCTGCTTCTCCGGCTCCTGCGTAATGGTCGCCGTGATTCTTCCGTCCCGGAGCATCTGTATCTGCTCCTCCGTCACCAGATCATTGGTGATCACCGTCATCTTCCGGTTTCCGGCTGCCTCGTGAATCACATCGCAGAGACTGTAATCTGAGGGATTCATCAGATATACCGCATCAATATCCGGATCCTGCAAAAGCTTATGTCTTACCGTCCTTCGAAGCTGCTCCCGATCCATAAAAACAGGATTCTGCAGATAAATGACTCCGGCAATCTGCATCTGCGGATAACGTTTCTTCTCTCTTTCAAAGCCTTCCAGCCGCTGCTGTCCGCTCGGAATATTCCCTGCATCCTCCGAAACAATCAGGACCCTTGCACAGCTGTTGATGATTGCAGTAAGTCCGCAGGCAATCCTTCCGGATTCCTGATAATCACAGCCGACAAAGCAAAGACGCTCATCCGTTATTTCGGTATCAATGTTGTAGGTGACAATCGGAACCTCCGGCATACCGTTTTCTTCCCAGGTTCGTCGAAGAAATCCGTCAAAGCTCCCGTAAATGGCATATCCGCTGATGTCCGGATGATCCACGATAAACTGTCTTGCCCGCCTCAGCTCTGTTTCCGTAAAATACCGGATTCCAAAGGAGTGTACCGTCACCCCGTACTGAGCCAGCTCTCTTCCTTTTCTGACGGCTGCTTCATAGATCTGTCTGTGGAAAGCAGCTGCCGGACTGTCGATATAGATGAATCCCAGCTGAAGCTTCTTCCTTCTTGCCGCAAGGGCCGTACCCGCCATACTCTTCTGATATCCAAGCCGCCTGGCAACCTCAAGAACACGCTGCTCTGTTTCCTTCGAAACCCGCCCGCGGTGATTCAGCACCCGGTCCACCGTTCCTCTGGAAACACCCACTTCCTCTGCGATGTCCTGAATCGTAACAACCATTTTATCATTGGAATTCAAAGTGTTATCCGTCATCATTAACATCCGCCATAGTGCGTGCTCGTGTGTCATCTGATAGTATTGTTATATTTCATTCTTTGTGCACCGTCAATATGCACGCGTGCACGCACAACACAAATCCCGTTTTTTGTCGATACTGCACACATTTCATTCTGTATTTCCATCAATACGAATACTTGCAATTTTTCTTGCACTGTGTCTCCGGACGACAAAAAACCCCGACAGCAAAATTGCCATCGGGGATGCCCTGTCCAATATCAGATTTTCCTTATCGTCAAAGGCCGGACCCTATCCTGCCCGCAGTGTTTTTACAAATCTTTCTTTTCGCCCTTGCTGAGCTTTGCCACTGCACCGGACAGTACAAGAAGTGCCGCAAGGTTCGGAAGCACCATGACACCGTTAAAGAGGTCCGAAAGGTTCCAGACAAGCTCTACCTTAAGAAGTGAGCCGACAAAAATAAAGATTACTGCGATCAAGGCAAACGGCTTCACCCCCTTCTGTCCGAACAGATACTTCACATTCTGCTGCGCGAAGAAATACCAGCCGATAATCGTGGAAAACGCAAAGAACAGAAGGCAGATTGCAACGAACATCGGGCCGAATTTTCCAAAGCCCGTTGCAAATGCAGCCTGCGCCACCGGTGTTCCGCCGATTCCCTGCTCGATCATGGAATCCAGCACACCGGAAGAAAGAATTACCAGTGCGGTCATGGTCAGTACCACAAAGGTGTCAATAAAGACTCCGATCATGGCAACCTCGCCCTGATCCTGCGGTTTGTCCACCTTTGCAAGTGCATGCGCGTGCGGTGTGGAGCCCATGCCGGCCTCATTGGAGAACAGGCCTCTTGCCACGCCAAGGCGCATCGCCTGACGAACCGCAATGCCTGCAACCGCTCCGCCGACAGCTCTCGGACAGAACGCACCGACAAAGATGGATGCAAGCGCCCCGGGAATTCCGCGGAAATTCAGAATAAGAAGAACCAGCCCGCCGACCAGATACAGTGCAGCCATCACCGGAACCACCTTCTCGGTAAAGGAAGCGATTCTTCCGATTCCGCCGACAAAGATAAATGCTGCAATGACCGTCACAAGAACGCCGACCAGCATCTTGTTCAGGCCAAAAGCTGTGTAGAACGCATCGCTGATCGAGTTCGACTGAACCATGATGCCCATGATGCCGAGTGCAAGGATAATTGCCACTGCGAAGAAGCCTGCAAGAAACTTCCCAAAGCCGCCCTTGAAGGCCTTCGTAATGTAATAGACCGGTCCTCCGATCACATGACCGTTCTCATCTCTGGTTCTGGTCATCTGAGAAAGACACGCTTCTCCGTAAATCGTTGCCATGCCGAAGAATGCTGCAAGCCACATCCAGAAAATAGCTCCGGGACCGCCGCCGACAAGAGCGGTCGCGCAGCCCGCAATATTGCCGGTTCCGACCTGTGCCGCAATGGCCGTTGCCAGCGCCTGAAAGGAGGACATGCCTTCCTTTCCTGCCTTATCTCCCTTTAAGGAAAATCCGCCGAACACCCGCTTCCAGGCCTGCGAAAAATGACGCACCTGCACAAATCCTGTGCGAATGCTGAAATAGACGCCGGTGCCGACAAGCAGGAACATCAGAATAAACCATACCTTGTCGTCCAGCAGTGTGACGATGCTGTTAAATGCCTCCATGTACCCTTCCTCCTGAACCTGACGTTTTACTCAGAAAACGTCAAAATATTATGAGAATAAGGCGCAAAGGCTCCGGCCTCCTTGCCGGGATCTGCATCATAATCTGATATATCACTCTGTCCTTTTGCCTGAGAGATTGCGGAGACGATTTCCTTTTAAAATGATCTTCTCCGTGCTTGCACCTTCGGCACTCCGTAAATCCGGAGCTTCTCCAGAGCCACTCCGCTGTCAGTCTTCTTCGCGATTGCGAAACCTGAGAGTTTCACTCCTTCGGTAGCGGTTACCCGTCTTTTTCTGACAGCTTCTACGTCTGTATTCTTTTCCGCTATATTGTGCATGAATCGATTCCGCTTGTCAATGCATGGGAAACCGATTCTCTTCATGCTATTGTTGCCGCGGAGTTTCTGCTGCAGCTGCCTTAAGCTCCTCTGCACACTGTTCCGCTTCGTCGAGAATGCGGTCAAATTTCTCCAGGGCAGCGTCAATCGGCTCCGTGGTCGTCATATCAACACCTGCATGCGCAAGCTCCTCCAGAGGATAGGTGCTTCCTCCCATGGACAGGAATTCCAGGTACGGCTTCACCGCCTGGTCTCCTTCCTTCAGTATCTTCTCGGAAAGAGCCACCGCCGCCGCATAGCTCGTCGCATATTTATACACATAGAAGGGACGGTAGAAATGCGGAATCCGCGACCACTCGCAGGCAACCTCCTCATCCAGAACAAGCTCCGGTCCGAAATAGTCCTCGATCAGCTTCCGGTACAGGTCATTCAGAGCCTGCGGCGTCAACGCTTCGCCCCGCTCTGCCATCGCATGTGCATCTCTTTCGAACTCGGCAAACATTGTCTGTCGATATACCGTTGCCTTAAAGCCCTCCAGATACTGATTTAACAGAAACAGCCGCTGCGTGGGATCACTCGTCTTTTTCAGCAGATCCTCCACCAGCAGATTTTCATTCACCGTGGATGCCACCTCTGCCACAAACAGCGTATAGTCTGCATAATAGCTGGGCTGGTGATTCTTCGAGTACCAGGTATGCATGGAATGTCCCATTTCATGCGCAATGGTGGATACACTTTCATAATCCCCGGTATAGCTCATCAGAATAAACGGATTGGAATCATAGGTTCCGGAGGAAAAAGCACCTCCTCGCTTTCCTGCGTTCGGGTACACATCGATCCAGCGGTCATCAAACGCTTTCCGAACCTGATCGGTGTATTCCCTTCCCAGAGGCGAAAGTCCCTCCAGAACAAGGCTCTTTGCTTCCTCATAGCTCCAGGAATCCTGTGCGGAAAGTCCCTGTGTCAGCGGCACATAGACATCATAGTAGTGCAGCTCATCCAGACCGAGAAGCTTTTTGCGAAGCTGTACATAGCGGTGCATCGACGGCATATGACGCCGCACGCTCTCCACAAGTCCGTCATAGACAGAAGCCGGAATGTGCTCTCCTGCAAGAGCCATCGCGCGCGAGCTCTCGTAATGCCTGGCTCTTGCCTGCGCTGCAAAGCTTTTCACAATTCCGGAATAAGTGGCAGCCAGAGTATTTCCATGAGAGGCATACCCCTTATAGAAGCTGCGGAATGCATTCTCCCGCAATGTCCTGTCTTCGGATTGCTCCAGCAGAATGAAGTTTGCCTGCGACAGCTCCCTCTCATTTCCCTCCCGATCCTTCACGGAATCAAACGAAAGATCCGCATCCATCAGACTGTCCGCGATGGTTTTCGGAGCTTCCAGAACCTCGGAAAAGCCAGCCAGCAGCTGCTCCGCCTCTGCAGAGAGCACATGCGGCTTCTCATCGAGAAGCTCCTGAAGCAGAAAGCGATAAGGCACAAGCTCCTTTGCATCCGCAATTTCCTTCAGCTTCTCCTCCGAAAGCGCCAGAATTTCCGGCTCCGCAAACGAGCAGCGACTCTCCGCAAGAACTGCCTTGTTCATCCCCTTCGCCATCAGCTCCTGTGCCTTCGGAGCTCTTGTATCCTCCGACTGACGCAGCATGGCATACGTCAGAAGATTGTTCATTCTTCGCTGCAGAGCCGTCATTGCCTGATAAAACTTTGCGATCGTCTCCGCATCACGAAGCTTCCCCTCAAAGGCGGCAGCCGCATCGGTATCCGCGTCCATCCTCGCAAGGTCCTGCTCAAAGGCTTCATCATTTTCATACAGCGTACTCAGATCCCACTGGTCTTTGGGATTCATCTGTGACCGTTCCTGTTCCATTGCCGTGTATCTCCTCCTGTGCGCATTAATACAAATGAACTGTCTGGTCGACCAACCGGTCTCCCTCATACAAAAGCCGGATCGAGAAAAACCGCTTTTCCCCGGAAAGAAGAAGCTCCAGAAAGACCCGGTCTCCCTCCCACGTTGGAAGGGATAATACCTGTTTCTTATCCACCCAGCAAAGATCGCCTTCCCTGCACTCTGTCAGCTCCCCGGTAAAATCATCGGCTGTGAACACACACATCAGCTCCGGATCGCATTTGCTGTTGAGGAACGTCACCAGACCGCAGAACCGATAGGAGGTCAAAAAAAGTCCGGTCTCTTCCCTTACTTCACGGACCAGACACTCCTCCGGCGACTCCCCGTTTTCCGCATGACCTCCGACACCGATCCATTTGCCCCGGTTGATGTCATGCTGCTTTTTCACCCGGTGAAGCATCAGGTATTTCTCATCCTTCTCGATGTAGCATAACGTCGTAATCTCCATGCTCTCCCGTCTCCTTCATGCTGCTTCTGATAAAAGAGTATAGCAGAAAAAACGTTTTCTCATCACTCTGAAGTCTGTACCTCATGAATATGCCGGAGCACACAGTCCATCAAAACACGCACCGCAAGATGCTTTCCGTTTTCCGTAAGATCTTCTGACGGTCGGAGCATGGACACATGAAGAATCGATGTGCTGTCCGTCACTTCCGTCACGGCAAAGGCGTACAGACTGACATGTCCCAGCACATTTGCTTCTGCCTTAATATCACCTGCCGTTATCTGCTCGTAGGGACAGCCCATCCGGTCCAGCACATCAAAGACCGCATAAAGGACCATGCGGCGCGGACAATTGACATTTTCTTTCAAGCACAGCATCCTGTTCCTTTCTTCTGAAAATAAATCCGCCTCTATTTCACAGGCCGAATTGTATTCGTGACATCAAGCAGCAGTCCGTCCAGAAGATCCTGCTCGGTTTCCGCAGATACCAGGACAAGGAACACATATCCGCCATATTCCCCGCAGTAAATATCCATATAAGCAATGTGCCCGTTTTCCTTTACGGTATACCCGTCAACCATCCAGTCAATTCCTCCGCTGTTGCTCTTCCATCGTGTTCCGCGTGTCTCAAGACCGGACATATTGCCCACTTCTTCAGTCAGAGCATCCAGCCAGCTTTCCTTATCCGGTATAAGCTGAAGTGACTCACATTGGATTTCCATATTGATATGGCTGTTTTCTATCTTCAGCCGGTTTTCATTGACCGCATGGAACGAAATCTCTTCCGGATTCTCCCAGTAGAGAAACTGGAAAGGAAGTCTTTCATCATAAAACCTTCGATAGATCGTTCCTGCCGGGCCGGTGCTCTGGAATGTATTCATGGCAGTGAGAAGCTCGGCTCCGGCTGCATCATCTCCCTTCGGGTAAGCTCCGACAAGATGGTAACAGCCAAAGCCGTTCCGGCATTCGATAAACGCCGCCAGAAACTCCATGGCTGTATCTCCGCTTTCCTTCGCAGAAAGCCAGATCAGATAAGCGTTTTGTCCTCCAATCTCCTGATATCTTTTATCGGTGATTTCATACGCTGCGATCTCCTTCCATGGAAGACCGGGACTCTCCGGATGAGCGATGCAATATGAGACAAGCGCTTCCGCATTTTCCTCCACATCCGAAAGCGTATAGACAGGGAACCCGGCATTCTTGTCATAAAATCCCACCCTCAGGAAAGCCTCTCCATCCGAAGAAACAAAGGTGCTGCTCCCTGATTTTGTCTCTGTGTACCCATCCGGAATCCTCATGGAGATGTTCAGATAGCTCTGTACATAATTCTGATCGCTCGTGTCGTCCTGCTCCGAAACCGGCAGCTCTGCTGCCATACCGGGCGCCTCCGTGTCAGAATCCGTTTTGCTGTCCACCAGTGTGCCAATCCCGGAAGCTGTCTTCAGCATTCCGAATACAATCAGGGCGGTACACGCAAATATCGCCGCGATCCTCACAGAAAGCGGGCGATTCTGAAGTCTGGTCCAAAGCCAGGTCTTCTGACTTTTGCGGAGTGAATCTGCCTGTTCTTTCCAGGAAAGAGCATTGATAAAATCCGTCATAGAGGAATATCGGTCCTCCGCCTTCACCGAAAGAGCCTTCAGAAGACTCTGTTCCACCTGAGATGAAAGAGATATTCCAAGCTCAGAGGGCTTTTTTAATGTATCTTTATGAATTCGCGCAATGGAATCCGGCGGCAGCTCTCCGGTCACACAGCGGTACATGGTTGCCCCCATCGCATACACATCCGTCCACGGTCCCTGATTGCCCTTTCCGGAATACTGCTCCTCCGGAGCATAGCCATGCTTGAGGATCACCGATACGCTTTTGGCATCCCCGGAAGCAAATCTTGCCGCACCGAAATCCAACAGTTTGCTCTCTCCTCCGGAGGTAAGGGAAATATTGTCGGGGCTGATGTCCCGATGCGTCAGCTTCATCGCATGAACCTGCTCCAGTGCCCGCATCACCGGAATCAGAATTTCCAGTGCCTCCGTGTAAGGAATTTTGCCGCCCTTGGAGACAAGGTACGCCTTGAGGCTCATTCCATCAATGTACTCCATCACAAAATAAGCCGTATTGTTTTCCTTAAAGTAGTCCTGGACCGACACAATATTCGGTGTATTCTGCAGTCTCGCAAGAATACGTGCTTCATCCAGAAAGCGTTTCATGCCATTTTGATACTCCTCCCGGTCCTGACCGGTCAACACAACACGGTACCGGTCGGAATGACGCGTGACAAATCCGGACGGCATATATTCCTTAATCGCCACCTTGATTTCCAGCGTAAAATCATACCCCAGATAGGTAATCCCGAATCCCCCGACCCCCAGAACCCTTCCGGTCATATATCGTCCGTGCAGAAGAGTCCCCATCGGAAGTGCAAGAAAAGGCTGCTTCTCCTCTTCGTTGAATCCGCAGAAGGAACAGATGTGGGCTCCGTCCTGCTTTTCCCGAAAGCAGCCATAGCAGATATGCTCCAGATTCATGTCTCCCCCCATGTGCGAAGCGACGCAAGCGCCTGATGATACAGATTCACAACGGCATCCTTGTTCGAATCATGAAACACACAGCCCACAAACAGGCACTCACCGTCGATCATCGCCGCGGAATAGCTAAACATCCTCTCCCCCACCGTAAAATCACAGGCCGTCCATTCCACACCTCCCGATGAGAAGGTATAAATTTCCTCACTCGAACCGCTGATACTCCTGTTGTAATCAATCACTTCCTCCGGTGTTTCCAGACCGAAATCGGAAGCTCTTCCGATCTCCACGGCAAAGCCATCACCGATTCCGGCATTCCGGTCTTCCTCCGAAGGATACAGGTACATTTCATAAACCGTCCCAAGTCCGTTTACGGGAATTGCCGCATCTGCCGCACCGCCCTGTACAAGAGAATCCTCGATGATGACCTTTACTCCGGCGCGTTCCGCATAGTATACAGTACAGTTCACCTTTGGCATACCGCTGCTTCGGAAGGATCGTAGGATGGTCTGCATCTGTGACTCTGTATCTTCCTCTCCTCTGGGGTATACTCCGATAATGAAATAGCAGCCAAAATCATATCCCTCCACTGCCATGGAGATCACATCCATGGAACTCCCATAGCTGTCTGTTCCTGTCGCATAGATCTGGTAGCCCTCCAAATTTCCTACCTGATCGGGTCCTGCTGTCAGGATCTGATAATCTTTGATTTCCAGACTCTGCATCAGCATCCCGACAATTTCTTCCCTCTGAGATTCCACATCAGAAAGTGAATAGATCGGGCCGTCAACGTTCCAGATATAGTTCAACGTGACAGCGCAGTTCTTTTCCTCATTGATAAAGCTGAACCCATCTTCCAAAGCGCTGTACTCCGATGGGATCTCAATCGTCGCATTGAGAACGCCAAGATCTCTTGCTTCCGGAGCTGCAGAAGCTCCCTCCAACAAGTCGGTATCCTCCGGAATTTCCGTATTCCCAGGCTCTTCTGACGAATCCGTACCATCCTGCCCTGGCACGGCGGCAGGGTCTTCAGGAAGCAGTCCTATGGCTGGCTGACCAACCGCAGAAACACCACCGGCACTGCTGCCCCCTCCTGCAGTATCCGTCCTTGCATTGGTTCCTCCTTTTCCGGAGAGGACGATGGGAATCACAATGCACAACGTGATCGCTGCAAGCAATCCTCCTCCAGCAAACAATCCGATGACAGGATTAGCTCTGAGATACGAAGCCATTCCGGAAAACGCAGAACGGGATCCGGACAAGGCACTGATAAATGCTTCCATATTCGGAAACCGGTCCTCACTCTTTACTGCCAGAGCCTTCATCATAGCATTTTCCACACATGAAGGAATGTGAATTCCAAGCTCTGACGGCATTTTGAGTGTGTCGTTATGAAGGCGCTCCACAGAATCCGGAGGCAGCTGGCCGGTTATGCAACGGTACATGGTAGCCCCCATTGCATATACATCGGTCCAGGGACCCTGATTTCCGTGATTGGAATACTGCTCCTCCGGTGCATAACCATGCTTCAGGATCACCGACACGCTTTTTCCATCCCCAAGTGCAAAACGGGCTGCGCCGAAATCCAGCAGCCGGCTTTCCCCTTTTGCGGTGATATAGATGTTGTCCGGACTGATGTCCCGATGCAGCAGATTCATCGCGTGCACCTGCACAAGAGCTCCCATGACCGGCTTCAGGATGGCAATCGTCTGTTCACAGGAAATTCTGTCTCCGTTCTGCTTCAGATACGCTTTCAGACTCATGCCGTCAATGTACTCCATCACGAAATAAGCCGTGCCGTTCTCTTTGAAATAGTTCTGCACCGATACGATATGCGGGGTACTCTGCAGTCTGGCAAGAATCCTCGCCTCCTCCAGGAAACGATCCATACCATACTGATAATCCTTCTCCACTCGTCCGGTAAGCACCACACTGTAGTGATCCGGATCCCGCGCGGCAAGTGCAGATGGCATATATTCCTTAATTGCCACCTTACACTCCAGCGTCAGATCATACGCAAGATAGGTAATACCAAAACCGCCGATTCCAAGGACCTTACCGGTCAGATATCTTCCATTCAGGATGGTTCCCAGCGGCAGTGCAAGGTATGGCATTGCATCTTGTTCCTGAAATCCACAGTGAGGGCAGGGGATTCCAGGCTCTTTTTCCGTAAAGCAGCCATAACAGATCCGTTCCGGATTCATGTATTCACCTCCTTGATCATGGCCAGAACAAAGAGTTCCTCCGATACATGCCGCACCCGTTCGGCGTGTCGCAGGATCAGTGCTTCAAGCCATCTTCTTGCATCAGACGCCTTCAGAAATTCAATCTGTACCTCGAGAGGTTCGATATAGAACTTTCCGGCATACAACAACACTCCTTCTCCTTCCGAAAGCCCTGGAATTTCGCTGAATCTCTCCATTTCACCGCCTGCAGTCAGGCGAAAAATGGCTGTCCGCTTCCGTTCGTCAGCATCATTTTCGCAGGCTTCCCGGATCTTTCCATTTTTCAGGCAATAACTGCTCATAGCACACTACTCCTTGCCGACTGCAAATCGATTGGCGTTATCACAAAGATAAAAGGTATCCCCGGCAGAAAGCTTTTCTGCTGCATTGGCGGCCAGCTTTTTTCCGTTTCCGAGGAAGGTTCCATAAGACGATCCCAGATCTGTAAGAAAGAAGCAGTCTTCACTGCTGTCGTACATCACCTGGCAATGTCTTCCGCTGATCCCCGGCGAGTTTTTATCAAACACAATATTGCAGGTTGCAGGATCACGACCGATCACCAGTCTGCTCTTAAGCAGGTCAAAGCTCTGACCTGCGTATTTTCCCGTCACACCTCGTAGTACAGCGCGTTTTCCAAAGGATCGGTTCTCTGCCTTTCCGGACCTCCCGGAAATAGCCAGCAGAAGAATCCCTCCGAAAAGGAAGAATGCACCGGCAGGCAGGAACACATAAGCAAACCAGACGGGAATTCGGGAGAGTCCGTCCCCCGCCATCGTGTATTTGATTTTCTCGCTGTCCAGAATCTTCATCAGCTCTGCAGAAGTGATTGCGTAATTTACGCCTTCACTCTTCCCTTGCTCATCCACTGCACCGGAGGAGTTGATTCCAATCAGATATCCCTGTTCATCTACAAGTGGTCCGCCTGAGTTGCCATGATTGATGTACACATCCATCTGAAACGCATCATAATTACTCCACACCGGCTTCGTGCGCTTGCTGATGATTCCCTTGGTCATGGTAATGTCGTCTTCATCATAGGTGCTGAACTGCTGGCTGCTGCTTGCAACTCCCGGATATCCAAGCGCATAGGCGGTATCACCGACAGCAACCTCTTCTGCATCCTTAATGGAAATCGGTACCCTTTTATCCGTTTTCGACGGCAGCCGGATAATCGCTATGTCCTTGTCATCTGAAGGGGAATAGTAGACAACCTCAGATGTGACATAATCATTCTCTGCTGCCGAGAAATAGACCTCCACCCCGGCAGAAGAGACCTGCCCCTGGTATACCTTCGGCCCCACATATCCGTATTCCACAACATGCCCGTTGGTTACAATATACTCAGTCGGCTCACCTGGCTTTCCGATGGCAAATCCGGTACCCATGGCACCTGCGGACTGTCCGTCAGTAAGCTGAAGATACGAATACACCATGACAACACTTTTCCGCGCTTCATAGGGATCCCTTCCGCCTCTGCCCGCAAGCCCCAGGCCTCCAAGTACGCCAAAAAGCATTCCTGAAATCAGAAGAGTGACGGCGATCATCTTCTTTCCTGATTCTTTCTTTATTTTCATTTGTGTTCCCCTTTCCCGTGATATCGCAAAACGATTGCCGTAGCATTGTCCTGATCCGTTTTTCCGGCAGCCTGAATCTCCTCTCCCAGCTTGTCACAGCAGGCCTGCGGCGAAAGCGTCATCGCTTCCCGGATCTGCTTTAAGGTCAGCGTGTCACTCACCCCGTCTGAGCAAAGTAAAAGGATGTCTCCGGACTGAAGCGAAAAAGGGATACGATTATACTCGCATTTCACTTTTTCTTTCCCTATGTACTCTGACAGCGCACCTGCCTGCGGATCGAGAAACGCTTCCTCCAAAGGAAATGCTCCTTCCAACGCCCTCAGCACCAGCTCATTCTTATATTCCTGCCGTAGATTCAATGCATAAAGCCTGTCTTCTCTTTGAAGAAACAGATCGCTGTCACCCACAGACCAGAAGAAAAGTCTTTTTTCCTTCAGCAGGACAGCCACCAGGGTGGTACCTCCATGTCCGCGAAACTGCTGATAAATTCCGGCACTGCAACGTGACAGCCATTCCGAGAGCTTCGTTTCCTTTTCCCATGGAAAAATATTCAGAAGCCCGGACACGGTTTCTGCCGCAATCCTGCCGCCCTCTGCCATTCCTCCCATCCCGTCGCACAGTACAGCGAAAAGCCCATCCTCTTCATAGCGATCAAGTCTGGAAATGCCAAATGCATCCTGCTGCTCTTCACGACTTCCGGGAATCTGGAAATTGGCAAGTTCAATCTCCGGCAGGGACTGTCTGAACCACAAAAATATGTTCTTCATCCCTTACTCCTCATCCCATCGGAAGTTTGCTCCACATAAAGGAAGGAAAATCAGCTGACTCTTTCCAACCTCAATGACATCATAGGCCTTCAGAGGACGCACCATTTCCACCAGCTCATCATTGCAGTAGGTAATGCCTCTTCCCTGTCCCGGTGAAAGTGAAAAGCTGTTGTGCTTCGCATCATAGGTCACAAGTGCGTGGCTTTCTCTTGATACCGTATCATCGTCCGTCAGAGCAACATCCATCGCAGATGCACGACCGATGAAATTCCGACCGGCTGTAAGTTTGAAATCCGTACCTCGGTGAGGCCCCTTGATGCAAATCAGAAAGCCCACAGCAGGGTCCATGCCAAACTTCTTCTGAATGATGCCTACGGTCTTTCCCTCATCTGCTTCCGATGTCACACCTCCCGTCATAGCCGCCACAGTTTTCCCTATGTCGCCTGCTGCTACCGTTTTCCCGACTCCCGCCCACTCACGACAGTAAGGACAGCTGTCGAATCGGTTCTCATCATAAAAATGACCATTGTCGCATTGCTTCATGATCGCTTCCCTCCCTGAAATAAATACTCTCTGAATCCAGTCATAGCTCCTTCTGCACAAAACGTCTGCGTGATCTGTCTGCTGACGATTTCACTGTACCTGCTGCAGACCGCCTGTGTGCAGGCCGTCTTCGCGCCAATCTTTCGAAAATCACATGGCGCAGGTGCGCCAATCTGTGGTTTTTCAGCATTTTCAAAGGGGGTTATAGTATAATGACTTACTACCTGAGAGAAGGGAGAAGCATGAACAACCTATGATGAAAGACATTTTCCGAAAGCCAGAATCTACGATCGGGATTTTACTGCTTGGCATGTTTACCTTCCTGTTTCTTGGCTCCGAATACATGTATGTGAATATGCTGTCTCTGACAGCCGGAAAAGAAGAAACCGTGATTGCCCAGAACTACGCACTGGGGGCGAGTGCCGCCGGCTTTCTGCTGTTTCCTCTTTTTCATCGTTTCTGTAAAAAAAGCGTGCAGTCAGCCGGGCTTGTTCTTCTTGCGGCAGTAGCGCTCTTCTGCAATTTCTTCATTCAAAAGCACGCCTCTTATTCCGCCACCCTCATATCGGGAATGGCTCTTTTCCTCTTGCTGGGACTTTGGGGCGGAGTGATCCACTTTCTGTTTTTCCAGCTGGCAGCAGCTCGTGATTATCTGGCCCGCATGGTTGGTTGTTCCTATGCACTTGGAATTTTCCTGCAGTTTATGAACAACAATCTTGTAAAACCGGGAACCACAGAGATTCTCATTCTGTCTTTCTCTCTTTTTGCCGTTCTTGCACTCATCGCAATCGCTGAAAAGCTTTGCCCGAAAGAAATGTATATCGCCGGGTGCAAAGCGCAAAAATCCCCGCTCCCTTCAAGAGAAGGAAGCAGGGATGTAAACCGGAAGAAGCTCGCAGCCGGATGGCTCCTTTTGCTTCTTGTCATTCTTATGGCTTGTATTTTCAGTACACTGGATAATGCGGTTACCCTGCACCATGCCGCCGGTACCAGCATCGGACAATGGCCGCGGCTTCTTCTTGCAGTAAGTGGCCTTGTTTCCGGCTTTCTTTTTGACCTCCGAAAAAGAAAATACATGACTCTTATGATGTACTGTGTCATGCTTCTGTCCGTCATCTGCGTTACAGTGCTCAGGCTGGGCGGCCCGTTTCTGGTCGGTCTGATTGTGTTCTATCTCTCTGCCGGCTTTTTTGTCGTATTCTTTACCACAGGCTTTCTCGATCTTGCCTCTCATATGCAGACACCTTACCTGTGGACCGGCATGGGACGCGCCATGAATAACCTGAGCGCCGCTTTGCTTACCAACGGTTCTGTCATACTGCTCGTATCCGACAACAATGATATGGTGGCGATTATTCTGGTACTGATCCTGTTCGTCGCAATCAGCGTTGTCATCGCTCTGTACACCACCTGGATGCCGGATTTCTCCGATGCCGCCACAGCTTCAGAAGAAGCACAGAAGGATCCGGATCCGCAGGAAGCCTTCCGGATCCTGGCGGCTTCGTTTGACCTGACCCCCAGAGAAGCCTCCGTGTTTGATAAACTGGTCAATTCAGAAGAGAGCATTCAGGAAATTGCAGATTCCCTATACCTCTCACGGAGAACCTGCCAGCGCCATATCACAGCCATCTATCAAAAGGCAGGGGTAAAATCTCGCATGGGTTTATACCAGCTCTACATGGAAAAGCAGCGCAGGCTGTAGCCGGCACAGCTGCCCTTCCCTGTGGCATGGGCCCGCAAGGCCGGAAGTTCAGCTCTCCGCCTTCCAGGCATCCACCTCACCGGCAAGCCACCGAACCCATTCGTCAAACCCTTCGCCGGTCTTCGCACTGACAAAAAAGACCTTCGCCTCCGAATTCAGTGCATGGATTCTCCGCGTGACCGCTTCGTCGTCAAAGGGGAAATACTCCTTTGTGTCGATCTTATTGACAAGAACCGCCTGCGTCACCTGAAACATCAATGGGTATTTGAGCGGCTTGTCATCTCCCTCCGGAACCGACAGAATCTCAATGCTCCTGCAGGCGCCGACATCCTCCTCCGCAGGGCACACAAGATTTCCCACATTCTCCAGGAAAAGAAGGTCCAGATCCTCCGTATGAAACTCCTCCAGTGCCTGCCTTGTCATATCTGCATTCATGGCACATTCTCCGCCGGTATGAACCTGTATGGAGCGCACGCCGTTAGCCTGCATCTTCTCGGCATCTACCGTGGCGTCAATATCCGCCTCCATCACCCCCATCCGGTACCGGTCCTTTAAAAGTCCGATCGTCCGCAGAAGAACCGAGGTCTTTCCGGCTCCCGGGGATGCCATCACATTCAGAAGAAACGTCCCCTCCTTCTTCAGCTTCTGCCTCGTCTCGTCTGCCAGTCTGTCATTCCCGGCAAAGACGCTCTCATTCACTTCAATTACCTGAATGCTCATTTCTCTTCCCCCTCCGCAAGCCGTTCTCTTACATGCTCTGTGATCTTCTCCGCAAGCTCGGAGATTCCCTCTCCGGTTCTGGCGCTGATCGGGAAAATACATGCCTTCTCATTCCGAAGCCGGATATTCGCCTCGCATTTTTTCAGATCAAAATCAAAGGCCGGAAGCGAATCCATCTTATTGATGACGACAAGATCGGCCTTCTCAAACATCAGAGGATACTTCAGCGGCTTATCGTCTCCCTCCGGAACCGACAAAATGACAAGATTCAGGTCGGAACCGGTGTCAAATTCTGCCGGGCAGACAAGATTTCCTACGTTCTCCAGAATGACCAGCTCCGGCTTTTTTCTCCCCATGGACTCTGCCGCCTCATAAAGCGCCTTCATTCCCTGACGCGACATCTGGGCATCCAGATGGCACATTCCTCCGGTATGCAGCTGCACGGAAGGATATCCCGCCTCATAAATAGTCTTCGCATCCACATCCGAATCAATGTCCGCCTCCATGACGCCGCAGGAAATGCGGTCCCCGATCGCATGAAGAAGTGCGAGAATCGTCAATGTTTTCCCGGAGCCCGGAGATGACATCACATTCAGATAGCAAACCCGTTCCGCCCTGGTCTCTTGCCGAAGGAGCTCCGCATCCTTATCGTTGTCCTCCAGAATCGTTTTTTTCAAATCTATGATCTTCATATCCATGATCCCTTCCCTCCTGTTTCTTTCTGGATCATACCACAATCAGCAGCCGGATATCTCCCCGGATTGCTGCGTACTTTGTGCATATTTCTTCAGAGCCTCGATGTATTGCCCCGCCAGCTTCCCCAGATGGATGTGCCGGTGTGTGAGATATCCGATCCTCATATAATCCTCCACCTCCAGAGGAAGGGCAATAATGCTCTCTCCGTTCAGCTTCGAATTGATAACGCCGCTGCAGATGGTATACCCGTTCAGACCGATGACGAGATTGAACAGCGTTGCGCGGTCTGTCACCACAATGTCCTTTTTGCGGGGGAGCGTACTCTGAATTTCTTCGAAGTAATAAAACGAATTGTGCTCTCCCTGCTCATAAGACAACCTCGGATAAGGCTCCAGATCCTCCAGCGTAAGAGACGCCTTCTTCGCAAGAGGGTTCTCGCGGCTCAGAAAAACATGCGGTCTTGCAGTAAACAAGGGCTCAAACGTAAGGTCATGCTCCGCAATGGTGCGCGAAAGGACTGCCTCATTAAACGGATTCAGATACAAAACTCCCACCTCGCTCCGAAGCCTTGCCACATCCTCGATGATGCTGTAGGTCTGCGTCTCACGGATATGAAACTCATATTCCGCTTCGCTGTAGCCCTTCAGAAGCTCCACAAAGGCCTCCACTGCGAAGGAATAATGCTGCGTGGATACGCAGAACGAATATTTCCCGTGCGATCCGCCCATATATTTCTCGCGGATCATGTTCTCCTGCTCCAGGAGCTGTCTTGCGTAGCCCAGGAATTCATCCCCCTCCGTGGTCGTTGTAATTCCTCTTCCGGAACGCAGGAAAATGGTGATCCCAAGCTCCTTCTCCAGCTCGTGCAAGGCAGATGTAAGACTTGGCTGTGAGAGAAACAGCTTTCCGGCCGCCTCCGTGACAGAGCCGGATTCCGCAGCGGTCACAGCATAGCGCAGCTGATTTAATGTCATAGGAATGTATCCTCCTTCTACCCGATATCATAGATCCAAAGAGATATAGATTCAATCTATGGCTATGCTTCAATTTTCTGTATTTCCGATCATGCAGATCGTTCCTTATAATCAAACCATTCCTATCACAGAACAAACGATCCTACAGGAGGACATAGAACACATGAGTAAAAACATCGCTACCCCTTTCCGCTATGATTTCGTCGGAAGCTTTCTGCGCCCCGAAGAGCTCAAGGATGCCCGCAGGAGCTTCGAAGCCGGCACGATCTCTTCCGAGGAGCTAAAGGCCGTCGAGGACCGCTGCATCCTGGACCTCATTGAAAAGCAGAAAAAAGCCGGCTACCACGTGCTCACAGACGGTGAGTTCCGCCGCGCAACCTGGCATCTGGATTTTATGTGGGGCTTTGCGGGCATTGACCACAAGCCGACCAAAACGGGTCTTCCCTTTCAGGGAGAGGCTGCCATGATTGATGACACCTTCCTCACCGGAAAGGTCACCTATCGGGGAACTCACCCCTTCCTGGATCACTTCCGTTTTGTACAGGCACAGGAGGATGAGAATACCGTTGCAAAGCTTACCATTCCCGCTCCGGCACAGTTTCTGGAGCAGTTCGATATGCCGTTTGCCAAGGAAAATGTCCATCAGTTTTATGAGAGCACCGAAGCCTTTGAAGCAGATCTCGTCGCTGCCTATATAGCGTTCATCAACGATCTGTACGCTGCAGGCTGCCGGAATCTTCAGCTGGATGACTGCTCCTGGGGACTTCTCGTAGATCCCAGAAGACACACTTTTTTCGGAACGGATGACAAGGGAATCGATGTGATCCGCGAGCGCTATCTGAACATCAACAACGCGGTTCTTGCCGCTGCTCCGAAGGAGCTTGTCATCAATACCCATGTCTGCCGCGGCAACTTCCACTCGACCTATGCGGCAACCGGCGGATACGACGGCATCGCCCGCTACCTGTTCTCCCGCGAGAACGTCAATGCTTATTATCTCGAGTATGACTCCGACCGCTCCGGCGGCTTTGCTCCTCTGAAGGAAATCACAGGAGACAAAAAGGTCGTTCTCGGCCTGATTACCACCAAGTCTCCCGAGCTGGAGGACAAGGAAAAGGTCATTGCCAGAATCCGCGAAGCAGCCAATTATATCAGCCTGGACCGCCTGTATCTCTCTCCTCAGTGCGGCTTCGCTTCCTGCGAAATCGGCAACAAGCTGACGGAAGAGGAGCAGTGGGCCAAGCTTGCTCTCGTAAAGGAGATTGCAAAGGAGGTCTGGGGCTGAGGGTCCGGGCTTTCGAAAAGCGTCCTTGATTACAAGCCTTCCGGCAGCCTTTGGAAAGAAAACTCACACAGAAAAGCCCGCATCGTCAGATTCATAAAATCTGATGATGCGGGCTTCTGAATGCAATGATCAAAGGCCTTTGAAAGAACCGCCCTCAGAAACGGTTTCTATCTGGACGGGTTCTTGATCCCCTTCACTTCCATGTAGGCGTGTACATAACCGGCAAGGCATTTTGCCGTTCCATCAATCCCGAGACGGCTGCTGTTAATCAGAAGGTCATACCCTCTGGAATCGCCCCACTTGTAGTCCGCATAATGGTTGTGATACTGCTTCCTCTTGGAATCTACGCGGCGGATCCGATCCTGTGCTGCCATGGAATCCAGATGATAGATCGTCTTAATACGCTCCAGCTTATCCTTTTTATCTCCGGTGACAAAGACACTCAGAACATGAGGATACAGCCGAAGCACCGATTCCGCACAGCGGCCTACGATCACAAAGGATTCGCCCTTCTTCGCGATCTCGCGGATATAATCAAACACCTGCTCCGCAACAATCTCCTCCGGAGAATTGGAGAACTCTCCGATTCTTCTCGAAAGAAAATAATTGATCGGCTTCTCATCCATCGCCTCTACAAACTCTCTGGAAAATCCCTTCTCCACGACACCTTCAATGATCTCCTTGTCGTAAAGCTTAATTCCCAGATTGTCCGCAAGCTCCTGCGCAATAAAATGACCGCCGCTTCCGTGTTCACGTCCGACCGATACAATGATCTGATTCTCGTTCATCCTGCAAGCCCCCTTCGCACTGTCCTTGTTACAGATACCTGACGTAAATGCAACCTAACGATATCATTATAACAATGACGGTCGCAGGTACACAATATTTGCAGTATTTTCCCCAGCTGATCGGATGTCCGTTCTTCGCGGAAACCGATGTCCCGACGACGTTTGCAGATGCACCGATCGGAGTTGCGTTTCCGCCGATGTCCGTTCCCAGAGAAAGTGTCCAGGCAAGCGTAGGAAGTGCCATGCCTGTCGTCGCCGAAAGCGACTGAATCACAGGGATCATGGTCGCCGCAAACGGGATATTATCAATGAGTGCGCTGCAGCCGGCTGACAGAATCAGGATAATAGCCGTCATCACATAGGGATTTCCGCCGCTGATCACCGAAATAAAATGTGCGATGACCTCCAGAACGCCGGTCTGCTCCAGACCTCCGACCGACACGAACAGGCCGATAAAGAACAGAAGAGTCTTATAGTCCACCCCACGGAAAATCCTGGGAATAACCTGGATTCCGGACGTTGCCGTCATCGCCATCACCGTCAGAACCGCCACGATGACACCGATGCAGGAAACCGTCAGTCCCGTCTGCGCATGCGTAATCAGGAGAACAACGGCAAGAGCGAAAACCAGAATTCCGCAAAGAAACGCCGGCTTGCTTTCAATCGCCGTGGACGGCTCCGGGCAGGAAACCTCTCCCACTCTTGCCGCCTCATTTTCCCTCAGCTCCTTGCGGAAGCAGAGCCAGAAATATACCAGCGCAAAAACAAAGCTGATTCCGACCACCGCTCCGGTATTTGAGATAAAATCCATAAATGTATAACCGAGCGAGGTACCGATGATGATGTTCGGCGGATCTCCGCTCATCGTCGCCGCACCGCCGAGATTCGCACAGAAAATCTCTGCCAGAATCATCGGAACCGGATTGTATTTCAGCATACGTGACAGCTCAATCGTCACCGTTGCAAGAAACAGAACCACCGTGATGCTGTCAATGAACATCGACAGAAAGCCCGACATGCACATGAAGCAGATCAGAAGCGGTACCAGATGATAGTGCACCGCCTTGGCAAGGGACAGGCAAAGCCACCGGAAGAAGCCGGAATGCCCAAGCCCTTCCACCATAATCATCATGCCGGCAATGAACACAATGGTAGACCAGTTGATTCCTGCCGAAGCACTTTCCTCCCCGCCGTACCAGAAGCTTTTTACAAAAAACGCCTTCAGATTCAGCGTATCAACAATTGCCTGCGGGCTGTGCAGACAGATGCCGAAAACCACGATCAGCATCAGAAGTCCGCTCACCAGTGTGATCCACTGGCGCTCAAACTTGTCCAGAATAATCAGCACAAACATACCCACAAAAATAATCAGAGCTGCTGCCTGAGCAATCATGCGTCGCGCCTCCTTTTCCCCATACATCTGTTAATTTTTTAACACAATGCTATACAATACACGCTTTCCCGACTTTTGTGAACCCTCCGGCAGAAAATTAGCGGAATATTTACTTCTGTATTATTTATTTTCCCGATTCTTCTTCCATTTTCTCTTCCTCCGAGCGAAGGAACATCAGAAGAAAGCTGACGATCAAAAGCGCGCAGGAAATCCAGATCATGCGCCTGCCTCCGGTTTCCGCAAGAGCTCCTCCGATTCCGGCGCCAAGGAAAAAGGTCAGAATGACAAGAAAATACTGGCCCGTCTTCAGGAGAAGCTCCCGGTTTCCGGTTCTCGTGTAGGCACTTAGCGCTTCCATCCCGCTGCGCATATTCCCGATGCACATGGTGCTCGCATACGCATAGCCATTCACCTTGCGGAATGCCTGAACCTGCATGGCACAGGCGAACGAGGTCATGGCATTGGCCAGAGGGTTGACCGCATCATTGACCGGAAGAAATCCTACAATAAGAAGCATCAGAATTTCCAGCGCCACGATCATCTGTCTCCAGTGAAGAATCCCGGAATACTGAAATCTTCCGCGGATCTGTTCCGCCACAAAGACCCCAAACGCAAAAAACACCAGGGGAAACAGGTATTTAACCCCTCCCCTGAAATCTGCATTGAACATATGCTCGGCCATAAGAACAAGGTTTCCCGTCTGGGCATTGGCAAATACCTTTCCGCGCACAAAATAAGAATAGGCATCCTGCATGCCCCCGGAAAGCGTCAGCGCCAGCATGACGCTGGTCGCCTCCGACATCTGAACTCTTCTCTTCCTTCCGGATCCTGCCAGATTCTCACCCGGTTTTCTGTAATCATCCATAATATCTTTTCCGCTTCTCTCTTATACTCTCAGCTTATCCTTCAGAGAAAGTCGCGACAAAGCCCTTGCCATCGCCGCCTGCGTCATGTGATACTCCCGCTGGCTTTGCTTCTGGCGCATCCGCTCCTTCGCGCGTTCCAATGCCTCTTCCGCTCTTCTCCGGTCGATCTCTTCCGGCCGCTCGCAGGTTTCCACAAGCACGGTTGCGCGGTTGTTGGCAAACACCATGGATCCGCAGCCGGCTATGACGCGAATCCATTTTCCCTCTTCGTCCTGAATCTGCAGCTCTCCCGGGTTCAGCGCCGCCATCATCTCCTGATGGTGCGCAAGAAAGGAAATCTGGCCATCGAGCGTCTCGATGATCAGATTCCTTGCATAGCCGGTATAAAAAACCTTTTCCGCCGCAATAACCCGCAGGAAAAACATATTTTTTACATCTGCCATATCCTGTCACTCTTTCTGTACAAAGCACGGGCGCAGTACGAGGTCTCCTGTTACAGAGACTTCGACTTCTCCCATACCTCATCAATGGTACCCGTGTTGAAGAAGGCCGTCTCCGGAACCTCGTCCAGATCGCCTCCGATGATTGCCTGGAAGCCCTTGATGGTATCCTTCAGCGGGACATATTTGCCCGGAATTCCCGTAAACTGCTCTGCCACATGGAACGGCTGGGACAGGAAGTTCCGGATCTTTCTTGCACGGTAGACCGTCTGCTTATCCTCATCCGAGAGCTCTTCCATACCAAGAATTGCAATGATATCCTGAAGCTCCTTGTACTTCTGCAGAATCTGGAGAACGCTCTGTGCCGTCTCATAATGCTCTTTTCCAACGACATTCTCTTCCAGAATTCTGGAAGAGGACTCCAGGGGATCCACAGCAGGATAAATACCCTGCTCGACAATCTTACGGGACAGAACCGTCGTTGCATCCAGATGCGCAAAGGTCGTTGCGGGTGCAGGGTCCGTCAGATCGTCTGCAGGAACATAGACCGCCTGCACGGAGGTAACCGATCCGTTCTTTGTGGAAGCAATTCTTTCCTGAAGTGCTCCCATTTCATTGGCCAGTGTCGGCTGGTAGCCGACTGCGGAGGGCATACGGCCAAGAAGTGAGGATACCTCGGAGCCTGCCTGCACAAAACGGAAGATGTTATCGATGAATAACAGCACATCCTTATGCTCCACATCACGGAAATACTCCGCCATGGTAAGACCGGTCTCGGCCACTCTCATACGGGCTCCCGGCGGCTCATTCATCTGTCCGAATACCAGGGCTGTATTATCAATAACGCCGGACTGCGTCATTTCGCTCCAAAGGTCATTTCCCTCACGGGAACGCTCGCCGACTCCCGTGAAAATCGAATATCCGCCGTGCTCAGCCGCAACGTTGCGGATCAGCTCCTGAATGAGGACGGTTTTTCCGACACCCGCACCACCGAACAAACCGACCTTTCCGCCCTTTGCATAAGGTGCGATCAGATCAATAACCTTAATTCCGGTCTCCAGAATTTCCTGTACCGGGCTCTGATCCGTAAACTTCGGAGGCTTGCGGTGAATTTCCCAGCGCTTTGCATCCGCAAGGCTCTCCTTTCCGTCAATGGTATCCCCCAGTACATTGAACAGACGTCCAAGGTTCTGATCTCCGACAGGAACCTCGATCCCGCTGCCTGTGGACAATACCGGCATATCCTTCTGCAATCCCTCACTGGAGGAAAGCATGATGCAGCGAACGGTATCGTCTCCGATGTGCTGTGCCACCTCCATCACGGCCTTTTTCCCGTGATTGTCCGCCTGCAGTGCGGTTTTAATAACAGGAAGGGGCCGTTCCGGAAACTGAACGTCTACAACCGGTCCCATAACCTGAGTGATCTTTCCGATCTGCATTGTCAGGACTCCTTTCCTGCCGCCATTTTCTTTCTGCGGCTTTTCTTCAATTGCTCACTTCTTGCTCTGGCGCCTGCAGCCACCTCGGTGATCTCCTGCGTGATAGCCGCCTGGCGCTCCCGGTTATATTTGACCGACAGCTCGGAAAGAAGCTTCTCTCCTGCTTTGTTGGCGGCATCCATGGCCTGCATGCGGCTCGAATGCTCAGCGCAGTAGGACTCCACCAGTGCACCGTAAATATAGCCGGATACAAAATCCGGTATGATATTGTCCAGAAGAGTCTCCGGATCCGGCTGCAGGTCGAATTCCTCCTGGATGGCGTTTGCGCTCTCGCGGAACACGCCGCTGTTAAGACGTACCAATGGAAGAAGCTGCGTCTTCTGCACTTCATTTTCCATGGAATTCTTCATCCGGGTGTAAATAATATAAACCTCGTCCACCTCTTCCCGCGCAAACAGATCCAGCATTCTGGATGCAATCACCCTTGCTTTCGGAAGCGTAGGCTTCTGCGCAGTCTCGTGAATGTCCTTATAAACCGGAATTCCACGCTGCTCGCAGTAGGCGTGTCCCACCTCTCCGATCACAAACAGAAGATCCTTTCCGTCCGGTCGAAGCATCTCCTCCATCATCCGAAGGACATTGTGGTTATATGCTCCCGCAAGGCCCTTATCTGCCGTAACGCACACGATCGCACGTTTGACGTCAGCATCCGGGACCTTCTCACGCCGATCCAGATAGGCATGCTCAAAATCAGGAGGAAGATGGCGCATGACTCTTGCAAACATGGCCTCCAGAGCAAAGAAGTATGGTTCCGTCGCATTTAGCGCCGATTTGGCAGCATTCATCTTCGTTGATGAGATCATATACATGGCATTCGTAATCTTCATCGTATTCTGAATGCTTGCGATGCGATCCCGTATTTCACGTATTGCTGACATGGCTGCCTTTCTCTGCCGCGAACTCATCTGCGGCCTTCAGAATCCGTTCCTTTAACCCGTCTTCCAGTCTTCCGGTGCGGTCGATTTCTTCCATGATGTCGCGATGCGCTTCCTCCATCCAGGACAGGAAGGCATTCTCATATTCCTTCACCTGCTTCACCGGAACATCAATGAACTTCCGGCTCTCTCCGGCCGTCAGAACAACAACCTCCTCTGCATGAGAAAGCGGATGCTCCAGAGGCTGCTTCAAAAGCTCCATCAGAACCTTTCCCTGCTTGAGCTGCTGCGTGGTAGCCTCGTCCAGATCCGAAGAAAACTGCGTGAACACTTCCATCTCACGGTACTGTGCAAGGTCAATACGAAGCGAGCCTGCCGCCTTCTTCATGGCCTTGGTCTGAGCAGCACCGCCGACACGGGACACGGACAGGCCAACGTTGACAGCCGGTCTTTGTCCTTCGAAGAACAGGTCGCTCTCCAGGAAAATCTGTCCGTCTGTAATGGAAATGACATTCGTCGGAATATAGGCGGAAACATCTCCGTCCTGCGTCTCAATAATAGGAAGTGCCGTAATGGAGCCTCCGCCAAGCTCATCCGAGAGTCTTGCACTTCTTTCCAGAAGTCTGGAATGCAGGTAGAAGACATCTCCGGGGTAGGCTTCACGTCCCGGACTTCTTCCGAGAAGAAGCGACAGGGCACGGTAGGCCACAGCATGCTTGGACAGATCATCATAAACAATCAGAACGTCCTGCCCCTTATGCATGAAGTATTCCGCAAGAGAGGTTGCCGAATAAGGTGCTATATACTGAAGCGGTGCAGGATCCGAAGCGGTGGAGCTTACCACGATGCTGTACTCCATGGCGCCATGCTGCTGCAGCGTATTGACAAGACCTGCAATGGTCGAAGCCTTCTGACCAATCGCAACATAAATGCAGATACAGTTCTTTCCCTTCTGGTTCAGAATGGTATCCACCGCTATGGATGTTTTACCGGTCTGACGATCTCCGATGATCAGCTCACGCTGTCCGCGTCCAATGGGAAACATGGAATCAATGGAAAGAATTCCGGTCTGAAGAGGCTCGGAAACACTCTTTCGCTCTACAATTCCGGGTGCCGGCTCCTCAATCGGACGATATTCACCCGCATGAATTTTCGTACCGCCGTCGATCGGCTCGCCGAGTGCATTGATAACACGGCCCAGATATTCGTCACTGACCGGAATTCCCGCCTGCTTGCCGGTTCCAACCACCTTGCTGCCTTCGCCGATCGAGCCTTCTTCGTCGAACAAAATGGCACCGATGCCGTCATCGGTAATATTCTGTACCATTCCTTTTACGCCATTTTCAAAAAGAATGATCTCGCCGTACATTGCATGACGAAGTCCATGCACCGTGACAATTCCATCGCCGGCTGTCTCTACAAATCCGACCTCTCTTTTTTCGGCCGTAACCTTAAAGTCCTCTGCCGCAGCCCGAAGGATTGAAATGATCTTATCCTGACTGACTGCTGTCCCGGCTTTTTCACACGCGTGGTCTATTCTCTGACCGATCTGGTTCTCACGTCCCCGAAGACTCCAGTCGTACTCTTCGCTGCCAACCTCAAGGATGAAGCCGCCCCAGATCTTCGGGTCCTCCACGATGTCCAGTTCCACATCGTCTGTCTGATACTCCCGCTTCAGGAACGAAACAAAGCCGTTGGTCTGTTTCTCATCAGGGCGCACCACACAGCGGAGAACTGCTTTGATTTTCTCAGTGTTCTGTGTCATATCGTTCATGGCTTACTGTCCGTCCTTTACCTGTGACAGGAAATCATCGTAAAGTCTCTGGTTCTCATCCGCTGCCGCAACCTTTGCCGCAGCATCCTTTACCATTCCTGCAATTTCCACAGCCGCCTGCTGCTTCATAATATCCGCCGCAGCCTGTGCCTTCTTGCGGGCCTCTTCAATGATCTGTGCAGACTTTTCATTGGCATCCGAAACAATGCGGTCATATTCCGCACCGGCCTTTTCACGGGAAGCCGCTTCCTTTACTGCCAGCTCCTCATCCGCCTTCCGGAGAATGTCATCGTTCTGTTTCCAGAGCTTTTCCGCCTCCTGTCTGTCCGCATCTGCGTCTGCATGAATCTTCTGCAGCTGCGCAGCCCGCTCATCCATGATCTTGTGGACTCTGCCGAACAGAAACTTGCGAAGCAGCACATACAGGATCAGAAGATTGATGATGGTCCACAGAATGTTGCTGTCAATCCGTAACATAAGTTATCCCTTCCTTTACAGCATGAAAATGATCAGAATACCAAGTACGAATCCGTAGATGGCGGTTGCCTCTGCAAGGGCAGAGCCAAGAAGAAGGTTTCTCATAATCTTGGAATCCGCCTCCGGCTGTCTGGCGATGGCATCCACGGCATGTGCCGTTGCAATGCCGATACCGATTCCTGCTCCGATGCACGCAAGTGCTGCAATTCCTGCTCCGATTGCTGTCATTTTTTGTTCCTCCTGTCAGGTTCTACTGAATTTTGTTTTGTCTGTTTCGATAGCTTTTTGTGTTTCTTCTTTTCTATCTCGAATCTTCACTCATGCTGCCGGTGAAGGATTCTTCTGTTTCCGATTCTTTTTCTTCTTCGGCTCTGACGGCATCAAGGGCTCCGCCGCTTCTGCGATGAACAGCGAGGTCAGGAATACAAATACGTAGGCCTGAATGAAGCCGTCAAAGATGTCAAAGTACATGCTGAATACCAAAGGCAGTGCCACCGGAAGGATCATCTCAATCAGCTCCATGATGACAAAGGAGCCAAGGACATTTCCGAAGAGTCGCATGCACAGAGACAGCGGACGAATAAAAATCTCCAGAATGTTGATCGGCGTCACAATAGCGATCGGCTGGGTAAAGCTCTTCAGCCAGCCCTTTCCTCCCTTTCGCCGGATTCCTGCCGCTTCAATCAGGACAATGCTCATAACCGCCAGTGCTATCGTGACGTTCATGTCCTTCGTCGGCGGCTTCATGCCGAACAAGCCCATAATATTGGACAGTCCGATAAAGAGGAGCACCGTCGAAATGTATTCACTGTATTCCGTCGCGTCCGGTCCCAGCATATCCTTGGTAAAGCCATCCAGCCAGTTCACAGCCGTCTCTGCAAGAACCTGTCGTTTTCCCGGATTCCAGACCTTCATTCCGCTGGTCAGAATCAAGGAAAGCAGTACCAGAACTGCCATTACCACCCAGCTGATCACAACCGATTCCGCAATCTGAATACCGCCGAATATCGGAATCGTGAAGGCCGTATCCACATTGAGCCTTGCTACCAGCTCTGCAGCCATATCTTTCATTTGCTTGCAACACTCCTTTCTTAAGTCCGGGGTTCAGACCCAGGCTTCCTTGGTAAAATACTCTTCCCGTCCGGCACCTACCGAAATAAAAGGAATTTCCTGGTCCAGGAGCTGTTCCAGAGAATGCACATATTTCTGTGCATTCCACGGAAGATCTGTCCATCTCCTGCAGTCGGTAATATTCTCCTTCCAGCCGGGAAGGAACTTCACCACAGGCTCCATTGCCTCCAGATCGCTCAGCGGATCAAACCGATCCACCTGCTTTTCCTTCAGGCGATAGCCTGTGATAATCGGAATCTCATTCATCCCGGACAGAACATCCAGCTTCGTAAGAGCGATTCTGTCCGCTTTCTGGCACCTTAGTCCGTAGCGGCTTGCCACCGCGTCAAAGGGGCCGACTCTGCGCGGCCTTCCGGTTGCTGCTCCGAACTCACCGCCCTTTCTGCGAAGACCTTCCCGCCAGCTTCTGTCCATTGCTTTCTCTGCGACGAAGGGGCCTGCACCGACACAGGTGGAATATGCCTTCAGAACTCCCACCACATGATCCGGTATTTCGCCCGGAATTCCGGCGCCGATCGGTGCATAGGCCGCAATGGTGCTGGAGCTTGAGGTATAGGGGAAAATTCCATAGTCAATGTCACGCATTGCACCAAGCTGTGCCTCCAGCAGAACCCTTTTGCCTTCCTTCAGCTCGTTCTCGAGGAAGGTGCCGGTATCAGAAATATAATCCCTCAGCGATTCTGCCATCCCGTCGCACCAGAACCGGAATGCCGATTCCGACATCGGTTCCTGGTGGTAACACCCTGCAAGCTCCAGGTTCTTCGCCTCAAGAATCATCGATATCCGATCCTGCACCTCCGGCTCCTCCAGGTGAAGGAGGTCTCCAATCCGAAGCGTTTTCTTGCGGTACTTGTCACTGTACGCATATGCAATACCGCGTTTTGTCGATCCAAAGGCTCTTCCGCTTCCGGACAGTCTTTCCTCCTCCAGCTCATCCTGAATCCGGTGCCAGGGCATTGAAATGGTTGCCTTGTCCGAAATCTTCAGATTACGCGGAGTAATGGAAATTCCCTTCTTCCGAAGAGAATCCATCTCATGGAGAAGCTCCTCCAGATCTATCACCATGCCGGGCCCAAGCACACAGACGACATCCGGATGCAAAATGCCGGAAGGCAGAAGATTCATCACATATTTTTCTCTCCCGACCACAACAGTGTGTCCCGCATTATCGCCGCCCTGAAAACGGGCAACAACATTTGCTTTTTCTGCAAGAAGATCTATGACGCGTCCCTTTCCCTCGTCACCCCAGTTGATTCCAGTCACTACTGTCAGCATACGATCCTTTCCGCAGCAACACCTGCTGCTCACGATGTTTCATTATAAAAAATCTCTGGAATATGTAAAAAGTATTGTTGGTATATTGCATATGTCATTATGACATGTTAAAACAGTTAGAGACATAAAAAGCCTTGAAAATACGTGCTTTGTGGACATGATGTTGGCAGTGCCGGTCAAGATGTGTCTGAAATGCATTTCGATCTGACGAATTCATAAGCCGCGCAATTTCTGAAATTTCATGGATTGTACGCATGAATCCAATGAAGGGAAAGGACTGACATGAACAATGTAAATCTGGAATACTATCGAATCTTCTATCACGTGGCCAAATATGAGAACTTCACCAAGGCTGCCCGGATTCTCGGAAGCAACCAGCCCAATGTCACAAGAGCCATGAATCGGCTGGAGGAAGAAATCGGCTGTGTCCTCTTCATCCGGACCAACCGCGGAATCCGGCTTACTCCGGAGGGCGAACATCTCTATGCCTACGTCAAGGGCGCTATGGCGCAGATTCATCAGGCCGAGGAGGAGCTTTCCGCGCTCAATGCCTTAACCTCCGGCAGTGTCTCCATCGGCGCCAGTGAAACTGCGCTCAACAGCTATCTTCTGGATATTCTGAAAGATTTCCACCTGGAGTATCCGCATATCCGGATTCGCATTTCCAACAACACGACAAGAACCGCGCTTGCAGCAGTAAAAAACGGCGAGGTCGATTTTGCCGTGGTCACGACCCCGGCGGAAGCCGAGGCTCCGCTTCGAAACATTCCGCTTCTCTCCTTTCGCGAGCTTCTGGTCGGCGGACGGACCTTTACCGCTCTTTCCGGTCAGGCTCTGCCTCTTTCCGAGCTGAAGCATTATTCCCTGATCGGTCTGGAACGCGACACCGTCACCTACAGCTTCTACGAGAATCTCTTCTTCCGGTATCATCTTGAAATCGAGCCGGATATTCAGGTTGCCACCACAGACCAGCTGATAGCGCTGGTCCGAAGCGAGCTTGGTCTCGCATTTATTCCGGAGCCCGTGGTTCGCGAGCTGATCGCCCGCGGTGAAATTGTGAAAATTCCGACTCTGGAAGAAATTCCTTCCCGCAGCGTCTGTCTGGTATATGACCCGCAGCGGCCCTCAGGAAATGCCGCAAAAATGCTGCGGGGGAAGCTTGTTCCCGCTTCCTCCGCAGCCCCCTGAACCTTGTTCGCCCGCTGTACCTTTTCCGGCCCTGCGTGTCCCTGACGGTCTTCGGGCCTCACCCCGCATGCTCTGCCAGAATCTGATCCAGCGACGAGATGGAGCTGGTATGAGAACGCACGACTCTCGTGTTCTCTGCTGTTTCATTCAGCGCATACTGGACCATCTTATGCGACACGGTATGCGTGAACAGAATCATGAGATCCGGCGAACCGATGCGATCCTTCATGCCTCCCTTGAATTTACAGAACACCTTGGCATCACACCCGTGCCTTTTGCAGACTTCCTTATACCGGCGCTCCATACATTCATTCCCGCCGATGATGACAATACTCATATCATAATTCTCCTGGTGGTTGGTTGTGTAAGCTCCCTGACAGGGATCCGGGCGGTCCGCCCATCGCAGCCAGAATCAGGCAAGCGCTCTTCCAAGCGCCCTGCACTCCTCCAGCGCTCCGTCATCTGGTGCATTCTGGCAGGTCACCGTGCCGGCCACCTTCGCGCCGTCTGCAGCGCAGCGGCTCTCCCAGTCCTGCATCCAGACGCCTTCTCCCCAGCCCCAGGAGCCGAACAGTCCGACCTTCTTTCCAGCCAGTACGCTTTCTACTGCAGAGAACATCGGTTCGAATTCTCCCTCTTCCAGAACCTCTGCACCCATCGCCGGGCATCCAAAGGCAATCGCATCATACGAAGCCACGTCTCCTGCCGAGAACTGAGACGGTCCCAGTACGGTTACCTCTGCGCCTGCCGCCTTTGCTCCTTCTGCCACACCATCTGCCATCATTCCGGTATTTCCGGTTCCTGTCCAGTAAACAACTGCTACCTTGCTCATCGCATTTCCTCCTTATCATGAAAACGATATTTTCACACCAATACTTCTGCTCCTGCTACCGTCAGCTCCTCCAGACTTCTCCCGCACTCCCACGAACGAAGATAAGCTCTTGTGCAGCTTTGATAGTTCCGGAAGACCTTGCGTGCTCTCTTCTCATCGCCGTAAACTCTCCAGCAGCCGATGCACTTGCAGCCTTCCTCCTTGTGATGGATAAAGCCTTCTACGTCTTCCAGCGGATAACCCAGAAAAATCCCGACTTCATGTGGAAATTCTGCAGAATCCCTGCCCGCCCGGATTTTCTCACCAAGCTTCACGACGCAGCGATCCGCATCGCTGCAGTCATATCCAAGCGGCTCCAGAAAGCTCCGGACCCTCTCTCCAGCAAATTCCTGCTTCAGAGAAGCCGGCCGGTACAAATATAAGAGGACATGGCTTTTCCGGAAGTTCAAAGGTACCGCCCGAAGGCCCTTCCGCACAAAAATCCGGTTCATCTCACGAATATCTGCTCTTGCCTGGTCCTCGTTCTGATAGGGAAGACTGATCAGATTGGCCGGCTTCATTCCCGCCAGCGTCGGAGAACAGGTTTCAATCAAGACTCTTTCAGGCATCTGTCGCTTTCCTCTCTTTGTCCGAAGGATCTTTGCTTTGTTTTAAGTTAGCTTTATCTAACCCGCAGACAAATCATACATCCGTCATATGTTTGTGTCAACTAACTTTTGCAATATGAAAAATCCGGCAAGAGCCGAAGCTCCCTGCCGGATCCTCTGATTTTACGAAAAAAGCTTTTGGGCCATGGCCAGCGCGGATGCAATCACCGCATCCATATCATAGTACTTGTACTCGCCAAGACGTCCGCCGAAAATCACCTTCTCTTCCTTGTCTGCAAGGTCACGGTACTGCAGATAAAGTGCGCCGTTTTTCTCGTCATTGACCGGATAATAGGGCTCATCTCCCGGCTTCCATTCCGAGCTGAACTCCCGGCTGATCACTGTCTTCGGAAGCTCTCTTCCCTCGTCGTCCTTCCCGAACTGGAACCACTTATGTTCAATAATTCTCGTCCAGGGCGTCTCGCGATCGGTATAATTGACCGCTGCATTTCCCTGGAAATTCGGCTGATCCAGCAGCTCCGTCTCGAAACGCACCGAGCGGTATTCCAGAGTTCCCAGACGATACCCGTAATAGGCATCAATCGGACCTGTAAAAATCACCTTGTCCGCCAGTGCATCCAGCTCCTTCTTCTGCTCCAGATAATCGGTGCCAAGCCGCACCTCGATGCCCTCCAGCATACGCTCCACAAGCTTCGTATAACCTCCCACCGGAATTCCCTGATAGAAAGCATTGAAATAATTGTTGTCAAAGGTCAGGCGTACCGGAAGTCTCCTTATGATAAAGGAAGGAAGCTCTGTGCAGGATCGTCCCCACTGCTTCTCCGTATAGCCCTTGATCAGCTTCTCGTAGATATCCACGCCGATCAGTGAAATGGCCTGCTCTTCGAGATTTCCGGGTTCAAACGGCGCATCCGGAGCAAGTCCGCGCTCTGCCTGCTTCTCTGCGACATACCCCCTCCTCTGCTCCTCAATCTTCGCCTCTGCCTCTTCCGGAGTTACCACACCCCACATTTTATTGAAGGTGTACATGTTAAACGGAAGCGAATACAGCTCACCGTGATAGTTTGCCACCGGTGAATTCGTAAAACGGTTGAACTCGGAAAACCGGTTTACATAGTCCCACACCTCTTTGTTGTTGGTGTGAAAAATATGTGCTCCATACTCATGCACGTGAATCCCTTCCACGTCCCTGCAGTATATGTTGCCCGCAATATGCGGTCTCCTGTCAATCACAAGAGCCCTCTTTCCGGCCGCCTTCGCTTCATGTGCAAAGACGCTTCCGAAAAGTCCTGCTCCTACAATCAGATAATCATACTTCATTTTCTTCTGCTCACTTTCCGGCTGATCGTTTCTGTCAGCAGAATTATTATAGCAGAATATAGTCCTCCTGACGTCACCGCGTGCTATACTAAACTGATCTGTTTTCCGACAGAAAAAACAATATCAGGAGGATTCAGGATGACTTCTGTAATACAACATTTCCCCAAAACCGCAGCTTCTGCCCGCAAGGGCGCAGCTGCTTTCCGCCCGCTTTCTTCCGGCATCCGCAGAGCACTGTGTACGGCCCTGTTCACACTGGCTCTCTCTGTAATCGGAGTTCTGCTTCCTGCAGGCACCGCCCCGGTTCAGGCCATGCACAACGGCAAAACGGTCATCGTTCTGGATCCGGGACACGGCGGATCCGATATCGGCGCCAACTACGCTCCCTACGTAGAGAAGGCAATGACGCTTTGTACCGCCATTTACCTTTACCAGGAGCTTTCGCAATATGACAACGTGGAGGTATATCTTACCCGCACGGAGGATAAGGACGTCTCCCTGGCAGAACGCGTGGATTTCGCGCATTCCGTAAACGCCGACTTCCTTCTGAGTCTTCACTTCAACGCGGTTGGCACCGGTGAGGTAAAAAGCGGCTCCATGATTCTTCCCTCCGCGTTCGGAAGCCTGTACTCTCAGGAATGCTCCTACGGCCTTCTGAATCTCCAGCAGCTCTCCGCCATCGGCCTGAAAAGTCACGGCTTCTGGACAAGACTCGGACGCACCGGTGCGGATTACTACGGCATCATCCACCGCTCCGCCAATTACAACATGCCTGCCGTCATCACCGAGCACTGCTTCCTGGACAATGAGAACGACCGCAAATTCCTCGCCCAGCCTGATTCCTATCAGAAGCTGGCGCACGCAGATGCTACCGCCCTTGCCCAGTACCTGCATCTCCAATCGGCAGCACTTGGGGTCAATTACTCCGGCTATGTAAGACCTGTCATCCAGACACCTCCTGCCGGCGTTCCGGTGCTCATCAACCCGATCCCATAATTTCCCTGCTTAAGAAATGTGCGCCGCCGGGTGCACCTGCAAAAAAAGAGCCGTGAAGAAATGACATTCTCATTCCTTCACGGCTCTTTTCCGGTTCCGTTCGCTTTATTTCAATTCTTCTGCACTCTCCGCGTAAAAAAATACCGTCCGATCTCATCCAGCTCGATCTCCAGCACCTCTGCGGATCTGCTGATATCCATCGCGTCAAAATTCGACTTCCCCTGAAATACCTTGGAAATATAATTCGGACTCCGTCCGATCGCCGCAGCAAAAGCTCCCTCCGTGCCACAGTACTCACGGATTGCACCGCGCAGCCTGGCATAATCAAAGATGGACTGACTTGGTCTCATGCGTAATTCCTCTCCTGAATGGCTTCAACTGCAGTAATCATAGTTTATTTCATTTGAACTGTCAAGGCGTGCAGTTTATCTGTTTTGAACAATATTTTGCACGTATGTATTATATTTCTTCGTTATGCTAATATTTTTGCATGGAGGTGCATGATGCTGTCGATTATAAAATCATCGGAACGATTAAATTTGATTTTGATGGAAAATTCCATGACACCGACGGAATTTGCACACACGTACGACATTTCAAAGTCTGCACTCTCCAACTATCTTAACGGCAAATCTCTGATCCGCCGCGACAAGGCAGAAAGTCTCGGGGAACGTCTGAACGTAGACCCGGAATGGCTCATGGGCGGAGATGTCTCCCGCACGCCGCTGCTGCGCGATGCCGCAGACTCCGGGATTGCTTCCTCAGACAGCAGCAAAGCCTCCGGAGAAAACTTCATCTCCGAAGGCTCTCATTCCCTTCAATCCTATCGCCATGATCTTGTAAGCGGACTTACCGACGAAGCCCGCGCCGTTCTGGATGCCTACCTGAAAGCTCCCGAGAACATCCAGAAGGCGATCCGCTCTCTGCTGGAGCTTTCCTGATCCCCGGTTTTACGGTACATCCAGTGCCTTATGCTCAATTCTCTTCCACTTCAGGGACGGGAAGAAGCAGGCGCGAATCGAACATACCATATAGAAGAACATGAAGACCGGAAAGGTAATAATCGCCGGCAGCATGGTCCGAATGGAAATCCGATTAAATCTGGCCGCACCCGCAATCGGAACAACCGAAGCAATCAGCCCAAGTATCGAAATGTCCACAGACAGCCAGAAAATGATCTGCCAGTGCTCCCACATAAAGAAGCCGTTGATCAGTGTGAACACATAGCCGATCCAGGAAACCGGCCCCATCAAAAGAAGCATCATCACATCGATCCGGATCAGAAGCTCCCTTCGCGACAGGCTTCTCTTTTCCGTTTGCTTCCGGAAAAACGATCTCCCATATTCCCGAAGGATCTGATAGCTTCCCGTGCACCAGCGGGAGAGCTGGTTCAGCATCACCCCAAACTGCCAGGGCTGCTCATCATAACAGACCGCCGATACGCAGAACGCAGTTCTTCTTCCCTGCAGGCAGTTCTGAATCGTGAACTCCACATCCTCGGTGATGGTCTTCGTATGCCATCCATCCTTCAGCACATTTCTTGTCACGACAAAGCCCGTTCCTGTCAGAAATGCCGACAGATTCAGCTTCTCCCTCGCATAGGAAAAGAAGGTCGAATAGCAGGACCAGTACAAGGTATACCATTTGGTAACGATCGATGTGTACGGCTTTCCGCCCAGCCGGTTTCCCTGTATGATTTCATCGCCTGCATTCAGCTGAGCGTTCATCTGGGTAAAATAATCGCTGCTCACCACATTGTCCGCGTCAAATACAGCAACCGCATCAAACGAGTCCCCTGCATCATGGAACAAAATCGGAATTCCCCAGTTCAGGACTGCGCCCTTTCCGGTTGTCGGTCCGCTTTTTCTCTCATAGACAGAGACAAAAGGATATTTTCTTCCGATCGCTGCAGTCCGGTCCGTGCAGTGATCCGCAAACAGATAAACATGCAGGTGATCCGCCGGATAATCCGCTCGCCTTATGCTCTCCAAAAGGCTCGGAAGAGCGGCCTCCTCATTTCTTGCACAGACCACAATGGCAAAGCGGTTTAATTTCCTTACCAGCGGAAAATCCTTCTTTCGCCTTGTAAGGCCAAGCACCGCAACCACCCCGATCCAGAGAATCGGAAGCATCAGAACAAACTGCAGCACAGAGCAAATCTGTATCAGCAGCGGAAATTTCGGAACTGCAGTCATCTCCGTCTGCAGCTGTGTCAGAAGTACCAGCCAGGAATCTCGCATCATTATCCCCTTCTTTTTGTTTCATACATGAACTGAATTTATGCGTTGCGCTTCCTAATCAGTAACGAATGAAACCCCTTTCTTTCTTCAGTCTTCGATATCCTAACCGATGAATGTGTGATTTTCTTGTGCAAAGCATTAAGAATTTCTAAAATCGATGCGCCGTCATTCAATGCTATAATGATGTGATAAACGAGAGGGGGAAAATACCCATGATAAGAAAAGATTTTCGAAAAAGGATCACGCTCCTTGCTCTGACAGGAGCTCTGACCGCAGGACTCTGTGCCTGCTCCAACACCGCAAGCGACGGTTATGACGCATCTTCTGCAGCTTCCACCGAAGCCTCTTCGGAAACGGAGAGCACAGACGAAGCCTCTGATGCTCAGAATTCTGCCGAATCGGCTGCTGGCAGCGATTCCTCCGGGGAAGCACAGACGGACAACGCCGCTTCCGAAGACACTGCTCCTGATGCGGCGGATCAGGCAGAGGATCCCTCGGATGAAGCACCCGAGGAGGATTCTGGCACGCCGCTCCCGGTTCCGGAGGGCCAGTATCTGAGCGAGCTTACCGGTCTTCCCATCGACAAGGATCTGGAAATGCAGCGTCCGATTGCCGTCATGATCGACAACGAAATCAAGGCTCTGCCCCACTACAACACGGCAGGTGCCGATATTGTCTACGAAATGATGAACAGTACCGCCAATGACCGCATCACCCGGCTTATGTGCATCTACAAGGACTGGGAGAATCTTCCGCAGACAGGCAGCATCCGCAGCGTACGTCCCACCAACATTCTGGTCGCACAGGAATACGATGCCGTGATCTGTCACGATGGCGGGCCGTTTCATATCAACGACTACTTCTCCCGCTATCCCTACCACTTCTCCGGCACCTTTTCCCGTGTGAACAACGGAAAAGCCAGAGAATTCACGGAGTACATTCTGAAAGGTGATCTGGACCGCAACTTCGCCCGCACCGGCTGGTCAAAGGAATACAGTGAAGCACCCGCTCCGCATTTTAACTTCGCCGATTACGGGACAACGACGAATCTCGATGACTGGGACGCAGACGGAATCCGCACAGCAAACCGCATTGAGCTTCCGTTCTATCACAACAAGTCGAAGCTCGTCTACAACGAAGAGACGAAAACCTACGACTATTATGAATACGGGAAGCAGCATCTGGATGCAGAAACCCAGGCGCCTCTGACCTTTACGAATGTTCTCCTGCAGGACTGCTCCTTCCACCAGTACGACAAGAACGGCTACCTGATTTACAACTGCATTGATAAATTCAAGTTCGCGTATTACTGCACGGAAGGAAAGAACATTTCCGTCCTCTGGACCAAGGAAGGCGAAGGCGGAGTCACCCGATTCTTCAACGCTTCCGGGGAAGAGATCAAAATCAATCCCGGAAAAACCTACATTGGAATCATCCCGGATGACACCTGGGATGAAGTTAAAATTTACTGAGCGAAATTTCTTCCACCAAATATGTGCGCCCGACAGGCGCACATATAAATCGGGCAGAAGGCGGTGACCAGCCGCCGGACGCAAAAAGAAGCCGCACGGATCATCCGTGCGGCTTCTCTGTTATGCTGTTCAGATATCGCTGTCTGCGATCATTCAGCCGGATCAGTTCTCAGCGTCCTCAGCCTGCTGCTTCGCAATCATAGCGTCGATGTCAACGGTAACAGCCTCGTCGTCATCATTTCCCTTGGAAGGAACCACGATCTCGTCTTCCTTCTCTGCATCCTTCTTCGCCTTCTCCTCATCGTTCTTGAGGGCCTTGATGGAAAGGGAGATCTTGTTGTTCTCAGGATTGAAATCAACGATCTTAGCGGTAACCTCATCGCCAACCTTCAGAACATCCGAAGGCTTCTCGATGTGCTCCTTGGAGATCTGGGAAACATGAAGCAGAGCGTCAATGCCGGACTCCAGCTCAACGAATGCGCCGAAATCAGCCATGCGTGCTACCTTACCGGTAACGATCTTGCCTACTGCATACTTCTCGTCAGCACCGATCCACGGATTCTCATCAGGGAACTTCAGAGACAGAGCGATCTTGTGGCCATTGATGTCCTTAACAAGAACACGAAGCTTCTGGCCAACCTTGAAGACCTTCTTCGGGCTCTCAACACGGCCCCAGCTCATTTCGGAGATGTGAAGCAGACCATCTGCTCCGCCAAGATCTACGAAAGCACCGAAATCAGTGATGTTCTTAACGGTTCCTTCTACTACATCGCCAACCTGAAGGTTCTCGAACAGCTTTGCAGCTGCCTCTTCTCTCTTTGCCGTGAGAAGCTGCTTGCGATCGCCGATGTAACGACGTCTTCTCGGATTGTACTCGGTGATCACGAACTCGATCTCCTGTCCGAGATACTTGGAAAGATCCTTCTCATAAGTGTCGCTGACAAGGGAAGCCGGAATGAATACACGGATGCCTTCTACAACAACACAGATACCACCGGAGAGTACCTGAGAAACCTCGGCCTTCAGGACGGTCTTGTTCTCATATGCCTCTTCGATTACCTTATTGCCGCGATCCAGAGCCAGTCTCTTGTAAGAGAGAGCTACGGTACCCTCGCGGTCGTCTACCTTCAGAACCTTGACATCAAGCTTGTCGCCTACGGAAAGCTTGGTGGTCAAATCCAGAGAGTTGTCATTGGAATACTCCTGACGGGTCAGGATTCCATCGCTCTTATAGCCGATATTCAGGACTGCTTCTTCCGGCTTGACATCAATGACGGAACCTTCGACCACCTCTCCATTATGAATTGTCTTAAATGATGCATCCAGCATCTGTTCAAAAGTCTGTTCTTCTGACATTACTTTGAACCTCCTCAATAATATTTTTCGGGGTCGAAGCCCCGGCGGTGATGCCAATGATCTTCTCGCCTCCTGAAAGCTTCAGATCGAGATCATCAACCGTCTGAATGAAATAAGTGTCAGCGCATTCCGCCTTGCAGATCTCATAGAGCTTGGCGGTGTTGGAAGAACCCTTGCCGCCGATCACAATCATGACATCTGCCTGCTTCGCGATCCGGCGGGCTTCCGCCTGTCTCTCGCTGGTTGCGTTGCAGATAGTTTCATTCGTCTCGATATTATATCCATTTTTCGCAATTAAATCAACAAATTTCTCAAATTTTTCTGCGTTGAATGTCGTTTGCGCAACGATACAGACAATACGTTCCGGATCCGCCCGGTAATTCTTTGCTTCCTCTTCGGTCTCAATGACGGTTGCAGGCGTACTGCTCCAGCCGACGGTCCCTTCTGTCTCCGCATGCCCATGGTTGCCGATGATCACGATCTGCTTGCCTTCTTCGCTTGCCTTGTGAACGATCTCATGAATCTTTTTGACAAAGGTGCAGGTGGTGTCCACAACCCGCGCACCGGTCCGGTTCAGATCCTCCCAGGTTTCCTTCGCAACACCGTGAGAGCGAATGATAATGGTGCCGCTCTTCTGCGTTCCTGCCTCTTCCACGGAATTCAGAATTCCGACTCCCTTTTCCTTCAGCTCCTCTACCACATTCTCATTGTGAATGATCGGGCCGAAGGTATTGATGGGGCCATCCTGATTCTTCTCAATTTCCTTGTATACCGTGTCCACCGCATTCTGTACGCCGAAGCAAAAGCCTGCTGTCGCAGCCGTAATCACGCAGGGTCTTCCAAGCTTCTTCGCCGCAAGGTTCAGAATCGTCTCTGTGACCTGATCAATGCCAAGCTCCGAGGAATCCACAAGAACGGCATCCTCCGCCTGCTTCAGGGGAGAGACCTCGCGGGTCATATCCCGGTGATCCCGCTCCGCGATATCCGCCTTGATCTTCTCCAGATCCAGATCGTCCGCTGATTTCTGCGCACCGCTTTTCACAGCCTGAACATTCTCAATGTAGCGGCGCTTCGCGCGAACCTCCACGCTCGCCGTAAGATAGACCTTGACCTGCGCATCCGGAAGAACCACGGTTCCAATGTCCCGCCCGTCCATCACGACGTTCTCTTTTTCCGCAAGCTTCTTCTGCAGCTCCACCAGCTTCACACGGACCTCCGGCACCGCCGAGGAGACACTGGCCATGGAGCTCACCTCTTCGGTCCGAAGGTACGGATTGACATTCTCACCGCCAAGAAGAACCACCTGATTCCCGTCGCGATAAACAATGGTGATATCCGCCCCATGGCACAGCTTAGCTGCTCTGCGGCAGAACGCCTCCCTGGCAGCATCGGACTCATCCGGTCTGACCAGTCCGTTTCTTGTCAGATAGAGCGCCATCGCACGGTACATTGCTCCCGTGTCTACATATACAAAACCAAGCTGCTTCGCCACCTTCTTCGCGATCGTGCTTTTTCCGGCCCCTGCCGGACCGTCAATTGCAATATTAAAAGCTGACATGTCTTATTCTCTCCTTCAAAATGCCAATCGGCTCAGTCTTCTTCGCACGCCGAGGCTCCCGCAAGATGCCCCGTCGACCAGGCGATCTGAAGATTAAAGCCGCCTGTATACGCATCCACGTCCAGCACCTCACCGGCCCAGTATAAACCTTTGATCCCTCTGGTTTCCATGGTAGACGGATTGATCTCCTTCACGCTCACGCCGCCCTTCGTCACAATCGCCTCCGCAAAGCCCCTGGTCCCTGTCACGGTCATCGTCAGATCCTTCAGAAAAGCAGCAAGAAGCCGAAGCTCCTTCTCATTCAGCGTATATACCGGGCGATCTGCTCCGCCCTCTGCAGAAGGATTCTCCAGAGAAGCCGCAAACAGCTGCGCAGAAAGCATTGCAAGCCGCTCAGGAAGAAGAGCCTTCAGCGCATTCCGAAGCTCCTTCCTTGGCTGAAGTGTGAATTCCCTCTCGAGTCTCCGCTCCAACTCCTCCTGCGTCATGGCCGGCTTCAGATCCAGATGCAGCGCAAAGCCCTCCGGATGCTCTTCAAAATCCGCATGACACGAGGCCGACAAAATCAAAGGCCCGCTCACGCCGAAATGTGTAAAGAGCATTTCACCGAAGCCCTCATAAACAGGGCGCTTCTTCTTTTTCCCAGCTCTGCCTGCGGGGCCGGCAACACCTCTCTCCAGATTTTCAAGCCGGATGGCAACATTCTTAAGAGAAAGCCCCTGCAGCTCGAGTGGCCAGCTCTCCGCCACGGAAAAGGGCACCAGAGACGGCTGCGGCTGTTTTACCGAAAGACCAAGCTGGTCCGCAAAGCGGTATCCATCACCGGTTGAGCCGGTTGAAGGATATGACATTCCTCCCGCAGCCACAATCACCGCATCCGCAAAAAGCTCTTCGCCGCTTCGAAGTCGGACTCCGGTAGTTCTCCGAAGCTCCTTCCCGCCTTTTCCGGCAGCTTCCGTCTCAGCCCCCGATGCCTTCTCTGTCCGGATTTCTGCGACATCCGCGTGGAAACGGATTCTCCCGTTGTTCTTCCGCAGATGACGGACAAGCGCATCCGTCACGTCAAAGGCATGATCCGAAGCAGGAAAACAGCGCTTTCCCCGTTCCTCCTTCGTGGCACAGCCGTTTTTCTCAAGGAACTCCGTCACAGCACTGCTGTCAAAGCCATATACGGCACTGTACAGAAACTTCGGATTCCGAAGAACATTGGAGAAAAACTCTTCTGTCTCACAGGCATTGGTGTAATTGCACCTTCCCTTTCCCGTGATATAGATCTTCTTCCCGGCCTTTTCGTTGTGCTCCAGAACGGTAACCTCCGCTCCTCCATCCGCCGCGGCGCAGGCCGCCATAAGTCCCGCAGCCCCTGCACCAATTACAATAATTTTCTTTTTCTGTGTCACATTTCCCCCTGATTGCCCTTGACCGGCACTCCGGACAGAGGCATTTTCTCTGTCCTTTTTCGCGGCAGATCAATAGCCTGACTTCGCACTCACCTGATCGCTGATCTCCTGAACCGTGGACGAAACCTGATAGGAGCTGTCATTGAACAGATACTGATGCAGCCACACAACATTATCGGTCAGATGTACCGGAATGACGCAAGACTGATCCCCGATGTAGCCGACAGCCCGGTACTGATCATTCGGGAAACCATTCGTTTCCGAAATATTAAAGCGCATGGCCTTCAAGGCAAGCGATGCAATTTCGGCCGGATTCAGGGAGGTGCGAACCTCGCTGGACAGGCTGTTCGCCGCCTTGATCATTGTCACAGGACCTGATTTCTTCAGCTTCTCGAAGGCCTTGGAGAGGACCTCCTTCTGCCGCTCTGTCCGTTTGAAATCTCCTCCATCCGTATAACGGATTCTGCAGTATGCCGTTGCCTGCAGTCCATTCAGTGTCTGCACGCCGGGAGCTGTCACCGGAATGTATTCCTTCCCAAGCTCCGTTGCCATCGTAGACTGATAATTGTTCAGATGCTCAATCTCATCACTCTGCACATCAATCTCCACGCCTCCGACCTCATCCACAAGATCCGTGACGCCTTCAAAGCCGACGGTCACATAGTCCGTGATGTTCAGATCCAGATTCTTATTGATCATCTTGATCGCCTGCTCCGGACCGCCGAAGGCATAGGCAGCATTCGCCTTCTGATAATTCCCGTCTCCAACATCCAGATATGTGTCACGATACAGAGAAACAAGCTTTGTATCACCGGTCTTGTTATTGATGGACGCAATGATCATGACATCCGTCCGGTTGTTGCCGGAATCCAGGCTTTGCTGGGTGGAGTCCAGGCCGAACAGGGCAATGTTCGTGTACCCCGCCATGGCACCGGTCTCCTGACTCTTCTTCACCTCATCGCTGAGAAGCTTCTTAATATCCTGCGTACTGACACCCTGGGTAATGCCGATCATTCTTGCCGCAATCGCCAGAATCGGAATCACCAGAAACAGGAGCACCAGCAGTGTAATGATGAAATTCCGAACACGGTGCTTCTTTTTCCGTCCGCGGCCCTGCTGCTCCTTGAACGCAAGAAATTCCTCGTATTCCCGGCGCTCCTGCCGTGACATTCCCCGCTCTCTGTCCCTGAGGTTTCGCCCGGAATCATACCGGTCACCTCTGCGATCATACCGGTCGTCTCTACGGTCATACCGGTCATCTCTGCGATCATAGCGTTCGTCTCCGCGGTCATACCGGTCATCATCGGAATTTCTGTAACGGGAATCTATGAATTCCGGATCCTCATTCTCATACGGCTCCCGTCTTCCGCGGCGTCTTCCATACTCCTTTGCAAATTCATCTCCATATTCGTCCTGATATCCGTTTTCGTCTCTGTATCTGCGCTTTCCCGTATCTCTGCTCTCCTTTTCTTTTCTCTCCGGCTTCTCCTTGCGGCGGTCTTTCTTCGCAGATTTGTCTTTCCGTCCGAAGTGCTTCTTCTCTTTACGGCTTTCGGAATCCGCGTCATCTACTACCTCGTCAAAAAGCACCGCTCCCTCCGGCTGCGTATGTCTTCTCATCCCGAGTGCCTCCTCCGGATCTGCAAAATTCCGGCTTCTTCTCGGCAGCACATCCTCGCCCCGGAAATCGTCCGATCCCTGTAAGGGACTCTGCGGCTGGTTCAGCACGCTCTCCGCATCGCCCGTCACATCATTTTGCATATCATTCCGCAGAAGCTCTGATTCCGACGATGGATTCTGCGCGTCATTCCGATCGTCTCCGGAATCCTGCAAGGCATCTCCAAGCTCCTGTCCGTATTCCTGCTGTTCTTTCATAGTCTGACGATGAATGGCCTCTGCCAAATCATCCGTCCAGGAATCATCCGCCTCCGTCTGATTCCACTTTCTATCCTTCTGCTCTTCCATCCTATCCTTCTATTCTTATCTTACTGTTCTCCGGTTCACGTCCGGGTTTCTCTGATATTCAAATGATAACCATAAAATTTTATCATAAACGTGTATAATGGTTTTACTATGAATTCTGAACTTTTTATGAAAGACAATCCCTCCAGCAACCGTAAGCTGCACCGAGATCCTTCTCTGGACCGGATCCGTGTGCTGGCAATTCTTCTGGTTATCCTGACCCATGTCTCTGCGCAGTGGCTGGATCAGGTCAGTGCAGCTTTTGGTGCACCTCTTTTGTTTACACAGCTTTGCAGCATCGCTTCCTTTGCCGGAGTCTCTCTCTTTGTCATGATAAGCGGTGCGCTTTTCCTTGCTCCGTCCCATCGTGAAAAGAGTACTTCCATTCGCTTCATGTGTCAAAGGAGCCTGCACTATCTTCTTCTGTATTTTATCTGGAAGATTTTCTATCTTCTGGAGGATACTCTGCTGAACCCGAAGCTTCTTGCCGAAAAGGGAATCAAAGAGCAGCTGTTTCTTGCCTTTTTCCGCCTCACCGGCAAGTATCACCTCTGGTACCTTCCGATGCTTGTAGTTCTCCTTCTTCTTGTTCCCATGATCTATGAGGGAGCTCAGCGCCGCGGGGTCTCCTGCCTGTACCTGATTTTCTTTGTCATTTTCGCAGTGGTTCTCCCCACCGCCTTTCTGTTCGAGTTCCCCTTCAAATATCTTCTGATGGACTTCCGGGAGCTGTTTGACCTGAATTATTTTCTTGGGTATCTGGGCTATTTTCTTCTGGGTCATATTCTGTATGAGCACAGCCGCCTCGCAGCATCCCCGTGTGCACAGCGTCGCCGTTCATCGACATTCCGGTGTGATCACCGCTGCCGATCCTTGGCACTCCTGTGGGCCGCTGTCATTTTCTCTCTGTTTCCCGCAGCGTATGCGGCCTCCGTGCGCTCTGTCGGACAGGGCAGTGCATATACTGCACTTGCCTCGCCGTTTACCCCGGCAGTTCTGCTTCTGTCCACAGCACTTTTTCTTACCATCTGCCGCAGCTCCTGCAACGATCAAACAGCCCAGGCAGCGACGGCTCTTTCCCAATCCGCATTCGGCATCTACCTGATCCATCCATTCTTTCTGGATCTTGCAGACAGGCTCGGAATTCCATCACGGATCTCCAATCCTTTCCTTGGAATCCCCCTTCTTCTTGTTCTCCTGTTTGCAGTTTCTCTGGGTGCCAGTCTCCTTTCCGGCCGGATTTCTTTTCTGAAAAAACTGGTCTCTTAACCTCTTTTCTTTCCATTTCCGGAATGATACGATGGAACTTACAGGGAGGTGACTCACAATGAGTAAAATTGTCGAAATTCAAACACTGGCTTATTCCCGCGACAACGCAAAGGATATTCTGACCAGACTTTTTTCTGAAAATCTCATCTCGGATGCGCGCATTTCCGATGTGGACATCGCCATCAAGAAAACGTACGATGAGGGCGGCATATCCATCCTGAAGCGCTGCGAACTTACCATGCGGACCAAGGAAGAGGCAGTCGCACGCGTAATCGAGCTCTCAAACAAAATCAATCAGATTCTGGACTCTGAAGTCACCGTCACACCGCTTGCGCAAACCTCAGAGAAATACGCGACCTATGTGGAAAATCACGTGACCGACAAGCTGAGCTGAGCAATTCCTACGAAAAATCCGACGGAGCAAATAGTTTTGTACGTGCAGTTGTCAAACCAGAAATGTACACCCGAGAAGTGCAAGATTGACGATCCAGAAAAGAATGATATAATATGAGTAACAAAGAGCTACCGTAAAGCAAGCGGTTCGCCTTGTTAACAGTTATGAATTTAATAGAATATGTTCTATCAAATCAGTGACCGAACTCGGCAAAGTTGGCGGTCACTTTTTTGATGCTTGTTTGATCTTTTGCACAAGCCAGTCGATGAATGTAACAATGCTTGTTACAGATCCAACGAAACCGACAATTGCAAGGAAAGCCTCTAGCACCTCGTTTCATACCTTTCATTTGAACTCCTCCTTTATCCTGAGGGTTCCGACCGAAGTCGGCGTGAAAGGCGAACCGCCTACCGTTTTGGTAGCCCACGAATAGTATATGAATGAGCATCGAATTCGTCAATTCTCTTCAGCAAGTTACAACCACAGTGACACATCACGAATA
>Ga0129314_1000152_pt1 | contig 91638 bp, 69 predicted proteins | sample O1111metagenome_FD_94431 | JGI IMG/M metagenome (GOLD analysis project Ga0129314, IMG submission 94431) | Orangutan individual fecal microbial communities from fecal samples from Wisconsin, USA - O1111 metagenome | ecosystem: Host-associated > Mammals > Digestive system > Large intestine > Fecal...
AAGCAAGCTTGACTCTGTTCATTTGGCTTAACGAAAACGTTCAATTACATTAGGCGTTTTCTCGCCATGACATAGCTCAAGCAAGCTTGACTCTGTTCATTTGGCTTAACGAAAACGTTCAATAAATTTCAATGAAAGGAAGTCAATGAACTGTCAAATTGCGTACATTTGCATTCCAATTTGAGAGCGCCGTCATGCATAACGGCGTAGGAAGAGGCTCATAACAATTAACACAACTGAAGCAAAAAGCAAACAATCAACATGATAACGGTAAAACAGTCTATTTTACTGGCAGCCCTTTTAATGGCTTTGCCGGTGATTTCCTATGGTATTGAGTCCGAACAGAACTTAACATTGACCAAAATTGCACAAGCATCCGAGAAGACATCGGAAAACACCAGTCCCACCCGTTTGGCCCAAACGGACACCGACGAGGTCGCCAATCTTTGCCTGGCCGCTTTTGCCGCACTGGGGACAGTACTCACCTGGCGTGCCGTTCGCAAAGAATCGAAACAACAGCAGATCAAGCGCACTTTCCAGGCCAAAATCTTATCCGACCTGGTGCGGCACATGTACCGGAATAAAGTATGTATCTGCGCCACGCACGCAAAACTTCGGGAAGAAGGATTCAACAGGTACTATCCCTCGGAAGAGCACTTGTTAAAATTGAAACTCCTGCCGGAAGATCTTCGCTTCGACCGTTTCGACAACACCCCTGACTATTATGATATCCTGCATGAACTGGAACTTAAATTCCGGAATTTCAATATTGAGGTGGACGTCTCTTTAGAGCATCTGAAACAACAAAATATAGATGAGAAAACTAAGGTGCGGGATCTGGAGGTCCTTGAATTCAAATCCCAGCTCTTAACGAGCGACATCATCAACCTGATGCATACTTTAAAGCTTCCTATTTTGGAAGAAGAAAATAAAAACTCAGGCGAAAGCGCACTAAGGTATATTCCCATGGAAAGCGGCGACACCGTTCAGCATGGTCTGAGGAAGAAGTTCCACGCAGACATCCCGTTGGATTACATCGAAGATGTGAGGAAATTTCTGGTATCCAAGTCCGCCCGTTATTCGAAGCTACATCCGGCAGAACTTCCTTCAAAATCCTGCCGTCCGGAGCACAAAGATGAGAGATCGATCTATTTCGACGATGTGCTGCAACTTACCGAATACCTGGACAACGACATCAGGGCGGAATATCCGAAAATCCATCTGATTGCGTTCCAGGCCTGATTTCTGGCCAACATGCCGTTACCAATGAATATCTTTGAGGTTTATCGTCATCGCATGGTGCCCGCCTCGAACCTCCGCTGCATATGCGTCGCACTTTCTCCAGTGCAACTCTATATCAACTCTATATCATCCCTATACCATCCCTATAAAATTATAGTGTTGAAGCTGCGCTTGAATGAGATTCATCATCCATATATCAATACTTCTGTCTGTTCTATATTTTTCCGGAGAAAGGAATTGCGGATAGGTTGTTCTTCCAGCAAGTCCACTTCTCTCCCTAAAACATCTTCAAGCGAATATTTAAAATCGAAATAGTGAATGAAATGGTCTTGAACCGCCTGTTTATCGAAATCAACAATCAAATCCACATCACTTTTGTCATTGAATCGGTCGGCAAGAACAGAGCCATATGAATTAGTTTTGAGTTGTACATGATAGTGTAAAACAAAACCCGGCATATCCTGAGATACACCGGGTTTCGTAATTTTTATCACCTAACCACTTAGGCACCTAACCACCTTTCGCTTCGCGCAATCTGCTACCGCTCGGCAAATGTAAGTACACTTACTTTGCCCTCACTTACTCGCAGATTTCCACTTTACTGCACTACCCACCCTTTCTCCATCGCACTTGCCTGCAGGGTTGGAGCGAGTGGTTCCTCGGTGAGCCAGAGGTCACCGCCGGTCACGCTTCTCAGCGTGGACACGATGCTTTCGGCTTCGGTGTCGGCCAGCGGGTTGCCAAATGCCCACAGGCGGTTTAACAACGGATTTTGTGAGATATCGAGTGCCGTCAACTGGTTATTGTACACCAACAGGCGGGTCAGTTGCGTGTTGTCCGAGATATCGAGGCTGCCGAGTTGGTTTCCGGAGCAGTCCAGGTATTCGAGTGCGCTGTTGGCCGACACATCCAGTTCCGTCATCTTGTTGTTGAAGCACCAGAGCGACACCAACTCCGTATTGGCCGACACAATCAGCGACCGGATATCGTTATCCGACACGTCGAGGCGGGTGAGCATTGTGTTCTGCGACACATTCACGGCAGTGAGGTTGTTCATCGGCACGTTCAATGTGGTCAAATAAGGACTACCCGACACATCAATAGATGTGAGTTCGTTGGCCGCGGCAGCCAAATAGGTGATATCACCATAGATCGCGATTTCGCTCACTCCCGGGGCAACGGTATAGTCCTGATAGGCGTTGAACAGCGTCACGTTTTCCGTGCCGTCTTCGGCGCGTTTGCCATCCCCGTCGAGGTCAATCCATACGCCGGTGCGGAGCAATGCGGGGGCATCCACCGACAGGCTGATGACTCCGTCGGTACGGCCGCTTTTGAGGATAACCACACTTCCGCTTTCCTGTTTAGGATTTCCTCCCTCAAACCCGGTATCGGGCAACTCTTCTTGGCAGCCCGTTATCACCGTGGACAGCAACACCACCAATAAGTATACATATTTATTATTCATCTGTTTATGAATTTCTAATTACTAATTTCACTTAACCACTTAACCACCTAGGCACTTAGCCACTTAGGCACTTAGGCACTTAACCACCTAGGCACTTATCTCACCACTATTTTCCTCGCGTCGTTGATTACCCCGTTCTGCAAGCGCACCACGTGTGTTCCACCCGGTATATCCTCCACGGTTTGCTCGTCACCGGCTACCACTTCCAATTGTTTCAGAAGTTTCCCGGCGGTATTGGAAATGAATACCGAGCAATCGTTATCACTTCTATTATGGATGGCAATTTTGCCGGCATCGATGGAACTCACGGTGATTTTTGCCGCTTCCCCGCCTGTCAAGATACCACCCGATGATGAGAGGCTGAAGCGAGTGCTTGAGTCCCCTTTCTTCGCCGCGAAGCGGTAAGAGCCGCCGTTTGTGATCCGTGTTTGTGTGCCGGAGGCAAGGTCGTTCAAATAAATATCTTCGTTTGCCCAGTGGTCGGAAAGGGCGAATTCAATGGTGTATTCGCCGTCCACGTCGGCTTCGAAGCCCAGCGGCAGGTTATCCAGTCCCGGTACGGTGGCCACCTGGAAGTGATCCTTGTCGGCTTCATCCGCCACGTAGAACTGAACGATACCGCTCTCGGCCATCTTGCGACCATCCCATCCATTGTCGAAACCGTTGGTAGTACCTTCTTTCGTGAAGATCCATATCCTGTCGGCCGATTGCTCGCCAATCACATCCATCACCAGCGACGGGATTGAAGATGCCGACTTGCTCTCTGCCGAGCGGGTGACAATTTCTGTCGAGCCGTCCCCTAACGCTACTTTCGTGTTTTTAGTGAGCTGGTCGTATTTTATGGCCACCTTACCGGTGGTAGTCGCATCGTCAACCAGCACCATAAAGCTATGCATGGATGGAATCCTGTCGGGGAAATGGAGTGTTCCCCCCAGGTTGACCGGTACCGCGAGATACTGGCCGGCTCGGTATCCCTGCTGGTTGATCGCTGTGCCATTGAGCTTGCGCCACTCATCACGGGTACCCGTATTAAAGAGGTATACTGTTGCCTCCGCGTTGGTGAATGTCATTGCCTCCGGTTTGATGGGAATGGCTGCCGTATAGGAATTAGCCACCAGATTGGCTCCCGCATAGTTCACCACAACAGGTGTGGTTGTCCGTGTAAGGGCCACGTCCTTGTCGCCCACGTTCAGCGTACCGGCAAAGTCGTAGATATGGTCCGGTTGCGTGGTGCCGGTATTGGTAATCTGATACCCCCTGAAAGGAATGAGATTCCCCGATGTCACGGATACCCATTTATTACCGTTTACAGGCTCTTCCCATCTGTTCACCGACTCACTGACCGGTGACTGGAAAGGAAAGTCCGAACCATCCACAGGGGTTCCGAAGTATTGCCAGCTGCGGGTATAGAATCCACAATCCGCGCAATCGTACGCCTGATTGTAGAATTCCACGACCGCCTGTACACCGTCAGGGTTTTCTTCCGGGTTAATTTTCAACGTGCCGGTAGGCGCGTTGACCGGTTGGCTTCCGTCGGTGGGAATAGTGGTCGATTTCACAAGGATAGTACCCGTACCATAAGATCCATCCGATTGTTCGGTTTTTTCTTCCACCTTGCCGTTAATGGTCAATTGGTTTCCGGATGTGATCACCAAATCCATATTCGAATTATTCTCCAGCCTCCCGATAATCCGTCCGCCACTATTATCGTCGTCCGCATCATCCAGGTAGAGGTGGTCTTTTGCAGCTCCTTCGCCATTACCATCCCCCCCCTCACCGTTATTATCTTTTGTCGCGAAGACCACGTCTTCATTGATGCCGGGCACGAATCCGGCCGTCCAGTTTTCTTCCTCGTTCCATGCGTTCGGTGCTCCGGGCTTACCGCCTATCCAGTAGTTTTTGGACGACTCGGTAGGACACTCGATGGTAGGGGCATCCGATGGAATAGAACAGGTTTTATCAAGACGTATATCATCAATAAAATAGTCATTCCCCTGATATTCTGCTTTATTATTCCGGAAAGACAACACAACGTTGCTTGCGTTACAGTCAGGGCCTTCCCCTCCGGGCACTACGAAATAGAGTTCAAAAAGTGTCCATTTTCCTTTATAGGTGGGATCCCAATCCCATAAGTTGGGGGAAGTTAACGTTGCCAGCACTTCTTTCGTCTGGGAATGCTTGATGTCAATGGCTACCTGAGAAGGGCCATTGACCAAGTATAACCAGAATGAGGCCCTATAACCGGATCCGGCTTTCAACAATGCGGGTCGGTCATAAAACGAATTCAAGGTCTCTCCCGCGTTTATCACCATCACCGCGCCATTTTCAGTTCCGGAACGATCTGTCACCGTATTAGGTTCACCGACCGCAGGTGTCCAGAAATAATATCCATCCACAGTGCCTTTTTTGATGTACCCGGGAGCAACAACGGCATAGTGGTTATTATCAATATGGGAGATATAGTAATCGTTCGTGTTATCTTTCGATGTCCCGAATGAAAAACTACCCGATGGCATATACTCTGATTCTCTTCTGCCGTGATTGATATTGGGATCGCTTATGCCAAAATCTTCTATGAAAATATTCTCCCCTATACAGGGAACCACTGTCACGCTGCTTCTATTATTTTCAAGGACAGGATCGTATCCTTCACCTATAACAGCTGCCACATTAGTGTAATCACCTGAAGCCAAAACCTTTGCCGTAAAACTAAGAGAGACGGGGGTATCATTCTTACCCAGTTCCGGGATTTCCCATTCAATGATATTACCGTTCGCGACACCATCCCCATTGATTGTTTCAATGAGGTACCCGTTCGGAAGCGTGTCCGTTACAATTATATTGACCGCGTCATGAGGCCCTTTATTAGATATCGCCAAGGTGAAAGTAACGATATCGCCCACATCGGGATCCATTCTATTTACCTCTTTCAGTATCGCGAGGTCGCTCATGCGCGTCACTTCCACGGTTTTTTTCTTACTATTGTTACAAGGATCGGTGCTATTGCTGTGGGTACATTCAAATTCCGCACTGAAGGGAGGAACATAGTAATTAACGACACCGTTGGCATCGGGCCAGTCGGCCGGATATTTCCAGAGGTCATCCCACGTACGTCCCTGAGGAAGCGGGTACATATCCTTTTCCGGATCACTACTGTTAGTAGCATTCGGGTCGGTCACGTCATTCGGGCGGAGGATACCGGCCACCGCGTCCGTATCGTCAGGATCCGAATTTCCGGTTACTTTAGCCTTGAAGGTATAGGTAATCTCACATCCGTTTAGCAAATTAAGTTTGGACCGATAGGTATGCGTTACCGGATCATATTCCATCACTACCGCTTCTGTACCACAGCCATTTCCCGAAAAAACAGGGTTCCCATCCGGCTCGAAACCGGGAGGTAACCTGAAAGTAAACGGCGCTTCTTCCACATCGCTCGGCCCATTATTTTTAACAACTACTTTATAGTCCAATTGATCACCTACAATGAAATCATCTTTGGGATTGGTTGTCCCCGACTCGAATGCGGTAACCGACTTAACTTCAAGGTCGGCTATTTTTACATTTACTGTTGTTTGTGACTCCTTTTTCTCTCCGGTGATAAATGTCCAAGTATCCATAGATCTGTAATTTCCAAATCCATAGCTAGCATTGGAGATGTTTTTTCCCCAGTTATGTCCATTTGTCTGGCTGTTAAGACCATTTCCATCTCCGTGTGTAATGTCACTTTCATATCTATCCGTCAAATGGCTGTTGTTTCTGGGGTTCGATGGGTCACCGCTATTATTCTGGAGATTCCCTGAGGAATTTGTTGTTATATCCGAATCATCCCAATAGACTTTATAAGGATCGGTATCAGCCGGACCATTTAATAATTGGATAATCGTTCCATTAATATTCATTTCCATATCAAAGAACGGAAAATGTACTTCGCCACCCTGAAGCTGCACGGTAACTTTAGCCGGAACCGTTCCTGCGGGTAATGGGTTATTGGCGCCATCCTTTCCGTCCCAAAGAACCCTGTTGAGCCCTGCAGAGGCCTGTCCTATCATCGTTCGTGTTGGAAAAGAAGGAGTTCCGGTACTTATTATTTCAATTCTATAGTTGCCCTGCACATCAGCGGTAAATTCTATATACCCCCCCTTATTACTAACCTGCCCAATGAGACCATCTACTCCCTTTATCACCGGGGCAGAAACATCGGGGATTATAGGAGCACCTTTCATCCATGTACTACCACCTGGAACCGCACCCGAAGCCTGAGTAGGAAGATCTGCAGTAAGCGGATTGGTATAAAATAATTTATGCGTGATGTGTGTTCCCTGATCTGCATTATTCGGATTATGTACCTGATCCGCAATACCCACTGTGGTATTTAAACTCTTATATATGGGTGTTTGAAGTGTTTTATCTACGAATCCATTATTGTTTACAAAGAACGTGAAATATATACCATTATTACCATTGTTATCCACTTCATACACATATCCATCCTTGGTTAACACATATACCAATCCCTCGAAACCATTAGACGTGCTTGATTCCACACGCATGTTGAGTACATTAGTATAAACACGCCCTTTCTCAAAGCCATTGGATGCAGTATTAATTACCGAGACATCCCACGCTGCAATAACATTCGTGCTACTATGCTGTCCCCAGTTTCCATTGGCGTCATTACTACCACTAGTAGCAACATAGTTGCCATTAAGATTTGATGATGTGGGTAGAAACTCTATTTTATAAATACCCTCTTGAGCGTTCGGTCCGGTTGTAGGAATTGTATAATAGATAGGACGATACTTGTTAGCATTTGCACCAGTAGCTGATTCTCCCGGCAAAAGAGGACCGGCTACTTCAGAGTTTCTGTTCGGAATATTTCCATAATATACTATTGAAGAACCGCTACCTGTATAAGAAGTAAGTGTAACTGCATTTATAGCGTCATTAGGAGCGTAAAGCTTTATTTTTTGAGTAGTACTACTGGACTGTGCACTTGACGCCAAGGCGATTGTTTCCCCAGGTTTGGCATATACGTAATGAGTTCCTAAATTAGGAAAAGGCCAATTTTCAGTAACATTTGTACTGGATCTCAAATGTGCTCTGTAGCCCGTAATTCCATTCGGATAAAGATCCTTCGACCCGTCGGCATAGATATTCAGAGCCGGCACTAAAATCAGCAATGCCAAAAACAGCCAGAAATATCGATTTTTATTTTTATACATAGTCAGTTGTATCTGTGTCATTATCAAATTTCAATTTCGTGCACGTACCAGTCATTACGTTGTATCCCTTGGGGGAATTCCAACTTGTATAGTTCGGGGCCGAACTCCGGCGGAGGAAGCGGGCCTGATCCGTTATAAGGCACCTCTATCTCTATGGCCGCACCGGCATCATCGCGTTCGTTGACGTAGGTGACAAGCTTCAAAGTAGTCACCACTCCCCCCGAAACGGTATGTGCTGAACCCATTCCTTGCGTGAGCGCGGAACCCCAGGGTGTCCAGTCGGCAGTAATGGGCCATACGCTTGCGGATGAACTGGCGTATTTATCGGAACCGGTGGAGGTGGCTTTTTTGATCACATTAGTCTCCTTGTGAAAGTTTGTGTACTTGTATTTATAATCTGCAATGGCGGCACTTTTATGTTCGTCTTTGAGGGTGATATTCAGCTCTATCTTGGCAAGGGCGCGTACCAAATGCAACGGTTCATTGCCGCCAGTACCGGTTCCCAGTACACGGTCGGTCATAAAATCGTGCGATTCGCTTCCCGACATCAGGATCGGAGTGGCAAGCGCGGGCGACCAGGGAGTAGCGGTAGTGCTTAGCACCTCCTCTAAATCCGAAATAGAATTTACACCATTCAACGCTGTTTGCAAGGTGGTATTTCCGGCGGTATTGGCCACGATATAGACCTCACGGTTACCGGCTTCGGCTTTTGTGAGGTTGAGCGATACTTTCTTTCCGGTCTCGTCGTAGGTCCCGAAACTGCCGGAAACTCCTACCTGGGTTACCCCTGTGCCATCTATATAGTATTTTCTTTCCGGATTTGTATTGCCCGATCCCGGGAAAAGAAAGAGATAGAAGTCGTTTATTGCCTGCTCATAAGAATTACCGGCATCTGTTGCACGGGTTGCAGCACGGACGGTGGTTACCTTGTAATTGGAAACCGAGAACAGCACCGCTATATTTTCACTTCCGGGTTCTTCGCCCGGAACCTCTTCCGACGTGCAGGCAGGGAATAACAAGACCGCCAACAGGGATATATATAGTATTCTTTTTATCATCATTATTCGAATCAATTGCTAAATGTTTTCACCAGGATATCGTTATACCAGACCTGCAGATATTCCCCGGAAGAGGGGATATTGCTTAACGGGTATTCGGGAGACATTTTGCCGGGCATATCATCGGTAAATACTCTTTCTGTGTCAGTAGTCCCTCCTTCAAAGGTGGCACCGTTGATAGCTACCAGTTTAATTTCATGCGGTGGACAAGCGTCTACCGTATTATTAATGGTCACCTTGCCATTTTCATCGATATGGACATTGTAGCCATAACCGAGATATGTGTGCCTTTCCACCAGGTTCCACGGTTCAACTTCGTAGATAACCTCTATCTGTTCCAGGTTCCTTACCACATATTTGTAATGGTGGTTGCGGAGGATAGTATAATCGGGGGTATAGCCGGGGGATGTTCCTTTTGCCTTTTCCAGATAATCCGAGGTGATGGAGGTTTCATTGGAAATGATAGGGATATCGTATTCCGTACCATCGAGGGTTACAATGGTGAAATAGTTGATGGGCTGCTGGTTGCTGCTCCCCGCCGTACTCCATGTTGCCGAAGAGATCATGGCTTCGGGCATATAATAAATGTAAGTATTGGAACTTTCCAGCCTTCTTAATTCAGTATTCGTTGAATTATTATTGAAATATGCCGCAGGAGGAGTATCAAACTCTACTAAACGAAAATGGTGGTTGGCATTGCGGAAATAGATTTTATCCACGCCTAAATCGGTTGTACCATCCAGGTTTACTTCCAGTTTGGCTACCACGCGGATCAATTCCACGTATTCCCTTATATCATCTCCTGCGCCGCCGGAATTCGCCACTACCGTATATTCTTCGTTGCCATATTGTTTGGGATAAAACGGCTTGGGTTGATAAATGGTTCCTCCCGCTTCCACCAACTGGTTTTTATAGATCCTTGCCATGGGGAAGCCCTCCGTGGCCGATGCACCTTGATATAAGGTGCTGCTCAACTCGCGGGTGACGTCGTTTACCCGCTGCAGGTAGCTGTCCATTGCCGCCCTGTTGGGAATGTCGGCCTCCGTCAGGTCAACCCGCATATCCGGCATATTGGCCACGAAATAGAAATCGTATTTTTTTCCGGCGGTCAGTTCCACCTGGAAAGCACGGGTTGATATGCCACTCCCCAGATTATTATTCAGGTGCACAATACCTACCCTTTCTCCGTTCACATCGCCATTGAATATCAACATGGCAAGGTCGTATACATTATCTTCGTAATACGTTGCATCGGTATTAATGGAAGGGTCGGTAGCCCTTAGCCCGCTCTTGGCCTGTGCCGCGCGGACATTCACCGAGAGGTACACCGTATGGTCAACTCCTCCCTGTTCCTGTTGGTCGTAGATAAGCTTGTCGCACCCCGCGAAAACGAGGCTTAGCGCGACAAGCATTACATATGTTCTTTGTAACTTTATCATAATCTAAGCTGTTCTTTTAAAGAACCGGGATCAAAGACCCAGTTGGGTACTGTAGCTATGCACCAGCCAGTTGTTCACATAAATGGAACAGCTGAAATGTGTCCAGCACTCCACGCAATAATCCTTGATGACTACCTTAACGGTAAAATCATTGTCGCAGTCGAGGTTTGCCTGCCCGTTCTGTGCCGCCAGCAGGATCATGGCGATCAGGTCGCCGTTGAAGACGGTCTCACCCTCTTCATCGTTGCCCGTATAATAGACATGGAGCTTATTGTCCTGTCCTGTCTTCAGATCGAGCAGATTGTAGTGCCAGGTGGCCACGTTATCGTTGAAAGTGGAATTGGAAGAAGGGTAGACCAATGCATCCTGGTTGAGCGGCATGGTGCCGTCGATCCTCATTGTGCCATTGCCCGATGAGACCTCGGCATGAATCGCTTCCAGATCATAGTCTTTCATCGTGGCCTTGTCGAACTCGACAATCAGCTCTACCCGGTTGGTCACTTCCTGCAGGTTGACAGCGGTATACTCATAGAAACTGGCATAGTCCGCCGGATCGGGCAGGAACACCACGGGACTTTCGCCCTGCCATACTTTTGTTCCGTTCAGGTTGGCTGCCACGCCGGAGGCGGACTTCAGCGTGAGCATCACATCCTTCTTGGTGGTGGTGCCATTGGTAAAGGTTCCCGTGGTGAAATTATCATCCACGGCGGCCCATGCCACAAAGGTGAAATTGCCGTTCGATACCGGCACCAGCACATTGTAGTCACGGCTTAGCGTCACATTCTGTTGCGTGACGGAAGAAACCAGCCTGTCGTTTTCGTCAAACGCGAACAGGGTAAGCGAGGCAACGCTCCCCAAGAACGTTGAATCCGTGGCACAAGGTGTCATTGAGTAGAATTTCACATATACACCTTGGGGACAATCGGCCAGATCATCATAGATCAGAGAGTCGCAACCCCAGAAAATTGTTCCCAACGCGAACAGCGTTATCAATATCTTGTTTCGTAAATTCATCATTCGTTGCGTTTTGAAAATTAGTACAGAATTTTTTTGCTATTTTCCCGCCATGGCGTCGTACGTATGAACCGTCCTGTTAGCCCGGCGAAAATATGATTGTAGTGTTTTTTTAAAACCCGGAGGAGGAGTTGTCTCCTGGGAGTCTCCTCCCCCGGGCAATTTTGATTGGCTATTGTAAAGCCTGTTTGCTATACATTGCTCTGATTAAAGTCCGAGATTTACTCCGTAAGAATGAACCAACCAAGGCAATACGGTCACGTCAACACTCATCCATGTTTCAGGAGTGGTCAACGGATCTGTCGGGTCGATCGGGTTTTCGGGATCCGGCACCTCTATTTCTTCGCCGGGATTATCCGGGTCTTCAACCGTTACTTCCGGACGGGGATCGGGATTGGAAGGAATTTTTTCTCCGGGATTATTGGGATCATCAACCAACGTCGGGTTATCCGGATCTTCCGGGAACAAGGGGTTCCAGTTGGTTCCCAAACCTGTGATGCCTTCAATATGGATATGATACACGTTATTACGCAGCACGGGCGAGTTGTACCATGCGGGGATAACATCGGGGTTCAGCCATGCGTAATACAATGTCTTTCCGTTCTCGTATTAGGCAATGGTTGTATTACCGGCTTCGTAAGCCTTTTGGGCTGTGGAATAAAACCGGCCATCCACGCCACCCAGGTAGAAAGTGCCATCCACAAGCGTACCACCATCGGCTATCACTTCGGGGGCGAAGGTTCCCCTTACCAGCACGTAAGCGGTATTCCCTTTCTTTTAACCACCGGCGTATGAATCGTCATCGGTAGCAGGTGCGCCGTAAGCGTGCGTGTTGGGAAGGAGGAATTTACCTGACAATTGTGCGTCCAATTCTTCAGTGATTTTTCCGATCGAGCTCGCCTGAACATAATCAGTCAGAGTGGGGATTTCCGTTCCATAATAATTCGCAGAAGTGTTATCTGTCTCAAACAATCCGGAATAGTCATATTTGTCACCGGCTTGAGAGATGAAATCATCCGCGCCTACTCCGGGATTCCATGCGAAATTAGGCGTTGCCCAGTCAGCTTTCCTTTGCACGTACAGGGAGTTCTCTCCCTGGGCCACTGCCCAAGTGATATCGGTAAGGGTTCCCAACTTCAATGAGCCCTCCTTCGAGGGAACATCGTAAGTCTGCAGGGCAGTAGTCACCATGACACGGGCAACTGCCCTCTCCACCTGTACACTGATACGGTTCTGGGGATTTGTAGCGTCCAACGTGGCGTCTTCACTTACGTTCGGTGCCACATTGAGGCTCTCTTCCTTCACGTTGGTCATCACGATAGTCTCGTCATCAACCCCGTTCTTCGTAGCCAGTTTATCGGCCGAAGTGTTGACAGTTACCGAGGTTCCCGAATTTGCCAATTCCAATGCGGCAGTCTTGTATGCCGCGTCGAAGTCGCCGGATGCCGTTGCACTCAACGCTGCTTTCACTTCTGGTGTCCCGTTGATCAACACGTATACTTTCTTGATACCCGCTGTGGTCCGGATGGCCTTGTTCGGCTTCAGTACAACGGTGTTGCCATCCTTCGACTGCGTGTAGTCTCCTGTGGCATCGTCTGTCACCGTGAACGTGTTCACCGATACGGTAGCATTGTCCACCAGGTAGATATCCACCGTGTTTATCTTGTCCTTACCTGCCCATTCGCCCACTATGTTGTAGTTGTCAGGCAATGCGCGAGTAGCAGCCTTTGTGTCGCTTCCCATCGACATCTTGAGCGAAACCGCCACGTGGGTGTTGCCTTTCTCCACGTCCGGACCGTCGATGTCGTCGTTGTTACATGCCGTGAACCCCACTCCGAGGGCTACTACGGCCGCTAAAAATAATTTGCTAAATTTTCTCATGTTCTGAAAATTAAAATGAATAATGTTTGGTTGTAAAATTTATTGTATTTCCTTATTGTTTAATTTAATTAGTTCCCGGTCGCCTTACGCAATTCCTCGAGGTTGGCGCGGGCATCGTTATCGCCCTGTCCTACCGCCCTGGTAAAGTATTCCTTCGCCTTGTCGAAGTCACCCTTGCGGGCGTACGCCACACCGAGGTTATTCCACACCTTAGGGTTGTCGCTGATCTTGTTCATCCGGGCGATGGCGCCGTCCATGTTGCCTCCCTCTATGTCTGCCGAGGCAGAATTGAGGATGGCGATGTCGCTGTCGGGATAGAGCCGCACGGCGATGTCGAACACCTCGCTGAACTCGGCGCTTTCCACCGGGTAGGTCTGTGCCACCAGGTACATCTCGTTCAGGCTTAACAGCTTGGGATTGGTCTTGATGATCTCCTTCGCCTCGTCCACGTCGAAACCGCGCACGTTGTAGGCCACCACGTATTCGGTACGGCGCAGCGGCGGGTAGTAATTGTTGAGCAGTGTGCGGTAGGTTTCCCCGCCGGAGAGTTTCTTCAGTTCCGCGTCACGGGCATCGGGGTTCGATACGCCGGCAATGATGCGGAGTATCTCCGCCTTGTCGGCGATATTGGATGCCTCAACCGCCTTCTTCAGCCCTTCCCAGTCCTCGCCATGGCCGGTGACCGTGAAGCGGTCGCGGCTTATGTTGAATTTCGACACCAGGTAATCGGCGAACGACTTGGCGCGGTTTTCCGCCAACATCCTGTTGTGTGGCGCGCTTCCCTCGGGAGAGGCGTAGCCGTCGATGGTGAATTCGGTGATGTCGAAGTCGGGGTTGTTGCGGATATCGTTCACGATCCGGTCCACCTCGTTGAACTTGGCAGCGTTGTCCTTGTAGTCCCTACGCAGTTCCCAGCGGTCCACCACGAAGTTGAAGGTGGCGGTATGGCGGTCGCTCCGGGTCTTCACCTCCACCTCCGGCATGATATACGTCAAATGGTACACCGGCTGGTAGGGTGCGGGAAGGAGGTTGCCCACCAGCAGCTCCTCACCCAGCAGGGTGTTGCAGTCGGCACAGCCCGACACCTCGTGCACCAGCGAGAGCGAGGCGTCCTGCATCCAGGAACGGTAGGGAATGGTTATATTGTAATGCACCGATTGCTCCGTGCGGTTCTTGCGTGTCACCACCTCCGCGGGGGTACCCTCCAGGGGGAGCGGCTCGCCCAGCACGTTCTTGCGGCGCAGCACCTTGGCGCGCTTCTTGCCGGCCACCACCACGGGGTCGATTGCCAGGCTTTCGTGGTTGTTTTCGTTGGATTTCAGCACGGGTGTGAGCACCAGCATGTTGTTGCGTTTCACCTTCAGCGCGTCGAGCGTGACGTCGAAGGAGAGGGAGACCATGTCGCCCTGCTTCACCGCGGTTTCGTTTTCAATGACGATACCCGACAGTTGCGCATCCTGGGCATAAGCCCCCGGAATGGCCGTGAAGAATGCGATGATAAGGTATATGATGTTCTTTGTCTTCATTTCCGCTTTCTTATTTGATGATGTAAATTAATGATACCGCCGCCTTGGTCACGCCCCAGTAGTTGTATTTGCCCTCGTTGAGCTTGGTGCCGCAGTTGGTGCAGGGGAACTTGTCGTAATGGATGCGCGCGTAACCGGCGCCGATGCTGGTCTCCAGGTTCCAGCGGGGACTGAGCAGCCACTGGTAGCCGTAACTGATGCCGCCCCCGTAGAGGTACCCCTCGTAGCGGTTGTCCTTGAATTTGTCGAGGCGTCCCACCGGGATATCCCACCCGCCGATGTTGAACTGCGCCCCATGGGCGTGCACGCCGAAGAAGTGGCCGTTGAACACGTCGCAGGTCCACCAGCGCAGCTCGGGCTGCACCAGCCAGTGCTTGGCTTTCTTGTTGTCGGAAAAGGTGAACGGGTTTACGCCGGCTCCCAGCTCCAGGGTCATCTTGCGGCTCAATGCCATCTCCAAGGCCAGGTTGGGTGTGGCCGTAGCGTCGTAAAGGAGGTTGTTCTTGATGGCCACCTTTTGCGCGAATGCTCCCGGGAGGGAGGCCGCCAGCGCCAGGATGACCAAGAGAAACTTGTGACTAATCTTATGCATAATTTGTTTATTAATTGATATGCTTTGTATCTGTTGATATGCTGTGAATATACGGAGTCTCCGTTGTTCAATTATTTTACAATCTATAGGTGTCAATATTAAATAGACACTATTACTATTAAAAAGGGACATTTTTAATTCACACACTGGACAAGCCAACCCTCACCTCTATCTAATATTTAAAAATATTATTTTCGAATATTACCAAAAATTACCAAATCGCACCTCTTATCTCTTTGTGTAGAAAAACGTTCCAATATTTTAATTACCCGCAAAGCTATAGCCTATTTTTTAACAGGTAATGCAAAAAAAAGGGAGTGTGTATTTTTCCCCAATATTTACATGTATTTTTGTCCTTTTATTTACCCTCATTTGTCTTTTATCAACAATAATGTCTTTTATCAAACAATAATGTCTTTTATCAACAATAAATAAACGCCCTGAAATAAAATAGCACATTCAACCATATTCGAATACTTAAAATTAGCTAATTATTTTGCAGAGCATCATTAACCTAAAAAAGCATGACAAAGTTCACCTTTTTTACAGAAAAAGGACTAAAACAGGGTACAACAAATATACAACATATGCAATGATCCCTAAAAAATCAAAAACAAAGATCTGAATATCAGCCACTATTAATTTCATCCTGTTTATTACAAATAAATGTCCCTATAGCAACAATCAGCATTTGGAAAAGGAGGACAGAACAACAAAAATAAATTTTGGATTGATAAGTATTAGTGCTATTTTTGTGAAGGAGGGTTACAAGCGACCTCTTTTTCTCACGCTTGTCATAGGCAGTCATCTTATAACTAAGCATCTACCCTATATGAGGCATTTCTTATTCCTTTGTTCATTATTACTCATCGCAATCGATATAAAAGCCAGCCCCATATTGGATAGCGGTACTGAAAAAGCCGACAGTATACTCTCCATGGTGTCTCTGGAGATATCGGGAGTAAACATCGCCAAGGCACTTGAACTGGCTACCGAAGCGCTATCACTGAGCAGGGATATAGGATATTCAAAAGGAAAAGCGATGTCCTGTTTCTACATCGGACAGGTACTGAGTTACTTTGGTGATTACCAGAAGTCACTGAAATACCTCGCGTTATCGGAGCAAGAGCGCTACAGCAGGGATAACGCCATAATACAGTCAGAGATAAGCCGGATAAAGGCCCAGGTATACTACATGCTCAACCTGGACAATACTTCGCTGAAAGAATTCATGAAAGCATATGAATATACCCGCAGGATAAAGGATAAACAGAAAAGAGACCGTTTTACCAGCCTGGCGTATGAGAACTTAAGCATGGCTTATACCCTGATAAGAGAAAACCCCGATTCATCATTCTACTGGATGAAGAAAAATGAACAACTGCTTTCCACTATAGACGATAGCCTGGTGTTCAGGAACAAAGTCAACCTCTACTCTTATATCGGTGAACATTATACGAAGCGGTCGCAATTTGATTCGGCTACCTATTATTTTGAGAAGGCACACTCCATCATCGGTCAGTATAATTACCCCTACTCTTCCTGGCTTTTCCAGCGGTGGGGCGACCTGCAACAGGAGACAGGGAATAGCGATTCTGCCATGGTGCTTTACCGTAACGGGCTGAATAATTTAATGGCGACCAACATAAAAAATGAATTACCGGGATTTTACCAAAGAATAGCCGATATTTATTCCCAACGGGGTGATGAAGACTCGGCAAGATGGTACCGGGAAAAGTTACAACAAATGACGGCCGAGCTGGGAGAGGCAAAAAACCATGCAGCGGAGGAGGCAATCGCGATGCTCCTTAGGGAAGAACGAAAAATGTCACAGATTAAACAGCAAAGAATCATTTCCCTGGCAGTCATACTTTTTGTGATTGCTTCATTGATCTCTGGTATTATATACCGGCAATTGGTGATAAAAAGAAAAAAGAAAGAATCTGAAATCTTAACACTGAAGCAAAAACTGAATGATACCTTTGAAGAGATGATCGAATTAGCCCGAAAAAACAACACGGCTTTTCTTCCCCGCTTCAAAGAGGTATATCCTGAATTCACCCAAAACCTCCTCACGCAACATCCCGACCTGACCAATACCGAGTTGCGGTTGAGCGCATTGATATTCCTGAATTTTGCCTCAAAGGAAATAGCTGATTGCATGTTTATCACTCATCGTTCGGTACAGACCAGCAAAAGCAGGTTGAGAAAAAAATTGGGTATACCAAACGAAACCGACCTCTACCAATATTTCAAGTCGTTTACGTAAACACCTTTCATCGGCAGTACTTGAAAAGTAGAAAAAAAGAGAACATACTTCCGGTCATCGGAAGATGCTCTCTTTTTCATTATCAGCTAAAGTGTGAAACAGTAACTACTAATCCAGTTCTTTGATTAATCCAGTTCTTTGATCTTGATATTCTGGAACCATACTTCATCGCCATGGTCCTGGAGGAGGAGTAATCCTTCTTCGGCATTGCCGAAATTGGGCCAATCCTTGTATTTACTGTAATTCACCAATGCACCCCACATCTGGTTATTGCGTTCGTATTCAATGATCTTTACCCCATTCAACCAGTGCTCCACATGATTTCCCTTGACAACCACCATGGCGGTATTGAAGAATCCGCTCCGGAAAGGCTTGTCCGCGGGAGCGGGGATCAGGTCGTAAAGTGAACCCAGCGTACGATTACCTGCAACGCCCAGTTTTGCATCGGGATGCCTTTTGTCGTCCAAGATCTGGAATTCACAACCGATAGCCGATCCTTCTCCCTTGTTCAGGTTGGTATCTACAAAATATTTGACACCGCTGTTAGCGCCTTCGGTGATCTTGAAATCTACCTTCAGGATAAAGTTCTTATAGGGACGTGTAGTAACGATATCACCACCATTGGTGGACTCACCTCCGTCGCTTTTAAGCACTTTCAATATCCCATCATCGATCGACCATCCTTTTTCGGGGAAATTATCCAGCTTTGCGCCGCGCCACCCGTTGGTAGTCTTTCCATCCCACAACAGTTTCCATCCCTCGGAGGCTTCCCGTTCCGAAATGGTGTTGCCAATTGTATTGATCTGTTCCACTTGTTGACTTTCGGGCGTTTTAAACCGTTCCAGATCCTGCGTAAGAATTCTGATATTACGCCAGGCAACGGTCTTTCCTTCCAATTCGGCTTTACCGATGGCATGCACCTGCAAAGCAATAAAACCCGACGGTGTGGTGTTATCCAACAGATCGGCACAGGCAATTCCATTTACCCATGTGCGGATAGAACTGCCGATCGCTTCGATACGTACCCTGTTCCACTCTCCGTTTTTAAATGCTTTCTGTCCTTCAGGATTATAGTTCATCGGATAGAGCCATCCGCGACGAGCTTCGTCGTAGATACCCCCGGTCCATGCCCTGGCGGAAGGATCGATCTCGAACTGATAGCCGTGCACACGGCCGTTCATATAATCTTTCAGGCTGTTACTACGGAACTGGACACCGGAGTTTAACCCGTCGTCTACTTTAAAATCGAATTCAAGGATAAAATCGCCGTACATCTTTTTTGTGGCTAAAAAAGTATTGGGAGTATTCAGCTTTGAAATACCGATGATGGTATTGTCCTGCACTTTATATTCCGCGGTGCCATTCAATTTCTCCCATCCCCGCAGGTTACGCCCGTTGAACAGGCTCTCCCATTCCGGCTCCTGTGCCCATGCCGAAACAGTTACTATCACTGCCAAAATTGTTATTATTGTTTTTCTTATCATAATTCTTTTTATTTTTATTGTTATTCGGTTGTTATTCGGTTGTTATTCAATTGTTATTCGGTTGTTATTCAATTGTTATTCAGTTGTTATTCGGTTGTTGTTCAGTTGTTGTTCAATTGTTATTCAATGGTTATTCGATGGTAATTTGAAATTATCCCGCAAAGCGGGAAATAACGCGAAGCGAATAACATGCGAAGCATGAATAACAGCGAAGCGAATAACGGCGAAGCCGAATAACAACAGGATTGGCGAAGCCGAATAACAACAGGATTGGCGAAGCCGAATAACAATTGAATAACTATAGAATTACCATTAAATTACGTAAAAATCTTCCCATCCTTTCCGTGGTGGTTCCCCGGTGAGGTATGCATCGGCAAAGGCGTCGTTGGTGACGCACTTGGTTTTACGGTCGAACACGATCTTCCGGTTCAATTTCTGCGCAGCCACACCCAGGCAGAACACCTGGCTTAACGGAGCGGATATCTCAAACGGGGAACGCGTTTTTTCCTTGCCCTGACAGGCCAGAAGGAAGTTGGCAAAGTGATTGGAGGGGCTCACCGGCACTACGGGAAGATCCTTCTCCATCGCCTTCGCCTTCTCTTCGGGTATGATGCTCAGCGTACTACCGTGCGACCCGCCTTTGAAGGTAAGTTTCTTGCTATAGATCTCTTTCCCCGGATTCAGCTTGGCCGGCTGTATCTTTCCACCACCTACGGAGGGAATATTGGGATCGAGTTCCGACACACCATATCCTTCGGGAACGGACGGTATGTTATCCAGACCATCATACCATGTGATTACCAGCGGAGGCATCTTCCCCCGTTTCGGGAATTTGAACTCTATGGTACTCGACATCGGGAAGAAATAATCATTATGATCTTTCAGCCGTAGCGGATTGACTTCTTCGGGTAACCCAAGATCGAGAAATTCATGTACCGTATCGATAATATGCGCTCCCCAGTCGCCCAGGGCTCCCATCCCGAAATCATACCAGCACCGCCATTGCCCGTAGTGGAAATCCTTGTTGTAATCGTGGTAACGCTGCGACATCATCCATACATCCCAATCCAATGTGTCGGGGATAGGTTCGGCTGCCGGGAATTTCTTGATATTGGGATCCCAGCCGTGCCAGCGGCGCGGGTTGTTCATGTGCGCCGTCACCGCCGTCACATCTTTAATAATACCGGCTTCTTTCCAAGCTTTGAACTGGAAATAGTTGGCATCCGAATGGCCTTGGTTACCCATCTGGGTGATCACATTCGGATACTTCTTCGCCGCTTTCAGGAGCAGCTCCGCTTCATGGAAAGTGCGGGTCAGCGGTTTTTCCACGTAAACATGTTTACCGTAAGCCATCGCCATCATCACAATGGGAAAATGGGAGAAGTCGGGTGTGGCAATGGCCACCGCCTCAATCTCATTTCCCATCTTGTCGAACATCTCCCTGAAATCCTTGAACCGTTTTGCCTTGGGAAACTTGTCGAGTGCCATTTTGGTATGCTCGGCTCCCAAGTCGACGTCGCAAAGGGCCACCACATTGGCCAATCCCGTCTTGTCGAAATCATTGATGATCTCCCATCCCCTGTTTCCAATACCGATATGGGCCAGGTTTACCTTCTTGTTGGCACCTACAATCCTACTGTAACTTGCGGCACTCATTTTAGTCGATATGCCGCCGCTCATAGCCAGCCCTGCCGAAGCCAGGGCGGCGTTCCTGATAAATTCTCTTCTCGTTGACATGATATATATATGGAGTTTATAAAATTAGGCAAACCGGTCTTTATAAGCCCACAAGCCAAGCGCGGGACTTGAAATATAGTAAATCTCCTCTCCATCCGAGAGTCTGTTGAATCCCTCTTTGAGTCGGGACGGATCATATTTCCGCATCTTCTCGTTGATATCGCCCCATTGGAAACCCACGCCCTCGATCTCTTCCCGCCTAAGGTTCCAGTCTTCTTTCCCGGGGCAGTAGGTAACAGAAAACCGACCTTCGGATGATCCATGGATAAGATGTGCCGCAGCACCCAGATTATCCCTGAGTTCCTGGTTTTCGGATACCGCCTTCAATGTGTGGGGCGTGCCGAAATAGCCATATTTGCGGATCAGCAGATCGATCGTTTTGTCTTCACCGAATTCTTTCAATGCCGGAGCCAGTACGATCAGCTCTCCTCCGTCATCGATAGCCATTCGTGTGCGGTAGATAGATTTATTTCCCAACCAGGTACTTTTAAATTCAGTAGGATCGAGCCATACAACCACCTTCTTCAATGGTTTCTCGACCATTACAAAGTTGACCTGTAAAGAGAGTCGGGCAGCCCGGTCGAATACCTCCAGGTCGTCTCCGACAAACAGCCCATAAGTCTGCTGCGCTCCGTCGGAGTTTACTCCTACCACAGTCAGTACATACACAATGGGAAGATCCTTTAAATACTTTTCGGTAGCATAGTTAAACACACGCCTGACAGGAGTATCAGCCTTGCCCATCATCCGCTCCATACCGTAGACGGCCCCTATGTAATGACTCTTATTGATCCCTTCGCTGCCTCCGGTCCCGACCAGGATATTTTTGTTATAATTGGCCATCCCCACCACTTCATGGGGTACCACTTGCCCGATAGAGAGGATAAGGTCGAAACCGCCTTCCACCAATAGCCTGTTCACTTGTGCCGGCCAGGAGAAATCGACTTTTCCTTCGGAGATGTCACGAATGTACTCTGCCGGCACCTCGCCCAGCGTGAGCACATCATTCCGCCAGTCATGGTCGCGAAAGAGTGCTTTTGGGGTCTTCCCAAACATATGGTCGATCTGCTCTTCAGTCATAGGCGTATGTGTCCCCAGAGCGGGAAGAATGTCGGTAAGTTTCTCACCATAATATTCCCATGCTATCTCGGTGAGCTCGCCGGCGCGACTGGGCAGACGGGTATAATCAGGCGGAACAGCAAGAATTTTCCGCCGTTCGCCCAATTTTTCCAATGCGTCAAATAACCCTCTTCTCAGATCATCATGTGAGAGAGCGGTTTCTTTTGAGCCGTTTTCGTAGTAAATCATTCTTTGATAGAGTAAAGACTTTTGTAAGTGAAAAACTAAGAACTAACTAAAAACTAAGAACTAAAAACTAAAAATTAAGAACTAAGCGTGAAGAACTAAAAGTTCGTAATTGGTAATTAGTAATTAGTAATTAGTAATTGATAATTGGTAATTAGTAATTGGTAATTAGTAATTGTCAATTCCCTCCTTCTCAAACGTCATACGTGGTAGAGGCGGTATTTCCACCGCGTCCGGTCCAGTCGGTATGGAAGAACTCACCCCGTGGTTTATCCACCCTTTCGTACTGGTGAGCACCAAAATAGTCACGCTGTGCCTGCAAAAGGTTCGCCGGAAGACGAGCACTCCTGAAACCATCGAAATAGCACAACGCCGAAGTAAGTGCCGGCACGGGAATTCCATTCTGCAAAGCTGTGGCACAAACCCTGCGCCAGCTTTCTTCTGCCGACAGCACCGCTTCCTTGAAGAAACCGTCGAGCAACAGGTTTTCCAAGGATGGATTGTTGTCGAACGCCTTTTTGATATCTCCCAGGAAACGGGAACGGATAATACAACCACCTCGCCACATCAGGGCGATACCACCGTAATTGAGGGTCCATCCATATTCTTTGGCAGCTTCCATCATCAGATCATAACCTTGCGCGTAGGAGATGATCTTAGCGCCATAGAGTGCTTTTTCCAGATCATCGACAAACTGTTGTTTGTCGCCTTTAAATGCGGATTTCTTTCCGGGAATGGCTTCAGAAGCTTTTACCCTCAGATCCTTCTGTGCCGAGAGACAACGCGAGAAGACCGACTCGCCGATCAGTGTAAGCGGGATTCCCAAGTCGAGTGCCGACACGGCCGTCCATTTGCCGGTTCCCTTCTGGCCCGCCGTATCGAGAATTTTTTCCACCAGCGGGCTTCCATCCTCATCCTTATATGCCATGATATCGGCCGTAATCTCTATCAGGTAAGAGTCCAGCACGCCGCTATTCCACTTCTTAAATACTTCATGCTGCTCAAAAGCATCCATCCCGAGCAGTTCTTTCATCAGCTGAAACGCTTCGTTGATGATTTGCATGTCACCATATTCAATGCCATTATGCACCATCTTGACGAAGTGTCCGGCTCCGTTTTCACCCACCCAATCGCAGCAGGGAACACCTGCGCCCACTTTGGCGGCCACAGCCTGGAATATCTCTTTCACGTGGGGCCACGCTTCGGGTGATCCGCCCGGCATCAACGAAGGTCCTTTGAGGGCTCCCTCTTCACCGCCGGAAACACCGGTTCCCACATAGAGCAATCCTTTGCTCTCCACGTACTTCGTCCTGCGGATGGTATCGGGGAAGTGGCTGTTTCCACCGTCGATGATGATATCACCCGGTTCCAATAGCGGGATAAGCTTTTCGATAAAATCATCCACGGGTTTACCCGCCTTGACCAGCATCATCACTTTACGAGGCCTTTCCAAAGATGCCACCAATTCTTCCAATGAGTGCGCACCGATAAAATTCCTCCCTTTTCCCCGTCCGTTGACAAACTTGTCCACTTTGTCGACCGTACGGTTGAACACGGCTACCGTGTATCCCTTACTTTCCATATTGAGGACCAGATTTTCGCCCATTACGGCCAATCCGATCAATCCGATATCTGCTTTTTTATTCATTGTTATTCGGTTGTTATTCGATTGTTATTCGGTTGTTATTCGGTTGTTATTCGGTTGTTATTCGGTTGTTATTCGGTTGTTATTCAGTTGTTATTCGATGGTAATTTGAATTACGTGCGAAGCACGAATAACATGCGAAGCATGAATAACTATCGAATAACGCACGAAGTGCGAATAACTATTGAACCGGCGTAGCCGAATCATCTCACTACCCTGGCATTGCCTTTCCAGATACTCCATATCACCTCCTCATCAGCCGGCTGTGCATAATCTGTCAGGAAGGTAGTCGCCAGCGCACCACTTGCCCAGGCAAACTGTACCCATTTCTCAGGTTCCATCCCTTTCAGGATACTGTAGAGCAGCCCGCCCACGAAACCGTCACCGCCACCGATACGATCCATCACGTTGATCCGGCGCAACGGCGCTTCATGCCAGTTTCCATTTTCATAAACAATGGCACCCCAGAGATGTTCATTGGCACTGACCACTTCACGCAACGTATTGGCAAAGACGGATACATGAGGAAAGGCTTTATGTGCATTCAGGATCATCCCTTTGAAAGCATCCAGCGTTCCGCCAATATTTTCGCCTCCGGCTTTCGGCCCTTCAATACCGAGACAAAGCTGAAAATCCTCTTCATTACCAATAACGATATCAGAAAGGGAAACGATCTCCGTAAAGGCTTCTTTCAGTTCCTTTTCCCTGCCCTTCCAGAACGTAGCCCGGTGATTCAGGTCGAAAGAAATAAGAGTACCATGTTTTTTGGCATAACGGGCTATTTCGAGGCAGAAGTTGCTTGTATCGGGAGAAAGTGCCGCGATAAGTCCGGAAAGGTGTACAACCTGTACGCCTTCCTGTCCGAAGATTCGATCCAGGTCGAAATCCTTCACGTTCAGCGTTTTTCCCACTTCACCTGCCCGGTCGTTTTGTACCCGCGGACCACGCAGTCCAAAGCCGCTATCGGCAATATTGAACTGATGACGGTAACCCCAGGGGTCACCCTGAGCCACCTCCGGCCCTTCGTATTCCATATTGCGAGCCCTGAGGTCGGCCTTGATAAAAGCGGCTATCGGGCTATTTTTTACGAAAGTAGTGAGTACCTTCACAGGCAGCCCGAGATAAGACGAAATGCTCGCCACATTGGTCTCGGCACTGGTTGCCTGCATCCGGAAAAGGTTGGTACTCTGCACCGGCTGTGCATCTACCGGTGTAATGCGTACCCCCATACTGGTGGGTACCACCAATGAATATTTGAATTCTTTTTTTAATGCTAAAGACATGTTGATTGATGTAATGATTTACTGATGTGATGTTTTACTGATTTGCACTCAGGCACCTTTCCACTGCTCCACTTATCAAATACTAAACGCATCGAAGCCGCCGTCGACGATCGCTACCGTCCCGGTTACAAATTTAGACGCATCACTTACCAGGTAGTGGAGTGTACCCAACAGGTCCTCGGGGATCCCGAACCGGCGGAAAGGAGTATGAGCAATAATGGTGTTTCCCCTTGCTGAATAGGAACCATCGGGATTGGTGAGTAATGTCCTGTTTTGCTCCGTAATGAAAAAACCGGGACACAATGCGTTCACACGAAAATCTTCACCGAACTTAATCGCCAACTCTCCTGCCATATACTTGGTAAAGTTGGTCACTGCTGCTTTGGCGGCTCCGTATCCCGCGACACGAGTCAACGGACGCAGGGCCGACGCAGAAGAGATATTCACTATATTTCCTTTCTTCTCCTTCACCATGTATTTGACAAAAGCCAGTGTAGGTACAACCGTTCCCATCAGGTTCAGGTCGACCACTTTCCGGAAATCATCGGTTTTCAAGTCGAAGATAGTGTTATCAGGGCCGATAGTGGCTCCGGGCATATTTCCGCCGGCACCGTTGATCAGCACATCTATCCGGCCGTATCTGGCAACAATCTCTTCAGCATTCTGCTTCAGTACGGCCTCATCAGTCACATCGGTCTGGAGGAACATGGCATCCCCTCCGGCAGTTTTTACTTTTTGAATCAGTTCATTGCCTTTTTCCCTGTTTCGTGCCAACACCGCCACTTTTGCACCGTGCCCGGCCAAATACTCTACCATGGAGGAACCCAATACGCCGGTCCCACCCGTGATAACAATCACCTTTCCTTTGATATCAAATAATTCGTACATAATTTATTGTTTTAATGACGGGACAAAAATAGGCCACCCATGTTATTTCTTATTCTTATTTCCCGTAAAATATTCTTCACTTAAATTGGCTATCCTATATATTAAACAGCCTCTTCAAGTGTCTGTCATAAATATTCTCTTCCACACATTGGGCGATCACATCGGCATATTTCACGAGCATGTCCGTATATTCGGCACCCAAGTCAGCCGCCGTTTTATAGGCCACATGGACCAACTGCCGGAAATTGGGGTTATAATCGGGGTGTCCGGGGATATGCCGGAGCGTATTGGCGAATTTCTCGCTTGTCCATCCGTTCACCTCTTCCACCGAAGGCAGTTTGGTGCCGTCAATATCGATCACGTCGGCATAAGGAGCGCAGAGCTCTTCACGCTTGTCATAAGAATTCCGGTATATCTTCTTTGCCAATGCAAGACCTTCACCTCCAGCCACGGCCAGGCCGATCACCTCTTCCAGCCACGTTGTCCCTGCTGTTTTCAGATGCAATCCTTTGTCGTGCCTGGCAATGATACCGGCCATCACCGGATAGATGGAAAATTTGTCGCTTCCCGAGTGAACGCTCAGTTTCAACTCTCCCGGCAGTCCGAACTCTTTCACCGCGAAGTCGATCACCAGCACGTCTTCTTCAAATTCTTTGGCAAACTGATCCAGATCGCCCACATAATCGACTCCCTTATTGAAACGGCCTGTAAATTTGGGTGCAATTGTCTGGACAGGCACATTTTTATCGGCCAGCATTTTCAGGATGAACAGCAATTCGACGGGGGTTTGAGGCGTCTCCACCTCATCGATGGATACTTCGGTGATGAAATTACCTTCACCCTTCTCTTTTTTCAGAAAGGCATAGATCTCCGAGGCATGTTGCATGGCGGCAAGGAATTTGGCAGCGATGCCCCGCAACAACGCTTCAGTCACCTGCAAAGGTTCCCCGATCCCGGGAAGATGCAAGCTGCCCATATATTTTTTGCAGGAAGCCACAAAAGCGTCCACCTGTTCAGGCGTGCTCTCATTACCGATGAAAGCCGCCACATCCAATGTGAAGAAATCGGACACTTCCACATATTTGGCTACCGTGCTGAGATTGATATGGTCGGCATCCACAAAATAGAGCCCTTTGAAGTCCAAAGCGTTGACAGCCTCGTCTGCTTCCCGGCGGGTATCTGCCGGCACTGTGCCCACATAGATATGCTCCCGGTTAGACTTGTTCCATACCGGACTGATATCCAGTCCTCCTTTTTCATTCGCTTTCATGATAGCGCTCAACTGCGCTTTTCCCTGATGAGTGAAACGGTCACCCACGCCTATACTGTATTTTCCTAATTTCATAAGTTTTATTTTTAGTTTTTAGTTTTTAGCTCTTCACTCTTAGTTCCCAACCTCTTAACTTCCCACCTTCTTAACTTCTTAACTTCTTAACTTCTTAACTTCTTAACTTCTCAACTTCCCAATTTCCCAACTTCCCAACCCCTAAAATTTAAAAAACTGTTTGGCGTTCCGATAAGATATATCCTCTACCATCACGCCGAGGAACTTCATTTCGGAAGCAGGCAACAGCCCCTGCTCGACGTCATTCCCAATGAGATTACATAATATCCGCCGGAAATACTCGTGACGCGGATAAGAGAGAAAACTGCGCGAATCGGTCAGCATACCAACAAAGCGGCTCAACAGCCCCAGGTTAGAGAGAGAGTTCATCTGTGCTTCCATCCCTGTCTTCTGATCGAGGAACCACCATCCTGAACCGAATTGCATCTTTCCGGCGATAGTCCCGTCCTGGAAGTTACCGATCATGGTAGCGATAAGATCGTTATCTTTGGGGTTCAGGTTGTAAATAATGGTCTTGGTCAACCGGTTGTCTTTGTCCAGTTGGTCGAAGAAACGGCTCATTTCCTTTGCTGTGGTAAAATCACCGATAGAATCGAAACCGGTATCCGGGCCAAGCTGTTTAAACAAACGGGTGTTATTATTACGAATGGCTCCATAGTGGAATTGTTGTGTCCATCCTTTTTCCCAATCCATCACAGCTCCCTCATAGAGCATGGCCGATTTGAATTTCAATATCTCTTCTCTTACCAGTTCTTTCCCTCCATATACTTTATCGAAGATCTGCTCAATTTCGGCTTGTGTATAAGGTGCGGCATAGAACTCCTCGATGCCATGGTCAGAGAGTTTACAGCCAACAGAGGCAAAGAAGTCATGTCGCTTACGGAGCGCTTCGATCAGATCACTGAACCGGTTGATAGTCACACCCGATACCTCCGATAATTTTTCCAGGTATACACGGTACTCCTGTGGATTCTCCACAGCCATCGCTTTGTCCGGACGCCATGTCGGCAGGACTTTGATATTGAATTTCTCATCCTTCAGCGCAATATGATGCTCTAGGCTATCAGCAGGATCATCTGTAGTACAAACCACCTCTACCTTAAATTTTTTCATCAATCCACGGGCAGAGAATTCGGGTGTACGCAACTGTTCTGTACATTTGTCGAAAATCTCTTTTGCGGTCTCGGGTTTCAGAAGCTTTTCAACACCAAAAGCGGTCTTTAATTCCAGATGAGTCCAGTGATACAATGGGTTTCGCATGGTGTAGGGTACCGTTTCCGCCCATTTCTCAAATTTTTCCCAATCGGAAGTATCTTTACCCGTGCAGTACTTTTCTGCTACACCGTTGGTACGCATGGCACGCCACTTGTAGTGATCACCTTCGAGCCATATCTGACCCAGATTATCGAAAGCATGATCATTGGCGATATACTCAGGGTTCAGATGACAATGGTAGTCAATAATAGGTTGCATTTTTGCATGTTCATGATACAACTCTTTCGCTGCATCCGTCTGAAGCAAAAAATCTTCATGAATAAAACTTTTCATACGACTAAAATTATTTATTTTCAATGGTGTCGTATGGAACTCACTTTTTATCATTTTCTTGTGTGAAAACAATTATCATGCTCGTTTCATACGATTAAACTATTTAGTAATTATGGATATTTTCCGCGCTAGGACTCACTGTTGTCGTACACAATCCATACAAGTCCCCAAAGTTATATATTTTTATTTGATAATGACCAATACAGAATGATTTAATTTCCGTAACATGTCATCCAGACATTTTCGAAATGCGGCTTCATCTTTTACGGGTTGCCAGTCAAGTTCCCAGGTAGGCATAAAAAAATATTCCACATATCCATTCTGGGGAGAGAGGACCACCAGATGATTCAACGCATCTTCGGTGACCTCTTTCAATTGGTCTTTTCTATAAAAAATAGCAAGCCCCATTATATCATTATTCAGGCTTTGTTTACCGAAAGTAGCGATATAGGACCATTTTGTTTTTCCATTTTCTTCAGCAGGTATAATAAGTTTTGCATCTTTACTCTTGATAATACCGGTCACAATATTATCGATTGAACGATCTGCTTTTAATTCCATATGAGAAGCACGATTTCCTGCATCGATGGATATAAGGGACTCCAAATTGCATTTGGCTCCGTTTGCGTCCCAACCGTAATAAGTAGTCATCACTTGGGCACGGATTTTTCCATCAACAGGAATATAACAGGTCACACTGTCGCGTTTTTCGATCCTGGTGGCTTTGCTTCCATCCCATATTCCAATAGAACCTAAACCAAGTGTATTCCCCACCTTCATATTGTCCATTCCCCATTCGGCCATCTCATGATAACTATCATATCCGTCAACTCCTACAAAAGGGAGCACGATCCCGGGTGTTTTTTTTCCGAAAACATCTATTGCATTTCGCTGATCGAGATAAAACCGAAATCCGACCATATCACTTTCCCATCCGGGACCTTCATATTTAATATAATAGGCGTGATCCCTGAAAGCACCGTCGACTGTAAGCCGATTGGGCTTTACCCATGAGTAGCCACCTTCGTACTTCGACCCAACGAATTCTCCTCCGATCTTATGAGCCAATTCAGCATAAGCGCGCTTAGGATATTTATCGGCAGCCCCTTTCTTCACCTGAAAGCCCTTTTGACTATTACCTTCGAGGCGGGCCACCGGGAAGATTGCCTTGCGATTGCCATTGATATCGGCTACAATCTCCAAGGGAAGCTCTTCTCCGCCTTCAGCCACAACCTTATATTCACCATAGCTCAAAGAAAGTTCTTCAACCGGTATCTCTACGGTATAGTGAGTGACCTCTTCACCCGATTTGTTTTCTACAACTATAGACTGCCCGTAGCTCATTGTTGCAAACAAAAAGAAAAGAGACACAAGACATAATTTAACCCCCAATAATGATTTCTTCTTCATATAATTATCTATTTAAAAAGCTCCTATAATGCCTCTCATATTTGTTTTATCATTCTATGTTTACATGTTCACCGTATGCTTTTTTGTATTCGCTTGGCGTTATATTATACTTCTTCTTAAAACATCGGGTAAAATATTTAGTATCACTTATTCCTACCCTGTATGCTACTTCCTTTACTGTATAATCCCCGATCCGAAGTAGTTCTGCCGCATGTTGCATCAAATAATCACGTACGTATTCTATAGGGGCCAAACCGGTGAGACCTTTCAATTTCTTGAAGAACAGTGTACGGCTCATACCTGTTTCAACTGCCATATCTTCTATTACAAAATCATTATCTCCCACATGCCTTTCAATAAAAGAGTTGACAGACCGGATAAATTCAAGGTCTTTATCATTCACAAGCCTGTTATTTGCAACACTTATTTCTTTCTGTGGGGTTTGAGATGTTATATTACTACTATTTCTATAATAAGTCTGCAATTCACTTCTCCGTTGTAACAGATTTTTCACCCTTGCTGTAAAATATGCTACACTAAAAGGTTTGGTAATATACTCATCTGCACCGTGTTCAAATCCTTCTAACTTACTATCCAGTGTTGTTTTTGCTGTGAGCAGTAAAAAAAGGATATGGCTTGTCAGGATGTTTTTCCTGATATTTTCAAGAAACTCAATACCATCGATTTCAGGCATCATAATATCGCTTACGATGAAATCAGGAATCAATTCCAGCGCTTTTTCAAAACCCTCTTTTCCGTTCGATGCCTCATACACCTCATACTCATCTTCGAGGATCGTCCGGATAAATTGTCTCAGATCATCGTCATCTTCCACAATTAAAACAGAAGGACTATCATTGACCTCTTCGTAAGTATCCACAGTCTCATCTACAATTATCGGCATTCCTTTTGTTTCCTCTGACAATCTGGGTTTAGAAGTTTCATCAATAATCACATCGGTGCTAAAATGAGAAATACCTGTTTTAAACAAAATGGTAAAAGCGCTTCCCTTCTGCTCATCACTCTCCACAATTATTCTGGCACGGTGCTTATCTGCCATCTCTTTCACGATGGATAACCCAATGCCAGTACTCGGGTTGCTCTTATCTTCATTAAACGACTCAAACCGTCTGAACAGGCGAACCTGCTTATCTTTTGAAATACCGATTCCAGTATCCTTTACCCGTACGGCGACATCGTTGTTCTCATTATACACGGAAACATGAATGGATCTTCCGGAGGGAGTGTATTTAAAAGCATTTGAAAGTAGATTGACAATAATTTTTTCAACTGCTTCGGTATCGATCCACACTGCCTGGGTACCGACCCTGTTCTCAAAATTATAATCGATCTTTTTTATCTCTGCATTTTTAATATAGCTTATATATATATTTTCAACGAAGGAGGCTATTTCGATTTTACATACCGTGAGCGGAGATTGAGCCATTTTCTGAAAGTCGAGTATCTGGTTCACCATCTTCAGTAATCTATTCGTGTTTTTCGACACCAGTGCCAGTTGATCTTTCACCGGTTGCGGTGTAGTTTTATTCTGTAACAGGTTTTCGATGGGAGAAACAATCATTGTCAACGGAGTACGGATTTCATGCGAGATATTGGTGAAAAAGCGCGTCTTGATCTCCGATTCCTGCTTCTCCAACACAATCTTATTGCGCATCTTATAAAATGTATAGAGTATCCTAAAGGTGATATACAAAAAGAGGACGGCTACTAAAAAATAAATAAGATAAGCCCATCCGGTTGCCCAGTATGGAGGCAGCACCTCTATCGCAAGAACCCGTTCGTTGTTGGCCCAGACCCCGTCGCTATTGGTCGATTTAACACGGAACAGATATTTCCCTCTGGAAAGATTGGTATAGTTCGCTGTCCGTTGATTGCCGGCATAGATCCACTCCTTGTCGAATCCTTCCATCTTATACATATAGAGTATATTTCCCGGATCGATATAATCGAGGGCGGCAAATTCTATCCCTATAAAATTCTGATTATATTTGAGCACTATCCTCTCCTGTATGTTGATATCTTTTTTGAGTGGTCCTTCGGGGGATATGGGCAGGTTCCGGTTAAACAGTCTGAATTGTACAAGTGCAAGATATGGATTAAAAGTGTTGTTTCTCACATTATCGGGGTTAAAAATGACCATACCGTGAGAATAACCGAAAAGCATCCTGCCATCACGTAAACTATATCTCGAATTTTCGGAAAAATTGTTCCGTTTCATCAATCGTTTGATCTCACTGAAATTCTCAAATGTCTGTTCTTTACGATTGAACTTGGTCAATCCCCCTTCACTGCCAATCCAGATATTGCCGTTATTATCTTCCTGCAATGAAAGGGTAATGTTGGAGGGTAATCCATGGGTAGAGTTGTATGTTTCAAATGAAACCGGAAATCCCTGATCATCGATTTCACTAATTTTACTGATACCTCCTCCAAAAGTACCGAGATAGGTTTCGCCCGACTCTGTAGTACAGATATCTATCACATCGTTGGCACCAATGGAACCGGGATTCTGGTTATTTCTTACATATGTACGGAAATCTATTTCACCCGGTTTTTCAAATCCTGCATCAAACATAATGAATCCAAGGGTTGTCCCTACACAAATATTTCCGTGTCCGTCACTGTTGATGATCCGCACCTGATCACCCAGATCGGAGGGATAGCCGGAGAGTTCATTCCGGTAGTTGATTACTTTTAAATCGTCTCTTCCATAAGGGATCAGGTTAATTCCTCCTCCAAAAGTACCGATCCAGACATTACCCCTATTATCTTCGAAAATAGAATATACATTATTGTTACTCAATGAATAAATATCAGAAGGATCATGCCTGAAATGGAATATTTCAAAAATGTTATTATCATTTTTCTTTACCAGCTTGTACGCTCCTTCTCCCTTGGTCCCGATCCATATATTCTGTTCCGAATCTTCAGTGATACAGTAAGCAATCCCGCTTAGCGGCACGCCTCGACCGATCTCTCCCCGGTTATTCAATATCCCCAACTCATTTAATCCGACATCATACACATGTATCTTTCCATCTTTTGTAGCCGCCCAAATATTATTGTAGGAGTCCTCAAAGATAGGACGCACGTTATTACTGACCGTCGAATTCACATTGTTATTGAGTAATATCGATTTAAACTGTGTATCATCATAAAAGATTACCTTTTCTAATCCGTGCGACCGGGTACACATCCACAAATTACCCTGCCTGTCGGAATAGGCTGAATGCATCATATTGGAAAACATCCATTTCTGGGAAAACGGCTCATTATAAAAAGGAATAAGCTTATCCTCCATTCTGTCGTAGATAGAAAAGCCCCCTCCTCTTGGATGGACCCATAATCGATCTTCGTTATCTTCGAAAATAAAAAAATTAGGCGGAAATACATTTCTTTCTGTACTTTCTATATAAGGTGTAAAATGAATATATTTACGGGTATAGGGATTAAATTTGGAAATTCCCAAGCTGTCCGTATCGATCCAGATATTTTTAGCCCGGTCGATATAACAGGCAAAGACCCTTTCTGACGGCATGGCGGGCAATGTGGCCTTATTATATGTCTCTAAGCTACCATCATGGCTATTATAAATGACAAAACCACTAAGGTTGGAAACGATGACTATCTTTTCGGAAGAAATCTCCTGAATGGAGATAATATCGGAAGTCAATCCGGTTGAGAGTTGATGGAAATGCTGTTTATTCCGGTCATATCTCCAAATAATTCCCTCGTCCGATCCAAACCACAACTCGTCATTAAACTCCATCACACTGAAAAAAGGTTTCTCCTGACGACTGCCACTATTGGCTGCCGGATGAAAATAAAAAACAGGTTCAGTAGCATCAGATGGGATCAATGTCAACCCTCTGTTGGTCAGAATCCAGGAATCTCCCTGCTTATCTTCTAAAACCGCATGAACCCAATTGCCAGTCAGATTCTGTTTTTCCTCATCATACACCACCGCATTGAAGAGAGAATCGATAATAGAGATGCAGCCATCCTTTTCCGATAAAAGCCACACTTTGCCACTTTCCATGGGAATAATCCGGGAAGCAGAGAATGTGCGCTTTTGATAATCCTCAATTGATTTGATATCCAAAAACCGCTGTGTTTGCACATTGAACCGGTAAGCCTGATTATCGTAAGAGAGAACCCATATATTATTGTATTTATCTTCATAAAGATGATCGATTCTGCTACTCTGAGACTCAGCGGCATTACCGGTCGGAAGACGATAAGTAGTAAAGGTATAGCCATCGAATTTGCTCAACCCATCCCAGGTGCTGAACCACATAAAGCCCTTACTGTCCTGCAGAATATCAGTGACAGTATGCTGTGGAAGTCCATTTTCCGATCCATAATGCACGAAATAGGCCTCGGGCTGGGACATAACACTACCCATACCGGCATGGTACATCAATAAAGAAAGGAATAATATCTTCAATGTTATTTTCATATGACTGTATGAGAACAGTTATCGTGCTCGTTTCATTCGATTAAACTACCACAAATCATTTACTAATTTGTCCGTATAAAAATGGAATAACCGCATAAAACGATAAATTTGTAAGCAACCTATATATCACAAATATACGATTATTTACGCTTTACCGGGCCCATTTTTCATCTTATAACAATTTGTCACCCCTTAAAAACCAATTTGTCACCTCTGTCACCAGAAAAAAGGAGTAATATTGTGCAACAAAAATAATATCGACAAAAACCGTTACTATGTAAAGCTAACTGTTAACAATTTTTTAAACAAAGGGGTGAGGGAGAGATGAAAAATTACCGAACATCTTTCTATAACAAAATTTACTTAACTTAAATAAACATGACAAGTATGAATGAATCAAGAATGAAATTAAAAGTAACCTTAGGATTACTTCTTCTTTTGTTTTGTTCTTTGGGTATTTCGGCCCAAGAGAGAACAATCAGGGGAGTGGTACAGGACACTTACGGGGAGCCAATCATTGGCGCCAGTGTAATGGTCAAAGGAACAGGTACAGGAGCAGCAACCGACATCGACGGTAATTATTCACTAACAGCGCCTGCTTCCGCAACCACATTACAAGTTACCTATATCGGAATGAAAGATATCGAAGTACCTATTACAGGGAATGTAGTCAATATCACTATGGAAGAAGATATAGCTAGTTTGGATGAAGTAGTGGTGATTGGCTATGGAACAGTCAGAAAAAGAGATCTTACCGGGTCAGTGTCATCCGTAAGTGCGGAAGCCATTGCTGCGGTTCCGGTAGCGAGCGTTACAGAAGCATTAACCGGAAAAATGGCCGGTGTACATATTACTACAACTGAAGGCTCACCCGATGCGGAAATGAAGATACGCGTACGTGGTGGGGGGTCCATCACGCAGAGTAACGAACCGCTCTTTATTGTGGACGGATTTCCGGTAGAGTCTATTTCTGATATTCCCAGTTCGGATATTGAATCTATCGATGTATTGAAAGATGCCTCCTCCACTGCCATTTATGGTTCACGTGGTGCAAACGGCGTTGTGATTGTGACCACCAAGTCGGGGAAAGCCGGAAAAGTGAATGTAAACTACAATGCTTATTACAGTATAAAGAATATCTCGAAAACCCTAAATGTACTGTCACCTTATGACTATGCCCTCTGGCAGTATGAATTGGCGTCGTTGAAGAGTTCAAATGATATGAATAAGTATATCGACTTTTTCGGTAATTTCCAGGATATTGATTTATACAGGAACGTCCCTGCAAACGACTGGCAGGATCTTACCTTCGGGAGAACCGGAAAGACTTTCAACCATAGTGTGAGTATTACAGGAGGTAGTGAAAAGATGCGCTACTCATTCAACTACTCCCATATGGACGATAAGGCTATCATGCATAAATCCAACTTTAATCGTGATAATTTAAGCTTAAAACTGAATAACAAAGTAAGTGATAAAGTATCTCTCGATTTCAGCGCCCGCTATTCCAATACCGAGATATATGGTGGTGGAGCCATTGATACACAAAGTCCCTATGACTCGGATAGAAGATTAAAATATTCGGTCATATACACCCCCATACCTCTTAAAAACCTGGATGCATCGGTAGGGAGTGACGACGATGAACTGGGGAATTTGTATCATCCGTTGGAGTCCATCGATGATAACGACCGTGAACGGACAAGGCAAGTCCTGAATTTAGGAGGTAGTGCCACCTACAAACCTCTTCAAAATCTCACTCTCAAATCGGAAGTGGGGATGGATGACAACAGGCAGAGCGACCAACGCTTCTGGGGCTTAACCACCTATTACATTAAGAATGTACCGCTACCGGAAAATCAGGGAAAACCGGCTATCCAGTTACAAAATCGTAATAGGCGAACAATGAGAAATACCAATACGGTCAATTGGGATTTCAGGAATATTTTGCCGAAAGACCACAGCATAAACCTTTTGGCCGGTCATGAATATATGGTAACGGAGCAGAAAACATTGACCGATGTGGTACATGGTTTCCCCAAATCTTTCACTGCACAGGATGCATGGAAACTCTCTGCAGAAGGTACACCCTTTGAAGTAGATAATTTTTACAATGAGGATGATAAACTGCTCTCGTTCTTTGGTCGTGCAAACTATGACTATCAGGGCAAGTACCTGCTAAGCGCGACATTCCGTGCCGATGCATCATCACGTTTCAACAAAGCCAACCGTTGGGGATATTTTCCGTCGGCTTCCGGAGCATGGCGTATATCGTCCGAACCCTTTATGGAAAGTAGCCAGTCATGGTTAGACGACCTGAAATTGCGTCTCAGCTATGGAACCGCAGGTAACAACAATATCCCGACCGGGCAATTGAGACAGATGTTCGAACCGAATGCCACCGCCTGGATCAATGGATTTACCTCTTATTGGGCACCTTCCAAAACCATGGCAAATCCGGATTTGAAATGGGAGACTACCGTTACCAGGAATGTGGGTCTGGACTTTACTACTCTTGGAGGAAGGCTAAGCGGTACAGCAGAAGCATACCTCAATTCCACAAAAGACCTTCTGATCTTATTCCCGGTTCAGGGAACAGGTTATGACAACCAATACCGGAACATGGGTGAGAACCAGAACAGCGGGGTTGAATTCTCTTTGAACTGGTATGCAGTAAACAAGAAAAATTTCACCCTCAGTTTCAGTGGAAACATAGGATTCAACAAATCGAAGATCATCAGTTTAGGTGACATGAACGATTTTGGATGGGCAACCGGTTGGGCGTCGACCGAGATAGGATACGACTACTGGATTGCCAAGGGAGGCGCTGTCGGTCAGATAATCGGTCATCGTTCCCATGGTCGGTATGAGGTGAGTGATTTCGAACGGTATGACAGCGCTGCCGATAAATGGATTCTTAAAGAAGGAATTGCCGATTCAGGCCCCGTAGTAGGTACCATCCGACCGGGAGCAATGAAATTGAAAGATCTTAACGACGATGGTGTGGTCACTGTTACCGATACAGAGGTAATTGGCGATGCCAACCCCATCCATACAGGAGGTTTTACAATCAATACAACATTCTATAATTTCGATCTATCGGCTAACTTTAACTGGAGTTACGGCAACGATGTGTACAATGCCAATAAAATTGAATTTACACAGACGAGTAAATACCAGTTCCGCAATATGATGGATATTATGAAGGAAGGTTCACGGTGGACAAACCTTCGTCCTGACGGAACAATCAGTAACGATCCTCAGGAGCTTACAGAGATGAATGCCAACACCACCATGTGGTCACCCTATACGGCACGAATGATCCTGAGCGACTGGGCGGTAGAAGATGGAAGCTTCCTGCGTTTGAATATGCTTACTCTGGGTTATACATTGCCTAAAGCAGTGTTGCATAAAATCAAAATGGATAATCTCCGTTTCTACGTAACAGGTTATAACCTCTTCTTATGGACCAACTATTCAGGGTATGATCCTGAAAACTCAACCATGCGGAGAACCAATCTCACTCCCGGTGTGGATTATTCAGCATATCCCAAAAGCCGTCAATTCGTATTTGGGGTAAATGTAAGTTTTTAATGATAAATCGATACAAGACAATGAAGAAATTAATTTATATACTCAGCACGGTATTGGTATCTGCAGGATTGTTATTTACATCCTGCGACCTGGATACACCTGCAAAATCGGCCGCGGAAAGTCAGGTGGTAACCTCTACTTACGCACTCGCCGAAGGATTAGTGATGGGCATTCACCAGTCGTTTGCCGAAACAAACTCTTACCGGGGTAGATATATCCCATTCTACGGGATTAACTCCGACATAGAGTGGATAAACAATATCTCCGGACAATTAGCCGATGACGGCAAGTATGAACTGACGGGGTATGCTGCAAGACCGACCAATACCCAGATGAATACCGAGAACAATGCCTGGGCTAAATTCTATGAAGGTATAGAGCGGGCTAATCTGGCCATTGAAGGACTTCGTAATTACGGTGATGTAGAAAATGATCCCGATATGGCCCAACTCCTCGGAGAAGCGCTTACCTTAAGAGCGGTTATCTATCTGGATCTGGTGAAAGGATGGGGCGATGTACCACTACGTCTGGAGCCTATCTCCACCGAAACAGTCTACCTGCCAAGAACAGACAGGGATATTATTTATAAGCAGTTGCTTGCCGATCTGGCAGAAGCAGAAAATCTGGTAGGGTGGCCTAACGGATCAAATATTACAAGCTCTACCGAACGTGTAAACAAAGCATTTGTGAAAGGTTTGATGGCACGTATCGCACTTTACGCTTCAGGATACAGTCAACGCGCCGATGGTGTTCGCAGAAGCACCGATCCGGAACTGAGTGTCGACAACATGTATAAATTGGCAAAGGAAAAGACGCTGGAAGTGATCAATAGCGGAACAAACAGATTGGGCGAATTCGAGCGTAATTTCCGGTTACTGTGCCAGGATAATGTACAGGCAGGGAACGAATCACTATGGGAAATTCCTTTCTCCGCAGGACGAGGACGTGTGCTCTATACATTCGGCATCAGGCACAGGGTCGTAAACCAATATACGGGACAGGCACAAGGTGGTGTAAACGGACCGATCCCCACCCTGTTTTACGATTATGATGTGGAAGACATTCGCCGAGATATCACCTGTATCCCCTACCACTGGAATAATAACCCGGCTGTACAACAACTGAGTACACTCAGATCATGGTGCTTTGGAAAGCTGCGCTACGAATGGATGAATCGCCGTGTCACATCTACAAACGATGACGGGATCAACTGGCAGTATATGCGATTGGCCGATGTCTATCTGATGGCAGCCGAAGCGATCAACGAACTCGAAGGACCGGCAGCAGCAGCGCCCTATCTGAAACCAATCCTCGATCGTGCACTCCCCTCCGCAAAAGTGACTGCATATATGGCGCAGGCAACAGCCAGCAAAGAAGCATTCTTCAATGCGATAGTGGAACAAAGGGCATTTGAATTTGCAGGAGAATCGCTCCGCAAAGCCGACCTGATCCGTTGGAACTTGCTCAAAGTGAAATTAGATGAGGCGAAAAGTAAAATGCGCCAGTTGGCAAACCGGGAAGGACCATACGCCAACTTACCGGAAAGACTTTACTACCAGACAGCACCTAATGGTGAAACATTGATGATCTATGGATTGAATCATGGTGATACCGATGCAATAGGAGCAAGTCTGGGATACGAGAGCAGCACCGTTTGGATTGCTCCCGACAGACTCCCCGAAGAATTAATCGAAGCTCTTTATCAGAAAGATCCGGATCAAAACCAGTTCTGGCCTATCTGGAAGACTTTTATCGATATAAGTAACGGAATGTTGTCTAACTAATAGCAGGAAAAAATATGAAGATTTTTAAATATACATCGGCTATTGTCCTATTTATACTTACAATAGCCATCCCGACAAGTTGCTCCGATGACCTGACGGAAATTACGGAAATCGATTACGACAGGGTCTTCTCACCAACCAAACTCGAGGCAACCGTTTTGAACAGAACCAATGTGCGACTCAGATGGGTCAATAACACATCGGCAGAGAGTTATACCATTGAACTTTTTGCCAATGACAGTCTTACCTTCGCCGGCTCTCCGGTAATTACAATGGGAGGAATTACTACTACTGAAAATATAATAGAAAATCTAGACGGTGAAACCCGCTATTCGGCAAGGGTAAAAGCAGAAAGCAGCAACGCTGCCGACTCGAAATGGACAGGGGTATTTTTCAGAACCGCTGCCGAACATCTCCTTCTTCCTTTCCAGGATGGCGATATTGCTCCTACAAGTGTAATATTCCGTTGGCCGGCCGGACAACAGGTCACTGATATTGTCCTTAATCCCGGTAATATTGTCCACAAAGTTACTCCTGCCGAAGTGGCGGAAGGAATGGCTATTGTTGAAGGACTAACCGGAGAGACCAGTTATACGGCAAGGGTCCTGAACGGAGAAAAAGTGCGTGCTACCGTCTCCTTCACAACATTGGTAGATATAGGGAATGCAACAGCCGTATATCCCGAAGATGATTTTATCGCCATACTTGCAGCAGCCGAAGATGGCGATGCCTTTGCTCTATTCCCCGGTACTTACGGTGATATGAGCAAATTCACAATCAGCAAAAAAGTAGAGATCAAAGCTGTTTATCCTTATAATAAACCTATACTGAAAGGTTATATCTCCATGGTGGATAACTCCGCACTCCTACTACAAAGCGTTGTGCTGGACGGTGCGGGATTAGCCGATGGTAACCAGGCTATTGTTTTCGAAACAGCAGGGGCCTCTTACGGTGACATTACCCTTGAGAATTGTGAAATACGCAATCATGTAAAAGGGGTTTATTACCTGAATGTTGCGGCATTGGTAGAATCCATCACCATCAACAACTCGTTGATCCATGATGTGGAATGTAACGGGGGAGACTTGTTCGACAGCAGGGCGGGAGCGATAAAGGTGCTTACAATCTCCAACAATACGATCTATAACAGTGCCCTTGCACGCGATATGGTCCGTTATGACAATGCTTCTGCGAATTTCCCGGGAATAGAACCAAAAATCATAATTGACCGTAATACGATTTATAATGTAAGTAACGGTTCAAGCCGTAGATTGCTTTATATCCGTTATGCAGGCCATCAGACAACATTTACCAATAATATTGTCGCTGCAACGGAAGGAATATTCTCCAATCAGGCTGCAACTGTTGTTCCTACTTTCAACAATAACAACTATTTCCAGGCACCGGGATTCTTACCCGGCGGAAGCAGTTCCTCCAGATTCTTCGATGAATACGGATCGCAACTGAATCCGGAGTTTGAAAACCCCGGAGAAGGCAATTTTAAAGTAAACAGCATAGATGTGAATGCAAAGGGGATAGGTGATCCCCGCTGGTTGAATGAATAAAAGACCGGTTGTATGAAAAGTGTATGCAACTAAAGCAGAAGTCATATAGATATTTTGTGGGGGCACCCATAGTTCGCATGAAGCGTTAAAAAGAGTAGTTGTTTAAGCGAAGCGAGTTTCTACTCTTTTAGTGAATGCGAACTGAAATGGGTCGCAAAATATCGCCAGACGATGCCTTAGTTGCATACATATAACTTCCGAGAACTGAATAAATGGCTTGAATAAAATTAAATTTGATGAAACGATTATTGCAATTAGCATTGCTCTTGTTTGTAGCTAGCTCTTGTACCCATACAGCGGTAGAGAAATCTTCCTACAAGTACGCATACCTTTATGAGGATCTTCCTTTCGAGATGCCTTATATACATCCTCCAACTTTTCCGGATAATCAGGTAAATATAGCCGATTTCGGAGGTAATCCGAACGGTATAGCGTTGAACACCGAAGCCTTTGAAAAGGCAATGGAAGCGCTTTCACAGAAAGGAGGAGGCACGTTGGTAGTTCCCAAAGGTGTCTGGTTTACAGGACCTATTGTTTTCCGTTCCAACATCAACATGCATTTGGAAAAAGGTGCTTTGATCCTTTTTTCACCTGATTTTACTCTTTACCCTTTGGTAGAAACCATATTCGAAGGATTGGACACACGCCGCTGCCAATCGCCTATCTCAGGGAGAAACTTGGAGAATATCGCCATCACCGGAAAAGGGTCTATCAACGGCTATGGTGAGGCATGGCGTCCCCTGAAGAAAGAGAAGGTAACCGAACGGAAATGGAGACAGGTAGTCGCATCAGGCGGCGTAGTACATAACGGAGATTATTGGTTTCCGACCGATGGTTCCCTCAAAGGGTACCTGATGAGTGACATGAATGTACCGCGTCACGATATGACAGAGGAAGAGTGGATCGAAGTAAAAGATTTCCTTCGCCCGGTAATGGTTAGTTTTATCGAATGTAAAAATGTGTACCTCCAGGGTGTGTTGTTTGAGAATTCACCTGCATGGAATATCCATCCGCTGATGTGTGAAAACGTGATTATTGATGATATATACGTGAGAAACCCCAGCTATTCACAAAATGGCGATGGTCTTGATCTTGAATCATGTGTCAACTCAATCGTTGTGAATAGCATATTTGACGTAGGTGACGACGCGATTTGCATTAAATCGGGTAAGGATGAAGATGGTCGACGTCGGGCACGTCCCACTGAGAACCTGATTGTAGATAACTGTAAGGTTTTCCACGGACATGGAGGATTTATCGTTGGAAGTGAAATGTCGGGAGGTGTGAAAAATATTTCGGTGAAAAACTGTCAGTTCCTCGGTACGGATGTGGGGCTGCGATTCAAAAGTACACGAGGGCGCGGTGGAGTAGTAGAAAATATTTATATTTCAGATATCTATATGTACAATATAGTGACCGAATCTTTCTTGTTCGACCTCTATTATGGCGGTAAATCGGCTTCAGAGTCATTGGCCGACGGAGACACCACTCCTTCCGAGGGAGATACATTCCCGGTTACCGAAGAGACGCCGGTCTTCAGAAATATCTACGTGAAGAATCTCGTATCGAGGAATGCACGTAGAGCTATGCTCTTTAACGGTCTCCCCGAAATGAATATAGAAAACATCAATCTCGAAAATGCATATATCACTGCACGCTATGGTGCTGAACTTTCAGAATCGAAAGATATCGTTTTCAAAGATGTAACAGTAATCCCTGAAGAAGGAGCTGCCTATAAACTAAACAATGTAACAAATTTCCGGAGTGATAATCTCTCGTTCGAAACCAATAAACAGGAAAAGGGGGTTAGCATAACCGGAAACCGGAATTCAGGCATCTATCTTCCCGGATTATCGGAAAATCTGGTGGAGACGGCTCCAGAAACGGACAAAAATGAGATTATCTTCAGATAGTCAACAATTATATCGTTTATTCAATAAGCGGTTAAACAAGAAATCACTATTTTTATCGCATTAATCAATTAGCATATGAGTAGTAAAAAGATATCACTCCTGCTTTTAGTACTTATCTCCATTTTCCTGAGTTGTAACGGAGAGAAAGAAGCGCCTGCCGATCCCTATTATAAGAGAATGGCAGATTCGGAAATGAAAAGATACCCGGAAAGTTGGATGGTCGACTTTTCGGATAAGATCAAATGGAATTATACACATGGCCTGGAGCTACAGTCTATTATCCAGGTATCGGAAAAAACCGGCGACGAGAAGTATTTCAACTATGCGGAGAATTACGCCGATACGATGGTCAATGAGGACGGAAGCATTAAAACCTACAGATTAGACCGGTACAATATCGATCATATCAATCCCGGGAAGATGCTGTTTCCTGTATATAAAAGAACAGGAAATCCCAAATACCTGAAAGCGTTACAATTACTCAGGAGCCAGATGGAAACACATCCGCGCATCTCCAACGGAGGTTACTGGCATAAACAGATCTACCCCCACCAGGTATGGCTCGACGGATTGTATATGGCCGGCCCGTTTCTTGCCGAATATGGAAAGACTTTTGATGAACCTGCACTGTTCGATGAGGTAGCCCTGCAACTGACAACTGCATGGGAGGACCTGATTGACGAAGAGACCGGACTATTGTATCATGGATGGGATGAGAGCCGTGAACAGCGTTGGGCCGATCCCGTGACAGGGAAATCACCCCACTTTTGGTCAAGAAGCATTGGATGGTACATGATGGCGTTGGTAGACGTGCTCGATTTTATGCCGGAAGACCATCCGAAAAGAGGACATATTATTGATTTACTGAATAATATATCTACTACGATCGACCGGTATCGTGATTACGAAACCGGGATGTGGTACCAGGTGACAAACCTGCCTGACAGGGAGGGAAATTACCTGGAATCTTCGGGATCGATCATGTTTATCTATACATGGGTGAAAGGTGCCCAGAAAGGTTATTTGCCGGAGGAATTTGCCGAAAAAGGAGCGACAGCCTACGACCAGTTCCTGAAGCAGTTTATCCGTGAGAATGGTGACGGGACTATTTCGGTTACCAACGTATGCTCCGTAGCCGGATTAGGAGGAGAGAAGGTGTATCGTGACGGTAGCTTTGAATACTATATTTCAGAGCCGGTCAGGGATGACGACCCCAAGGCTGTAGGACCGTTTATAATGACCAGTATACTGCTGGAGAGATAAAAAACGGCTCAACAATTCAACAATTCAACGATGAGTCCACAATCATCCGTCATCAAACTAACCCTGATACTCCTGCTTATTTCAGCCGGGATAACAGCACAGGTGCCTGCTTTTCCCGGTGCAGAAGGTGCCGGCAAATATACTACCGGAGGAAGAGGTGGTAAGGTGCTATATGTCACTTCCCTGGAAGACTCCGAACAACCCGGGACATTGCGATGGGCAGTGAAAAAGAAAGGGCCACGGACTATCCTCTTTAAAGTATCTGGACATATCCGTCTGAAAAGTCCCTTAAAGATCAACAACGGAGATCTTACTATTGCCGGGCAATCCGCTCCTGGCGACGGGATCTGTATTAGCGACTATGAAACCGTGATCAGCGCAGACAACGTGATCATACGTTTTCTTCGCTTCCGTCTGGGTGATGAAACAAAACGCGCCGAAGATGCCCTTTCGGGATACAGAAATAAGAATATAATCATCGACCACTGCAGCATGAGTTGGGCTATAGACGAGTTGTCTTCTTTCTATGATAACACCAACTTCACTATGCAGTGGTGCTTCATCACCGAAAGCCTGAGAAGTTCTGTTCACGGAAAAGGCGAACATGGTTATGGTGGTATCTGGGGGGGACAAAACGCTTCTTTCCATCATAACCTCCTTGCACACAATGACAGCCGCAATCCTCGTTTCTGCGGTAGCCGCTATTCCAATCAACCCGATCTGGAAAGGGTGGACTTCCGGAATAACGTGATCTATAATTGGGGATCAAACAACATTTACGCAGCCGAAGGCGGTAGTTATAATCTCATCAACAATTATTTCAAATATGGTCCCGCCTCAAGTAGCGGTTCAAAGAAACGACTTATAAATCCCGATGCGGACAATGGAGAGAATCAACAACCGAAAGGAACTTACGGCCACTTTTATATCAAAGGGAATTATCTGGACGGAAACCCGGAAGTGAGTAGGGATAACACCCTGGGTGTGGAAATGGGAAGTTCTTTTGCTAAATTTGCTCCGGGCGTTGGTTTGAAAGACATTATTGCCGACGAAGAATTCTCATTCTTACCCGTTACCACAGACACACCGGAGAAGGCATACGAAAAAGTGCTGAAATATGGTGGATGTGCTTTGGTAAGGGATATACATGATCTTCGATATGTGGATAATGTAAAAAACCGCTCCTACTCTTTCAAAGGCTCTGCAGGAAGTGACAACGGATTGATTGACAGTCAGAATGATGTAGGTGGATGGCCTGAATATAAAACCTATAATAGTTATATTGACTCGGATTCCGACGGTATTCCCGATGGATGGCTGGAGGAAAATTATCCGGGGAAAAAGGCCTCAGAACCGGACAGTAATGGATACACTTATCTGGAAGTTTATCTCAACAGCCTCGTGGATCATCTGATGGGAATGGACTCAACCCAGACAAACAGTAAAAAAGCGTTCACTGAGAAAAAGATAAAAAAGATAGTGGTAGATAAAAGCGGAAATGGTGATTTCACCACCATACAGGCAGCTATCGACGCAGTAAGGGCATTCGATCCCGATTATACAACCACTATCTTTGTGAAAGAGGGAACTTATTATGAGAAGATCGTCGTTCCTGATTATATCCGCGACCTGACCATTGTAGGGGAGAATCGGGACAGGACTATTATCTCCAACAATGACCACGCCCTGATCAACAATATGGGGACTTTCAAGACATACACTATGCAGATCAGGGGAGAAGATATTACCCTGAAGGATGTCACTATCGAGAATAATGCTCCGCCGGTAGCACAAGCAGTGGCTTTACATATCGATGGAGATCGTATCGTAGTAACAAACTGTAGATTATTGGGAAACCAGGATACCCTCTATGCCGGCAGGCAAAAAGGCAGGCTCTATTTTTATAACTGCTATATTGAAGGGACTACAGATTTTATTTTCGGGCCGGCTACTGCATGGTTCGAAGAGTGTGATATCCACTGCAAGAAAAACTCCTATATTACTGCAGCAAATACACCCGAAGAGGTGAAGTTTGGATATATTCTCAATAACTGCACCATCACCGTCGCCGACCAAGTAACCTCGGTCTACCTGGGCCGACCCTGGCGACCATATGCCATGACCCTTTTTATGAAGTGTGAATTGCCCGGGGAAATCAATCCACACGGATGGGACAACTGGCGCAATCCTGAAAACGAGAAAACAGCCAGGTATGCCGAATATAATAACTCAGGATCAGGAAGTGACTCCACGCAACGAGTACACTGGGCGAAAACATTAACCCCCGCAGAAGCGCAAAAAATCACCATCGAGAAGGTGATGGGAGAATTCTATAATCGTATCAAAACAGTAACATATTCTCCATCAAAGTGATAATTTTTTTGATATAATTAGAATAAATAGTAACTTTGTGCGTGTACACGGATACTATTCAAGAGGGAGTCCCTTATCACATACTACAGATTATCAAAAAAAATAAACATATATGAAGACAAATTATCAATTACGTTATGCAGCGCATCCCGAAGATGCGAAATCTTATGACACGCAGCGTTTGCGAAAAGATTTTCTCATAGAGAAATTATTTGCTCCCGATGAAGTGAATATGGTCTATTCAATGTACGACCGTATGGTTGTGGGGGGAGCTATGCCGGTAAATGAACCGTTGCACCTGGAAGCGATAGACCCGCTAAAGCAACCAATGTTTCTGTGCCGTCGTGAACTGGGTATCTTTAACGTAGGAGGTAAAGGAAAAGTAAAGGTAGGAGAGACTCTGTTTGAGCTTGACTATAAAGAAGCGCTTTACCTGGGATCGGGTGAGCGTGAAGTTTATTTTGAAAGCGACGATGCAGCCAAACCTGCAAAATTTTATTTCAATTCGGCAACAGCACATCGTAACTATCCCGATAAAAAAATTACCAAAGCCGATGCAGTTGTGGCTGAGATGGGTGCTTTAGAGACCTCCAACCGGAGGAATATCAACAAGATGATCGTGAATCAGGTGCTGCCTACCTGCCAGTTGCAGATGGGAATGACCGAACTCGATCCCGGAAGCGTATGGAATACCATGCCGGCACATATCCACTCCCGCCGGATGGAGGCCTACTTCTATTTTGAAGTACCCGAAGACCAGGCAGTATGCCACTTTATGGGTGAACCCGATGAAACGCGTCATATCTGGATGCATAACGACCAGGCCGTACTCTCTCCCGAATGGTCGATCCACTCCGGTGCCGCTACAACCAACTATACCTTCATTTGGGGAATGGCGGGTGAGAACCTCGATTACGGAGATCAGGATTTTTCGAAAATAACAGACTTACAATAAAACAATATTATCCGGAATTATATGGCTACAATGTGAACCAACATAGTTCCGGATTATAATAAACAAGAAAAAATAATATGGTTAATTTTTCATTAGAAGGAAAAATTGCTCTTGTTACTGGAGCATCCTATGGTATCGGGTTTTCCATGGCCTCTGCTTTTGCAGAAGCAGGAGCGAAAATCGTATTTAACGATATCAATCAGGATTTAGTGGACAAGGGCCTTGCGGCTTATAAGGAGAAAGGGATAGAAGCCCACGGTTATGTATGTGACGTGACAAATGAGGAAGCGGTGAACCAATTCATTGCCCGGGTAACGGAAGAAGTTGGGGTCATAGATATCCTGGTAAATAATGCCGGTATCATCAAGCGTATACCGATGCACGAGATGAGCGCTGCCGAATTCCGCCAGGTGATCGATATCGACCTGAACGGGCCGTTTATCGTTTCAAAGGCGGTCATCCCCCATATGATCAAAAAAGGGCACGGAAAGATCATCAATGTCTGCTCCATGATGAGCGAACTGGGACGTGAAACCGTTTCTGCCTATGCGGCTGCAAAAGGTGGATTGAAGATGTTGACAAAAAATATCTGTTCCGAGTACGGGGAACATAACATCCAATGCAACGGTATCGGTCCGGGGTACATCGCCACACCGCAAACCGCTCCCCTAAGGGAAAGACAACCCGATGGATCACGTCATCCATTCGATTCCTTTATCATCGCCAAGACACCCGCAGCACGGTGGGGAACACCCGAAGACCTGGCAGGGCCTGCCGTCTTCCTTGCTTCGGAAGCATCTAATTTTGTGAACGGACATATACTGTACGTTGACGGGGGTATTCTGGCTTATATCGGAAAACAACCGTAATTCAGGAGGAATAGTCGAAAGGTGGGAAAGGGGAAAGGGGAAAAGGCTTTCTCAATCTCATTCAATCTCTTAGCGAATAAAAATCAACAAATCAAAATAGTTGGTAATGCAAACAAAATTTTTCGTGCTAATTCTGGCAGCAACAATCTTTATCGGATGTGGCCCCTCAAAACAAGCGTTGACAGTGGAGGTAAGCAACCCGGGAGCAATAGATAGAGAAAATGAGATGGTAGAGCTCACCTGGGAAACGATACAGCAAAAACTATCGCTTTCTGCAGAGGAAACGATCATCATAACCGGTGACAACGGACAGCAACTCCCCTATCAACTTGTGACCAATGATAAAACGGGAATTAAAGAAACTCTCATCTTCCCGGTCTCCCTGCAGGCAGGACAAACAGCCTCTTTTCAGATTGTAGTAGGCAAACCAGAAACATTTACACCTCTTGTATACGGACGCCTGGTACCCGAACGGAAAGACGACTTCACATGGGAAAATAACCGTACCGCATTTCGGGTATACGGTCCAGCGCTAAAGGCAACCGGTGAAATCAGTAATGGGATGGACTTCTGGGCCAAGAAAACGGGATCATTGATCATCGACAAGTGGTATAAAGACGATCTGGCAGGTGTGGCCTCATACCATGAGGATCATGGGGAAGGACTGGATTTTTATAAGGTAGGAAGGACCCTTGGCCTTGGAATGACTGCTCCTGTTGATAACGATACATTATGCTTAGGCGACAATTTCGTAACAGTAGAGATCCTCGATAACGGACCGCTTCGTATTACTTTTAAACTCACTTACGATCCTTACCAAGCAGGAGACAAGACAATAACGGAAACCCGCGTCATCTCCCTGGATGCATATGAACTCTTCAACAAGGTGACCAATATTTTCGAGGTAGAAGCCGATGGACTGACTGTTGCTACCGGAATTGTAATGGAAAAAGGTAAACCGGAAATAACCTTTGGCGACAACTCCGGCATTATTGCTTACGAAACCCCTGCCGATAATGTCAACGGGACCATTTATACCGCTGCTATCCACCCCAACGGATTCACTGATATCAAAGTGGCAAACGGACATTACCTGGGATTGAACAATTATAAATCCGGCACATCCTATACCTACTACGCTGGTGGAGGATGGAGCAAAGCCGGATTCGACAGCTTTGATGCCTGGATCCAGTTTGTAAAACTGAGGAAAGAAAAAATAGATCAACCTTTAACCATTCAGATAAAATAAAATGCAGAAAGTGGTAACTTTCGGCGAGATCATGTTGCGTCTTGCCACACCTGATTATAAAAGATTCATCCAGTCGGATCATCTTACGGCCACCTTTGGCGGTGGCGAAGCCAACGTAGCTGTTTCCCTGGCAAACTACGGTATCCCCGTGGAGTTTGTCACCCGCCTACCCGAAAACGATATTGCAGCATGGTGTATCTCCGACCTCAGGAAAATGAATGTCGGAACACAGCATATCCTGCACGGCGGAGAACGGGTAGGTATTTATTTCCTTGAGACCGGTGCCGTGGCACGTCCCTCAAAAGTAGTCTACGACAGGGCCCATTCCTCCATCGCGGAAGTGGAAAAAGGGATGTTCAACTGGAAAGAGATACTCAAAGATGCATCATGGTTCCACTGGACAGGTATCACTCCCGCACTCTCACAGGGAGCTGCCGATGCCTGCCTTGAAGCGATCCGGACAGCCAATGAACTGGGAGTAACCGTTTCATGTGACCTCAACTATCGGAAGAATCTCTGGAAATACGGAAAAAAGGCATCCGAAATCATGCCTGAACTGGTAAAGGGATGCGATATTATCCTTGGGAATGAAGAAGATGCAGAGAAAGTGTTCGGCATCAAACCGGAGGGGTTCGAGGTAGAGCATACGTCAGGAGAGGTAGATGCAGCGGAATTCGAATCGGTTTGCCAACAGCTTATGCAGAAATTCCCGCGTGCGAAGAAAGTGATCATTACGTTGCGCGGTTCTATCAATGCCAATCACAATACCTGGGGCGGATGCCTCTATTCAGATAAACTCTATCAATCCAGAAGATATGATATTACCCATATCGTGGATAGAGTGGGTGGAGGCGACTCTTTCATGGGAGGACTCATTTACGGATTACTGACTTATACCGGTGACGACCAAAAGGCGCTCGACTTCGCCGTAGCAGCTTCCTGCTTAAAGCATACCATCTATGGCGATTTCAACCTGGTTACCGTAAAGGAAGTGGAAACACTGATGAAAGGCGACGGATCAGGAAGAGTGGTACGTTGAAGACCGGGGGATCGGGAGATTGGGGGGAACGGAAACAGAGGGAAGGTGATTTTAATTACCAATTACCAATTACTAATTACCAATGGATCAGTCTGACACGATTCCCAATATTCAAATCCAACATCCTACATCTCAATTGGAAATCGACGTAGTCAATTAACAATCGGCGTAAGCCAAATCTTACATCCTAAATCCAAAATCTAAAATTAAAAAAATGGCTAAATTTACAAGACTACAAGTCTATCAGACCATAGTAGATACGGGTATTGTACCTGTATTTTACCATTCCGATACCGAAGTGGCAAAAAAAGTGTTGAAAGCATGCTATGAAGGAGGTATCAGGGCGTTCGAATTTACCAACAGGGGTGATTTTGCGCATGAGGTGTTTGCCGAACTGGTGAAGTGGGCAGACAAAGAATGCCCGGAGATGATATTGGGTATCGGATCCGTAGTAGATGCACCTACCGCGGCACTCTATATTCAATTGGGGGCAAACTTTGTAGTAGGCCCGTTGCTGAATCCGGAAGTATTTAAAGTATGTAACCGCAGGCAGATAGCCTATTCACCCGGTTGTGCCACTGTATCCGAGATTGGTCTGGCTCAAGAGCTGGGTGCCGAGATCGTAAAAGTATTTCCGGGTGGTAATGTAGGTGGGCCGTCATTCGTGAAAAACATCAAAGGGCCTATGCCCTGGTCCAGGATTATGGTCACAGGCGGGGTAGAGCCTACCGAAGAAAATCTCTCGGCATGGTTTCGTGCAGGTGTAACAGCAGTCGGTATGGGTTCCAATCTATTTCCAAAAGAGGTGCTAAAGAACGGAGAATGGCATAAAATCACCGAATTATGTAGGGTGAGCTTGTCAATTGTCAAGAAATATCAGTAAAACAGAGATATTGATAAACACAGGACAAAAATAATCCAAATTATAAAAATCATGAGTAAATTACAAGAAGTAGGAAATGCAAAAATGACCAATTTCCGGTGGACAGTGGTCGCAATGTTATTCTTCGCAACAACCATCAACTATCTGGACAGACAGGTGTTATCACTCACATGGGATGAATTTATCAAACCCGAGTTTCACTGGAACGAGTCGCACTACGGAACAATTACCTCATTTTTCTCCATTTTTTATGCCATCAGCATGCTCTTTGCAGGCCGTTTTGTAGAGTGGATGGGAACTAAGAAAGGATTCCTTTGGGCAATCGGCGTTTGGAGTGTTGGCGCCTGTTTACATGCTGTGTGCGGTATTGTCACTGAAGCCTATGTTGGTTTGAGTAGCAAGGCCGAGTTGATTGCAGCAACAGGAGATGTGGCAGTGGTGATTGCCACTGTCAGCATGTGGAGCTTTTTAGTGGCACGTGGTGTACTCGCACTTGGTGAGGCGGGTAACTTCCCTGCAGCCATCAAGGCGACAGCCGAATTTTTCCCCAAAAAAGACCGTGCTTATGCCACTTCTATTTTTAACGCCGGGGCATCCATCGGTGCATTGTTTGCTCCTTTGACTATTCCCCCTTTAGCTAAAATATTCGGCTGGGAGATGGCATTTATCATTATCGGGGCCTTAGGTTTTCTCTGGATGGGATTCTGGGTTTTCTTGTACGACAAACCAGCCGAAAGTAAAAGGGTCAACCAACTTGAATTGGATTATATTGAGCAGGATAAACATGAATTGGGCGAAGCCGAGAAGAAACCAGGTGTAGCAAAAGTATCATTGAAAAAATGTTTTTCCTACAGGCAAACATGGGCATTCGTAGCCGGAAAGTTTATGACCGACGGTGTTTGGTGGTTCTTCCTGTTCTGGACTCCTTCTTACCTGAATACACAATTTGGGATCAGAACTTCTGAAGGATTAGGTATGGCGTTGATCTTTACACTTTATCTGATTGTTACCGTATTATCCATTTATGGTGGAAAACTACCCACAATTTTCATTAACAAAAGCGGCCAGAATCCGTATGCTGCAAGAATGAAGGCAATGTTGATTTTTGCATTTTTCCCATTGGTAGTACTGCTTGCACAACCCTTGGGCGTAGAATTCGCCTATTTAGGTAAAAATGCCGCCTGGATTCCTGTCCTGCTGATATCTATCGGATGTGCCGCACACCAGGCATGGAGCGCTAACCTCTTTTCAACCATTGGTGATATGTTGCCGCAGGGCGCTATCGCCACTGTAACAGGTATTGGAGGAATGGCCGGAGGGGTAGGATCAATGATTTTACAGAAAGGTGCAGGTAATTTATTTCATTTTGCGGGCGAAACCAATATGACATTTATGGGATTTGAAGGTAAACCTGCAGGTTATTTCATTATCTTCTGTATTTGTGCTTTTGCCTACCTGATCGGATGGACAATCATGAAATCACTTGTTCCCAAATACAAACCAATTACTGATATGTAATTTTATGCAGTAATTATTATATGAAGAAGAGGATATCTACATATTTGGGATATCCTCTTTCTTTTTATCGCATTCCATATAATGAACAGGAAAAATTGAAGGATAATGTAAAGTAATTCATTAACTTTGGGAAATATAACTTTGGGAAATAACTAATATTTTTAAATACGATGAAAAAGTTGATAATCATTCTTCTTGTCTTTGCGTTCTCTTCCGCACAGGCACAGTATAAGGCCGACTGGCAATCACTCGACAAACGCGAAATACCTTCCTGGTGGGCGGATGCCAAATTTGGAATTTTCATTCATTGGGGATTATATTCCGTACCGGCGTATGCTCCTGTGGATGAAGTAAAAGGAATCTACGAAAAGTATGCCGAACATTATTACAACCGCTTACTGGCCGGAAATAAACTGTTTACCGATTTTCACAACAAGCACTATGGTGAGAATTTTAAATATGCCGATTTTGCCCCCATGTTCAGGGTGGAATATTTTAATCCAGCCAAATGGGCAGACCTTTTCAAAGAAGCAGGAGCAAAATATGTGGTACTGACATCGAAACACCACGATGGATTCTGCCTGTGGCCAAGTAGTCAAACACCCCATTGGAACAGTGTTGTGATGGGACCTCATATGGATATTATAGATACACTCTCGACCGCTGTACGCGATGCGGGATTGCGTTTCGGACTATATTACTCGTTGCTCGAATGGGGACACCCGTTGTACACACAATCCACTATCGAAAAATGGGTGGATACCCATATGATCCCACAGATGAAAGAGTTGGTAAACACTTACAAACCCGAAATAATTTTCTCTGACGGAGAATGGGATTACGATAGCAAGACGCTCAAAAGTGAACAGTTCCTGGCATGGCTATATAACGAGTCCCCGGTAAAAGATTCGGTAGTGGCAAACGACCGCTGGGGTAAGGAAACACGCAGTAAACATGGCGATTATTACACTACGGAGTATGACCTGGTACATAATAATGAAGGTATAGGTGACAAAGCCGACCATCCCTGGGAAGAGAGCCGTGGCATAGGGACATCGTACGGCTACAACAGGTTTGAGACTTCCGCACATTATCTCTCGTCGAAGCAACTGATCCATATCCTGATTGATAAAGTTTCCAACGGGGGCAATTTTCTGTTAAATGTGGGCCCCGATGCCACAGGAATGATACCGGTAGTCATGCAAGAGCGGCTGCTCGATATGGGGAAATGGCTGAAGATTAATGGTGAGGCCATTTATTCTTCCCGTCCGTGGCGAAACGCCAATAAATCCGAGAACGAACAGATCGCTTTCACACAAAGGGAAGATAACCTGTATCTCATCCTCAAAGAATGGCAACAGGCTCCAATCACTATTCCGGGATTGGAGCAGGCAGCAAAAGTAGAATTACTGGGATATGGGGGAAAGGTTGATGTATCATTTCAAAACGGCCGGTTAACCATTACACCACCCGTTTTGGCTATCAATGAATATCCGTCGCAACATGCCTGGGTATACAAGATTTCGGGTTTTAAAGACTAAATCAAAAAACTGTGTTTTTCTAAGCCAGAGAGGAGAATAACAACCTTATAATAATGAAAAAAGAGCTACCCTGAAAAGTAACTCTTTTTTCAAAAAAAGTGGTCCCAACTGGGCTTGAACCAGTGACTCCCTGATTATGAGTCAGGTGCTCTAACCAACTGAGCTATGGGACCTCTCCTTCAGCTTTTAGTTTCACTGAAAGCGGGTGCAATATTACTGCTTTTTTCGGAAATTACCAAAATAAATACCAATAATCCTCTGTTTTTTATCTTCTAAGTGATTATTGGCATTTTTATTTTTATGTCAGACTCCACGGATCAATTTTTCTCCGGCTCAATCCAGTCGCCATGATCTTTGATCAGTTGTATCAGGCGCTCCACAGCCTCAGCCTGAGGGATATTTTTCTCTATCAACTCTTTCTTGCGATAGAGTGATATCTTGCCGTGCTCAGCACCTACATATCCGTAATCTGCATCAGCCATCTCACCGGGGCCATTCACAATACAGCCCATCACCCCTATTTTCAGATGCTTGAGATGGGAGAAATGCTGTTTGATCAACGCTACCGTAGTCTGCAGGTCGAATAAGGTCCTTCCACAACTGGGACAGGAGATAAATTCGGTCTTGCTTGTCCGCACCCGTGCTGCCTGCAGAAGACCGAAAGCATAAGCATCGAGATTGGTTATATCTATTTGCCCCTGGTTACTTATCATAATTCCGTTACCAAACCCATTAAGAAGAACAGTACCGAAATCCACACCGCCTTTGATCTGAATATCTTCGGCTTCATCTTCGGCATAATTCCGCTGAAGAATTACCGGTACCCGGCAGTCCGCGTTCAACAATGCATGAAAGAATGCCCTCTGCTCTCCTACCCCATTCTGATGAGCAGTAGTAAGGATCACCGCTATTTTGGGCGTCTCTTTCAGAAAAGCCATCACTTCGTCCGAGAGTTCGGGATAAGAGAGTCGCAGGAACTTTACTTCTGCATGGCAATCTCTTATTTTATCCAAAGAATCGACCGTAAAGAGCGGAAAATTATCTATTTTTTCTTCCCAATAGGGATAATCGACAATAGACTTCATTCCTTTCGGGAAATTAACCGGCATACGGCTTCCTATATAAATATAATCGGGGATGAAATGCGGGTTGACCGACATATCATCAATCTTACTCCTATCGGAAATTACCACAGGCAAATGTTCCCCTCCGATATTCCAGACCGGATCCGTTTCACGCCGGTCTGTAGAGTAAGGGGAAAAGCCGGGATAAATTTTGCCCTCTATGGATGCATGCCCTTTTCTCAGGTTTACATAATCCACCAATTTTCTGGCTACAGGTACTTCCACTTCAGGATCTTCACTCAATGAAACACGAATGGTATCGCCTAACCCGTCGCTCAACAAAGCACCGATACCTACAGCCGACTTCATTCGACCATCCTCTCCGTCTCCGGCTTCGGTCACTCCCAGATGGAGCGGAAAATGGATATTCTCCTTGTCCATGGTCGCTACCAATAAACGAACCGCTTTGGTCATCAACAATGTATTGGAAGCTTTCATCGAAATCACAATATCGGTAAAATTTTCATCTATGGCAATTCGCAAGTACTCCATACAGGATTCTACCATCCCTTCGGGAGTATCGCCGTAGCGACTCATGATACGGTCCGACAGTGAACCGTGGTTCACACCGATACGTACGGCAGTGCCATGTTCTTTGCAGATACGAAGAAAAGGAACTACTTTGGAACGTATTTTCTCCAGTTCCTGTGCATACTCCTCATCGGTATATATCAACTCGGCAAAAGTCTTTTGTTTATCCACAAAATTACCCGGATTGATACGCACTTTCTCCGCGATAGTGGCTGCCACCTCTGCCGCACGGGGATTAAAATGAATATCAGCCGACAGGGGAGTGGTATATCCCTTATCCCTTAACTCTTGGTGTATTTCCCGTAAGTTATTGGCTTCACGTACACCCTGTGTCGTCAGACGGATCAGGTCAGCACCGGCAGCAATGATGCGCTCACATTGGGCAACACTACCCTCGGTATCGAGCGTATTGGTATTGGTCATCGTCTGCACGACAACCGGATAATTTCCGCCCATGATGATATTCCCCACATGTACGTCAACAGTAGGACGGCGTTTGTAATTGAAAAAATCCATATTTCACTATTTATTTCTTCAAAGGTAATACTTCTATCCAATATCCGTCGGGATCAATGATAAAATAAAGCCCCATTTTGTGATTTTCGTAACATACACAACCCATTTCCTTATGAAATGCTCTTACCTCATCATAATCTCCTTCTACACGGAGGCACAGATGCTGCTCGTTGTCACCCATATTATATGGCCTGTCCCAATCGCGAAGCCATGTGAGTTCGAGTGAAAAACCGGTGACACCATCTCCCAGAAAAACTAATACATAAGATCCGTCCAGTGCTTCCTTCCTGCGCACTTCCTTCAGCCCCAATGCCTTGTCATAAAACTCAATACTCTTTTGTAGATCGAACACATTAATATTATAATGGTCAAATCTTGCTTTTATTTCCATATTCTTTTGATAATTGATAATTGACAGTTGAATTTTCTTCGGAATGAGGGCAGAGGCAAGCTTGCTTGTACTATGCCGAATGACGACAGAAAATCAATGGAGTTAAAATTGAAAATTAGTGAACTCTAAAACCTCATATCCTACATCTTACATCCCAAATCCAAATGATTGTCCCCGATGTGATAACGGCAGATATTGGCAATCATACCAGGCAGCAATCTCTCCAAACCGGTTTGCTTTATCATAATTCTCTCCAAAATGCATCGGCAGGAAGAGATCGGTTTTTATACGTGATACAAATTGTTCCGGACCCCGCATAAAATCTTTTCCCAGCCGGGGATCAACAGGAAACATTGCCAGATAGAGACGATTGGTCTCTTCTGCCAACAGCTCCAGCTCACATAGAAAATAATTTTCATAGGAAAGAGCCTCTTCGGTACTGACCTCTTCACTCCAGTGCCAGTTATTCAAATCCCCGGCATGAAAAAAATGCCGGTTATTGTACCCCACCAGAAAAGAACCTCCGGCGTCAGTCGATCCGAACGCTTTTATTGTCAGTCGATGGTCTCGATACACCTCTTCTTTTTCGAGATAAAGTGCATCTCCAGTTTTGGATACTCCACTTTTTAATAACTCCTTAGAGAAAATATAGTGGATATTCTTTTTCCATTCACCCCAGGAAAGAATTTCCGGATTAAAATGATCATAATGCGAATGCGAGCATAAGACATAAAGCTCCTCCTCCTTATTGAGCAGGTAATCTTTCACCCAGCCAGAACCATCTTCACGGGGTGTATCTTTATAATAGTCGAAGAGGATCGAGAACCCTTCAAATTCAATCAGATAGCAACTGTGATATATATAGGTGATTTTCATAACTGAAATACTTACTATTAATAACAACTGACCGGACAAATGTTCAATTGGTTTCATATAAAAATTGATAAAAACATTAAAACAGGAAACCACAGTGGATCTGTGAATTTGTTTCTAAAAAATATGTGGATTCCCTCCACAATTTTCAATTTGGTTCGTAAATTATTACAAATTAATTTCTTTCTTTGCAGAATAGTATATGTTTTACTAAAATATCAAAAAATCATGAAGAAGTATTTGGCAGAAATGATCGGTACGATGGTACTGGTATTAATGGGCTGTGGTGCAGCCGTGTTCGCAGGGGCAGGACAGCCTTTTGATTCTGTGGGTACGTTAGGTGTTGCATTTGCATTCGGCCTTTCAGTAGTGGCAATGGCTTATGCCATCGGTAGTATTTCGGGATGTCATATCAATCCGGCTATCACACTGGGGGTATTCCTCTCAGGCAGGATGAGCGGTAAAGATGCCGGCATGTATATGATCTTTCAGGTGGTCGGTGCCATTTTAGGTTCTTCCATCCTCTGGTTCCTTGCAAAAGATTCAGGTTCTACTACCACCCTTACCGGGGCAAATGGTTTTGCAGACGGACAGTTGTCAATTGCCTTTGTAGCAGAAACGGTGTTCACTTTCATATTTGTACTGGTTGTACTGGGAGTGACCGCTAAGAATGGCCTGAATAAATTTGCCGGACTGGCTATCGGTCTGGCATTGGTACTGGTACACATTGTCTGTATCCCCATCACGGGAACTTCAGTGAATCCGGCCCGCAGTATAGGACCAGCCCTTTTCGAAGGAGGTGCGGCATTAGGACAACTTTGGTTGTTCATTGTAGCTCCGTTGCTCGGTGCTGCGATAGCTGCCATTGTCTGGAAAGGGATTACAGTAGAGAATGATGCAATGGAAGCTGCATAATTCAGGTATCTGAAAATTTAGAAGAAAGGGAGTGGATCTATCGGTCCACTCCCTTTTTTGTGGGTATCGAGAACTTATTTCCACGCTAAACGTTTAGTTATTGCACATTTTTTGTAAATTTGCGCAGTTTTTCGAAATGAATCACGGCAAAATTCAAATAAAAGTTCTGGTAATAATTGAACTTTTACTTGGAGAATCAAAATTGAAAAAATTATGAGTTACAATTTATTAAAAGGTAAAAGAGGTATTATCTTCGGTGCGTTGAACGATCAGTCCATCGCCTGGAAAGTGGCCGAAAGGGCTGTTGAAGAGGGTGCCATCATTACATTGTCGAATACTCCCGTTGCAGTCCGTATGGGAGATACGGCCAAACTGGGAGAGAAGCTTAACGCCGAGATCCTTCCGGCAGATGCCACCAATGTGGAAGATCTTGAAATGGTTTTTTCCAAATCGGTGGAGATATTGGGTGGAAAAATTGATTTCGTTCTCCATTCCATCGGTATGTCACCCAATGTCCGTAAAAAACGGACATATGATGACTTGGATTATGATATGCTTGCCAAGACTCTTGATATCTCAGCCATCTCCTTTCACAAGATGCTGCAAGTAGCCCGTAAATTAGACGCTATTGAAAGAGGCGGCTCAATGCTCGCGCTCACTTATGTAGCTGCACAACGTGTCTTTTATGGTTATAACGACATGGCCGATGCCAAAGCACTGTTGGAATCCATCACCCGCAGTTTTGGATATATCCTCGGCCGCGACAAAGGGGTACGTGTAAATACCATTTCGCAGTCGCCGACAATGACTACTGCCGGAAGCGGTGTAAAAGGGATGACCGACCTGATGGATTTCTCTGAACGGATGGCTCCCATCGGAAATGCTGATGCCGACGATTGTGCCGATTACTGTATCGTGATGTTCTCCGACCTCACGCGTAAGGTAACCATGCAGAATCTCTATAACGACGGAGGATTCTCCAGTATGGGTATGAGTCTCCGTGCAATGAAACAATATAGCAATGGGCTGGATGAAAATCGCGACGAAGAGGGAAATGTGATCTACGGATAATATTCCACTAATTATAAATAAATTAGCTTCGATCGATAAGGTTGAAGCTATTTTTTTATACATTTGCAGGTTATGATAGTGAAATTATATAATGAAAACCCCAATCCGCGGGAAATTGAAAAAGTGGTCTCAGTACTTCGTGACGGAGGTATCGTGATCTACCCTACTGATACCCTTTACGGTATGGGGTGCGATGCCCTTAACGTGCGTGCAGTGGAGAAGATATGCGACCTGAAAGGGATCAATCCGCAAAAAAGTAATTTATCGATCATCTGTAATGACTTGAGCATTATCAGCGAATATGCTAAAGTGAGCACACCCGTCTTTAAGCTGATGAAACGAAACCTACCCGGACCATTCACATTCATTCTGCCAACAACATCGTCATTGCCCAAAATCTACAAGAACAAAAAGACTGTCGGCATCCGTGTCCCCGACAATAATATCGTCAGGGAGATCGTGGCACAACTTGGCAATCCGGTATTGAGTACATCCGTAAAAGACGATAATGATGAGATGGAATATACCACCGATCCGGAACTGATCTACGAGAAATGGGGAGAGATCGCCGATATCGTGATCGACGGCGGTTTTGGAGGAGTTGAACCTTCTACGGTGGTCGATTGTACTTCTGACGAACCGGAGATTACCCGACAAGGCAAAGGAGTGTTAAATTTCTGAGATTTTATAAACGCAATTAAATTCTTTTCTATTTTCGCTGTCTAACATTTTAATTAATTGCATAAAAACCACAATTATGAAACGATTATTTCTCATCTTCCCTCTTATCGCCACATTGATAATTGTGGTCTCATCCTGCGATCCCAAAGAGACTTCTGACAGAGCTCTGGGAGATGTTGTTTCGGCTACTTATGACGCGGCAACCCGTTCGTTCATAGTAAAATATAGTGAAGGGGGCGAAAAAAGCTACCCGGCTGTAATAGATAATACGGTAGATCCTCCGACGGCAGGTTATGCCCTGGACAGCAAAACCTATCTTTATACAGCCAATGCAACAGTCTCGGGAGATGCAACCATTTCAAAAGAGGTAAATACGGTTTCTCAGTTTGTATATGACGGGATGTCCACTTACTATTTCTGGGCAAATGACGTAGTAAACAAACAACCAAAACTTACCGATGTTGATCCGGAAAATTATTTCTATAAGATATTACATTCCACAGATACCCAAAAAGGGTGGTCGTGGATCACAGATGATGTGAATGGTCTTTTAGCCGGATTTTCAGGAGAATCGTTATCCTTTGGATATGAGTTGAACTTTACTATGCTCGGCAATGATGTATATGCTTTTATAAAATACGTGCATGCCAATACACCTGCTGCAAAAGCAGGCTTGCAGCGTCTCGATCTGATCGGCAAGTTGAACGGGCAGCCTATCTCGACTGAAGAGCGTAATGGTAGTCTTTATGTAAGCTCTAGGGACATCAATTTATTATATGGTAATAATCCTGTCAAATTCACTACTTACAAATTGTCGGGTAACCAAATAGTGCAGGATAAGGAGGTTACGATTACACCTGATAAAAGTCCCAAAGATCCTGTTCTTTATGACAATATTTACACTATCGGTGGCAAGAAGATCGGTTATCTCTTTTATACCAATTACTACGATAATTATAATTATCGCCTGTATGAGGTTTTCAATAAATTCAAACAGGCCGGTATTACCGACCTGGTACTCGATTTGCGTTATAATACCGGAGGCGCGGTTTCTTCAGCGATCTATCTGGCTTCCTTGTTAGCCCCCCGAACTGTAGTGGAAAACAAATCTCCGTTTGTAGTAATGGACTACAATGATCTGCTGAACAGATCATTTGATCAATGGTATAATGAAGCAAAACCGGAAGACAAATACAGGTATGACAGAAAAGAATACTTTGGTATTTATGATAGTGCCAAAGATAGAAATCCGTTGGATGCAAATCTCGATTTAAGCAGAGTATATATCATCGCGACGGGTGGTTCATTTTCTGCTTCAGAACTCACCCTATTCTGTTTAAAATCGTATATGAACGTTATTCATATTGGAGGCGATACAGGGGGAAAATATACGGCATCATGGACTATTCACGGGTATGACAATGATTTTGGAGTACCGGTATATGATGAGACTAAACTCACCTCTTCCGAAAAAAACCAACTGAAAAACTGGGCCATGCAACCCATCGTAGCTATGTATGCCAACAAGGATAGTAAGAATTTCAGCAATCCCGGATATTTAGTTCCCGACCATAAATTAAACGAAGGATTTGGATACATTGATTACTGGACTCCCCTTGGTGACACCAAAGATGTATTATTGGGACAAGCCTTGTATTTGATTTCAGGAGATGCAAGCTATCTACCGGTACAACCCCGAACAACGCGAAGTACTCCGACAATTAGCAAAGAGATTATTAATTCTCTCGAAGAAGGTAAGCCTGTAATTATGGATAATATAAAATTAACAGCAGAAGATTTTCAAAAACTTCAGCAATTACGAAACTGAAAATTACCCGAAGAAATACAATAATATAGAAAAGAGGCTTTTACAGGCCTCTTTCTTTTTGTTGTATCATTTTGCCCATAACAGGTATTTCTTTACCCTTTCATTCTCAATTGCGTCATATTTGATATATTGATCGCGTTCGAGGATTTTTTGTAATTCCCCATCGCGTTTTTGTTTCAGTTTTTCAATGCGTCTTTGCTTGTTACACAGAACGCAATTTTCGGCTTTGTTGACTTCGAACAGAAAATTCAGTTCTATTTCCCGAAGTTGTTGGGCCTTTCCATCGTCAAATCCGATCAGTTTCTGCATGGAGGAAATTTTTTCTTCCACACTGTTTATCAATACCTTTTCAATAATAGAAGGCTCTTGAGCATATCCTCCCATAATCGTTACCAATAATACGATCAAAACTAAATTCCTTTTCATAGGGACATGATTTATTTTAATAAGAAAGTTGTATGGAACTTACCTGTTCAATATTTACTTCTTATTCTTGTAATACGATTCGTTCCATAGCTATACTCTTTCTTGTTAAGACAATTAAAACAGGAAACTGTTTAACCTGGATGAACATTTTCGTTAACTACACTTTCCTCGCCAGGAAGATTACAGCTCTCAGGCTATCGTCATATTTACGGAATATACGGCGCATACCCAGTACCCTTTTACGCATGGAAGGATGTGTCAAGACATTAAAAAATATTTTTATCGTTCTGGGCACTCCCTCATCATTTATAATCCGTTTAAGTTCCAGCAAATACATGTTATTCATACTATAGCTCACCACCTCCAACCCAGCCTCTGCAAACAGTTTCTCCCATTCGGGAATAGTGATAGGGCGTGCATTTACCTGAATTGTATCTGCCAGCGCGCGATAGATCTCTTTTTTTAGGGTATCGGAGATGTTGTCGGGAATCAGGCATATTTCATGTATGGCGTAATAACCGCCGCGGCGCAATATTCTTGCTGCTTCCGAAATGATAGCGCTCTTATTTCTGTTACTTTGCATAGTGAGCATAGCTTCACAATACACCTTATCGGCACTCGAGTCGGGAAGTGTCGACTCCATAGCATTTGCAACTATAAGACGCATCTTATCATACTTCACTCTTTTGCGGACAATATCCGCTGCCTCTTCATTTATCTCTACAGCCGTATATGATTTCGGAGAGAAAGAACAGGTTTTCTGAGCAGTTAAACCTAATCCGGGTGCAAATTCCACAACATCGTCTTCCTGAGAGATATTCAAACTCTTAATCATCTCATCGGTCAGTTCAATTCCTCCGGGACGGAGCACTCTTTTTCCCAGCTTTGCAAGAATCCAGTGTCCCTGCTTTATATTTAATTTTTTCTCTGTTTTAGCCATTACACCTACATATTAAATGGTTGATTATCATATCCATTTACAAAAGTAGGGGTAGCAAATAAAAAAGTCAATACCTATAAATAGGAATATTTGGTACTCTTCTTGGCACTTCTAAGGTATTTTTATGAATTTCAACGAAGATCTGCAATCTCGTAAAAACCGGGTTTTAAAAGGAACTTCTTCCTGTGTATATCCTGTTTGTTTAATCCACCTGAAATTTATCCGGGATTTCATCCAGGATAGAAAATAGTTCCCCGAGAGTATTGGCACGGAGCATAGCGATACGTGTCGCTTTAAAATCGGGAATACCTTTAAACAGGGGTGTAGCAGCCAGATGTCGGCGCATATGGAGGATTCCCCGTGTTTCGTCGATCCGCTCCACACTTTCAAGCACCTGTTTCTTCAGGATATCCAGGTACCAACGGAACGGTTCTTTGGGGAGATGTTCACCGGTCTGCAGATAATGCTTTACTTCCCTGAATATCCAGGGGGCACCGATACTTCCGCGACCGATCATCACGGCATCCACGCCGGTCTCGTCAAACCGCTGCCGGCATTGTTCTACCGTAGTTACATCACCATTCCCAATAATAGGAATATGCATACGCGGATTGTTCTTTACCTCGCGGATCAGTGTCCAGTCGGCATCGCCCTTATACATCTGCGAACGGGTACGCCCGTGAATGGTCAGCGCTACAATACCGCAATCCTGTAACTGCTCTGCCAGTTGTACAATAATTTTGGAGTTGTCATCCCAACCCAGACGGGTCTTGACCGATACCGGCTTTTTCACCGCTTTCACCACTTTCGCAGTGATATCAAGCATCACATCAGGTGTTCGCATCATCCCCGATCCGGCTCCCTTACCGGCTATCTTCTTTACGGGACAACCAAAGTTAATGTCGATAAGATCAGGATCGGCATCCTCACAGATTTTGGCGGCCTCCACCATCGCTGCAGGATCGCTACCATAGATCTGTATTCCGAGAGGACGCTCCTTTTCACTGAAGAGGATTTTTTCCTTGGTTTTCTTTATATCGCGGATAAGGGCATCACTCGATATAAACTCGGTATAGACCATATCGGCTCCGAACTGCCTGCACAGCAGCCGAAACCCGATATCGCTCACATCCTCCATAGGAGCGAGAAAAACGGGATTATCCGGAAGTTCTATATTAGCAATCTTCATCCTAACTTTTCTTTCCACTCTATTTCGTTAAAGCCGACCAGTACAAAGTCGTCAGCCACGATAATGGGACGTTTTACCACCATACCATTTGAAGCCAGAATCCCGAGTAACTCATCACGCGAGGCTGTTTTTACCTTTTCCTTCAAATTCTGTTCCTTGTAGACCAATCCCGATGTGTTGAAGAAACGGCTGATAGGCAGATCGCTTCTGTCAATCCACAGCGAAAGTTCTTCGCGGGTAGGATTCTCTTCCACAATGTGCCTTGATGTCACATCCACATTGTTTTCTTCCAGCCATTTGGCAGCTTTACGGCAAGTGCCGCATTTGGGATATTGTAAAAAAAGAGGTTTCATTCTATTATTTTATTTAGAATCAGGAATCAAGACTTATTTTAAGCAGTCAGAGCCGGGAAATTAGAATTCAGAATTTAGAAGTTCGGGAAGAGGGAAAGTAATTAATTACCAATTAATAATTACTAATTACTGGTGGATAACATACCACAAATCCTATATCCCATATCGAAAATCCCAAATATGAAATCTTGAATCTTGAATTTTGAATCTATCTATGTACAAAGATAATTAATGAGAACCAAATTATAAAATTCGGAGAATCAGATATTCCAAAACTATCTAGCGGAGGATCAGATTAATATTGTTCAAACGCAACGGCGAAACATTCGAAGACGAATTGGCAGAGCGGATAGAAATCCGGTGATTATCACCTCTTCCCAATGTGACAGGTGAAAATTTCCGTGTATATACCATCCACTCATTCAGCGGAGTGATACCATAAGTAAGTTCTTTCCCAAATCCGTTATAATATTTAATTATAAGTTGATTTCGTCCTTTCTTCAGTGGTAAAAGCACGATCTCTTCCTGTTGCTTTATCCTCTCGGGAGAAAAATGAGCTGTGATGTATTCACCATTCAGCAGGATATAAACAGCATTGCCGCTTTCGATCTTCACGGCTGCAGTTTGTTCGCGTGTCGACTCCAATTCCTGCAGGAAGATCACACTTGCACGCGGAAGGATATGCTCGGTATGGCTCTCACCGTAAAGAAAATCATCGACTGCCACCCAACGTGAGCCGGCGGCATTTACATCCACCCACGGTATACCCTCTTCTTCCACATTACCGAATACACCTCTACCCGGTTTTCTGTACAAATTACCCCATTTCACACTGCTCCGGGAAAGTCTGGCCGTTTCGGATGCATCTGCTTCCAAAGTGACCGATTGTTTCCGGCCATCAATCTCCAACTCAACTTTCCTTCCTTTCTCATTGTCTGTAAAAGTAATTTGCGGCGAGACGGATGATTTGCGCGAACGGAGCATCCAATCATAACCTATTATACTCTTGTAGCCGGCATAATAGTTAAGGCTGGAATGACCAAAGAGGCAAACAGCATTTCGGGGAGTTAATATCCCATCAGTGACTACTGAGGGAGGAATAACACTATAGCCATCCTCAAACGTAATCTTCAATACGGGAACGGCTTCTCCGGCTGAAACAGCAGAGAGATCGATCTCCAACTGCTCTTTGTTTTGTGAGTAAGGCAGCAGATCTCCCGATGACAACAGGCTCACTCCGCTTACTTTACCATTGAAACCGGACAGTTCAATCTTATCGGACGCCGGCATTCTTTCCACAAAGGCAAACAAATTCCCTTCTTTCGTAGTGATATCACCCCAGACGAACGGTTGATGGAACGGGTTGGCATGAGTCCCATAGATAGCTTCACTATTGGATCTCACCCATTTACCAATTTCAAGTAAGACCTCACGTTCGAACTCTACCACAGACCCATCCTCCTTCGGTCCGATATTGAGCAGAAAATTTCCTCCCCTGCTGACCACTTTGATAAGGCTTTCTATTTTTTCTCTTACTTTCGGTTGTAACTCACCCCTTTCTTGCCAGGAACGGTAACCCCAGGTTTCATCGAACATGGAAGCGGCCGTCTGCCAGGGTACACCAATTTGATAATCAGGATATTCATTGTCTCCCATCACCGAAAAATCCACATAATCGTTCCCCAGGCGGCCACTGATCATACATTGCGGCTGCAGCCGATTGACCAGTTCATACAATCCCTTACTTTGCTCAGGCGTAAGCGAACCCATATCAAACCAGATTTCGGAGAGAGGCCCGTAATTCGTCATAATCTCCTCTACCTGCTTCAGGTTGAACGCATAATGCTCCGGTGTCAGCGGGTCAGCGTTATGACTTGAGATAGGATAAGCCTGAGGGAAGTGCCAGTCGATCAACGAGAAATAGACACCAAACGCAATCCCACCCCGTTCACAGGCTTCGGCCAGTTCTTTCATCAAATCCCTGCCGTAAGGAGTAGCATCCACAATATTGTAATCGGTATGAGCAGAATGATACATGCAAAACCCGTCGTGATGCTTGGATGTGAAGACGATCGATCCCATTCCTGCCTCTTTTGCGAGCGACACAATACTGTCGGGATCCCAATTGACAGGATCAAATTCGTTGGCTGTATTCCCATACCAGTCACTGAAGATCCCTGCGAACGATTGGATCTGTTCACTATAACCCCGCGTGACGGGCTCACCTTCATATACACCTCCATACACGGAATACAATCCAAAATGAATAAACATGGAGAACTTACGGTCGAGCCACTCCTGCGACGGTTTTTCCTGTGCGGAAAGTAAGACAGCACAGCAGCAAAGAATCAGGGTTGTTTTCAGTTTCATCTGATATTCAACTTTGAGATAACATTTTTAGCATCAAGTACCGGAACAATTTAGCACAAAGATAATGATTACAAATTATCTGACCCCTAAATTTAATAAACTATCCACTGGCCGTTTGTTAGCTCAGTACTTTACTTCACCACCAGCAGCAATGTCCCGGCTACAATCAACACCGCGGCAATAGCCGTACGCAAGGTGATGGTTTCTCCCAGAAAGATCGCAGCCAATAAGATTGTCAGAACAATACTAAGTCTATCTAACATGGCTACCTGAGTAACATCACCGAGTTGTAACGCTTTGAAATAGAATATCCAGGAGAGGCCGGTAGCTACTCCCGATATAACAAGAAAAACAATATTCTGCCATGATAGGGTATGGATCCCCTTCGTTTCACCCCGACTGAAAACAATTAGCCAGATCATGATCAGGATAACAATAGTCCGGATCCCGGTTGCGAGATTGGAATTGATATTCGCTACGCCTACCTTGGCAAAGATTGCTGTAAGGGCAGCGAATAAAGCTGAAAGGAGAGCATACACCCACCACATGTCTTTTATTTTAGAGTGCCTTTGATACCTCGTCTATCATCATATTGACGGATGTGATTCCGCCACCGGCAAGATACCATACTTCGGGATTCAAATAAAATATTCTCCCGTTCTGAGCGGCATTGGTCTGCTTCACAAGCTTGTTTTCTACCTCTTCTTTATCCATAACAGCATTTCCTACGATCATGCTCCGATCGACGATAAAAATAATATCAGGATTGGCTTTCTGGACAAATTCACTCGACACGGGTGTACCGTGAATTTGTGTACCCAACCCTTTTTCTGCTTCCTGAAAACCCAATACATCATGGATGATACCGAAACGTGAGCCGCTGCCATACGCGCTGAACCGACCCCTATTATGCAGCAGGATAAGCGCCCTGTCATCCGAAGCTTCCACTTTTGCTCTTACCTCATCGACCTTCGTTTCGATTTCTGCATATGCCCGGTCTATCTCATCCTGTTTGTTGAAAATCCGTCCCAGGTCGTCTAGATTGGATTTAAATACACCAAGAAAATCGGTGGTTCCCATTACAGTAGGATAGATTACCGGAGCAATGGCCGAAAGGTCCTTGTAAAAATCGGCCAGTCTTCCACCAATAATAATCAGGTCAGGTTGTAGTTCATTGATTTTCTCCAAATTGACCTCTACAACCGTACCTACATCTGCGATGGAAGGATCATCTTTGTACTTACTCAAATGGCTTGGTACTCCTGATTTAGGGATTGCGACAGGTTTAATACCCAGGTAATCGAGATTCTCCAAAGCGGAAAAATCAAGTGCTATCACCCGTTCCGGATTCACAGGTACCTCTACCGTCCCTAAAGTATGAGTCACTGTAATAGTCTCACCTGTTCTCTCTTTTTGTTGCTGATTGCCGGTACAACCGGAAAGGGCGATGATTGTGCCCAATGCGAAAAGGAATATTTTTGTTTTCATCTGATAAATTTGTTTGAAGTTAGAAATTAGAACTGAGAATTGAAACAACGTTCGGCGGGGCCAAAATCGACGTAGTCAAATAAGAAGTCGGAAGTAAAGAAGTTGAGAGGTAAAAAATAATCTCTTACATCCGAAATCTTGAATTTTGAATCCTAAATAAAATAATTACAGACTTTTTTCTGATTAAACTCCGATACATTGATCGCGATGTCGAACACATCTTCCAACACTTTTTCATTGATAATGTTGTCAGTAGTATCACAATATTTCACTTTACCATCTTTCAGGGCAACAATATAATCGGAATAATGAGATGCAAAATTGATATCATGCAACACGATAATAATGGTTTTATTCCATTCATCTGCCAGCCTGCGCAAAGTCTTCATTGTTTGTACCGAATGTCTCATATCCAGGTTGTTCAACGGTTCGTCGAGCAACACATACTCCGTATCCTGTGCCACCACCATCGCCATATAAGCCCTCTGTTTTTGTCCACCACTCAATTCATCGATATAGGCATTTTCAATATCTTTCAGATCCAAAAAACGGATCGCCCTGTCTACTTTTTCATTGTCTTCATCGGTCAGCTTATCCTGCGAATAGGGAAACCGTCCGAACGATACTAACTCCCGCACGGTCAACTTCAGCCGTATATGGTTGGATTGTTTCAGGATAGAAAGTCGTTGTGCCAATACCTTATTCTTATAATCAGACACATTCTTTCCATCTACCGTCACCACACCGCCGTCTTGCGCCAGCAAACGACTTACAATGGATAGCAGGGTACTTTTTCCGGCACCGTTACTCCCGATTAAAGAGGTAATCTTTCCTATGGGAAACTGCAAGTCGACACCATCCAGCACAATCTTCCTGCCATATTGTTTTGATATATTTTTTACTTCAATCATAGTTTTCTTACTCGTAACAATAAAAACATAAAATACAATCCCCCCACAAGATTGATAATAGCACTTACCGGGATAGAGAGATGAAAGAGCCGCTCCATTACAAATTGCCCACCCAACAAGGTGACGGCAGTAACCAGACAACAGGCGGCAATAATTACACTATGCCGGTGTGTCTTAAATAACTCATAGGTGAGATTGGTCACCAGCAGGCCCAGGAAAGTGATAGGGCCGACCAGAGCAGTGGAAACTGACACCAGTATAGCAATAATTATCAGGAAGAGTTGTACCGTACGGTTATAATTCAGTCCCAGGTTAATTGCCTGATCCCTGCCCAATGCCAGCACATCCAGATATTTGGTCGTCCGAAAACCGACAACCAGAAGCACTACCAATACTCCCGCCGAGGGCCATAACAGATCACGGTTGATCTTGTTGAAAGTAGCAAACATCTTACCCTGTACGATAAAATAATCGCTCGGGTCAATCAGCAACTGCATAAACGAACTAAGACTATTGAACAGGGTACCCAGTATAATCCCGACAAGCAGTAATAAATAGAGATTGTCTTTTCCCTTCCTGTATATTAATATATATAGTAAAAAGGCAAATCCAATCATTCCCAATACCGACAGGAAGAAATTATCTAGACTACTGAGTACATGGAATGTCAAATCACCATAGATAAACACGATCACGGTCTGGATCAGCAGATACACCGATTCAAATCCCATGATGGAAGGGGTGAGTATCCGGTTGTTGGTAAGCGTCTGGAAAGCGACGGAGGAGTAAGCCACACAGCAGGAGACAACCAGGATAGCCAGTACTTTTACACCTCGTAGACGCAGGGCAAACTCCCAATTACTCCCCATATCATAGAAAAGAAAGAGGGCAGCCGCTACCAACAATAACAGGATCGTAACCAGAAAATTCTTTTTTATCCCCTTCATCTCTTCCTTATTATCAGTATGAGAAAAATGATTGCTCCGATAATACTTACCGTTACCCCGATAGGTACTTCGTAGGGATATATCACCACCCGGCCGGCAATATCGCATAACAGGAGGAAAATAGCTCCCGACAAGGCAACCAGAGGCAATGTTTTCTTCAGGTTATCTCCAAAGAGAAGGCTCACTACATTGGGAACGATCAGTCCCAGAAAAGGAATAGCGCCCGCAGTGATCACTACAGCACTTACGGTGAGCGAGACGCAGAAAAGACCGATATTCATGATCGCCGTATAGTTCAATCCCAGGTTCCGGGAAAAATCCTCTCCCATCCCCACGACAGTGAACTTGTTGGCGTAGAGGTAAGTGATGATGATGGCAGGCAGGCTGAGATAGATCAGTTCATAGCGCCCTTGCAGGATACCCGAAAAATCACCCATCATCCAGGCATTGGTATCCTGTACGATGTTCAGTCTTACAGCGAAAAAGGTGGATATCGAACCAATGATCCCTCCGAACATCAATCCTACCAACGGGACAAACACTACGTTGCGGTAGCGTATCTTCCGCACAATAGCCAGAAAGATCAGGCTGGCAATGAATGTAAACAAGAAAGCCAATATCATTTTTATGGCCGACCCTGCCGTGGGAATAAAGATGAGAAAGATAAGCAGCCCCATTTTAGCTGCTTCGAGTGTACCGGCTGTAGTAGGAGCCACAAACTTATTCTGCGTCATCTGCTGCATGATTACACCCGATATGCTCATTCCTACTCCGGCGAGTATCAGCGAAGCAGTGCGGGGGATACGACTGATAGAGATCAGTGCTAACTTCTCCGCATTCCAATGAAATATATCGGCAACAGAGATATCTGCCACCCCCACGAAGAGGGATACCACCGCACACACAAGTAAAACAAGCGTAAGAATAAGTGTTCTCAAATAACCTCCTTTATATTATCGGCATAAAATCGCACACACCCACATTCCACAATGTGATTGCCATAGAAAAACGATGAATAGCCGATTTCATTAAGGTACAAAGGTACAAGCAGCCGTTATTCCTTACAATAGCAATAATTGAGTATTCACACACTCATTTTCACCCTTAACCTACCATTTTTGGGTATAAAAACAGATCGTATTCTTAAAATAGACGAATCTAGGAATCCCATTTATTTGAGAAGAGAATAGGTAGTTTTATTATTGTTGGAAATTTTTTATTCTTTCAATCGCCTCTTCTGTTTTCTCCAAACTATTGAAGGCGGTCAACCGGAAATAGCCTTCGCCTTCGGAGCCGAATCCTACGCCGGGTGTGCCTACAATATGGCACTCCTGGAGCAGGCGATCGAAAAATGTCCATGAATCCATGCCACCGGGACATTTCAGCCAAATATAGGGAGAATCTTTGCCGCCAAAGAAAGTCCATCCTTTTTCTGTTAGTCCTTCCCTGATCATCTCCGCGTTACGCATATAGTAAGAAACCATTTCGCGTACTTCCTGTTGGCCCTCCGGTGAATAAACGGCTTCGGCTGCCTTTTGGACAATATAGGGCGTACCATTGAATTTGGTGGACTGGCGGCGGTTCCATAAGCCGTTCAGCGATATATTGCTCCCTTCTGCGGATCTTGCTGTCAGCACTTTCGGCACCACCGTATAGCTACATCGCAAACCGGTAAATCCGGCATTTTTGGAGAAAGAACGGAACTCGATGGCACACGCTGCAGCTCCCTCAATTTCATAAATACTCCGGGGTATTTCATTGTCCCGGATAAAAGCCTCATAGGCCGCATCAAACAGGATAAGACTCCTGTTTTCCAACGCATAATCCACCCATTGTTTGAGTTGTTCCCTGTTCATCACAGTACCTGTAGGGTTGTTGGGATAACAGAGGTATATCACGTCCAGGTGGTGCGAAGGTATCTCGGGCAGAAAACCATTCTCTTCTCCACAAGGCAGCAACACAATCTTTGAGGACTTACCCAGACGCATGATATTGGTGTCGAGATAGACAGGATAGACAGGATCGGTAATAGCCACGATATTGTCCTCTCCTAAAATATCGACAATATTACCCGTATCGCTTTTCGAACCGTCACCTACAAAAATTTCACCGGGTGAGATATCAATCCCTCTCTGCCTGAAATCGATCTCCGAGATCTTCTCCCGCAAAAAAGCATATCCCTGTTCCGGTCCATAGCCGCGAAAAGTCTCCTTTACACCCATTTCACCCACTGCATTATGCATGGCTTGGAGAACGGATGGAGGCAGAGGCAGTGTCACGTCTCCGATTCCCAACCGGATAATATCGGCTTCGGGATGTGAAGCACTGAATTTCTCTATTCTTTTAGCTATGGTACTGAACAGGTAACTTTCATTTAGTTGCAGATAGTTCTCGTTGATTTCAAACATATATTCGATTTGTTGATGGAATGAGATTGAAGAAGATTGATTAAACCTAACCACCTGGACATCTTTCCTCTTTTCCACTTATAATTGGCACATTATTCACATTAGCACATTGGCACGTTAAATTTCGCCTTTGAATACAAAATGGGCATCACCGGTAAGATAGACCTGATTGTCATCCCTATCCCATTCAATTTCAAGTACTCCTCCTTTGAGTTGAACAGAAGCTTTGGTATCGCACCTGCCTGTGATCACTCCTGCGACCAACGAAGCACATGCTCCGGTTCCGCAGGCAAGTGTTTCGCCACTTCCTCTCTCCCATACCCGCATCTTCAGATGGCTTTGGTCAATCACCTCAATAAATTCTACATTGGTCCGTTGCGGGAACAAAGGTTGATGTTCGATCAGTGATCCAATTTTCTCAATATCCAGCTTATCAATACCGTCCATAAAGATGACTACATGCGGATTGCCCATTGAGACAAAGGTGATGGGACACTCTTTACCATTCACTGACAGGGGATAATTCACCATCTCAGGAATTGTAACCAAATTCGAATCGGAGAAAATCGCTTTTCCCATATTTATCCGGACACTTTCGACCTTATTGTTCTGAGGATTCACCGTCAACAAAAGATATTTCATCCCCGATTTGGTATTTAAGGCAATCTCTTTTTTTGTAGTCAATCCTCTTTCATAAAGATATTTGCCCACGCAGCGTGCCGCGTTACCGCACATCGCACCTTCACTACCATCGGCATTATACATCTTCATCGAAAAATCACCCTCTTCATCATGTCCGATAAGGACAAGCCCATCACTCCCGACACCAAAATGACGATCACTTACCCGGCAGGATAATACTTCAGGATCATCCACTTGTTCTTCGAACAGGTTGACATAAATGTAGTCATTACCTGCGGCTTGCATTTTTTCAAACTTCATACGATTGAAACTTTGTTGCATTCTCTATCAAAATAGGGTTTGGCACCGGATCCCGAAATAATGATGCCCTATTATCCCAAAAAACACCTGCGTGATTCCATAGAATCAGGCAAGTGTTTTAAGATTATATGCAATAAATGTAATCTGCTTTATTATCTGAACTACATTATCGCGACTGAAACAAAATACTATATCCTCCTCAGTAAATATTTGAACGATTTCGCATAAAACAACCCATTCAAATAGAAAATTGCTGATTATTCGACAAAAATACAACTTTTTGTTTTATTTTCATGTGAAAAATAATCAAAAGTTTTATTTATATTTTACCCATTTCATCATCTCTTTGATAGATGGCTTCTTACCGTACATCAAAATACCTACCCTGTAAACTTTGGCGGCAACGATAGAGATAAGGATAAATGTCCCGTAGAGCAGCACGATTGATAACAACTTTTCCCACAATGGAATTCCAAACGGAATACGTACCATCATCACAATGGGCGAACTGAATGGAATCAGTGACGCCCAGAAAGCCAGGGGCCCGTCGGGATTATTCACGCTATAGAATCCGGCCAGGAAGGCAAACACTATAATGAGCGTTACAGGAGTCATAAACTGGCTTGTGTCCTCTTCACTATCGACAGCTGATGCAAACATGGCGAAGATAGAAGCATACAGGATGTAGCCTCCGATAAAGAATAGGATGAAATAGAAGCCGATCTCCAGCCAGTTGACAGTCATGACCGTATTCAGCATCCCTTCCATATCGAAGTTGCCCATTTCGGTCGGCATAGCAGTGTCCATCTGTCCGGGAGAAGCAACAAAAAAGGAGAGTCCGCTGAAGAAGAGTCCCATCAATATCCCCCAGATAATCAATTGGGTAATCCCTACCAGTCCGATTCCTACCACTTTACCCACCAGCAGGTTGACCGGTTTTACGGAAGATACCATCACCTCTACGATCCGACTTTTCTTCTCTTCCAGTACCGCTTGCATCACCATGTTCCCATACATCAGTATAAACATATAGATAAGGATGGTGAACAGCATCCCGATGATGGTAGCCAGTTCGGTAGACGATTCCGACACACCTCCGCCGCTGTCGAGGCGCAATGTCCGTAAAGAAACCCTTGATCCTTCTTCCACAATGGAGCGCACCTGTGTAATAGCTTCCCTGTCCACATTACCCGACGATGAAAGATCATCTAATTTTTGTTGTGTGACTTTTTCGTTCAATGTCCTCGCAATCATCGACTGGAGCTCCTGTGGCGCCTGTTTTTGGGATGTGAGCGAAACCGCCCGGGGATTTTTGTTCAGGTCTTCGGTAATCTGTAAAATAGCAAACAGGTCCTTTCCCAATCTCGATTCCGGCTCCTGCTGCTCCGATCCGCCTATCACCTGAAACTGATAAGCATCAGTTGATTTCAATAGTGGTGCATAGATACCCGTATTGTCTATTACGGCTACATTCTTCACACTCCCGTCATTAAGGGTAGAAAGCCATAGGGGGACTAATGACAAAGCCACCATCAATAACGGCATAAGGAGCGTAAGGATAATAAATGATTTTTTTCTTACCCTGGTAATATATTCTCTTTGGATTACTAAACCTAATCTGTTCATGTGCAATGGATATTCAGTTGATTTTTAAATTCCCTGTGGAGATTTAACTCATCGAAAACGATTAATTGTATTTTTATCTTGTGACGGTTCTGATGAACACATCGTTCATGGTAGGCAGTTCTTCATCGTAACTCATTACCTCATACCTGTCGAGAATTAATCTCACCAATTCGTTACTGCTGATATCGCCCTCCTTTTGGATACGCAGATCAATAAATTCATGGTAAGGCTCTTTCGACAACAAAGTAAAGGAAGGATGTTCCAGATCGAATTCATTGCCCATCAGCCGGAACCGGAAAATATCAGGACGATGTTCCTTGCGGATATCAAATACTTTTCCCTGCAATACCACCTGCGACTTATGGATAAGTGCGATATTATCACACAACTCCTCTACCGATTCCATATTGTGCGTAGAGAGGATGATGGTCTTTCCTTCATCCTTGAGTCGCAACATCTCCCTCTTCACAATATCCGCATTCACAGGATCGAAACCACTGAAAGGTTCGTCGAAAATCAACAGATCAGGATTATGGATTACGGTGGAGATAAACTGCACTTTCTGCTGCATCCCCTTCGAGAGCTCCTCAACCTTCCGGTTATACCAGTCCATAATGTCGAACCGTTTAAACCATATCATCAATTCACGATGTGCATCTTTTTTAGATAATCCCCTCAGTTGCGCCAGGTACATCGCCTGCTCCCCTACTTTCATTTTCTTGTACAAACCCCGTTCTTCGGGCAGATAACCGATCCTGTACACATCTTCGGCTTTTGAGGGACGGCCGTCGATCATCACTTCACCACTGTCAGGAGCAGTAATACGGGTAATGATACGGATTAGTGTAGTTTTTCCTGCCCCGTTGGGTCCTAACAACCCAAAGACAGTACCACGGGGCACCTGGATACTTACATTATTCAACGCCAGATGATTGGCATACTGTTTTACGACATTACTGGTTTCTAAATACATCTATTTTAATTTAATTACCAATTACTAATTACCAATTATCGCGTGAAACGAATTATCGCACAAAGTGCAACTATCAGTAAAGCGACTATCGCGCGAAGTGCACTATCAGCAAAGCTATATCGACGAAGCCACTATCATGCAAAGCACAATTATTGCCGAAGTATCTATTGCCGAAGGCATTATCAGCGTAGCCTAATATTTTAATACAATCCTTTCCCCCAACTCTTTCGAGAGAATTTTCTTTATCTCCTGTAACTGCTGGAGCCGGACAATAAGAGAAAGAGAATCATCCGTATTACTTTTTCGCATCTCCTCTTTTATCTCCTTGATCTGCTGCAGGACATAGGCATTTTTCAGTTCTGTCGTCGCGCGGGGTACATAGGAATTCAGCAGGTTTTCCTCCAACAATCGGGAATCTTTGTCATCGAGTTCTTCTCCCAGTATCTTCGCATGGATCTTACTCAGATGATAGCGGTCACTCATCAATTCCGATGCCAGTTTGCTGATAACCGGATCGACATGCGAGAGAAAATGACGGCCGGAATCAAAATCCGTATCCTCCATATACGCCACAGCCTCTTCAAAAATCCGTTTGTACAAGCCAGTAGTAAATGTGATGTTATCGCGCTCCAGGTCGAACTTTACAAATTCCGTTACTCCCGGCCCCTCTTCTACCAACACATCCTCCTCAATGACCTCTCTGCCCTGTTTCCGTTTCTGTTTTTCAAACTTCCGGTAAATAGGTCTGTTACCATAGCGGACTACATAACGTAGTATCTCCTTTTCATATTTTTCGTAAGGACTTTTTAAAGAAACCTTGCTTTTCGTCTCTTCTCCGGGTATTGGCATATCTTCCGGTTCACGCTCCGGCAGCAAAACGGGTTCTTTCTCTTTTTGTTCTTTTTTCCTTTCGTAATTGCGGCGACGTATCTTATTGATCTCCGAGATCAGTACCCGCTCCTGCATATTCAATAGTTGGGAGCATTCCTGGATATAAACAGAACGGGTAATGGTATTAGGTATTAACGCGATACTCTCCACCACACTCGATATCAATCCTGATCGCTTGACGGGATCATCTCCCACCTCTTTCAGCAACAGTTGTGTTTTAAACCGGATAAAATCTGCTTCATTCTCCGCAATATATTGATGAAAACCCTCTGCATTCTGCTTTCTTGCAAACGAATCAGGATCTTCCCCTTCGGGAAGAAGTACTACCTTCACGTTCATACCGTCTTCCAGCAGCAGGTCGATCCCTCTCAGCGCTGCCTTAATTCCCGCCGCATCGCCATCATACAGGACAGTAATATTCTCGGAGAAACGGTGTATCATACGGATTTGCCCGTAAGTAAGCGCCGTCCCTGAAGAAGCCACCACATTTTCAATTCCCGCCTGATGCATCGAGATCACATCAGTATATCCTTCCACCAGAAAACATTTGTCCTGTTTTACTATGGCATTTTTGGCGAAATAAATTCCGTAGAGTTCCTTGCTTTTGGAATAGATCTCACTTTCGGGGGAGTTCACATACTTCCCCGTATTCTCTACCTTTTTGAGGATACGTCCACCAAAAGCGACTACCTTCCCTGAAAGTGTATGGACAGGAAAAATCACTCTTCCACGGAAACGATCGAAAAGCGGTTGATTGTCGTTACCGGTAGACAACCCCGTTTTCAGCAGGTAGTCTCGTTTGTATCCGGCTTTCTGTGCCTCGACCGAGAAGGCATCACGTTGCTCCAGGCTGTAACCAAGTTGGAATTTTTTCACGATATCATCCCGGAATCCTCTTTCGCGGAAATAGGTAAGTCCGACCGCTTTCCCTTCGGGATGGGTATGAAGTATCTTTACAAAATAATCTTGGGCATACTCATTGAGGATAAACATGCTGTCCCGGTCACTCTGCGCCTGCTTCTCCTCATCGGTAAACTCCTTTTCCACCACCTCGATATTGTACTTGCGGGCAAGATACTTCAGTGCTTCGTAATAGGAAAGCTGCTCATGCTTCATCACGAAGTGGATAGGCGATCCCCCCTCACCACAGGCAAAGCATTTGCAGATATTTTTGGTGGGAGAGACATAGAATGAGGGAGTACGGTCGTCATGGAACGGGCACAAACCCACATAGTTCACTCCCCGGCGGCGGAGCGTGACAAAGTCGGATACGACATCTACAATTTGTGCCGCATCCTGAATACGTCCTATAGTTATCTGGTCGATCATTTGGCAGTACGAAAATACTAATTTTTCCTGTAAAAGAATGCTAATTACAAAAATAAAGCCCTATATTTGTAGAGTATTTAGTCTAACTCAAATACTATTAAATATTACAAAGATGGATGCAATCGACTGGTCGAATTTATCATTCGGCTACATGAAAACCGACTACAACGTCCGCTGTTATTACCGCGACGGCAAATGGAGCGATCCCGAACCGGAAACATCGGAATATATCAACCTTCATATGGCAGCTACCTGCCTGCATTATGGACAGGAAGTTTTTGAGGGATTAAAGGCCTTTCGTGGAAAAGACGGGAAGATCCGCATTTTCCGGATGAGAGAGAATGCACTGCGTTTGCAATCCTCTTGCCGCGGCATCATGATGGCGGAACTGCCGGTAGAACGCTTTGAAGAGATGGTGCTGTTAGCCGTGAAGAAAAATGCACGTTTTGTACCGCCTTACGAGAGTGGAGCATCATTGTATATCCGTCCGCTGCTGATTGGTACCAGTGCCCAGGTGGGAGTAAAACCGGCCAAAGAATATACTTTCCTGATCTTTGTCACACCGGTAGGTCCCTATTTCAAAGAAGGATTCAAGCCTACTCCTATGGTAATCATGCGTGAATACGACCGTGCCGCTCCACTCGGCACAGGGACTTACAAGGTGGGTGGAAATTATGCCGCCAGCCTGCGTTCGGGAGAGAAAGCACACGAAATGGGTTATTCCGCCGTGCTTTATCTCGATGCAAGAGAAAAGAAATATATCGACGAGTGTGGCCCGGCCAATTTCTTCGGGATCAAGGACAATACCTATATCACCCCGAAATCGGAATCCATCCTGCCCTCCATCACCAATAAGAGCCTGATGCAACTGGCTGAAGATATGGGAATGAAAGTAGAACGCCGCCCGGTTTTGGAAGAGGAACTTGCTACCTTTGAGGAAGCGGGAGCCTGTGGTACAGCTGCTGTGATCAGTCCCATTTTACGGATCGATGACCTGAGTGAAAACAGAAGCTATCATTTTTCCAAAGACGGCAAAGCAGGGCCGGTCAGCGAAAAGCTATACCATAAACTACGTGCCATTCAATATGGCGACGAACCGGATAAGTACGGATGGGTAACAGTGGTGGAGTGATTCATTCACCACTCCATTCCTTATATGGGTGCATGGACAGGAATGAATTGTAATATCGCACATTTCCGGTCACCTCATCTCCCAGCCAGTCGGGGCGATCAAACAATTCGTCTTCATCCTCCAGTTCGATTTCAGCAATAACCAAACCATCGTTATCGCCGTAGAATTCATCTACTTCGAACAGATGACCACCGTAATCAATTAAGTACCTGGTTTTTTCAATCACCGGATTTTCACATAACGCAAGCATCTCTTCGGCATCCTCCATAGGAATCTCATATTCCCATTCATGGCGTTTGATTTTGCCTTCTGCCAAAGCGCTCTTGATTGTGATAAATGCTCTTTCACCCTTGATCCGTACACGGATCACACTTATTCCGGAAAGGGAAAGATAACCCTGTTTGATAGAAAAACTTTTGGATGATTGTGATTTATAATCACCCCCGACAAGAAACTTGCGTTCAATTTCGTATCCCATATGCATTAAATATATGACAGTTATAACAAAGAAAATGTGAAAGTGTTGAGTGTATGAGAATGCAAAAAATAACTATGCTTTTAAAATTCCGTAATCACTACGAAAAAATAAAAACATAGTTAAGATTTTGGTTGGATTAAAAAATCAATGCGCGTAATTCTATTTTTCAATGAATCCGGAACAAAAGTAGGAAATTATTCTCCTTGGGTGATGGCATTGGCAAAACGATTGAACTATTCGTGGAAAAATTCCACATTTGTGCCTTTATTACATTTTTTCATTCTCCGTGTACGTAGTGACGCCTTTTGAGGTGTCTTTATTTAAAACCCGTTGCATGCAGCGTATCGAACCCGACATACAACAACTATTCACCCGCATAAAGGAAGATGATAAAGAGGCGTTCAATTGTTTATTCCGATTGAAATACGAGTCACTCTTGTTTTTTGCGAAAAGCTACCTTGGCGAAACGGGGAAAGCAGGTGAGGTGGTCTCCGACCTGTTCGTCTGGCTTTGGATGAACCACGAACGCATTGGCGACATTGGTTCACCCGAAATCTATCTTTTTAAAAGCGTGAAAAACCGTTGCCTGAACGCTCTAAGGGATTCAAGTAAGGTCGTGCCACTCGACGAACAACCCATAACGGAACAATCATTGGCCGACAGCAATCCTCTTTCAAGAATGGAACACAAGGAACTGTCGGCAAGGCTGCATGCTCTTATCGAAAACCTGCCCGATCAGCAAAAACAGGTTTTCAAGATGATAAAGGAAAGCGGTCTCTCTGCCCGACAGACAGCCAAAATTCTCCACCTTTCACACCGAACCGTCGAGACACATCTCTATAAAGCCGTGAAAAAACTTGAAGAGGAAATCACCCTCTATCTGGGCTATTCTCCCCGCAAAAAGCAAATGAAAAAGATGATGGCAGTGTTGTGGTAATTTTAAAATTATCCTACTTGCCGGGTGATCTCTATCCTCAAATTCAAAGCATTCATGATACGGTAAAAAAATCCTACGCTCGGATTAACAATACCATTCTCTATTTTAGAAATATAGGATTTATCCACTCCTAATCTTTTTGCAAGCTCCGTCTGGGTGATCTTTTCACTTTTACGCGCATCCAGAATGACCTGCCCGGTATAAAAGGCATATGCCCTTTCATCGAATTCGGCCCGTTCCGGCGTACCGGGTTTTCCGAATTCTTTTTCCAGTTCAGCACTTAAGTCATGTATTTCGAATTCCTTTTTGTTCATTATATTCTCTTTTTATTTTTAATGCTTTTTCTATCTCCCCTTTCGGGGTTTTTTGTGTTTTCTTACGAAACCCATTGAAAAGGACAACTATTTTATCTTCATCAAAAATGAAAAACAGTCGGAATATATTTCCATTATATGTTATTCTCAATTCATACAAATCATCTTTTATATATTTGATAAATTTGACAGGTAATCGATCTTGAGTTTCGAGCAATAATAATACGTATTTTACTTTCAATTGCTCTTTATCGGTCAATGAATGTAAAAATGTATGATAGTACTCCCCAAAAGCAATAATCTTCCTTCTCATGGCACAAATATATATAAAGTTGATATATATTGCAACTTTTATGGCTGTTTTTTATTGCATATCGGAATTTTTTTTTCTTATCGCTACGTATTTTTTGTCGCCGCTGTGTCCTTATTATAAACGACAAACTTTACAGCAATGACAAAAGAAACATTTGTCGCTTTATTATCCAAAGAGATAGGCGGCAATATATCGGAAAAAGAGCGGGCGGATCTACAGCAAACGCTGACAGAGAAACGCCAGTTGAAGGAAATCTATGATGAAATCTATGGATTCATGCAGGATAGAGAAGCTCTGTCCGATGTAGATATTGATGCCAGACTGGATGAAGTATGGGATAAGATCGCCGGAATGCCTGAAACCGGTTACCATATATCGGAGCCACGTAAACGTATAATGCCGTCTGCCATTGTTTGGCATCCGCAAAAGCCGTTACAGTCAAGTAAACATATAATTCCCGTATGGGCCCGGATTGCCGCAGCGATAGCTATCCTGATCGGATTAAGCTGGCCGGCTTACTATTATTTTTTACCCAAGCAGGAGCTTTATAGCCAGGTGATGGAGTCAGGCGATGAGAACCTGTACGCCGTCCTTGATGACGGTACACAGGTGTGGCTTAACAAACACTCCCGGATCGCATATAATGACCGTTTTGGCGAGAAGGATCGTAAAATACACCTCACTGGTAAAGCGTTCTTCGATGTAACACATCGTCCCGAGGTACCCCTCACCGTAACCGCACGCGACATAGATGTGACGGTAAAAGGAACCGCCTTTAATGTGGATGCTGCCTCTTCGGACATTGAAGTGGCGCTGATACGCGGATTGATAGCAGTGAAAGACAACCGGAGGAAAAATACCAAAGAGATATTGTTACAACCTAACCAAAAAATCGTAGTGCGTGACGGTCATATCATCTCGGGTGACAGTAATTATGTTGTCCGTGATTTGGTACAGGAAAACGATACGATCATTCCCGAAACACAATGGCTGAAAGGCTCACTGGTTTTCCAGAAACAGCGGTTTTCCGATTTAGCCAAGCTAATGGAAAAGCGTTATAAGGTAACCATAAAAATAAAAAATGCCGCATTGGCAGAACAGCGTTTCACGGGCAGTATCAAGAGCGAAACACTACAACAGATGCTTGACGCCCTGAAACAATCCTATCCATTCACCTACGAAATAGACGGTAAAGAGGTTATTATCCACTAAGTCATTATCGGCTAAATAAAAAATATCATCTCTATAAGCCTGTAAGAAAACCTAAAACAGTACACGCATGCAGCATACCACCACACAATATTTGAGAACAACTCTACTTTTAATTACTCTACTTTTTTTTCTGACTGCCGGTTTGCAAGCACAAACCGGTCCCGTCAGTATTTCAGCAACGAACGCGTCCGTGAAGGACGTGTTCGCTGAAGTGCAACAGAAAAGCGGTTACCGCATCCTATATAATGATGAAATTGTGCCCGACGACCTGCGTGTTTCCATCCACGCCAAAAGCAAGCCCGTAAAAGAGATACTCGATACTCTGTTACAAAATACAGGATTGACTTTTGTGATGCCATCAGACGAATTGATCATCATCACAAAATCAGAATATGTACAGGATGAACAGGAGATATTCGGCACAGTTACCGATGAAAATGATGAACCGGTACCATATGCGAATGTTGTGCTGTATCTTTCAAACGATACAACCCAATTCGGGTATGGCATCGTAACCGATTACGACGGGTATTATAAGCTGTCCGGAGTGAAACCGGGCGATTACCGGCTGCGGATCTCTTTTATGGGTTACAAAACGGTCTACACCAATCTGTCCATTCCGGCAGACAGCCGTGAACCGGTCATTTGCAATTTCAAACTGGAAAAAGATATCACCCTGTTACAGGAACTGGTGGTGGAGGCCGATCATCCCGTTATGAAAGTCGAACGGGAGAAAATTATTTATCATATCCCCACACTACTGATGAACAAACCGGTAACAAATGCCTATGACGCGATTAGGGAAATTCCGGGAGTTATGGAGCAGGATGGACTCCTGTCTCTCATCGGTACAAGCGGAATGACCATTCTTCTGAACGGACAAAAAAGTTCCATGCCCTATGAACAACTAATGGAAACGTTACGTGGCATTCCGGTGTCGCGTGTGGAAAATATCGAGGTGATGTACAGTGCTCCACCGCAATATAATGTACGGGGTGCAGCGATCAACGTAGTTCTGAAACAAGCTTCGGACGAGAACCTGGAACAGGATGTATGGCAAGGCGAAGCGGCAACCGAATACAGACAACGGTACTATGCCGACGGCAACGCACGGGTTAATCTGCTCTACTTAGGAAAACATACTTCGGTAGATGCCTCCTACTCCTATAGAAGAAGTAAAAGGTTCAATTCAGAAGACCTGACGGCAGCACATACTTTACAGGACTCTGTGTACGATATTGTACAACGAAGTGAAGGCAGGTCAAATGGCAGAAATCACAACACCCGCCTGGCTTTGCAACACACATTGGAGAACAAGGACAAAGTGGATATTGCCTACACCGGTATTTTTGATGATGGAAAGTCCGATCGCATAGCCACTACGGATATTTCCGGAACAATAACCGATACAAAGATTAGTGCTGACGGGCCTTCTTCCACCCATAACATAAAAGCGGATTATACCGCTCATTTCGGGTTAAACGCCGGTGCAGACTATACCTCCTTTAGTGATAAGTCAGACCATTTCCTGCAAAATAGATTAAGGAACTCTTCCTCACCAACTGAAGAACTTATCTACCAATCACAGCAGAAAATCGACCGCATTATGTTTTACGCCAACCGGTCGCATCCGCTAAAAAACAGTTGGAGCATCGATTACGGACTGAATTATTCGGGAGTACGCGTCAAAAATCGTTCCGACGCCTTGAAAGACGGCGTTGAATATGATGAAGCCACATTCGATACCCGGCAGCAGGAACATATCTGGAATATCTTTCTCGGCTTTTCCAAAACATTCACCGAGCAATTATCAGCCCAGGCATCCATCGCAGCAGAGTATTATAATGCCAAAGAAATATCCAAGGGGACCCAAAAAGAGCTTTGGAACGATGTAGCGTGGTTTCCCACGGTAAACATAAGTTACCGCCCTGCGCAATTGCATATTTTCCAGTTCTCCGTCTCTTCCGACAAGCAATATCCCTCTTACTGGAACATGAGCCCGAATATATTTTATTTCAGCGCCTACGGGGTAACCTACGGAAATCCCTATCTACGCCCAATGAGGAATTACAGCGTGGGATTAACTTATATCTTCCGGCAGAAATATGTTATCCGTCCCTATATGAACTATATTCCCGGCTATTTTGCGCAATTACCCTATCAGTCGCCCCACGAACTCCGGCAGGAGTTTGTAGAGCAGAACTATACCTATCGCCGGAATATCGGGTTAATGGGTGTGATTCCATTCAATATCGGCAAGCACATTTCATCGAGGTTTGTCGCCAACGGAATGTACTGGCGTGAAAAAGACGATGAATTTTTTGACATTCCGTTTGACAGGCGAACCGTTGTCGGGATATTCCAGATGAACCATGATATCTCCCTTGCTTCAAAACCGGACCTGAAGATGAATATTTCGGGATACGTCTCCACTGCGGGCGCCATACAGGGCATTTACGACCTGGGCGCTTCGGGCAATCTCTCAGGAGCGTTGACATGGACGTTCCAAAAGGACCGTGCCAGATTGATCCTGAAAGCCGACGATATTTTTAATACAAGGATTCCCGCAGCATCCATCAATTACAAGGGGCAAAAAAGCAGCCTGAAAGTATTTCAGGACACCCGGCTGGTTTCCCTCTCTTTCGTTTACCGTTTCGGCGGGTACAAGGAACCCGAACGCAAGGAGGTGGATACTTCACGGTTCGGCGGGCTTTAGCTCTTCTTAAAAAATGTAATAGGAGGCACGGACAAAACGGTCGGCAGCACGGTTAGTCCCCGGAAGCATCATCGTCCCGGGTATTCCTTTCCAGTATTCATTCAATGCCAGTTGTTGATCAAAAACAGGAGAGTTGGTCATAACCACATAAGAAGGATCATGATGAATTACCAACTTTCCATTGATATATTCAAAAATTGCGTTGTCTCCATGAGCATCGGATATTGACAAATGCAAGGTCGTAAATTTATCAGTGCCGGGTATATAATCACTCACCAGGACGAACGGTTCATCTTTCAACTGGTTAACAGCTTCCTCTACCGTTGCAAAATTATCCAACACATACTGAGCCCATAGAGAGATCGCTACCCCTTGTTTTGTACCGTTAGGATCGAATTTGGGATATTCCGACTCAACAAGCCATAATACATTGGTCACCAATCCTTTTTCGTTCATGCCGTCAGCCGTGGCAATATCCCATGCACTCGTAATGATGCTCCCATACTTCGATGTCCATTCCACAGAAAGGGGACCTACTTCTCCGTTACGTTGCATCCCTTTGGGAAATACCCATAAATTAGCGTCTATTTCAGTCTTCCAATCCATTGAACGCGCTGTTATTACAGTATTTTCCGGCCCTTTATATACAACCCGTGTGCAAGCGTAAGCAGACGGATCAAGTATCGAACTTATCAAAGTCATAAAAACAACCAAACTGATAATCTTCATAATAGTACATCTTTGTTTAAGTTAATATACCATTAGATTCTTTAACACTGTAAACGTTTTGAATTTGATTTTGTTCACCCAAAATACTAATCCATTTCAATATCCCATATCCCGCAGGCACGCTCCAACTCTACCAGGGCAACAGCACAGGTAAAAAGCGTTTCGTTATAGCTTACCTGTACCTCATTATGCGTACGTTGCGCATTCAGTACTTCAAGAATACTGGTTTCACCGCGTTCATAACTGTATCTTTTTTTCTGAAAGATCGTCTCCGCCTCTTGTAACAGTCCTGTGTTAAATTGCTCTACCTGCCGGCAGGCGGTCATATACTGATGGTAAGCCTGTACCACTTCCGCGCTGATCTGCAACTGAACAGCTTCGTATTGTCTTTCCTGCTGTTCTGCAGCGAACCGGGCCGCTCTCAACTCCCCTTTATTTGTATTGGAGAATTTCAGAGGGATGCTGACCCCGGCCATAATACCCTTAAAAGCCGGTGCCGGTGCTATCTCATTCCGGACGATCGAAGAATAGGTACCGCCTATGCTGATACCAAGATCAATAGCCCGGTTTGCTCTGGCCAGTCGCAGGTTGTTTTGTGAAACTTCGTTGCTTTTCAGGGCAGCCTGCAAATCGGCACGGTTATTTTGTGCTTCCGTGATCAGTGTCGATAGATCGAAATAGCGTTGGTAATAAGCAAGATCGTCCCCAATAGAGTCAGGCAATTCCACATTTGGGCTTCCTTGCAATAGCGCTAATTGGACCAGGGCATCGTGCAATTCACCCTCACTCTCGTACAGATTGTTCAGCATCGTGGAGGCTTCGAGTTTCGACTGAAGCGCATCGACTTCAGTGATATCACCCAGCCGGAAACGTATACTGTCCGCTTGTGCAAGGCGTGCCATCTGGTGGTAGGACGATCTCTGTATCTCCAGCAGCGCCTTTTGTTTCAGCGCCTCGAGGTATGCGATGGTCGCATCTGCCCGTAAGTTGCGGAAATAGTCTTCCCGCAGCGCTTCGGTCATCTCTTTTTCGCTTTGCGCCAACCGCATACGGGCTTTCCGTTTACCACCCAGTTCAAGTGTGTAGCTTAATTCAGCATCGACACCGTACCCCATCTGCAGATCCCAGTTCTGATTATTCGCATAGCTGACCGACAATTCCGGGTCGGGAAAGACTTTCGATGCTTTTACCGCCGCATCGGCAATATCCACATTGTACTTTTCAGCCAGATAACTGACATTGGAATTTTTGACATTCTCCAGGTATTCACTGAATGTCAAAATCCGTTTTTCCTGTGCATGAACCGTGGTGCCTATAACGCACACCACACACAACAAGAGAGGTCTCAAAAAATTTATTTTGTTTGTCATTGGGCAGTCGTTTGAGTTGATTTTCCTTTTTCCATGATGTAATAGAGCGCCGGCAATATATAGAGGGTAAGGATTGTACCGAACAGCAGCCCATATACAATCACGGTCGCCAGCGGACGCTGCACATCAGAACCGATACCGGTCGATAACGATGCAGGCAATAGTCCCAGCACCGCCACAGTCGCGGTCATCAGTACCGGACGCAATCTGTGCGATGCACCGGAGATCACGGCCTCTTTCAATTCAACCCCTCTCTTCCGCATGATATTGATATGGGAGATCATGATCACACCGTTCTGGATAAAGACCCCGAACAGAGCGATAAATCCGACAGCCGACGATACATTAAAGCTCATCCCGCGGACTACCAGCGCAAGCATCCCCCCGAAAACCGCGAGCGGCAACATCCCGATGAGCAGTCCTGCCTGGCGGAATTTCCCGAAAGCAAAGAACAGAAGCAGGAACATTACCGCCAGTGTGATGGGCATGATGACGGCAAGGCGGCCGAACGCCCGGTGCTGGTTCTCCAACTGTCCCGCCCAGTGAAGCTGAAACCGGGAATGGTCATATTGCACCTCTTTTTCGATTGTCGACTGTGCTTCCCTTACAAAGGAGGTCAAATCCCTACCCCGCAGGTTCATACGTACAGTCGTAAAGCGCTGGTTCATCTCCCGGGAGATCATACTGGGACCTGTGGTTGTCTTTACCTCTGCCACGGTGGAGAGCGGAACCCTTGCACCCGATGCAGAAGTAAGCATCAATGCCCCGATCTTTTCCGGTGTGTCGCGCGACTCTTCACTATATCGGCAGATCACGTCATATACCCGGCTATCGATAAACACCTGTGAAATAGCTTTTCCTCCGATGGCAACTTCTATCAATTCAGCCACATCAGAGACATTCAATCCGTATTGGGCAATCTTGTCACGGTCGGCGACGATCTGTAATTGCGGCAGGAAAGGCTCTTCCATAATGCCCACATCGGCCACGCCATCTACCCCTTCGATAACCGTCTTTACATGCTCGGCAATACGGCGGCTTTCGGTCAGGTCTTCACCATAGATCTTGATCGCCAGATCGCTATGCGCACCCGCAATCTGATCCATCACCATGTCGATGATCGGTTGTGAAAAACCTACGCTATAGCCCGGCATCGTGGCAATCACCTCAGCCATATCATCAATCAGATCCGATTTCTTACGGCCACCTTTCCATGTTTTATAGGGTTTCAGCCCGATCATCACTTCAATATGTGAAAAGGAAAACGGACAAACCCCTTCGTCGTCCCGCCCCGTCTGTGTCATCACATAGGTCACTTCATCAAAATGTTTGAGTTTATCCCTGAGCACGGTAGCCATTTCGGAGGATTTCTCGAGTGACATACCGGGAGGCAGTTGCACCTGTATCCAGATACTTCCTTCATCAAGGGCCGGCATAAAGTCTTTCCCCACATAGACAGAAAGCCCGACGACTGCGGCCAATACACCTGCAATGGGAGCAATCAGTTTTTTCGGGGCTGCAATGATCTTTGTAGTCTGTCTTTTGTATGTCTCTGTCAGTCGTTCCAACCAACGGTTATGGTATACCTTCTGTGGTTTTCTATAGACCGCAAACGCCAGTCCCGGGATCAGGATCATCGCAGATGCAAGAGCACCCAACAGGGCAAAACACAACGTAAACGCCATGGGTGTGAAAAGTTTCCGTTCCACACGGTCGAATGCGAACAGCGGCAGATAGGCCACAATGATGATCAGCGTAGCGAACAGTATCGGCTTTGCAACTTCGGCAGCCCGTTTTGCGATACCCGATTCCTCCAGATGTATATTGGGGTTATCCTCCCGCTTCTTGAGAATAGTCTCCATCATGACAATGGTTCCATCCACAATAATACCGAAATCAATGGCTCCCAGGGAGAGCAGATTGGCCGGAATATCGGTCAACCACATCAGGATAAAAGCGATCAGCAGCGAGACAGGAATAGTGATGGTAGCAAGTAATGCTCCTTTGGGGCTCCCAAGGAAGATAATCAATACCCCGATGACCAATAAGATTCCGAATGAAAGGGTATGGGAGATCGTATGTAAGGTAGCGTCCACCAGTTCGGTACGGTCGTAAAAGGTATGGATCTTCACATCCTTGGGCAGGATATTGTCGTTCAGGTCATCCACCGCACGTTGTACCTCCTCCAGTACCCGCGATGGGTTCTGATACCGCGTATCCCGCTTGTTATGGGCGTATGCTAATATTGGGAAAGAGTATTTATCTTTGCAGGTTTATCCAATTATGGGGCAACAATTCAGATAGCCGGCATGCTTTATGGGCGGGAATCTTTTCG